>Ga0172365_10000239_pt1 | contig 35267 bp, 32 predicted proteins | sample LakKivSesite48cm_FD_114535 | JGI IMG/M metagenome (GOLD analysis project Ga0172365, IMG submission 114535) | Sediment microbial communities from Lake Kivu, Rwanda - Sediment site 48cm | ecosystem: Environmental > Aquatic > Freshwater > Lake > Sediment | place: Rwanda: Western Province, Lake...
CCGTCATGTCTATCATCTTTACGTCATCGAAGTGGACCAGCGCGACGAAATGCTCAAGTACCTCAACGACGCGGGCATAGATGCCAAGACCCACTATCCCATTGCCATTCACCAACAGGAGGGTTATCCCTGGGGTAAGCCCGCTGACTTGGACGTTTCATTGCCCTTGTCCGAGAAGTCGGCCGCCAGTGTCATCTCTCTTCCTATGTTCCCCGAACTGACGCAGGAAGAGATTGACTACGTGATTGAAACGGTCCGCGCTTGGGGAGGATAAATGGGTAACGGAAAGACCTACACCGTCGCGATTGCCGGGCTGGGCAAACGCGGCACACATCACGCTCAGGCCTTTTCCCAGAATCCACGTTTTCAGCTTGTGGGCCTGTGTGACATTGACCAGGAGCGGCTGGATGCGGCGGCACAGGAGTTTCATGTCTCGTACACCCACACCGACGTCGCGCAGATGCTGGCCAATACCCAGCCCAATGTCTTTTGCTTTTGCACGCTGCCTAACCTTCGACTGGAGTTCATTCGGGCGGGCGTTGAGGCGGGCGTGCAGCTCATCGCCTACGAAAAGCCGATGGCGACCTCGACCAACGAGGCTTTGGAGATCATGCAGTTGCTGCGCGATGCGGGCATCAAGTCGGTCGTCAGCCACCAGCACCGCTACGGCGAGCACTACAAAAAGGTCAAAGAGATCATCGCCAGCGGGGCCATCGGGCGCGTCCACACGGTCTATGGACATGCGACCGGTTGGATGCTGCACATGATGACGCATCTGATAGACTATATACGCTGGTACAATGACGAGGCCGAGGCCGAGTGGGTCGTGGGGCAGGCGGCGGGCAAGGAGAAGTTCGAGGACATTCACCCTTCGCCGGACTATATCGCCGGGCTGATCCAGTTTGAAAATGGCGTGCGCGGCATGGTCGAGTGCGGTGAGGGGGCGCCCGATGTGCCCGAAGTGGACTACTGGTGGCGCAAGTGTCGCATCGGCGCGCAAGGCACCGAGGGATTCGCTGAAGTCCTGACCGGAGGGGGTTGGCGCGCGATCACCCGTGACTCGGAGGGCGTGATTTCAGGGTCCGGCAGCATGGACTATGCGCACGATATGCCGCCCTACGTCCAGCAGATCGCCGACTGGCTCGATGATCCTACACAGGTCCATCCCTGCAACGGCGAGAGTGCCTTCAAGGGCTTTCAGATCATGATGGCTATCTGTCGTTCGGCGGTGCGACGCGGTAAGGTATTCCTGCCGCTCGGCCCGGGCGAGCCGGAACTGGAGGCTCTGAAAAACGCGCTGCCCTGAACCGCACTCATTGGCAGTTCACCTCGCCCCTCTCTTGAACGCTTGATGCCCAAACGGGCATCCAGTGTTTTGTTTGAGGTCTCCACGCTGACCAGGAAGCAGCCCTTTGGCAGCACCTTTTGATCCTGCTGAAAGCCATCCCTTACGCCCTGACTGCAGACGGCCGACGACAGATCGCTGAGATGACAGCAGTCGGTGGTCGGCGGTCGCGAGCGCAGCGAGCCTGGAGGAACTTTGAAGTGGAGACAGGCGGTGTCTAAAGTCATCGGCATCATCGGCGGCATGGGGCCGGAGGCGACGGTGGACCTGTTCGCCAAGATCGTGTGCGCCACCCCAGCTCACAGCGATCAGGAGCATCTGCACCTCCTCATTGACAACTACCCTCAGATACCCGATCGGCAGGCGGCGGTGCTGGAGGGTGGCCCGGACCCCACGGCGGCGCTCCTGGAGTCGGCCCGGCGGCTGGAGGAGGCGGGGGCGGAGCTATTGTGCATGGCCTGCAATTCAGCCTACATCTTCCTGCCCCGCTTCGCCCACCAGCTCCGCATGCCCATGCTGGACATGATCTCCCTCACCGCCCAGACCCTCTCTGAGCACCAGCCGCCCATCCTTCGGACAGGACTGCTGGCCAGTGGGGCCATTTACGCCAGCGGGCTCTACCAGCAACATTGTGCCCCTCTGGGGATCGAGATGCTCACCCCTGATCAGGCCGGCCAGGAGGCAGTAATGGCCTCCATGTGGGAGGTGAAAGCGGGCCGTATCAGCCCACGCACTAAGGCGCGATTGACGGCGGTGGCAGGGGAGCTCGTCGCTCAGGGGGCTCAGGCGGTGGTCCTGGCCTGCACGGAGTTGCCCCTGGTGCTTCGCCAGGGGGATTTGCCTGTGCCGGTGATGGATCCCACCCAGATTCTGGCGGAGGCGGTGGTGGAGCGGGCTTGGATGGAGTGAGGAGGGGCCAATAGCGCTCTTTGGTCCTGAAACCCCTCGTTGCCCTGTCAGTGCAGGATGTGTATAATAGCCTCTGTTGGGTTGGCTATTGGAGCTCACACGGGAGTTAGCCAGGAGAAACAAATGACATTCGCCAATTCCATGCCTAAGGCGGCTTTACGTGCTTTAATTGAACTGACCGGGCAGCCAGAGCTCGACTTGGCCGTGCTGGCGACGCTGCGGGACGCACTCGAATATCGCCTGGAGAAGATAGACGAAGCGTTGGAGGCTCTGGAGAGGAAATATGGCATGAGCTTTGCGGAGTTCGAGGCCCAGGGTCGCGCCCAACAGTTGCCCAATCAGTTTTCGTACGAAGTGGAACAGGACTACTTTGAATGGGACAGCCTGGTCACGCGCAAGAGAAAGCTTCAGGAGTTCGCTGAGTGGCTGATCTGAGGCTCCACGAGTTCATTGACACCCTCCGCCAGGCCTGCGACCGATCCGATGCCGTGACCAGTTATGACATCCGCGTTCAAGACAACGCTACAGTCAAGATCCGTGTCCTATTGGTAGCAGATGCTTTTATTGATGTTTACTACAACCCTGAAACCGGCCGTTGTTCCTTCGTCTTGGTCCGCAAGGGGCGGCGGATATATGGAGCCGACAATGCCTTCATTGGCTGGCACGTCCATCCCTTGGAGAATCCAGAACAGCACATTCGGACACGGGAGGTATCCTTCGCCGACTTCCTGGCCGTAGTCGAGGAATGGATTCAGAGAGAGACACAGTACCAGCAGCATCGCTACAAAAGCCAGCATTCCCTGCGCAGTGGAACCTCCTGACCACTTCCAACGTCTTAAAGGTGGAAAGGAGGTCCAAATGCTCAAGCGAATGCTGGCTTTGTTTCTTCTGTTGGCCATTTTGGTGGTGCTGGTTCCGGCTTCCCCCACCTGGGCCGACGGCATCATCATCCCCAAACCACCGCCCCATCTCCCCCAAGTGTGGCCCGAACTGACAATCAAATATCACCGCGTGCAGGTGGCGATCACCGACCAGGTGGCCACCACCCGCGTGGATCAGGTCTTTCTCAACGAGGCCGATTTCCCCGTAGAGGGCACTTACATCTTCCCCCTGCCTGAGGAGGCAGCCATCTCCCGCTTCGACATGTGGGTGGATGGCCAGCGGCTGGAGGGGAAGGTGCTGGATCGGGATGAGGCCCGCCACATCTACGAAGAGATCGTCCGGGAGCGCAAGGACCCGGCTCTGCTGGAGTACGTCGGCCGGGACGCCTTCCAGGCCCGCATCTTCCCTATCCCCCCTCATGGCGAGCGACGGGTCCAGATCGAGTACCAGGAGGTCCTACCCATGGATCAGGGTCTGGTGCGCTACATCTATCCCCTCAACACCGAGAAGTTCTCCGCCCGCCCCCTGGAGGAGGTGTCGGTCAGCGTGGAGCTGGAGTCGGTGGCCCCGCTCAGGGCGATCTACTCTCCCAGCCATCCGGTGGCTGTAGATCGAGAACATGACCACTATGCCCGGATCGGCTACGAGGCCCGCGACGTGAAGCCCGACACCGATTTCGCCCTCTACTACTCCGTGGCTCAGGAAGAGGTGGGGCTGAGCCTCCTCAGTTACAAGCCACCCCAGGGGGATGGGTTCTTCCTGCTGCTGGTGGCTCCGCAGGTGGAGGTGGAGGCCGAGGAGGTGATCGCCAAAGACGTGATCTGCGTGCTGGACACCTCGGGCTCCATGCAGGGGCAGAAGCTGGACCAGGCGAAGGAGGCGTTGCGCTTCGTGCTGGACCACCTGAATGAGGGTGATCGCTTCAGTATCGTGGCCTTCAGTACTGGCGTGCGCGCCTACGCCAGCCAACTCCGGCCCGCGTCCGAGGCGCTGGAGGCCAGGAAGTTCGTGGACCGGCTGGAGGCCTTGGGTGGGACAGACATCCACCGCGCGCTGCTGGAGGCCCTCTCCCGTGCCGACCCCGAGCGGCCCACCATCCTCATCTTCCTCACCGACGGGCTGCCCACCGAGGGGGTCACAGAGGCGGATGCCATCCTCCGAACTGTGAGCGATGCCGCACCGGACAACGTCCGTATCTTCCCCTTCGGCGTGGGCGACGATGTCAACACCCTGCTGCTGGACCGGCTTGCGGAGGCGCATCGAGGGGCTACCGGCTACGTGCGTCCTGGCCAGGCCATTGACGAAGAAGTCTCAGCCTTCTACGCCAAAGTGAGCACGCCCCTCCTGGCCGACCTGGAGCTGGACTTCGGCCCCATCCTGGTAGAAGACATCTATCCCTATCCCCTGCCGGACCTCTTCGCTGGCACGCAACTGGTCGTCGTAGGCCGCTACCGCCAGGGAGGGACGACAGAGATCACACTGAGCGGGGTAGTGAATGGCGAGCCGCGCCGCCTGACCTATGAGGGCATCCATTTCCAACAGGAGGGGGGTGAAGCTTTCATCGCCCGCCTATGGGCCACGCGCAAGATCGGGCACCTGCTGAGCCAGATACGGCTGCGCGGCGAATCACAGGAATTGGTAGATGAAGTGGTGGCTCTCTCCATCCGCTACAGCATCATCACCCCCTACACCTCTTTCCTGGTGGAGGAGCCGGAGGCGGCGCTGACCCAGAGCGGGCGGCGAGAGATTGTGCGGAAGGAAGCGGAGAGGCTCAGCATGCCCGCTGCGGTGGCTGGGGCAGAGGCAGTGGATCGGGCTCAGGCGCAAGGGGCGCTGAAGGTGGCGGAGGCACCGCTGGCGGTCCGAGAGGCGGAGGTGCGCGTCGTAGGGGACCGGGCCTTCATGCTGCGCCAGGGGGTATGGACTGACACCACCTACGATCCCTCTCGGATGAAGCCACGGCGCGTGGGATTCGGCACGGAGGAGTACTTCCAGCTCCTGGCACAGCATCCTGAGTGGGGCCGTTGCTTTGCTCTGGGCCAGCGGGTGATCGTCGTGCTGGAGGGACAGGCCTATGAGGTGGTGGAAGGGAGAGGGGACACCATCCAGATATCAATGGCTACTCCCATCCCTCCGCAGCCCGTCGAACCGACGCTGGTCCCTTCTGCGTCAGACCAGCCTGAGCCCTTCTCGCCGTGGACATCGCTGCTCCAGCTCGCGCGTTGCTGGCTGGATGCTCTTTTCAGGCGCTAGTGACCGCTTGCACGTATGTCAGCCCTGGTATATAATATGTTCCGTCTCTCCATGGGGGATGTTTGTGTGCACAATACTGGTTTCCACCAGTGAAAGGAGGGTATGACCATGCGCAAGATCCTGGCTGTGTTGACTATCCTGCTGGTCTTCCAATTGGTGGTCGCTTCCGTCAGCTACGCCGCTCCACCCCCAGCCGGCTCATTCTATCATCAGGTGCGTCGTGGTGAGACGCTTTTCTCCATCGGGCGCCTGTACAATGTGAGCCCCTATGCCATTGCCAGCACTAACGGCCTCTGGAACCCCAATGTCATCTACGCGGGCCAGTGCCTCTGGATTCCGCCGGGACCACCCTATCCGGGATGCGCACCCGCACCTTGTCCATCGTATCCCTGCCCTGGCCGGTGGAGCTGCACCTACGTTGTGCAGCGTGGCGATAACCTCTACCGCATTGCTCTACGCTACGGGGTGAGCATGTGGGACGTGGCCAGGTACAATGGCATCCTGAATCTCGACTACATCTGGGTAGGGCAGCGACTCTACGTGCCCTGTTATTACGATCCTTGATAGGCGCACTGTTTGCAGGCCATACGTTGCTATGGCTTGCTGGTGCACCTGCTGCGCAAGGATGGGCAGCCCCTGAGAGAGACGCGGAACGAGGGTATCAGGTTCATCCTGATACCCTCGTCGCCTTGTAGAGGGTCCGCTGCGATTGCTCCTGGGATGGCACAGGCCCCCCTACTCGGTGCAATCCACCTCCTGACCGCCAGTTAGGGCGACCAGCCCTCTCTCGCCTCAGAACACTCACCCCGCCATTGGTGCCGAACCACACATTGCCCTCCTCATCTGCAATGACACTCAGTACATCATCGCTGTTCAACCCATCAGCAGGGGTTCGCTCATGGGTAGAAAGAGGTGAATAGGGCACGGCGGCGCTTGCGAACCATCTGGCGCAGGTAACATCCGCAGGCTGGCTTGACTTTATCTACCCGAGATGTAAAATCAAGCCAGCGGCGGAAGGGAGAGCAGTGCAGAAATGGACGAGGGTAAGATTGTCGTTCGTTATCTCAACTTCTTCTATGGGACCCACCAGGCCCTCTTTGATATCAGCCTAGCCTTGAAGGAGCGACAGATCACAGCCTTCATTGGCCCCTCAGGCTGTGGGAAGTCCACCTTCCTCCGAGTTTTCAATCGGATGAATGACACTATTCCTGGCACTCGTGTTGAGGGAAAGGTGCTCCTGGATGGGGAGGATATCTACGCCCCGGGGGTGGATCTAGTGCGCCTGCGCCAGCGAGTGGGAATGGTCTTTCAGCGTCCCAACCCCTTCCCCCAGTCGGTGTATGACAACGTGGCTTTCGGCCCTCGGGTGATGGGGCTGGACCGAAGGATGGACCTGGATGCGCTGGTGGAGCGCAGCCTGCGTGAGGTGGCCCTCTGGGAGGAATTGAAGGATAACCTGAAGCGCTCTGCTCTGACTCTCACCGGGGGGCAGCAGCAGCGACTCTGCATCGCTCGGGTGCTGGCGGTGCGGCCAGAGGTGATCCTCATGGATGAGCCCTGCTCGGCGCTGGACCCGGTGGCCACCATGCGCGTGGAGGAGATCATGTACCAACTGGCCAGAGAATACACCATCGTCATCGTGACCCACAGCATGCAGCAGGCGGCGCGCGTATCCGATTGGACCGGCTTCTTCTGGCTGGGGGAGTTGGTGGAGTACGGCTCCACCCGGCAGCTCTTCACCAACCCACAGCGGAAGCTCACCGAGGACTACATCACTGGCCGATCGGGGTGAACTACCCCACCGCAAGCGGTCTCTGGCCTGGAAGGTGGGGCTTCCGGCTTCAGCGAGTCGGCAACCCGACTCTCCACCGGCGTATAAGTTCCGGCTGTTCCAGCCGTACTGAAGATCAAGATATTGATTGCTGCATTCACGTCACGGTTGTGGACAGTCCCGCACTCAAGGCACGTCCACTCCCGATCAGAAAGGCGCAGGTCTTGATGGATGTAGCCACAAACGTGACACCGTTTCGAGGATGGGAAGAAGCGGTCAACTTTCTGGACACGGCAGCCATACCATCGGCCCTTGTACTCCAGTTGGCGCACGAACTCACTCCAACCGGAGTCGCTGATGGCTTTGGCGAGATGATGGTTAGCAAGCATCCCCTTCACATGCAGATCCTCGATGTGGATGACTTGGTTCTCGTCAACCAGCCTTCGACTCAGCTTGTGAAGGAAATCGGCCCGCTGGTTCGCCACCTTCTCGTGCTGGCGGACCAGAGCCAGCCGTGCCTTCTCGTAGCCCTTAGAGCCCTTCTGTCGGCGGGAGAGCCGACATTGTAGCCGCCTCAACCGTCTCTCGGCCTTCCGCAAGTGTCTGGGGTGCTCGATCTGCTCCCCGTTGGAGGTGACGGCAAACGACTTCAGTCCCAGGTCAAGGCCAATCTCACCGCCCTGGAATTTTGGATCAGGTATCTCGACCTCGCACAAGATGGAGGCGTAATATCGGCCCGCAGGCGTGCAGGAAATAGTAACGTGCTTCATCTTGCCTTCAACTGGACGGTGGACGACTATCTTGATGGGCGAGACCTTGGGGATTACCAGTCGGTTGCCTTCCCCGGCCTGACCGCCGGGACAGGCAATCCTGAAGGCTTGGGGAACGCGGAAGGACTGCCGCCTCTTCCTACGCTTGAACCTGGGGAATCGTGCCTGCTTGCGGAAGAAGTTAGCGTAAGCGGTATCCAGGTCGCGAAGGGTCTGTTGGAGGGCCTGGGCATTGGCCTCTCTCAACCACTCATACCCTGGCTGTTGCTTGAGTTCAGTCAGCATTCGGGCCGTGTCATGGTAGTTGAGGCCCTTCTTGCCCTTGCTGTCCTTGTGAGCGAGGTAATAGTCAATGCGCGCCCGCAAGAAGTGGTTGTACACAAACCGGCAAGCCCCGAACTGGCGGGCCAGGACTTGTTCTTGCTCCTTGTTGGGATACAGCCGGAAGCGGTAAGCGCGTTTAACTATCATACCTACAAATATAAGCCATAATGTGTAGAATGTCAAGCAAGGAGACAGCCCATGATAGGACCACGAGCCACATTTGATCGAGAATTACACAAGCTACAGGATGAGGTGCTGGTACTAGGGAATATGGTGGAGCAGGCGGTCATCCGCTCGGTGGAGGCGCTGAAAGGGCGCGATCAAGAGGCGGCTAAGGATATCATTCAGGGGGACCAGAAGATCAACACCAAGCGGTTTGAAATCGAGGCTGCCTGTCTTTTTCTCATCGCTTCCCAGCAGCCCCTGGCCGAGGACCTGCGCCTGATCGCGGCGGTGCTGGAGATTATCACTGATCTGGAGCGGATGGGCGATCACGCGGCTGGGATCGCAGAGATCAACCTCATGATGGGCGATGAGCCATTGGTCAAGCCCCTCATAGATGTCCCGCGCATGACTCAGACGGGAGTGGAGATGCTACGGGGAAGCATGGAGGCCTTCGTGCAGAGGGATGCGGAGATGGCCCGCCGGATCGCCAACAGGGACGATGAGGTGGATCAACTCTACAATCAGGTGTACAACGAGCTCCTAACCGTGATGCTCAGCAACCCCCGGACCATAAGCGGGGCCACTTTTCTGCTGTGGGTGGCCCACAACCTGGAACGCATCGCCGACCGGGCAACCAATATCTGCGAACGGGTGATCTTCACCGTGACCGGGTACATGCAAGAGATCAATGTCTGACAACCATCCTATGATGTGCTCGATGAGTTCAGGGCTATTCATGGTAGAGATTCGCAGGCTATGCCGTTATTGTCCCCATTGAGGCGATGTACATCACCACGTCCCAACGATTTGCAGTACTCGTAGCAAGCCTGGGCCTCGTCGTGGGTGCTGAAGTCCGAGCAATTATAGAGGTTATCTGAGCAATCACAGACAGCACCCTCACCAGATGGCGTGGCTGGCTGCAGCGTCGGTGTTGACCCCCACAAGCCTCGCCCTGCCTCCCTTGCCTCACGCTGGAGCTTGAGGAAGTAATCAGCATATTTTACGTCGGGCGGATAGGTCGACACCTGAGCATAGCCGAGGCGGACTAGCTCGGCGTTGACCATTACATCGCCAACCCACACATACCGCAAGAGCCGCCCATACTTGTCGGTTTCCGAGACGTCCTTCTCCAGCTTCACTATCTTGCCGCCGACAAGCTCCTCGTTTTTGGCTGCAGCTTCCGGCCCCATCCACTCGACCGGCTCTTCGGGATGCTTGGTCTCGGGGGTGTCAATGCCGATGTAGCGCACCCTGTGGCCACCTTCCAGCTCCACCGTATCCCCATCCACCACCCGAACCACTGTGGCCCACTCCCCCTGCGTCGGTGTGGGCACAGGGGAGTGAACAGCCTCCACCGTCGGGGTGGGTATGGGTGTGCTGGTAGGTGAGGACCGAGGCAGAGGCCCGCAGCCGCTCGTGAGAAGGCACAGGATGAGCATGAACCGGCGCATCCGCTGAGGCATGCACTCCCTCCTCCTGGTCAACGAGAAGGGGGGGCTCCAGCCCAGCGGGGAAGCCCGTCGGGCCGGAGCCGCTGATGTGTGGATGAGCCTTTCCGGTCTATCGAGCGACGAACTTGACAGCGTCAACACTGATATAGCGGCTGTAGGGCCACTCACCCGTGTTGTCATACATCAGCACGGACTCGCCGCCCACATTCCAGGCGTTGAAGTAGTAGGTCCCCAGTGAGACCCACTGGTTGCTGTAAGCCCCCTGATTGACCAGCCGGTCGTTGCGGATGCCATTATGCAGGATGCGGTATCGGGCTCGGCCCGTGGTGGCGTAGGCACCGGGGATGTAGGCGTAGACCTCATAGTAGCCGGCGCGGGGCAGGGTGGGCACCCACTTGGCGTAGTTGGTCCAGTTGTACTGATTGTTGTAGGTGTAGTAGATGTGGCCCCCGTAGCCCAGCCAAGCGTTGTAGCGGCCGTGCAACGTCCCGCCCCAGACAAAGCCCGGACCCTGTTCATCCACAACCACCTCAGTGACCGGCGGCGGAGGAGGCGGCGGTACGTAATCCCACCACACTTTGATCTCCGCTGTGCCGGTGCGCTCGTAGTACTCCACCCGGAGGTAGTGGTCTCCGGCGGCCAGCCATCTGTCGCCGCTGAAGGTCATGGGAGCGTGGTCGTACCAGCCGTCAATGGCCAGCCAGCTATCCACCCACACCCGCACCCCATCGTCCGACCGGGCCCAGAAGGTGTAAGTGCGGCTGGTGTCGAAGCGAACCGTCCCCGTCCAGCGGGCGGAGAAATAGTCACTGGAGATGCGCCAGTCTGGGCTGCTCCAACCCCAGTTGAAATCTATCCCTGCATCGGAACGGGTCAGCACCGGCGGGCCACTCAGAGAGGTGTTGTTGAAGTATTCGGCGTACCACGGCCCTGGTCCCGGCACCGGCGCACTGACCCTCTCCCAGGAGAGCTTGGCGACTGCAAACCCTCCCCTCTCGAAATATTCCACCCGCAGGGAGTGATTGCCGGCGGCCAGGGTGATATCCCCGCTGAAGGAGCGTACCGGATGCACCCACCATTCGTCTATGACCAGGTAGCCATCCACCCAGACTCTCATTCCGTCGTCCACGGTGGCGGTGAAGCGGTAGGTTCCGGCATCGAAGTATTGGGTGCGGGTCCAGCGCACGGAGAAGTCACTGCTGTCCACACCGGGGCCGGGGGAATGCACTCCCCAGTCGAAATTGATCTGGGGATCATTTCGCTGCAGGACTGGCGTGCCGCTGAGGGTGACATTGTTGAAGTATTCCCCCTTCCAGTCGGGGAAGCTGACCCCCTGCTCCCACCAGCAGCGGATGACGGCGTCACCCATGTCCTCGTAGTGCTCCAGCCGCAGAAAGTGGGTCCCCGGACTGAGGGATATGACGGCGTCGTATGTCGTGGCCGCCTGGTTGTGCCACTGGTCAATCAGGAGCTGGCTATCCACCCACAGGCGAGCGCCATCATCGGTGGTGACGTAGAAGCGGTAGTCTCCACCGGAGAAATACTCGCTGCAGGTCCAACGGGTGGAGAAATGATCGGCGGGGATGGGAGCTCCAGGTGAGCCGGCTCCCCAATTGAAGTTCACGGTGGGGTCATCGCGGATCAGGGACGGGGCGCCGATGAGCCACTGATTGGAATAGTACTCGCCGTGCCAGGTAGAGCCATCGGCAGCGACAGGTAGGGCCATCAATAATAGGGTCAGGACCAAAGGGATAGCGATCCACAGGTTATGGTTTCTCACGATCTTGCCTCCTTCCATTGGGCAGCGCGACGCTGCTGCAATGTGATGGGTGGATGGGAAAAGGACATCATTCTGCCCGTGGGGGTCCACCGGCTGGCCGTCACTTCACGGGTATACTTTACCATGTATTCATGTTTTGTCAAGGCCGGCACTCCCCCCACCCGAGTTCACTCCTTGCTCCAAGGAAAAGGTGGGAGTATAATCTGGCAACAAGCTGGTCAGGCAGGGGGGCAGGGAAGCCCCTTACGACGCTCTCGCATATAGTTGTTGCAAAATTCATGCCAAGCTATGGAAGGCCTTAACTTGGCAGGGCAGGAGATCAACATGGACGCAAATGATAATATGGATGCCATGTTAACCCGGCTACGCGTGGCGGTGGCCGATGTGTTCGCCGTGTACGACGTGACCACGGGGTACAGGGGAGGCAAGGCGGTTCGGCTGCGAGGACAGTTACTGGTGGAAGCCAGGGAAGCTTATGAGCGCGTGGCCTCGCGCTTCAAGGAGTTGGGGCACACCCCCCTCTTTCGACAGGAGAGGGGGATGGATGTAATCTTTGCCATACCCGGTTCACTGTCCAGCTCCTCCACTAAGCAACGACCATGGATGGCTGGGGCTCTGTTCCTCATGACCCTGGCCTCGGTGCTCTTTGCGGGCGCGGCAATGGAGTCACTCCGCCCCAGTGAGCTTCTCACCCTGCGGGGGCTGCTGAGGGGCTGGCCCTTCGCCCTGAGCCTGCTCTCTATCCTGGCTGCCCATGAGTTGGCCCACTACTTCGTGGCCCGCCACTTCAATACGCCGGTGAGCCTGCCCTACTTCATCCCCATGCCCCTCAACTCCCTAGGCACCATGGGGGCCGTGATCAACATGCAGGGGCCGCCCCGCAACCGCCGTCAACTGCTGGCCATCGGCGCGGCGGGGCCGCTGGCCGGACTGGCATTCGCGGTTCCTATCCTCACCCTGGGACTTTCCCTCTCCGAGGTGCGCCATATCCCCTGGGGGGCGTTCATCGAGGGCAATTCCCTGCTGTACATCCTGCTCAAGTTCCTCATCTTCGGACGCTATCTGCCCAGCGGGGGGATGGATGTCTTCCTGCACCCCGTAGCCTTCGCCGGCTGGGCAGGCCTGATGGTCACGGGGGTCAACCTCATCCCCGTGGGCCAGCTCGACGGGGGACACATTATCTACGCCCTGCTGGGCCGTCATGCGCGGTGGCTGAACTGGGCCATCATCGCTGCCCTGCTGGCCCTGGGGTTTGTGTGGCAGGGCTGGTTCCTGTGGGCCGGGCTGCTCTTCCTCTTCAGCCAGCGCCGCACCCTGCTCTTGGATGAGATCACCGAGCTCGACCCGCCGTGCCAGCTCCTGGCCATGCTGATGGTGCTTCTGCTGGCCCTCACCTTCACCCCCATCCCCATGAGGATCGGGCAATAGGTGGTCAGCCATGGCCACCCGCTCCCGAATGGGCGGATGGGAGTACAGCAGCCACACCACCCACTGCTCCGGGTCCATCTCCGCCAGATTCTGATCCGCCAGCTTCAGCATGGCCCTGCTGAAGGCCTGGGGATGGCCTGTGACCTGCAGGGCGAACTGGTCTGCCAGCCGCTCCCGCCAGCGGGAGTAGGCGTTCCCCAGGGGCAGGGTGATGAGGCCGAACAGAAAGGTGGCCAGTGCCAGCAGGGGAAAGGCAGCCACATCGCCCGGGCTGTGGAAGCCGAAGACCCACACGCCCCAGCGAAGCGCCCGACTGGCCAGCCACAGCCCACCTAGGGTGAGCGCGGCGTTGACGACGATGCTCCATCCGATGTCGTGGTGCACGTGATGGCCCAGCTCGTGGGCCAGGAGGGACTCGATCTCCTCAGCAGTGTAGTTATCCTGAAGGGTATCTCCCACCACGATGCGACGGGTGCGGCCCAGTCCCATCAGCCCCGCGTTGGCCGCTGTGGTTCTGGAGCTGAAGTCGAGCGTGTACGCACCCTTCACGCGCGTGCCAGCGCGCTGAGCCAGCCGGGTGAGCCGCTTGACCAACTCCGCGTCGTCGAGAGGGGTGAGTTGGTAGAAGAGGGGCAGGATCAGGACCGGGGCCAGGGTGGAGAGGCCCACTGTAACCGCCACCATTCCTACCCCAGCCCCAATCCACCAGGTGGCCGGAGCGGTGCGCAGCAGCCAGTACAGCCCCTCCACCAAGGGCAGCCCCAGCGCTGCACCCAGGGCCGCTCCCTTGGCCTGATCGGAAAGCCAGCCGCGCAGTGCCTGCACCGAGAGGCCGTAGCGGTGGGGCAGTACAAAGCCGGCGTAGTAGCTCAGGGGGAAGGTGGCGGCGGAGTAAGCGGCGGAGACGATGGCCATGTAGAGGGGCACTTCCAGCCAGGGATTTGCCGTGACCTGCTCGATGAGGGCGGCCAGGTGCCGCGACAGGGCGAGAAGCAGTGCCAGCGCCCCGCTCAGCGCAAAGGCCAGGTCTGCCAGCAGCAGGCGCCGGCGAGTGCGGGCGTATTCCCTCGCCTTGCGTTGGCGCTGTGGGTCGAGCTGAGCGGTGCTCATGGCCTCCTCGCCTGGTCCAACCCTGTCAACTCCACTCCCTTCAGCTCAGCCACGGTGACGATGGCAAAGGTGAATACCTCACAACCGCGCTCCAGATGGCCTCCCATGGCCTTCTGCGCGTCGGAGAGGGCGATGTGCGCGTGGACTCGGCCATCAATCACGTAGCCTTGCAGGGAAAGGATGTCAAAGCCGCCCTCGCCGCGCACGAAGAGGTTAGCGGGTGGCCACTGCGGCTTATCTACCACATGGAAGTGGTAGCTGGCTAGAGAGCCGAGGCCAGCCACTATCACCCCCTGCTGGATGTCCGCCTCGCTCACAGCGGCCTGAAGGCCGTCGAAGAGATCGGTTCCAGGTTCCAAGCGAAAGACGTGGAGCTGTCCAAGGGTCGATGTCAGCGCTTTCATCGTCGTCCCTCGGCCACAAGGGTCAGCATATGGTTTCATTAATAAGTAGCGCGCGACCGCCGGCCTTGACTGGCAATGAAGCAGAAGGCGGCGGCCACAATGCCCAGCAGGATGCCGGGAACGAGGTAGTTGATCACTACCTCCAAGGGTTGTGCATGGCCTGTGAGTTGGCCAGCAGCCTGAAGGAACTGAAGAAGGGCGAAGAGCCCACTCAATCCTCCCAGGATAAGGGAGATCAAAGTCAGCCATGAGAGCCGTTTCGCTTCCACTCCGATGCCCTGCGCAGGAGCGGGTTGATGCTCTGCAAGGACAGGCTCCAGCTTTTCTTCTTCAACGGGTTGGACAGGCTCGACCAGCGGTTCGGATGGCTCGATCTGGGGAAACTCCTCCTCCAGCGCCGGGGGAGAGGAACGGCTTTGGCGCTGGCCCTGCACGTAGTTAGCCACAGCCTGCTGGATGACCTGAGAAGTGGTGATCTGCTGCTCCTTGGCCAACTGCTGAACCTCCAGAAGCAGGTCCTCCTCCAGCAGAATGATTGTACGTTTCATAGTTTCTCCTTCTTGTGAATGCCTTGGCCCATTCCTCTACCTTGACTTCACCCCAGCTCTACGGAGCGGGTCCTCGCCCACCACACTGTGCATCCTCCCAAATACACTGCTCCAGCAAAGATCGCCCCCGCAGCGATGCGGATCATGGGCCCGAAGCCCAGGGTCTGAGTCAGTGTGCCTCCCGCTGTCGAGCCCAGGATCATGCCCAGCCCGCCCGCAGAATTGAACAAGCCCGAAGCCCGGCCCCGCTCTGCCTGTGACCGCACCTCCGTGGCATAGGTCATGGCCGTGGCGGTGTAGGCGGAGTAGGCAAATCCCCGCGTGAGCTGAACCAGCACGATCCAGGGCATCACCGGCACCACTACATACCCCAGAAAGACCCCCGTCCAGGCCAGGAAGCCCAGGCTGAGCATCGGCAGCCGCCCGAGGCGATCCGACATCCACCCTGCCAAGATCATCAGTGGAAACTCGGAGGTAGAGGCCGTGGCCCACAGGCGGCTCATCGCCGTCCGACTGTAGCCCAATTCCTCCACCATGTAGTTGGCCCACACCGCATAGACGGCGCTGGTCACCAAGGACCATAGAAAGGCCGAGACCAACAGGGGCATCATCGGCAGTCGCCTGTCGGATTTCCCGGCTGTGGCCTCTGGATTGGCCTGTTCCGCAGCCACTAACCGGCCTGCAAGGCGGGCCCCAGCTTCGCGTCTGGAGGGTAAGGCCTCTTGGATGGCGAAGGAAAGGAAGAAGGCAATAGCCGCCAGCCCCCCTCCTATGCCGAAGGGCGCACGCAGGCCCAGGCGGTCGGATATGGAGCCGGAGACGAAGGCCATCAGCCCAAACCCCAGCGAGGCCAGGCCCCGGTAGGTGCCCATGCTCCTGCCCCGCCCACGCTGCCGCTCCAGGAGGTCTCCTATGAGGGCCAGGCTGGTGGTGCCATAGGCCGACTGAGCGATGGCCCCCAGAATGCGCAGGGGGAAAAGATAAATATAATTTGGCACAACGACCATCAACCCCTCGGAGATGGCCACCCCGGCCAGGCCGATCATCATGAAGCGCTTCCGCTGGGCTATCCGGTCGGAGAGATGTCCCCACAGATAGCTGAAGGCCAAGCTGGTCAGTGAGCCCACCGTGCCCAACACCCCGATGAGAGCGTAGTTAGCCCCTAACGACTTCACGTACAGGGAGCTGATGGGATTGGTCACGCCGACTGACATGAAGAGGAGAAAGATAATGATGGTGAGCAGGGTGACGTTGTTCATGAGCTATTCCTATGATCTATTGCTCCCTATCCTCAAAGGCTCGCTGGCGTGCCTGTTGGAGCTGCTGAGAGGTGTGGCGCAGGGAGTGAAATGTAGACCATCCGAAACCAGCACTACAATAGCATATATACCCCCCTTTGTCAAATGGACCTGGACCTCGCCTCAGAATCCGCACCGCTTTGGAGCGCAAGAGCCATTTGACATCCGGCTGAAAATGTGGTATAATGTTAATGCTCTTTGATCAGACTGGATGATTGGGGCTGGGGGGCAGATGGCGGGGTTGCCCTCGTCACTTTGAGTAATCCTCTGGCCGACCCGCCCCTAAACATGAAACAAAGGAGTTACAGTATGGGGGTATTGACACGAGTGATTCCCCAGGGAAAGCAAGCACGGCGAGAGGCGTTGGCTTTCTACGTGTTTATCTCCCCCTGGATCATCGGCTTTATCGTCTTCACCATAGGGCCAGTTTTGGCCTCCCTTTTCCTCAGCTTTACCCGCTATAATCCCGGCAATCCTGTGGAGTGGGTCGGGCTTATGCAGTACCAAATCCTCACCAAGGACAGGGTCTTCTGGAAGTCCTTGCAGGTTACTGCTTATTATACCGTCCTCAGCGTTCCCTTGGGCATTATAGCCTCGCTCGGTTTAGCGGTGCTGCTCAATCAGGACGTCCCCTTCCTCTCCGGCTTCCGAACCATCTATTATCTTCCCTCCATCATCAGCGGGGTGCCTGTCGCGCTGCTGTGGTCATGGATCCTCAACCCCAGGTTTGGCATTCTCAACTATGTGATCTCGTTTCTCGTGGGGCCGAGTGGCCTGATCCCTCTGGGCATTCAGGGGCCGAATTGGTTTCTCTCCGAGCAGTGGGCGATCCCATCCTACGTACTGATGGGGCTCTGGGGATTGGGAGAGCCGATGATCATCTACCTGGCCAGCTTGCAGGGGGTGCCCACCGCCCTCTACGACGCGGCGATCATTGATGGAGCCAATGCCTGGCAGAAGTTCCGTCACGTGACCTTGCCCATGATCTCCCCTGCTATGCTCTTCATGTTCATCATGGGCATGATCGGATCCTTCCAGATATTCACTGCGGCATATGTCATCTCACAGCAGGGGCAGTCGTTGGGTAGTCCCAACTATGCCTCCATGTTCTACGTACTCTACCTTTTCAGCCAGGCGTTCCGGCGCTATCGGTTCGGATACGCTGCTGCCCTGGCCTGGATTCTGTTCTGGATCATTTTGGCTTTGACCATCCTCTCGCTTCGCGTCTCTGAGGAGAGGGTCTACTATGCAGGGGGGTAAAGTGGCAGAGATAGCAGAAAGAGCCAGGCCTACCCGTGAGTTCCGTTTACTGGTCGGGCTCAGGGAGAGGATAGCCAGTAAATCATTCCAACATGGAGTAGTGCGAGTTCTAGCGACCATCATTGTCGGGCTGGGTTCAATTGTCATCCTTTTCCCCGTGGCCTGGATGCTCTCCACCTCACTGAAGACGAAATTTGGTGCGGTGCAGATGCCTCCCCAATGGATCCCAACGCATCCACAGTGGCACAATTACCTTGACGCGCTCACTTTCAACCCCTTTCACATCTACCTTCGAAACACCCTCTATTATGCTGGGGTGGGAGTGCTCGCCACACTGCTCTCCAACTCCTTCATCGCCTACGGGTTCGCCCGCCTGCGAGCGCCGGGGCGGGACAAGATATTCCTGCTGGTACTGGCCACCATGATGCTGCCCTACCCGGTGACCCTGATCCCCACCTACATCCTCTTCTCCAAGCTCCATTGGCTCAATAGCTTCAAGCCGCTGCTGGTGCCCACCTTCTTCGGCAGTGCTTACAACATCTTCCTCCTTCGTCAGTTCTACAGGGGGATTCATAAGGAGATGGATGAGGCAGCTCGTATAGATGGCTGTGGCTACTTCTCTATCTGGTGGCGGATCATCCTGCCGCTGTCCAAGCCCGCGCTGGCAGCGGTGGCCATAATGGATTTCATGTGGCGCTGGAACAACTTCTTGGGGCCCCTGATCTACCTGGATCAAAGGGAGAAGTACACCCTCTCCCTGGGGCTTCAGATGTTCCGGGCGCCATTCGGCGGTACCTACATGCACTGGCTAATGGCCGCCTCGTTGGTGACCGTGCTACCCTGCATCATCGTGTTCTTCGCCACCCAGCGCTATTTCATCCAGGGCATTGTCATCACGGGGCTGAAAGGGTAGATTCCCTGTTGAAAGGAGGTGATGGATTCGAAATTGATTGAGTGTGAGAAGTTCGATCTTTCTGTCGTCCGTTTAGCGAGTCCATGATCCAAAGGAGGATGTTACGATGGAATTGACACGAAGAGATTTTCTGCGTCTGATGTCGGCAGTTGCTGCTGGAGCCGTCCTGATCTCCTGCAAGCCGGCGGCCACACCTGCTCCTCCGGCCGAAGAGAAGCCGGCCGCAAAGGAGAAGGCAGAGGAGAAGCCGGCCAAGCCGGCGAAGGAGATCGAGCTGGTGTGGATGTGCCGTACCAGCCCGGAGGAGAACCCCTGGGAGGAGGACATCGTCAAGCCCGACTTCGAGGCGAAGCACCCCAATATCAAGATCAAGGCGATGATCATTGACCAGCCGGATATTGGGGTGAAGCGCGAGGCGATGATCGCCGCCAAGCAGCCGTTGCACGTGTGGTCCCCCAACTGGGGCGGTGATGGCTTCGCCAGCGATCGCTGCCGTGGCCTGCTGGAGAACCTGACGCCACTGGTCGAGAGCAGCGGCTTCGACAACAGCGACTTCATCCCCTACACCTGGCACTGCTACGAGTTTGAGGGGAAGGTGTATGGGGTCCCCCAGCTCACCTGTGGCTCCTACATCTACGTCAATAAGGATATCTTCGAGGAGGCAGGGGTGGATCTCCCCCCGACCGATTGGAGCGATACCTCCTGGACCTGGGATGAGTTGGCGCGAATGGCCAAGAAGATCACCCACGACTATGATGACGTCTCAAAGGCCATCTATGGTATCGCTGCGCAGACGGGCGGCGATCCCATGACTCAGCTAGCGTTGCCTTGGGGGAGGGACTGCCTGAAGAAGGAGGCCTATGAGACCGGCTTCTACGAGGAGTGCTACTTCGACGATCCGGTCGTAATCAAGTCCTTCCAATTCCGCCACGACCTGATCTGGAAGGATAAGGTCATGCCTGATCAATCGATCAATGAGGCATTGGGCGAGCTGGGTGGCACTTTCCAGAGCAACAAGCTGGCCATGCAGGGCACCGGCGGCTGGGGCCATTGGGCCTACTATGGCATCTGGACGAAGGAGAAGGCTGGGGAGCAGGCCTTCAAGTGGCGCGCCTGCCCCATTCCTTACGGCGACACTGCTGTAGAGGAGGGATACGAGGGGCCGCGGGCAGTGATCTACACCGACCCCTGGTCCATCACCGCTGGGCTGCCGGAGGATGAGAAGGAGGCCTCCTGGGAGTTCGTCGAGTACCTGGCCACCAAGGATGCCATGTGGGCCTACTCCAAGGCGACAGGCACCCCGCCAGTGCTCCAGTCGCTCCTGGAGGACTACTTCGACCTCTACAAAGGGGATATGACGCATGAGGAGGCCAAGGAGGGCTTCATGGGGCCCTACAAGGGATATGGTTTCGAGTCCTCAAACCACTTGCTCGTGCGGTGGGAAGAGTTGAATGAGACCTGGGGGAACACCATGGATCCCTTCTGGACCGGTCCCGAGGCTACGGCGGAGGAGTTCCTGCCCAAGCTGGACAAGATAATGGAGGAAGCGGGTAAGAAGATCAAAGAGGAGACGACATGCAAGGTATAGTCCCCTCTTGACAGAGAGCCATATCTCCTAAATAACGCTAGAGAGACAGGGGTAGCGGCTAAAAGTTGCTATCCCTGTCTCTTATCATCAGGTGAGACCACGCTACCTTGAAGAACTGATGCCAAGTAGAATTTCAGCGAAAGAGCTGCAAAGTCGCTCGTAAGATGCTTCAATGCCCAGTGTTGATGTAATATACATCCATCCCGCCAAACAACCCGTGGATTTCAGGCTTGACCAAGCTTACGTTCTGATGCCTGTGGGGATCATTGGCCTCCTGAACCTGCTGCGGCGACAGGGCCTTTCTGTGAAGGCATTGAATTACCCCTTGGAGGTTCTCATCAACCCTCACTTCGATCTGAGGGCCTGGCTGAAGGGGCTGAAGGGGGTCCACTTAGTCCTGATTGATCTCCACTGGTATGAGCACGCCTACGGAGCCTTGGATGTCGCCAGGGTCTGCAAAGAGATCCTGCCTGAGGCATCAGTGGTCCTCGGGGGGTTCACGGCGTCTATATACGCCAGGGAGATCCTAGAGCGGTTCCAGGAGGTGGACTTCGTCATCAGAGGGGATGCGGAGAGACCTCTTCAGGATCTGGCCGAATGGGTGTGCAGAGGCTCGGTCAACTCCCCGCACCTTTCGGCTATCCCCAATCTGTCCTACCGTAATGGCAACAACGTGGTGGAGAACGACCGATCATGGTGTGCGACTGCGGAGGATCTCGACGGGCTCAACTTCGTTGATATGGACTTCCTGGAACATCACAGACAGTACTGTGAGATGCAGTACAATGACACCGGGCTCTTCCAGCCCTCGGACATATCAGAGAGGCTCTCGCTGGCAGGCCATTGGCTGTGCATAGGGAGAGGATGCCAGTTCGACTGCGCCTTCTGCGGTGGAGGCAGAATCTCCCACGAGATAGTCGCCGGTCGCAAAGTTCTAGTCCTTAGATCTGTGGAAAGGGTCGTAGATGATCTCCAACGTTTGCATGCGATGGGAATTCACCAAGTCAGCCTTTCTCACGACCCGGCCGTACTGGGCAGAGGGTACTGGTCATCTCTCTTTGAAGAGCTACGCAAGCGAGGGGTCAAGATAGGCATCTACAATGAGTGCTTTCAACTTCCCACAGACGAGTTCATCGCCGATTTCGTGCGGAGCGTAGATTTGCCTCACTCAGAACTGGCTCTCACCCTCCTGTCCGGATCTGAGAGGGTGCGGCGGCTGAATGGGAAATCCTTCTCTAACCGCAAGCTTTTCCGTGTCCTCTCCACTCTAAAGCGGCATGGCGTGCCCATCTACGTGTACTTCTCCCTCAACCTGCCTGGTGAGGATGAGAGGGCCTTCGAGAAGACCTTGACCTTAGCCAGGAGAATTGCGGCGTTCTATCCCCCACATATACTGAAGATGACCAACCAATGCCATACCGTGGACCCGTGTTCTCCCATGAGTATGGAACCGCAGAAATACGACGTCAGGGTCAGCATGCACACCCTCATGGACTACTACAACTACTGTCAGCAGACCTATATTGCCCGGCCAGACATTGACCGGGGCGCATTTCGCGGTTTTACCTACGGTGACCGACGGACAGCTTCGATAGAAGCCCTGGCCCGAAAATGGGACGAGTTCTGCGCAGGACAGGAGGCCCGATGCTTCCCTGTCCCACAGACTTGATGGCTCGTATTCCCTGAGACCTGGATGAGCGTGACAGCACCTCTCTTGTAGCACGTATCCGCGTAGGCTTGTCACATGGCACACTCCTCGATCCACCACAGGATCTGGCGTGTGTCATGAAATCTTCTTCCAAAGAATCAACCAATGTGAAACCCCGGAAAGGAGCCAATACAATGGCAAAGATCGGTCCGAGATCGTGGGGACTGAGGGTTTGATCCGCGCGCACACCCGCACTGGCAAGCTGGAGCTCCTGGGTGTCGAGGGGAAGGACATCATCTCCCCCCTGGAGAACAACCGCGCGAACCTGGCCGTCTGCCTGGCTTTCTACGAAGCGGCCAGGGAGCACAAAGTGGTGGCGCTGTAGAGATACAGTAGGGGTGTGGCATCGCTACACCCCTACCGAGGAAGGTTTACGGAATGGAGCAGCAAAGATGCAATGGGAGAACCTGACCGCGCCGGATTTCGCCAGAGCAGTGAAGGAGGCGCAGGGGGTCTGTCTATTGCCCCTGGCCGTCATTGAGAAGCACGGCGACCACCTGCCACTGGGGACGGATCTGTTCATCGGGATGGAGGTGGCCCGTCGCGCGGCGGAGATCGAACCGGCCATCATCTTCCCACCATTCTATTTCACCCAGATCCTGGAGGCCCAGCACCAGCCGGGCACCATCGCCCTCGGCGGCCACCTGATGTTGGAGCTGCTGGAGGCGGTCTGCGACGAGATGGGGCGCAACGGGCTGAAGAAGATCATCTTCGTACTCTCCCATGGCGGCAACCGCTATCTGGCTCCCTTCTTCATCCAGCTCATGCTGGAGAAGCAGAAAGACTACATGGTCTACCTACCTCGGATGGAGGAGGACCCCACCTTTGCCGCGTTGATGAAGGAGGCACTAGAATCGGAGTTGGACTACCACGCCGGGGAGATGGAGACCAGCCTGATCCTGGCCATCCACCCCGAGCTGGTGAGGATGGATCAGATTGATGAGCGATCGGGCAAACCGCTGGGACGGTTGGAGCACCTGCCGGGGGTGGAGACGCCGGTCAGTTGGTATGCCAACTTTCCCGACCACTACGCTGGCGACGCGCGCCCGGCCACGGCGGAGAAGGGGGAGCGCATTCTCCAGTACCTGGCCCAGAAATTGGCAGAGGTGATAAGGGCGGTAAAGGAGGACAGGGTCACACCGAAACTGTACCAGGAGTTCTTCGAGAGGGCCCGACACTGAGGCCGGAGGACGCCGGAGCACCTGATTATCCTATCCTCCATTCCCTGATCATCTCCTCTGCCACTTTTCGCCCGTACACCAAGGCGTAATTCATTCCTCGATCCTGAGGGTAGACCTGGGCCATGCAGCACAGCCACAAGTTCTCAATGGGGGTCCTGAAAGGGGGGCGGATCTGGGAGTAGTGGCGCACGATGAGTGGCTGAGTGTATCGCTCCCGCCAGGCCCAAGCCTCCTCCACCCACCCCTCATTGAATTGGGGGAAGAGCTTTCGCAGGCCGGGGAGATAGATTTCCAATAGCTCTTTCGTGGACATCTGATAGAGGGGATCGGCGGGGTCCATGTAGCGGGAGAGGTAGACCAGATGCGCGCCGCCGTACTCCTCCGGGCGCTGCAGGTTGGTGTGCTCCACTAGAGCTACAAAGGGAATGGAAGGATCGTTGATGTTCAGCCAGTAGACCTGGCCTAACCCCTGTTTCAGCTTCAGGATCAGGCACACGTTGGCCAGATAGTGGATCTGAGCCAGCCGCTGGCGGTAGTCGGCTGGCAGCCCGGCCGCAATGTGCAGGAAGATCTCCGGTGCAGTGGTGACCAGCACACCATCGTAGGGCTCGAAGTTCCCCTGGGCCACCACGCCGGTGGCTTTCCCCGCCGTGATGCGCACCTCCTCCACCGGGGCCTCCAGCCGGATCTCAACCCCCTGCTGGCGCAGCCGGCTTTCCCAGCGCTCTAGCGCCCGCCCAAAACCGCCTCGCAGGTAGCCCAGCCTCTCCGCCTGCCCCCGCCCGCGCGATCCGCCCCGCAGCTTCAGCTTGTTCCATATCCACACCGCGGCGATCTGATCCGCATATCGGCCAAACTTGGCGCGCAGCAGGGGAGCCCACACCTCCTCATATACCCGTCGGCCGGCCAAGCGGATCAGCCATGCCTCAGCGGTGATCTCCTCCAGCGGCTTCCAATCGCCCATCAGCCGGGGCAGGATGGCCAGCATCCCCAGCCGGATGCGGTCCAGGAAGGGCAGGGGTTCGAAGCGCAGCACATCCCCAGGGCTCGTCAGCCGGTGAATGCGCTGGGCATAGTAGCCTGTGACCGAGGGCTTCCACTCCAGGTCATCGCCCAGCCCCAGTTCCTCGATGAGCGCGACTATCGCCCTGTCGGAGGTGAAGAGGTGATGGTAGAACTTCTCCAGCCGTACGCCATTCACCTCGAAGGAACCAGCCAAACCTCCAAGCGCACCATCCCGCTCGTACATGGTGCAGGCCACGCCCTGCTGAGAGAGAAAATCGGCGGCGGCCATCCCTGTGACCCCGCCGCCTACAATCGCCACTCGTCCCACGGTGTGCTCCTTATCTCTTGGTGATCATGACGGGAATGGAGGCTAGCATGTCCTCTCCGGCCCGGATATCCAGATGTGCCTCCTGGCTCTCTCCGCCCGCCTCCCAGGCCGCTACGTTGAGGCTCACCTTCACCCGCACGTGCTGCTCATGGCGCAGGGTGGAGGAGCCGCGGTCGGTGGTGAGCCACTCCGCTGTGGGCTGGAAGCGCACCCGCAGAGCTCCATAGCCCTGGTTGGCCAAGGTCAACCTCTCTGTCACAACACCTTCCTCTTCCGCTCCACTGGCAGAAAAGGTCAGTATTGTGGGTATCACCTCCAGGATGGGCCTGAGGACCACCTCCAGACGCACATCCACCGTCTCCTGGCCCCCATTGCTGGTCACCACCAGCGCCTCGGGCGCGAGGGTCTCCCCTTCAGGCAGCTCCTGGGGGTCAGCAGACACCCTAACTTCGGCAATTGTGCCTGCGGCGCAGTCAAAGGCCCTGGGCTCAGCCCTGAGCCACACCATCTGTGGAGCCACCTCCCCCTTGAGATACCCTCCGCCGTGGTTGGCGATGCGTAGCGTCCCTTCCAGAGGGGCATAGTTCTCGCTGCGCCCCAGATCCAGCAGGAGGGGCAGGACGGCTAGGACAGGCGCGGCAATAGCTGCGCTGATGGGGACTTCAAGCTGGCCGCCGTTGCTCTTGATGTGCAGCAGGGCCTGGGCCGATGTGGTGCCCTCTGGCAGGGCCAGGGTGAAGCCATTAACCTCAATGGTGGCTGCTTCTCCAGGGCCACAGCTCCCCTGGCGAGGGAAAATCTCCAGCCAAGTGAATTCTCCCTCCAGATACCACTCCAGTGTCCCGCTGCCCGCGTTGCGCAGGCGCAGTTGCCCCCGCGCCACCTCCGAAGGGCCGATGAGCCCGAAATCCAGGTGGTGGGGATCCACCTCCAGCCGGGGGCTGACGATCTGGGCCCGCAGATCCAGATTGATCACCCCGCCGTCGCTGGCCAGGTACAGGGCCCGGTCCACCTGCAGGGCCCCACCTTGAGCGCTCATGGGGACGCGAAGGGTGAGTCGGACCTCCACCTCCTCCCCCGCGGCACAGGTGATCTGGGCCGGCTCGACGGTGAGCCATTCCATGTGGGGCACCAGTTCCATGTGCAGGGAAGTCACTCCCTGGTTGCCCACCCTCAGAGGAAGCGCCTCCTCTTGGCCGGGGAGCAGGGTGCCGAAATCCAGTGGCCGGCGGTCCACGTGGAGCCGAGGTCTGCGCACCACTAAGCGGGCCGCGAGGAGCCGATAGCCGCCGTTGCTGTCAATGATCAGCGCTTCGGGTATCTCCGTCTGGCCTCCAGGCAGTGAGGTGGGATCGGCCCATAGGGTGATCAGCGCCGTCTCTTTAGCGTGACAGCGGAAGGCTGGTTGCTCCACCGTCAGCCAATCCACCTGGCTGGTCACGGTTCCCTCCAAGGGGCCGGTGCCACTGTTGGTCACTCGAAACGTCTGTGAGATGCGATACGCGGGAGCGAGGGTGCCGAAGTCCAGCATCTCAGGGAACAGTTCCAGCCGAGGTTGCACCCGCGTGGCCCGGACCTCTATTCGCGCCTGCCCGTAGTCTGAGTCCACGATGAGGGCACTGTCCTGGACAGTAGTCCCCGGTGTCAACAGATCTGTCCGCAACTCGACACTAACAGGGATTGTGCTCCCGGCGGGGCAACGGAAATGGGGGGAGTGGACGCCCAACCAGGGCACGGTGCTGGATATCCGGCCGGTGAGCATACCCCCTCCTTCATTGTGAATGACCATGGTGGAGCGAGCTGGCTCCCCGCCTTGGACATCTCCGAAGTCAATGGCCTGCTGATCCAGGGCCAGCAGGGGCCGGGGGGCAGCGATGGAGGCTCCCACCCAGGCCTGGCCTCCGTTGCTGGTGATGTGCAGCGCCTGAAGGGAGGAGATGGGCCGCGACAGCGCCGAGCGACCCCTTAGCTCTACGGTGATCTGGGCCGCTTCCCCCGCGCGGCAGCCGAACTCTCCTTCCCGGACCATCAGCCACTCCACCTGGCTCTTCACCTCTCCGACCAGGAATCCTGTCCCCCTGTTCTCAATGTTGAAAATGGCCCCCAACCGCAGTTCTCCTTTGACTGCACCTAGCCGCAGGTAGGATGCGCCGACTCCAAGCTCAGGTTGTCCCCAGGCGTAGCCAGTGGAGGTGAGCCATTGGAAGAAGGCCGCCTGCCGTTGGACATCGCTCGCCTCCTGTGCCTCTTGGCGCAGTTTCTCTCCCCTTTCGGCAACTGCTGACACCTGCTGGGCGGCCCTTTCCTGGGCTGCTTCGTGGAGCCTCTCCGCCACTTCGCGCAGCCAGGCCGTTAGGCTCCCTGCATAGAACTGATCCACCCCTGCTTCCCACTCCTCTTGACATAATTGTACCAACTCCGGCAGGGTGTGGGCCTGTCGTCCTGGTGCCAGCTCATAGGGGTCGATGTGGGGGATCACGGTCATGGGAGCTGCAGGCGATGGGGCTTGGGCCAGCAGGGCCTCTTTGAACTGGGCCATGGAGGAAAAGCGCTCCTGTGGATGGCGGTTCATGGCCCGCTCGATGGCCTGAGCAGTGGACGTAGATACTTCCGGGTTGAGCTGCTGGAGGGGTGGATGCCGGCCTGAGGGGGAATCGTGGAGGGTCAGTACCCGATGGAGCAGTGCTCCCAGTGCGGCGACATCGCCAGCGACGCCTTCGTCCCTCTCGCGATGGCCCTCGAAGAGGCAGGTGAGCCCCAGGTCCACCAGGATGGGCTGTGACTCGGAGCCCAGGATCACATGGCGCAGGACCAGGTCGGGGAAGAGGAGGGGAGGGTTCTGGTCATGCAGATAGCCTAATGCGTCGCAGAGCTGAGCACCCCATTGCAGGGCGATGGGTTCCGGGACAGGCCGCTCCCGTCCCTCCAGGACTTTCTCCAGTGTGGGGCCCTCGACCAGGTCCATGATCACGAAATGACGGCTGCCCTCGGAGAGGAGGCCGTGGATGCGGACCAGGTTGGGGTGGGACAGGCGGCTCAGTTGTCGCACTCGCCGCTCCAGGCGCACAGCGGCCAGTTCCGCGTCCAATGGATCTGAGAGTGCCGCTCCTGAAAGCTCCTTAATGACATAGAGGGTGCGGGTTTCGAGGTCCAGGGCTTGATAGACGTGCCCCACCCGGCTGTGGGCTAAGGTGTCCTGGATGTCATAGCGGCGGCGGAGCACTTCCGGTGGGCCAAAGAGGTCAATGAAGGAGACCTCCTCCTCCCGCTGAAGATCGAAGCCGCAGCGGGGGCAATGTTTGGCCCCTGGGCGATATGGAGTCCAACAACGTGGACAGACCTGCGATACGTACGCCATTTACCGTGCGCCTACCACTGCTCATGATGAATGCGAGTTTCGTCGTAGTTCTCCCGGGGCGGTTTGTGCTCCGCCGGCCTCCCCACGGCGATGAGGCAGAGCACTCCGATCTCCCCTGGGATGCCCAGGGCCTGGCGGACATAGGCCTCGCGCTCGCTATCGGGGTGGATGCCGATCCACACGGCGCCCAGGCCCAGAGCGGTCGCTGCCAACAGGAGGTTTTCGGTGGCCGCGCTGGTATCCGTCACCCAGTGGCGCGAGCGGTTCTTCTCGCCGCACACCGCAATGGTCAGCGCGGCCTCAGCGATCATCCCGCTCCAGCGGTGGGTTTTGGCCAACTGGGTCTTGATCTGTTCGTCGCGTACGACGACGAAGTGCCAGGGCTGGCGGTTGTTGGCTGAGGGGGCCGCCATGGCCGCTTCCAGCAATTGTCGAACCTCAGCTTCGGTCACAGGCTCAGAGGTATACTTGCGGATGCTGCGCCGACGTTTGATGAGATCCATCATACCGGCCTCCATTTCACTTTTTTAGCAGTAGGTTGCATCCATAATAGATTATACCTTGCTTCTCCTCTCTCGCCAAGCGCCAAAAAGCGTAAAACCCCGGACTCTTGAGCCTGTAGGTGCAGAGAGACCGGGGTCAAGGAATCTGGAGTGCCGAAGCTTGCTTCGGCAGCGCAAGCAAGCGTGCGCACTCCAAAAATCTAATGCCGAAAGTGCCGCATCCCGGTGAAGACCATCGGCACGTCGGCCTCGTCGGCGGCGGCGATCACCTCCCCGTCACGGATGGAGCCGCCGGGCTGGATGATGGCCACCGCGCCAGTCTCGAGGGCGGCGAGCACCCCGTCGGCGGCGGGGAACATGGCATCGGAGGCCAGCACCGCCCCCTGAGCACGCTTCCCCACTTTGCGCGCGGCGATGAGTGCGGAGTCGAAACGGCTCATCTGTCCGGCCCCGATCCCCACCGCCGCCGTGCCCTTCACCAGCACAATAGCATTGGACTTGACATGCTTGGCCACCCGATCGGCGAAGGCCAGGCTGCGCAGTTGCTCCGGCGTGGGCTGGGCCTGGGTGACCACCCGGTACTCGGCGGGAGGCACGGTCGCCCGATCGGTCTGCTGCACCAATGCTCCACCGGGCACGGTGCGCACTTCCACTGAGCGGAAACGCGATGGGGGGGTGAAATCCTGGAGCCGCATCACCCGCAGGTTGCGCTTGGTTTTCAGGATCTCCAGTGCCTCCGGTTCGTAGTCGGGGGCGATGATGGCCTCGATAAAAGCAGCCAGCACCACCGCCTCCTTGTCTCCCGACTCGGCCTGGTAGCGGGGCACGACCACGGTGCGCAGATACTCGTTAGAGATCAGTCGCCGGGCCAACTCGTGTGTCACGGTGCGGTTGACTCCGATCACCGATCCGAAGGCGGACATAGGGTCACAGACCCAGGCATCCTCAAGAGCCTGAAGGATATCGGGCGCGGAGGCGATGCCGCAGGGGTTGTTGTGCTTGATCATGGCCACCGTCGGCTCCTCGAACTCTCGGGCCATCTCCAACGCAGCGGCTAAGTCGAGGATATTGTTGTACGATAGCTCCTGCCCGTGCAGTTGCTCCGCCCCGGCCAGACCAGGCTCCACGGCCTGTGCCAGTCGGTAGAAAGCGGACCGCTGATGGGGGTTCTCGCCGTAGCGCAAAGGCTGCACCTTCGTCAGCTCCAGATGGATGGCCTCCGGCAGCACCTCATCCTCGCCGAAGGCCCCGGCCAGCCACTGCTGGATGGCGGCGTCGTAGTGTGCTGTGTGGCGGAAGGCCTTCAGTGCCAACTGGCACCGTGCCTCCAGCCCGATTTCGCCGTTGGCCCTCAGTTCCTCAATCAGGGCTTTGTAATCCGCCGGATCGCATACCACGGCCACGTGCTCGAAGTTCTTGGCCGCTGCCCGAAGCAGCGTCACCCCCCCGATGTCCATCTGCTCTACGGCTTCCTCCAGGGTTACATTGAGTTGGGCGACAGTGGCCTCAAAGGGGTAGAGGTTGCAGACCACCAGGTCAAGGGGGACGATCCCCAACTGCTCCAGTTCGGCCAGATGATCCGGGGTGCGGCGGGCCAGTATCCCGCCGTGGATAGCGGGGTGCAGCGTCTTCACCCGCCCGCCCAGGATCTCGGGAAAGCCGGTCACATCCGACACCTCAGTCACCGGCACATCCGCCTCGCGCAGCGTGTGGGCCGTCCCCCCGGTGGACAGGATCTCGAAACCGGCCTCGATCGCTGCTTGGGCCAGCTCCACGATGCCGGTTTTGTCGGCTACGCTGAAGATGGCGCGTCTCATGAATCCCTCCGGTCAATAAGTCAACGAGTAACGAGTGGATGGGGCAACGAGTGGGAAGAGCCCTTACTGACTTGGTACCTCGTCACTCGTTACCCGCTGCGACAGCGTCCGATAGAAGCACGAATACTCCCCTGTGTGACAGGCTGGCCCCGCCGGCTCGACCAGCACCAGCAGCGTGTCAGCGTCGCAGTCGTAGCGGATCTCGACGATGCGCTGGGTGTGGCCGGAGGTCTCCCCCTTGCGCCACAGTGTCTGACGGCTGCGGCTCCAGAAGACCGTCTCGCCAATCTCCAGGCTTCTCCGCAGCGATTCGGGGCTCATGTAGGCCAGCGTCAGCACCGCCAGGGTATTTGCATCCTGGACGATGGCGGGGATGAGCCCTCGGTCATCCCACTTGAGCTCAGGCAAAGGCAGTTCGCTCATTCTCGCACCACCACCCCTCGTTGCCGGAGGTAGTCCCGCACCTGGGTAATGGTGAGCTGGCCGAAGTGGAACACCGAGGCAGCCAGCGCCGCGTCGGCCCCGCCCTCGGTCAGCACCTCGTAGAAGTGCTCCAACTGGCCCGCGCCGCCGGAAGCGATGACCGGGATGGAGACGGCCTGGGCTACGGCCTTGGTGAGGGGGATGTCATAGCCCTCCTGAGTTCCATCACGGTCCATACTGGTCAACAGGATCTCGCCCGCGCCACGCCGTTCCGCTTCCTGCGCCCACTCGATGGCCTCCAGTCCCGTGGGCACCCGGCCACCGTCAATGTACACCTGCCACCAGTCCCCCTCCCACTTGGGGTCAATGGCCACCACCACGCATTGGCTGCCGAAGCGCTCGGCAGCCTCGGTGATCAGCGCTGGCGTGCGCACGGCCGAGGAATTGATGGAGATTTTGTCCGCCCCGGCCTTGAGGATGGCGCAGATGTCCTCCACGGTGCACAGGCCGCCGCCTACGGTGAAAGGGATGAACACGTGGTCTGCCACGCTCCGCACCATGTCCATCACGATGTCGCGCTGCTCGTAGGAAGCAGTGATGTCCAGGAACACCAACTCGTCGGCCCGCTCGGCGTCGTAGATCATGGCCTGCTCCACCGGATCGCCAGCGTCGCGCAGGTTAACGAAGTTGACTCCCTTGACCACGTGGCCATTGAGAACGTCCAAGCAGGGGATGATCCTTTTGGCTAGCATCGGCCTATCCTTTCCTCACACCTTGGTGAATGCCTTGTGCAGCAGTGGAACTACAAAAATCGTCCCCAAACCCAACAGCAGCTAGGGAAAAAGCCGTTATGTGAAGGAGACGATAAGGCTTTCACGTCGGTAGCCAAACTACGCCAGGGCGATACAGGTTGCTCCCAGGCAGACCAGCACTGAGCCCGCGATCCGTTGCTGCCCGTATGATTCTCTCAGCAGCCATGTGCCCAGCAAGGCGCCAAAGACGATGCTCAGATTGCGTACCGCAACCACATAGCTGACTGGGGCCAGGGTCATGGCCCACAGGATGAGCAGATAGGCGAAAAGACAAAGCACACCCACAATGCTGATGGTCCGCCAGTTCCTGAGCCACTCCTCATACACCAGCTTCCAGCCGCGCCGGCCAATCAGGGGTGTGGAGAAAAGAGCCGCGGCCACGAATATCAGGTAGATGTAGACCAGGGGCGACACGTGCTGCACGGCCAGCTTGTCTACCAGGGAGTAGCCGGCCACACACACGCCAGTCAGGGCTGCGTAGTCTCCACCCGGCGTGCCCAGGGACCGCAGGGGCAGCAAGGCATCGCTGGCATGGAAAGAACGGAGATGCAGGATGTAGACACCCGCAGCAATGAGCAGCACCCCCAGCAGCCCCAGCCAACTCGGCCTTTCGCCCAGGAGCAGAGCGGCGAAGAGAAGAATCAGCAACGATCCCAGCCCCCGTGACAGCGGGTAGGACACGGACAGATCGCCGTTGTCGTAGGCGGCCGTAAGGGCCCAGAAGTACAAAGCGTGGATCAGACCCGTCGTCACGACGAAGGGCCAGATGAACCGTGGCAGATTCAGCAACGAAGGCTGCCATAGGATCAGGGGTAGATAGACAATGGCACCCACCCAGCGGAACAGCCAGGAAAATACCAGCTTGTTGTCACTGCACTTGGTGAGGTAGTTCCATCCGGCGTGGATCAGTGCCGCGACGATGACCAGGGCCAGAGCCAGGGAAGACATGCTTATGCCCGCCTCACCAGCGCTATCACATCGGGCAGGGAGATAGCCCCACTGTACAGCGCTTGACCAATGATCACACCCTCCACACCATACGCCTCTATCTCCTGCAGGGCATGGATATCCTTCAACGAGGCCACCCCACCGGAGGCGATGACCCGCAGCCCCGTCTCCTCGGCCAACTGGCGGGTCACCTCCACATTGATGCCAGTGAGCATCCCGTCACGGGCGATGTCAGTGTGCACCACCCGCTGCACACCCAGGGCACGCATCTTCTGCGCCAACTCCAGTGCGCTAACTTCGGAGACCTCCTGCCAGCCGCGCACGGCCACCTTACCCTCCCGCGAGTCAATGCTCACCACGATCCGCTCGGCCCCGAATCTCTCAATAGCTTGCGCGACGAGCTGCGGTTGGCGAAGAGCCACGGTGCCCAGGATCACCCGAGCCATGCCTAACCCCAGCGCCTCTTCGATGTCGGCCAGGGTCCGCAATCCTCCACCGAGCTGAAGGGAGATGTCCACCGCAGCAGCGATCTGGCTGGCGATGCGAAGGTTAGACGAGCTGAGCTCGCCTGTGCCGTAGACGAAGGCTCCGTCGAGGTTGACCACATGCAGCCACTGCGCACCCTGAGAAGCCCAATGGCAGGCCACAGCTACGGGGTCGTCGGAGTAGAGAGTCTCGGCATCAAGCTGGCCCCGCTTAAGACGGACACAGCGGCCTTGATGGAGATCAATGGCGGGGAAGATGATCATGCGATTAGTGTGCCCTTGGTGGAGGGCACATCCCCCCGGCGGAGATCGGGGGCCGCCGCCGCTCGCAGAGCCCGCCCCAACGCTTTGAAGAGAGCCTCGGCCTTGTGGTGATCGTCGCGGCCGTAGAAGACACGGGCGTGGAGGTTGAACCGGCCATGGGTGGCCAACGTCTCCAGAAAATGGTGAATGAGGGAGGTGCCCAACACGCCAATGTGGGGGGTGGCAAAATCAGCACGGATCACCGTGTAGGGCCGCCCGCCAAGGTCTACCACGACTAGGGCCAGTGCCTCATCCATAGGCACGAAAGCATGGCCAGTGCGGACAATGCTCGAACGGTCACCCAGGGCCTCGTCCAATGCCCGCCCCAGACAGAGGGCCACATCTTCGACGGTGTGGTGCTCATCCACCTCCAGATCGCCGGAGGCCCGCACCGTGAGATCGAACAGGCCGTGAACTGCCAGGTGAGCCAGCACATGGTCCAGAAAGCCGATGCCCGTCGCGATCTCGTACTGGCCCGCGCCATCCACATTGAGCCTGAGATGAATCTCTGTCTCCCCCGTCTTGCGCTCGATTGTGGCCTGTCTATCTCCCATTGCCCCTCTTCTTCAATCCACAATCTTCAAGATGGGTAGCTCCAGGATATCCTCCGCGCCCCGTGCCTTGAGCTGAGGGATCAGGTGGTTGATCTCCGCCTTGGGTACCACGCTCTCTACAGCGTAGTAGTCAGACCCGTAGAGCGGTGAGATGGTGGGCGATTTCGCAGCGGGGACAATCTCGATCACTTTCTCCAGATCATCCCTGTGGATGTTGAACTTGATGAGCACCCGGCCACGAGCGGCGAGCGCACCCTGCAGCAGGGTCATCAATTCCTCCATCTCGGCGCGCTTTTGGGGGTCAGCGTAGCTTTGGCGATTGGCGATGAGCTGGGTGGTGGATTCCAGCAGCGTGGCCACGATGCGCAGCCCCGCCCGGCGCAGCGTGGAGCCCGTCTCGGTGAGATCCACTACCGCGTCAACGATGTCAGGGACCTTGGCCTCCGTCGCACCGTAAGAGGGATAGATCCGGACCGCGATGCCCAGCCGGTCGAAGAAGGCCCGGGTCAATCGAGGGTATTCGGTGGAGATACGGCTGCCGGGAAGCATCTCCTCCACCCGGCTCACCGGCGAGTCCTCAGCCACTGCCAGCACCACCCGCACCGGCTGGCCGATGGTCTGTTTGTTGTAGTCCAGGTCCATCAGCTCTATCACCTCGCTCTCCGTTTCGCAGATCCAATCCTGGCCCGAGATACCCAGGTCGAAATAGCCCTCCTGAACGTAGAGGGGAATCTCCTGGGGGCGCAGGAGCCGGACTTCCTCGATGCGTGGATCATCTATGACCAGCTTGTAATCCCGCTCACTGCCCCGGCGCACTGGCAAGTCCGCCTCGGCAAACAGACGCAGCGTGGCCTCCTCCAGACTCCCTTTGGGTAACACCACACGCAGCACTCTAGCTCGTTTCCTCTCACCTATCCCCTTTGTGGCGGCGACGGATCTCCTCGAACAGCGCCCGGGCCAGTGGAATGCCCCAGTCGTTTTCATTGAACTCCACATTGACCCAGAAATCGGCCAGGTTGCCGCGCCCCTCCCGCTCGTAACGCAGCACCTTGGCCATCATCTGTACCTTATCCGCGGCCCGCACAATCCGCGCCTCCAAGGTCTCCGCTGCCTCGAACTCCTCCCACAAAGAGGCGTAAGCTTCATTCATCGGACCCAACAGATCGTGCACCACAGCTCTCTCGGCCCTCGATTTGGTCTGGGGGTCAATGTAGCGCAAGGCACGGTAGGGCAAATCCGTGACCTTAGCCTCGCTGACCTCGTGGAGCAAGGCCATCCGCAACACCCGCTCAGCGTCCACCTCTTCTTCTTCCATCGCATCGGCCATGAGCATGGCAGTGAGGGCCACGCCAAAGCAATGGGCGGCAACGCTTTCCGGATCCGTGACCCCCTGCAGGAGAAACCCCATGCGGGGCAGCTTCTCCAGTACATCCAGCTCCAGGATAAGGTCTATGATTCTCTCGACCACAGTGGAATCAGCCATGATAGTTAGACTCGCCGCAGGGCATCGAGCAGTGCATCGGTCTGATCGGGGCGCCCTACGCTGATGCGGACGCAATCCTCCAGCCCCGGCTTGCGGAAGTAACGGATCAGAATGCCCTGACCTTCCAATGCCACCTTCAGCTTACCTGCATCGCGCCCCA
>Ga0172365_10000240_pt1 | contig 35248 bp, 31 predicted proteins | sample LakKivSesite48cm_FD_114535 | JGI IMG/M metagenome (GOLD analysis project Ga0172365, IMG submission 114535) | Sediment microbial communities from Lake Kivu, Rwanda - Sediment site 48cm | ecosystem: Environmental > Aquatic > Freshwater > Lake > Sediment | place: Rwanda: Western Province, Lake...
CCAGGATAAAGGGCATGGTCTCTTCGCACATGCCCCAGACGCCGCCGCCCAGCGAGAAGATGATCATGACGACCGGGATGAGGAGCACACGCAGCGCTTTTTTACGGCCGAAGGCGTAGGTGATGTTGCGGATGACGCCGGTGATCGCCCCTGTCTGCTGGATGACGTTGAAGGCGCCGCCCACGATGAGCAGGATGGCGATGATGGCCCCGGCGTCCATGAAGCCGCGGATCGGCGAGACGAGAAGCCCGCCGAGGCCCTGCGGCCGGCTCGCGACGCGCGCATAGGAGCCGGCGACAGGGACCATCCGGCCGCCCTTTTCGACCCGCTGGTATTCGCCGCCGGGGATGACCCAGGTGGCGACCACGGTCAGGACGACCATGATGTAGATCAGGATCAGAGTATGCGGCAGGCGGAGCGGTTTGGCGCTCACTTGGCGGGCTCCACGACGCGCCCGGAATCGAGGTCATAGACGTCGCCCGAAAGGAGCACGTGCGTCATCAGTCCGTGGCCGCCGAGGTGGCCGTCGGGCGACCGGAACGTCTTCGCCTTCCGGGCGTCATAGACGATGACCGGGCCCTCGCCCAGGACCTCATACTTGCCGTCGGGCCGGACGAGCACCGCCGTCGACTCCTCGATGCCGACGCCGACGAGCGTCGGATACTGGAGCACGACGGCCAGCAGGCGGTTGTGGCGCCGCCGGGTGACGAAGTGCTGGTCGATGACGGCCTTCGTGACGAAACCGAAGCCCTCGGAGTGGAGAATGTCGTCGGCCAGGATCACATCCCAGGTGCCTTCTACGCCCTTGGTCCGCCGCTCGTTGCCGGTGATCATGAACTCGCTCATGACGGCCGCGCCGGCGCTCGTGCCGCCGATGACGCAGCCCTCGCGGTACATCTCGAGCATCCGCTTGTGGATGGGCGTGCCGACGAGGGCAGCCGTCAAAAGGGCCTGGTCGCCGCCGGAGAACCAGATGCCGCCGGCGCCGTCGAGGATCCGCTCGCTCCCGGGCTGCAGGGCCCGGTCGTGGCTCAGGTTGTCATAGACCGAACTCTTCGCGCCGTTGCCCTTGAACTCGGCCAGGAGCTCGGGCCCGACCTCGTCGGGGACGCTCGAGGCCATGGTGAAGATGACGATCTTGCCGGTGCCGTGGGCTTCGGCGAGCTGGATGTAGCGCTTCATAAGCGGCGCGTCGCGCTCGCCGCCGCCGATGATGAAAAGATAGCCCTTGGGCCGTTGAGCTGTCGGGCCCTGGGGCGCGCAGGCCGTAACCGCAAGGGCCGCGAGGATCATCAGGGCGAGGGAGACGATCAGGCTCTTTTTCACGTTCGTCCTCCGGTGGCGCGACGTCTGGCGAAGGCTTATCTTACCAAAAAGGTCCGGAACTGTCCCCGGATTTTCGCGAATTCGCGGGCGCGCGTCCCGGCTCAGAACTGGACCGCTAAGGTCAGCGCTTTCCCCGGCTCGACGCGGACCGGATTCATCCAGATGACCCGGAGGATCGAGCCCTCGCGGCGGACCTGGGCGGCGGCCGCCGCGCCGCCGAGAGCGGGCTTGACGGACCGGACGGCCGCCCCGCCGGCTCCCGGGGGAACGGTGATGTCGAGCTCCCTCAGCTCGAGCGTCCCCGCCCCCGCCTCGAGCGTCAGGGACATGATCTTTCCCGCCAGCTTCTGGGCATAGGTCCCCCAGCCCGATCCGGCCGTCCAGACCGTCCGGAAATCGTCGGCGTTCATCTTCGGGTCGAAGCCCATCCTCATCTCCGGGCCCGAATAGGAGATCCCCGCGAGAGCGAGAAGCACGCCCCACGACGACATGGCCCGGGCGTAGTGGTGCCCGCATTCGACCTCGTTCCAGGGATTGCGGCGGAAGCCGTCGTAACGGTCGCGGACGGCCTTGACGACGCTCAGCCCTTCCTCGAGGAGGCCCTCATAAATGAGATGCGAGGCGACCTGGTATTCGATGCCCGTCCAAACCTCGTCGGAGTAGGGGAAGGGCAGCGGCGGCCGGCCGCCCTTGGGCCAGGAGCAGAGGAGCAGGCCCTTCTCGTCGTTGAGGGCGTAGGTCCGTTGGACGTTGGAGAAGTTGCGGAAGCTCCCGAGGAAGTTGTACTTGAAGATGGACCGGAGCGACGACTGGATCCGGTCGGCGGGGAGGTAGCGGCCCAGGCCCGAGACCATCCCCAGCCATTGGCCGAGGAGCATGTCGGAGAGGCAGCCTTCGCCGTATTGATATTTTTTTCCCATGACCTGCGGGTATTTCTGTACATAATACTCGCCGTTCCAAAGGGTGGCGTCGTAGGCGGCCCGGCCCTTGTCGTACAGGGTCAGGTAGTTTTTTGCCGACACAACGTCGCCCGCGACATAAGCCATGGCCGCCCCGGCTTTGAGCGCGCCGAGATAGAAGCCGCTGAGCATGCTGTTCGGGCCGAAGAACTCGATGTCGTAGGTGTTGTGCTGTTCGCCCTCGAGCAGGCCGTCGTGGTCGGCGTCCCAGCCCTTCCCGGCGTAGTCGAGCGCCTTCTTCGCCTGCGGCCAGAGCTTCTTCATCCAGGCCGTGTCGCCCGAGATCTGCCAGTCGCGATAGAGGCTGATGACGCGGCCCATCTGGCCGTCGGCGGCCGGCTTGAAGTCCCAGAAGACGCCGCTCCCGAGCGGCAGCGAGGTGCGGAACATCATCGCCCCGTCGGGCTTGACGTTGTTGAGGAAGTCGGTCTCGCGCATGGTCCGCTCGAGCGACGGGAAGAGGAAGGCCAGCGACTGGGCGTAGTTCCAGACGTGGGCGCAGTTGAGCGGGCAGCAGCCGCCCTGGTCGCCGCAGCCCTCGAAGCCGAAGTAATTGCCGCCCTCGAGGCGGAAGCCGGTCGTGGTGCGGATGATCGCGGCCTGGCTCGAGACGGCGTCGAGGACATAGGGCGGCAGGGTCGTCCCGAATAAGGCGTCGTGGAAGGCCCGGCTCTTCTTCTCGAGGCGCGGCAGGTTCGCCTGCAGTTCCTCGGCGGCGGCCCAGGCGTCGGCGTATTTGGTGGCGTAATAGTTCTTGAAGATGCGGCCCCGCTGTTCGGGGACGACGTCGAAATAGTTCAAGAAGTTGGGGAAGTTCCAGGACACGATGAAGGGCAGCACGGCCTCTTCGCCGGGGCCGATGGTGGCCACGAGCCCGAGCGTGCCGACGTCGGTCGTCTTGTCGGCCGAGGGCGAGACCTCGTCGAGGTCCTTGAGCCGGCCATCGGCGGCGAAGTCGTCCCAGAAGATCTGGAGGTCGTCCCACCAGTCGCCGCGGACCCAGTGGGTGAGGTAGGTGACGTCGGGCCAGGGCGTCGCCAGGGCCATGGTCCCGAACGTTGCCTCCTCCGGCTTGACCTTGCGCGAGGACATGGCCAGGCCGCGAAGGGTGGCGGTCTTCTTGATCTCGTTGACGTTCAGGCCGAACCTGTCGTGGCCGAGGCCTTCGACCGCGCCGGCGCCGTCGAAGCCGATGGGATTGATCATCGAGCCGGCGATCGTGACCTTGGCCGGCGCGGGCCCGGTGTTCTTGACCCGGAAGCGCAGGACGAAAGCCGGGATGCCGGAGGCGTCGGGGTCGAGGGGGACGAGAGGATTGAAGGCCTCGAGCCGGACCTCGAGCGGGACCGCGCTGTCGGAGAGCTCGACCTCCGCGAACGGATATTCGCCCTTGAACCGCGCCTTTTCCATCCGGGGCAGGCCGGGCACGAAGACGCGCTTGAATCCGAAGCCGGCCGTGAACGGCGGCTCGAGCGGACCTTCGAGGACGCGGACGAGCTTCGTCCCCGCCTGCTCGACGTACACGGCGAAGAACGTGAAGGGCATGTGGACGCCCTTGCCGTGCCGGTTGAAGATCTCCCAATCGCGGAGGTTGCCGCGGCCGCCGAGGGAGATCGTGCCGGTGCCGATGCCGCCGAGCGGGAAGGCGACCTCGTTCAAGGACCGGCCCTCGAAGGCTCGGACAGGGCCGGCCTGAAAAAGCTCTTCACGGCTGAAGGCGGGCGAGGCCTGAGGGCCGCCCGAAGCGAGGGAAGTCAGGATCAGGACAAGGAGGACGGTTCCTCCGAAACGGGCTCTGTGATCAGCGCGCACGATCCCTCCTCGACGAAGGATTGGCCTGCGGGGGCAGGGGGACGCAGAAAAAGATAGGATTTTAGTAACGGAAGCGGCGGCGAATGTCAATCGCCGGCGCGGGCTAGCCCGTCACGGACTTGTTGCGGCGGTCGAGGATGCGCTCGATCTTCCGCTCCATGTCGCCGGTGTGGCTTCCCTGCCAGAAGACCTTGTCGCAGCCGGGGCAGAGGGCGAACGCGGCGGCGTGCTCGCCGACATAGGGCGTGACGAGGTTTTTGGCCCGCTCCCGGGTGATGGGTTTGAGCGGCATGTTGCAGGCGACGCAGCGGGTGTTGGTCCGGACCTTGTCCCAGAGCCCGAGCTCGTCGAGGACCTGGACGACCTGGTCTTCCCAATCGTCGCTGCGGATGAAGAGGCGGTTGGGCCTTTTCGCGGTGCGCTCGATGAGCCCGGTGTCGCGGGTGAGGAGGATGCGGTTCTCGCGCCGGGCGATGGCCGCGAGCTCGCTGTCCTCGGCCTTGGAGAGATAGACGACGTCGAAGCCCAGGATGCGGAGCCACTTGGCCAGGCGGCCGAGCATGCAGTCGGCGACGAACATCATGGGGCGCCCCCGCTGTCCATTATAGACCGAGGAACTGAACGACGAGGCCGGAGACGAAGATCATCAGGCCGGCCAGGGCGTGCGAGTATCGTTCGAGCTTGCCCAGCTTGACGAAGCTCGCCCCGAACGAGACGGCGGCGATGATGGCCAGCATCGTGGCGATCGTGACCAATCCGAAAGCTCCGGCGACGAGGACGACGCCGGCCGTACTGTGGCGGGCGGCAGGGTACATGACGAGCGGGATGAGCGGCTCGCAGGGGCCGAAGACGAAGATCGTGAAAAGCACCCAGGGCGTGATGTTGGCCTTGCGCGGGACTTCCCCGTGGAGATGGGCGTGCTCGGCCAATTCGTGCGTGTGCGTGTGGGCGTGCTGGTGGACGTGCACGTGGGCCGGATCGTGGGGCCCGAGGTCGGGCCCGTGCGGGTGAACGTGATCTTCCTCGTGGTCGTGAAGGTGCGGATGGGTGTGCGGCTTGCCGCGCCAGGCCCGGCGCAGACCCCAGATGAAGTAGGCCAGGCCGAAGCCGATGAGGAGCCAGGCGGCGATCGCGCCGCGGGCCGATTCGACGCCCTCGAGCCTGGCCACGGCGATGCCGAGAGCGACGCCCACGAAGCCAAGGACGACCGAGCTCAGGATGTGGCCGAGCCCGGCGAAGAACGAGACGAGGAGCGTCTTGCGCAGGGTCCAGTTGCGGGCCCGGCCGATGACGATGAACGGCAGATAATGATCGGGGCCGATGACGGTGTGGACGAGGCCGAGGCCCGCGGCCGTGCCGGCCAATAGCCAGATCTCGCGAGTGATCATCGGCCTCCAGGCCCACGCTCACGGAAGGGCCGCGAGCGGGGGAGAAAAAAAATGGTGGACGGTAGGAGACTCGAACTCCCGACCTCAGCGTTGCGAACGCCGCGCTCTCCCAACTGAGCTAACCGCCCACTCTCGAGTCCGTAAGCCCTTGTTATCAGGCCGCAAAGCCCCCTCATGATAGCAGAAGCCGCCGCTGGCTTCAACCGCCGGCCTTCCCAAAAATGCGGCTATTTCTTCCGGCCCGACAGGCTAATCAACTCGCCGAGACGCTTGTAAACCTCCCGGCGATGCCCGACGGCCACGACGAGAACGACGAGCTCGCTGCCCTGCGCGCGATAGATGATCCGGTAGTCCGAAGTCCTGAGCGATCGCAACCCCGCCAGTTCGTGCGACAGGGGCTTTCCCCTTTCAGGCTCCACTGCGAGGGATTCGACGGCCTTCCGGACAAGCTTCCGGACGGAGGGATCGAGTTTGTCGATGTTCCGTTTCGCTTCCTTCGTATGGAGGATGCGGTGGGTGGCGGACTTCATCTCTCGGGGAAGACCTCTTCGTGGGCATAGAGCCGGCTGGCCTTCTCGTCGGCCAGCCCCCGGTCGATACTCGCCATGAGCTCACGGTCGCTGAGGATCTCGAGCGTCTCGATGAGCGTTTCGTACTCTTCAACGCTCAACAAAACCCCCTCGGGCTTGCCCCTATGGGTGATGCCGTAGGTCCCGCGTTCCTCCCTGATCTTGCGCACGAGGCTCGAGAGCCGGGCCTTGGCCTGGCTCAGAGGCACGATTTCGGTGTACTCGGCCATGTTGCTCTCCGCTAATTGGTCTATCAATGGACCTATAAATTGGTCTGTTAAAGAATAGGCTCTGAACCGCCCTTTGTCAAGCCGATCTTTCTGTTGCCTCTGGCGGCGGCCTGGCATAGAATCCTCCCCGGAGGGTTCGCCATGGTCAGGAAACTCGTCGTCCTGGTCCTCATCGCCGGCGCGGCCTATCTCGTCTACCAGAGGTTCGGGCGTCCCGAGTCCGAGGAAGAGATGCTTGTGACCCACCTGCGCGAGCGCTTCGCCGCGCTGGTCAACAACTTCACAAGTGCGGCCGGCCGCGCGGGCCTCATCGGCATGGACACGACCTACGACACGGAGACCGTCGTCACCCAGGTCCTGAAGCTCAAGACGGAGCTGGCCGAGCTGCGGGCGAAGCTGACCGAGGAGAGGGCCATCGGCCGGGCCGACGCGCTCTCCGAGAAGATCGAGACCTTCTGCAAGAAGAACGATATCAAGCAGCCTTGACCACGCAGATCCTCGGCAAGCCCGCCCGCCCCGGCCGCATCGTCCGGCGCTTCGCCCATGCGCGCCTCGAAGCCGTTATCGAGCCAACGCCGGGGGGTTTCGTCGTCCGGGGGACGGTATCGGGACGGCCGGGCCGGATCGAGGTCTTTCGCTCCCCGGCCCCGGCGGAGTTCCTCCTCAACAACTGGCAGTCCTGGGGACCGATGGAAACGGCGACGCCGGCGACGCGGTTCCCCGAGCTCGAAGCCATCGTCCGCGACTACAGCCCCTGGCTCTTCTCGCCGCTCGGGGCCGAGATCCTGCGCGGCCCGGTGAGCGATCACGTCGCGGCCTGGGACGGCGGGCTGGCCGGTTTCCTCGCGTCACGAACAGGGCACTCCTTCTTCACGGTCGAGGGCGAGGACCTCGTCGGTTGGATCGAATATTTCGACGCCGAGTTCGAGGAGCCCGTGGCCCTCGAGCCGCTGGCCGTCCTCGACGGCGGACGGATCGAGGACCTGCTCGCCGAGTACGGGCGGCTCGTCAAGCGCGCCAATCGCGTCCGCATCAACGACTGGAATCCCGCCGGATGGTGCAGCTGGTACCACTATTTCGGGAAGCTCGGCTGGCCCGACGTTCTCGAGAACCTCGATGCGGCGGCGGCCGACCGGCGGTCGTTCCCGTTCGAGGTCTTCCAGGTCGATGACGGCTACGAGACCGAGATCGGCGATTGGCTCAGCGCTAAGCCTGGCTACCCCGGCCTCGATGGCCTGGCGGCGGCCATCAAGAAGCGGCGCTTCCGGGCCGGGATCTGGGCCGCGCCATTCAGCGCCGCCGAGTCGTCCCGGCTTTTCGCCGAGCATCCCGACTGGATGATCGCGGGGGACGACGGCCGCCCCAAGCCTTGCTACAAGGGCTGGGGCCGGACGATCTACGGGCTCGACACGACCCATCCCGAGGCGGCAAGGTGGCTCGATGAGACGGTCCGGAGCCTGCGGGCGGCCGGCTTTTCTTATCTCAAGTTCGATTTCCTCTTCGCCGGGGCCATGCCCGGAACGAGACGGAAGAAGGTCACGCCGATCCAAGCCTATCGGGAGGGGATGCGGATCATCCGGCGGGCGGCGGGGGCGGATTTCGTCCTCGGCTGCGGCGCGCCGCTCCTGCCTTCGGTCGGCCTCGTCGACGGCATGCGCATCGGCGAGGACACGGCCCCCCACTGGAAAACGAAGCCGTCCGGCTTCCAGGGCCCGAACGCCTATTTCGCGTTGAGGAACGCCCTGATAAGGCAGTTCATGCACCGGGCTTTCTGGCTCAACGATCCCGATTGCCTGCTCGTCCGCGGCCGGGAGATCGAGCTCACCGCGAACGAGCGCGAGCTCTACGCGCTCACAGCCGGGGCCATGGACAACATGATCATCGATAGCGACCGGCTCGCGCTCCTCGGTCCGCCGGGAAAGGACCTGCTCGGGCGGGCCTTGGGGCTCCGGGGCCGGCGGGCTGTGGTCAGGGGGCTTCTTGGAGAATTCGGGAAGGATCTGTTCCTCGTGGAGGGGCAAGGAAAGGGCCGCGGGGGCTTCCGTCTGGCCGCGAACCTCTCGGACGGCGCCGGGAACGTCGAGAACAGTGTGGTCCCGCCCCGTTCCGCGCTTTTTCTTTAAAAAGCCCCCTTTTGCTTACCGCACCTTTTTGGGAGCTCGGCCCACCTTCCTGTTCCCGCGAGTCGAAAATAACCCTTCCATAAGGGAAGTCAATAGGATTTCCAGGGATGTCCGATTATGTCAGTAATTGTCATCTCGGGGCGAGGGGATAAAAAACTATAGAAGGTGGACTTCATGGGGGCCGCGGACCACTTCTCCGATGGCCCAAGCCTTGAATCCTCGCCTATAGAAGCCCGAAATGGTCCGGTCCAGGTCGCCCGGGGAAACGACCAGGGCCATGCCGATGCCCATATTCAGGGTCCGATACATTTCCCGGTCGTCGACGCGTCCGGCCCTTTGGATCTTGCGAAATATGGGAGGAACGGGCCAGGAGCCCTTCTCGACCCTGACTCCGAACCCCTCGGGGATGACCCGGGGGATGTTGTCGTAGAAGCCGCCGCCGGTGATGTGGGCCATGGACTTGATGGGCACGGTTTTGAGGACCTCGAGGATCGCGGTGCAGTAGATGCGGGTCGGACGGAGGAGGTCCCGCCAGAGCCCGGCCTTGATCTCCCGGGCCGAGAAGACCTTGCGCGCCAGGGAATAGCCGTTGCTGTGGAGGCCGCTCGAGGCCAGGCCGACGACCGTGTCGCCGGCCCGGCAGGTCCGGCCGTCGATGATCTTGGCCTCGTCGACCAGGCCGACGCAGAACCCGGCCAGGTCCCACTTGCCGGGAGCATAGAGCCCGGGCAACTCGGCCGTCTCGCCGCCGACGAGGGCGCAGCGGGCCTCTCGGCAGCCCCGGACGACGCCCCTGACGATGTCCACGAGCATGGACGGCACGACCTTGCCCACGGCGATGTAGTCCAGGAAAAACAACGGTTCGGCTCCGAGGACGACAACATCGTCGACGGACATGGCCACGAGATCGACGCCGACCGTGTCGTATGTCTTGACCATGTCGGCGATGAGGAGCTTGGTCCCGACGCCGTCGGTCGAGGAGACGAGGACGGGCTTTTTCATCTTGGCCAGGCGGGGCCGGAAAAGGCCCGAGAAACCGCCGATCCCGCCCAAGACCTCGGGCCGTCCGGTCGAGCCGACGAGGGGCTTGATCAAACCGATGAATCGGTCGGCGGCGTCGATGTCGACGCCGGCCTTCTTATAGGTCACTCCGGGCATGTTGGTTCTCCAGTCCTTTTTTATATCACAAGACTGGGCCGCACCGGAACACCCAAGACGGGGTCAGACCTACACCTTTTTAACTTTTGCCCGCGGAAGATGGTCAAAAGTTAAAAAGGTGTAGGTCTGACCCCCAACCGGTTTGACCCCGTCTCATCCCCGATGTAACCTTTTCCGGGAGGGGCGGTATTTACCCTTGAACGACGATCAGACCGGGGAGAAGAGAGCCGGAGTCATGTCGCCCACCGACAACGAGCTGATGGAAGCCGTCAGGGACGGCCGGGTCGAGAGACTGGCCGTCCTGTTCGAGCGCTACCAGATCTCGCTTTACAACTTTTTCCTTCGCCTGACCGGCAACCGGGCCGCCAGCGAAGACCTCGTCCAGGAGGTCTTTGTCCGCGTTCTGAAATACCGCTCCGGCTATCTCAGCGAGAGCCGCTTCAACGTCTGGCTCTTCCAGATCGCCCGTAACGCCCACATCGATCATCTCCGGAAGCAGAAGCCCGCCGTTTCCCTCGACGAACAGTTCGCCGAGACGCCCAGCCGCGAGCCGCGGCCGGACACGGTCTACGAGGCCGATCGGGAGGCCGAGCTCGTCCGCCAGGCGCTCGACCGCCTGCCCGTCCACAAACGGGAGATCCTCGTCCTCTTCCGCTTCCAGAACCTCAAGCTCCGCGAGATCGCCGAGCTGACCGGGGTCCAGGTCGGCACGGTCAAGGCCCAGGTCCACCGGGCCCTCAAGGACCTCAGCCGCGCCTACCTCGAGCTCCAGGGAGGGAATGTGTCATGACCTGCGACAAAACCCAGGAACGGTTCGCCGACTACCTGATCGGGGACCTCGACGAGGCCGGCCGAGCCGAGATCCGGGCCCACATCGCCGCCTGCCCAGCCTGCCGCGAGGACCTCGAGAACCTGACCCTGGCCTGGGCCAAGCTCGGCGTCCTGCCCGAGGAGCAGCCGACGAACGCCGTTCGCGGCCGCTTCTATGCCATGCTCGAAGATTATAAAACGGCCCAAGCGCCCGCGCCCGCCAAGGTCCGCGTGGGGGATTGGTTCACGTTCCGGCGGCCCGCCTTCGCCGCCTCCTTCTCGGCCTTCCTGCTCCTCGCCGGCCTCGGCGCCGGCTGGCTCCTGAGCCGCGGCGGGATCGGCGGGCCCGGCTACGCCAGCCTCTCCCGCGAGGTCCAGGACATGCGCCAGCAGGCGGCCCTGTCCCTGCTCAACCAGCCCTCGGCCGCCGACCGCCTTCAAGGCGTCAGCTATAGCTCCGAGGTCAAAGACCCGAAGCCGACGACGCTCGAGGCCCTCTTCAAGGCCGTCGACACCGATCCCAACCCCAACGTGCGCCTGGCCGCCGTCGACGCGCTCTACCTTTTCCGGGAGCGCCCCGGCGTGCGCGAGCGCCTGGTCCAATCCCTGTCGACCCAGAGCTATCCCCTCGTCCAGGTGGCCCTCATCGATTTCCTGGTCGAGGTGCGGGAAGCCAAGGCGGTCGAGGCCCTGAAGAAGCTCATCAATTCGGGCGAGCTGACGCCGGACGTCAAGCAGCGGGCCGAACAGGGCCTGAAGCAGATCACGATCTGAGGCACGCCGTGAGAGAACGAACCCGCCCTTCCATGGTGTTTGAAACGCTCAACGGCGACATCCTGATCGCTCGGAGATCGAAATAAGCGTCCCGAAGGGGACGAGGAGGAGAACCATGAACAAGAGAATGATCGTCAACATCACGGCCCTGGCCCTGCTCGTGGCCGGCACCTGCGGCTGGGCCTCCGGCCAGGCCGCTTCGACCGGCCAGGCGGCCAAGAGCGAATCGGCGCCCGACCGGGCCGTCGTGCCGCTCTCGAACCCGGCCCAGCCGGCCAAGATCGAGGTCACGGTCATGCGCGGCAGCATCACCATCCGCGGCTACCAGGGCAAAGAGGTCATCGTCGAGGCCCGGACACGGGAAAAGGCCCTGAACTGGGGGCCTTACTCGGCCCTCGCCTACGCCCCGGCCGCTCCCGAAACCCCGACGCCCCCGGCCGTCGCCGCCATGCCCGCGCCGGCGCCCCGGCCCGGCCGCAGCCTGAGGGACGTCGAGGGAGCCCAGAAGGAGCTCGAGAAAGCCCAGAAAGAAACGCAGGCCCGCGTCTCGGCCGATATCGAGGCCCAGCTGGCCCAGCAGGCCGACCTGGCGAGAAAGATCGAGCGCGAATACGCCAGGGCCGGCGACGTCAACGGCCAATACTTCGAACAGGACAAGAAGGCCCGCGAAGAGAAGGACAAGAAGGTCGCCGGCATGAAGCGCCTCTCCGGCTCGTCCTCGGGCCTCGAGGTCGAGGAGGACAACAACGTCGTGACCGTCACCACGCAATCGTGGAAGGCGGCGACCGACCTCGACATCCAGGTGCCCGTCGCGTCGTCGCTCGAGATCCGCTCGAACATGGACGGCGCCGTCGTCGTCGAAGGCGTCAACGGCGAGATCGACATCAACAACATCAACGGCCCGGTGACCCTGACGAGCGTCTCCGGCAACACGCTCGTCCACACGGTCAACGGCGACATCACCGTCGTCCTGACCCGCGTCGCGGCCGGAAAGCCGATGTCCTTCAGCACCATGAGCGGCGACGTCGACGTCACCCTGCCGGCCGACCTCAAGGCCGGCCTGAAGATGAAGTCGGACCAGGGCGAGATCTACAGCGACTTCGACATCAACATGACCCGCCAGCCGGCTTCGTCCGAGCCGGCCCCGAAGACCGAACAGGGCAAGTACCGCATCACCTTCGACAAATCCCTCTTCGGGACGATCAACGGCGGCGGCCCGGAGATCTCGTTCAACACCTTCCGCGGCGACATCTACATCCGCAAAAAGAAGTAGCCTGAAGGTCCAGGTCCGTCGCTCGGGCGCGCCGGGCTTCTCCCGGCGCGCTCTTTTTTATATAATGCGCTCTCGCCGCGATCGCTCCGAACGGGAGGGACGTTCTCATGGCTTCGCGAAACCGCCGCTTCGGGTTCCTGCTCCTGCTCTTCTCCGTCTTGACGGTCCTCTTCGTCGTCAACCGCCGCCAACGGGAAACCGTCGCGCCGGCCGACCTCATCCTCGTCAACGGCAAGATCGTGACCGTCGACGCCAACCGCCCTTCCGCCACGTGGCTGGCCGCCCGCGGCGGCCGGATCGTGGCTCTCGGGTCCGACGCCAAGGGCTTCAACCGCTACGCAGGGAGCGGTACGGAGATCGTCGACCTGGGCGGCGCCCTGGCCGTCCCGGGGCTCATCGAGAGCCACGGCCACTTCACCGGCCTCGGCGAGTCGAAGCTCGAGCTCGACCTGACGACGGCCCGCACCTGGGACGACATCGTGGCCATGGTCGGCGAGGCCGTCAAGTCGGCCCGGCCGGGCGAGTGGATCCTCGGCCGGGGCTGGCACCAGGACAAGTGGGACCGCGCGCCCGAGCCCAACGTCGCCGGGCTCCCGTATCACGACGCCCTGAGCCAGGTCTCGCCGCAGAACCCGGTCCTTCTCGTCCACGCCAGCGGCCATTCCTCGCTCGCCAACGCCAAGGCCATGGAGATCTCCGGGATCACGGACCGGACGCCGGACCCCGACGGCGGCCAGATCGTCCGCGACCCGAAGCGACGGGCCATCGGCGCCTTCGTCGACAACGCCATGGGCTTGGTCCGGTCCGACCCGGGGCGGCTCGGCCCCGGGGAGGCCGCCGCCCGCGCCCGCCGGTTGGTCGAGCTGGCCGCCAGGGATTGCCTCGTCCACGGCGTCACGACCTTCCACGACGCCGGCGCTTCGTTCGGCACGGTCGACCTCTACAAGGAGATGGCCGAGGAGGGCGCCCTCCCGGTCCGGCTCTACGTCATGCTCAGCGCGTCGAGCCGGGTCCTGGCCGAGCGCGGCGCCGCCTACAGGATGATCGGCGCCGCCGACGACCGCCTGACCATCCGGACCATCAAGCGCCTCATCGACGGCGCGCTCGGGGCCCACAGCGCCTGGCTGCTCGAGCCCTACGCGGACCTGCCCTCGTCGACCGGCCTCAACACGGAGTCGATCGACGAGATGAGGGCCACGGCCAAGTTCGCCGTCGAGAACGGCTGGCAGCTCGCGACCCACGCCATCGGCGATCGCGGCAACCGCGAGACGCTCGACATCTACGAGGAGGCCTTCAAGGCCCATCCGGACAAGACCGACCTGCGCTGGCGGATCGAGCACGCCCAGCACCTGTCCCTGTCCGATATCCCGCGGTTCCACGGTCTCGGCGTCATCCCGTCCATGCAGGCCATCCACTGCACCTCGGACGGGCCCTGGGTCTTCAAGCGCCTGGGCGAGAAGCGCGCCGAGGAAGGCGCCTACGTCTGGCGCAAGCTCATGGACGCCGGCTCGACGATCCCGCTCGGCACCGACGTCCCCGTCGAGGCCATCGATCCGATGGCTAATTTTCATGCGGCCGTCACCCGCAAGCTCAAGGACGGCTCAGCGTTCTTCCCCGGCCAGAAGATGAGCCGCGAGGAGGCCCTCCGCGGCTACACCCTGAACGGCGCCACCGCCGGCTTCGAGGAAGGCCTCAAGGGATCGCTCACGCCCGGAAAGCTGGCCGACGTCACCGTCCTTTCGCGCGATATCCTGACCTGCCCCGAGGACGAGATCCCCGGGACCGAAGTTCTCTATACGATCGTGGGCGGCAAGGTCCTCTATCATCGCTGAGGGACCGGCCGCCGGAAGGGGGCGGACATGAGACGGCGCTTGCCGAAGGTCGTCGGGATCCTGGCCGCCGGCATCCTCATCGCCGGCGTAGCGGCGGCGTCGGCGCAAACCGACGTCTTCAAGCCGAAGTCCCATCGTTGGGAATCGAATCTCTCGGCCGGCAGCACGGCCAATCACCGATTCGGGCTCATCAAGAGCGTCTGGTATTTCGCGGTGCCAAAGATCGTGGCCGTCGGGTTGAGCGCCGACTGCATCATGCGGGAGGCGATCCCCTTCTCGATCGACGTGGCCCTCAACGCGCCCATCCCCATCGTCAGGCCGTTCGTCTGCGCCGGGGCGGGAGGGTCCTTGAGCGGCGGCGGCATCACGAGCTACGGCGGAGGCCTGAAGGTCACGCTAATCAAAAGGTTCGGCCTCATCGTCGAATGCCGGCGTTACCGGTATACCTACAAGGTCTCGGAGGTCCCCGTCATCCGGAGCAAGGCCAACACCACATATCTCGGCGCCGGCATCCACTGGGTCTATTGAGCCCGTCCGGCGCGCAACGCCCCGCCGCGTCTCGAGGTATAATGTCCCGAAGAGTCCGGGAGAAACGGAGCGTGCGCAGATGAAAAGACATCCCCTCGTCCTGACGATCGCCGCGATGAGTATCCTCCTGGCCGCGGCCGTCCTTCCCCTGGCGGCCCAGCGCGGGCCGGACCGGAGGCCTCTCCAGGTCTATGCCGACCTCGGCTACGTCAACCTGTTCTCCTACCCGAAGTGGATCGCCATCGGGCCCGAGCTCGAGCTCAGGCTGGGGCGCTTCTTCACGATCAACCCCGACGTGGTGCTGTGGATCGGAGAATCGTTCTCCCGGAAGGTCCGGGTCGTCCCCGGCCTCACCGCGAACGTCCGGCTGGGGCGTTTCATCCTGGGCGGAGGAGCCGTCTATAGGGTCTCGGAATGGCCGGAGGATTCAATCGAGGCCGCCGTCGGCCGCGGCTGGCTCATGCCCAAGGCCCAGATCGGCTATTTCATGGGACCGGCCCGTCTGACCCTGTCCCTCCTTTTCCCGGGCGGGACGAATGAGGTCGCCGCGGGGCTGACGATCGCGATGGGTTTCGGGGGTCCTTCGAGAGACTGAGAGACCGGAGGATCAGAGCGCGTCGAGGGCCTTGAGGGCCAGCGCATAAAGCCAGCGGTGGGCCTTGTTGCCGTTGGTCAGGATGGCGATCCCGGTCTTCTTGTCGAGGTTCCCGGCGAGGAAGGCCGTATACCCGTTGACGCTGCCGCTGTGGGCGATGATCGTCTGTCCGTTCAGCGTTGACACCCACCAGGCCAGGCCGTAGCCCGAGGTCTCGTTGAGCCAGCCGCCGTTGATGGGCCCGGCGAAGCGGTCGTACTGCCGCTTCGTCATCTCCCGGAAGGTCGCCGGCTGGATGATGCGCCGCCCCTTGTAAACGCCGCCGTTGACCGCGGCCATCAGCCAGTGGGCTTGGTCGACGGCCGTGCCGTAGACGACCCCGGCCGGCCAGGCGTCGGCCTTGACCCAGTCGACCGGCGTGAAGACGCCGGGGCGCCGCCGCACCGGCATGTAGGGGATGGCCAGGCGCTCGGCCATGTCGGCCCGCGGCTCGAAGGCCGTGTCGCGCATCTCGACCGGGCCGAAGATGTTCTTGCGCATGTAATCTTTGAACGGCATCCCGGAGAATTTTTCGACGAGGTGGGCGACCAGGGTGAAGGCGATGTTCGAATAGAGGACGCGCGTTCCCGGCCGGCGGGCCAGCCGGAGGTGGCCGCGGAGGTAATCGACGAGCGAGACGGGGGCCTGGTCCTCCCAGACCGCGTGGCGGCCGAAATCGGTCGGCAGGCCCGAGGTGTGGGTCAGGAGGTTGCGGAAGGTCACCGGGTAGCGCTTGTTCTCGCCCTCGATCTGGATGCCCGAGAGATAGTCGTTGACGCGGTCGTCGAGCTTGAACTTGCCCTGTTCCTGGAGCTGCATCAGGGCGGTCGCGGACATCGTCTTGAAGGTCGAGGCGATGATATAGACCGTGTCGACGGCGGCCGGCGTCTTGACCCGGACGTTGGCCAGCCCGGCGGAGCGCGTCCAGACGATACGGTCGCCGGAGAAGCAGACGACGGCCATGGAGGGGATCCGGCCGGCCTTGAGGGCCCGCTCGATCTCAGGGTCGAGCAGGGCGGCGAGCCGGGCGTCGTCGATCGGCGAGAACGGCCGGGCGGCGTAGGGATCGGAGACGATGGCGGGCCCGGCGAGCGGCTCGTCGGCCGGATCGGCGTCGAACTCGTCGGGGCCGGTCTCGAGGTCGGCGAAGTCGCCGGCCGGGGCCGCGCCGTTCTCGGGCCCGATCGAGGACGCGCCGCCGGCGGTCCGGGCCGCGGCGCCGTTCGGGGTCTTGGCCGCTCCCCCGTGGCCGCCGATGATCTTGACGGCCACCAACAAGCCGACGGCCGCGACGGCCAGGACGATGAGAACGATGTCCGCGGTCCGGCGCAACCGCTTGCGCTTCGCCGGCCGGGCCATGTCGCTCATGCTCTCATCTCGCTCTCGCCTTTGTCAGCCAAAGATTATACCACGCCACGCCGCCGAGGAGGACCCTTCGTTGACATCCCGGTCGTTCTTGGCCCATCATGAGAATGGCGTCGATGAGAAAACGGACGGGGGTCATCGCTCTGGCGCTGCTCGCGGCGGCAGCGGCGTGGGGATCCGGGCAGATCCGGCATCAGGTCGCGGTCGTCAACATCACCGTCCCGGTCCGCGTTTTTGACGGATCCAGGTTCGTCGAGACCCTGGGACTCGATGACTTCGAGGTCCGCGAGGACGGGCAGCCGCAACGGATCGAGGCCGTCTACCTGATCCGGGGCGGGACCCTGAAGAGGCAGGAAGGGGCGGCCGCCGGGCCCGGACCCGAAACGCGGCGCAATTTCGTCCTGCTCTTCCAGATCGGCGAATTCATGCCCGAGATCGACAAGGCGGTCGATTACTTTTTCGCCAACGTCTGCCGGCCCGATGACGCGGTGGACGTCGTCACCCCCCTGAGGACGCTCCACCTGAAGAACCGGGTCGATTCGCCGGAGCGGGTGCGGAAAGCCCAGATCGAGGTCAAGGACAAGCTCCGCCGGGATATTCTCATCCTGAGCGGGGCCTATCGGACGGTCGTCGATAGCATGCTCGCCCATCTCGGCGCCGGCGACCCGGACTACGCCCAGGTCGATCTCAACTCTTACCGGACCGATCTCGAAAAGCTCAAGGACCTTCGAACGATCGACACGGACAACCTGGCGGCCTTCGCGGCGGCCCTCAAGGCCCGGCCGGGGTCCAAGCATGTCTTCCTGTTCTATCAACGGGAACAGGTGCCGCAGTTCAACGACCGCCGGATGCTCGAAGCCCTCAACAGCAATGACTCCGAGCTCGCTTTCAAGGCCATGGAGCTCATGGCGGCCTACCGGGAGGACGCCCCCATCGACCGCGAGGCCGTCCGGCGGGCCTTCTCGGATGCCGAAACGGACGTCCATTTTCTCTATATCACGCGGAACCGGCGCGATCCCCAGCTCGACGTCGAGAACGCCATCGTGCTCGACGGGATCAAGATGGCCGAATCGTCAGCGGCCATCTACCAGATCTTCGAGCAGGTCGCGGCGGCGACGGGCGGCACGGCCGCGGCGTCGGCCAATCCGGCCTTCCTCATGCGCCGGGCGGCCGAATCGTCCGGCGAGTATTATCTCGTCTATTATCGCCCGTCCGGCTACAAGGCCGACGGCAAGTTCCACAGCATCGAGGTCGCCGTCAAGCCCGGCGGCTATAGGGTCAGCCATCGGGAGGGCTATGTCGCGGCGGAGGCCACGGGCCAGCCGGCAGAAGCGCCTCCCGAAGCAGGCCGTGAAACAAAGGAAGAAGCAGGGACGCCGGCGATCCCGGGCGCCATCGTCGAAGAGATCGATCCCGCGGAGCCGTTGCCCGCGAAGGGCGGTCCTGTGCCCGAGGAGATCCTGAAGCGCTCGGCCGAGTACTGTCAGCAACTCGAGGCCGCCTCACTTGATTTTATCTGCCGGGAAGAGGTCAAGGAACGGCTCTCTTTCTGGCTATTAGGTCGGAAGCCCACGATGGTGATAGGGGCCGCCGACGACACCGCGCGCGTGCGACCGGCCGACCAAGTCCTCGATTGGGTGTACGATTACCAATTGACCCGTAAGGGAGGATGGGCCGCCGAGACGAGGACCCTGCTCGAAGAGAACGGGAAACCGCGGCGAGAGGAGCACGCGGCGCTTGGCACGCAGCGGTTCTACCACAAGTTCGTCGTCCTCGGTCCGGTCGGACTGTTCGGCACGGAAGCCCAGACTCGCCATGATTATCTCATGGCACAGGAGACGGAGATGGACGGGGAGCCCGTGTTGGTCATCGATGTCCGGCCCAAAGGCCAGGAGACATCCTCCCTCTTCGGCCGGGCCTGGGTCCGCCGCTGGGACGGAGCTGTGCTCAAAGTCGAATGGGAGCCGGCCTCGATGGCGAACTATGCCCGGATCGAGGAGGCCGCAGGCGCATTGCGGGCCAAGCCCCGGCTCAAGTTCAGCTCTGAGTATGGCATCGAAAAGAACGGCTTGCGGTTCCCGAACGCCTATGAAGTCGTCGAGGCTTATCGACTCCCCCGGGGAATCATCACGGCCTCGAAGACGTCCGTCGTCTACAAGGACTATAAGTTCTTCGAGGTCAAGGTCACGACCGTCATTAAATAGGCGGAGCGGCGGTGGGCCTGATTGACTTCGCCGTATTTTGGACCCATAATCTCACATAGGGCCCAAGAGAAGGGAAAGGGGTTTCGGGTCCGGAACGACATCACCATGGCGGCAAGGCCGCCTCGGGTCTTTCCGCCGAAGGAGGAACCCATGGGTCCACTCCCCAAGGTCCTGGGCGCGGTCGCGCTCGTCGGGTGTCTTGTCGGAGCGTCCGCGGGCGGCTCGTCCGCCGCGGCCCCTTCCAGTCAGGCCGCAGGCCAGATCCGCGAAGAGGTCACCGTCGCCCTGAAGCTGCTCCAGGCCTATGTCACGACGAAGGACGGCAAGCCGGTCACGGACCTCAATGCGGCCGACTTCGAGGTCACGGACAACGGCCAGAAGGTCAACGTCAGCCACTTCGAGAACCACATCGTCGGCGGCGACGAGATCGCCCCGGCGGCCCCGCTCGTCGGCCCTCACCTCAACCGCAAGTTCTTTTTTTTCTTCGATTTCGCCTTCACCGATCCGCGCAGCGCCCGCAAGGCCCGTGAGGCGGCGCTCCACTTCATGGATAACACCGTCCGGCCCGGCGACGAGATCGGCGTCCTGTCCTATTCGCCGACGCGGGGCCTGACCATCCATGAGTATCTTTCGACGGACCACGCCCGCATCCGCGACATCGTCGACGCCTTCGGCCTGCGGACGGTCGCCGGGCGGGCCGAAACGCTGACCAGCTTCCTCTATGCGGACGAGGTGCGCTGGATGCAGACGGACGGAACCTCCCTGGACGCCAAGTCGGCACGGGAATCGGCCTTCGAAAAGTTCTTCACGGAGCAGGCCCAGGCCCAGACGCGCGGCGTCGTCGACGAGGGGCGCCGCCAGGGCTATACCGACCAGGCCCGGCAATTCGCCCAGACCTTCGCCAACCTGGCCCGGGCCATGCGCTACGTCCCCGGCTGGAAGAACCTGATCCTCTTCTCGTCGGGCATCAGCCGGTCCCTGATCTACGGCAGCCGGCGCAGCGCCGACGTCCCGAACATGGATGCCAGCAATCCCGACCAAATGATGGCCGAGCTCAACGCCTACGACAGCGCTCAATCGAACACCGGGGTGCGGACGGAGTTCGCCGACGCGCTGAAGGAGCTGAAGAACGCCAACAGCCCCATCTATGCCATCGACTGCACGCCGGCGGCCGGGGAGATGGATATCAACAACCCCGTCGGCCCGTCCACGAACACGCGGGAATTCGCCGGCAAGGACTCCCTCATCCAGCTGGCCGGCGAGAGCGGCGGCAAGTATTTCAGCAACACGGTCGATTACAAGGACGCCCTGGCCCAGGTCGCGGACATCACCAGCGCGTTCTATGTCATCGGCTATACCGTTCCCGCCGCGTGGGACGGGGCCTTCCACAAGATCAAGGTCCGGGTCACGAGGCCGGGCTGCAAAGTCGTCAGCCAGAACGGCTACTATAATCCCAAGCCGTACAACGAATACAGCCGGTTCGAGCGCCTGCTCCAGATGACGGACCTGGCGCTCAGCGACAACCCGACGACCCAGCTGCCGGCGGACCTGCCCATGGGCCTGATCCCGGTCATCGTCGGGGGCTGGACCAACCTCGTCGCCTACATCGGCATCCCGAAGGACGCGGCGGCCGGCATCGTCGGCAAGAAGACCGACGCCTATCTTCTGATCTTCGATGAGGATCAGGGCAAGTCGGCGGTCAAGAGCTTCCGGCTGAAGCCGCCCGAAGGCGGCCCCTGGCACGCCCTTCCCGTCTTCGCCGTGCCCGCCAAGCCGGGCCGGTACACCTGCCGGCTCGTCGTGCGGAACGCCGACACGGGCAAAGCGGCGCGCGGCTCGGCCAAGATCAGCTTCGGCAACCCCGTGCCGTCGGCCGTCGGGATCGACACGCCGCTGCTCCTCAAGGAAGAATCGGGCTGGGCGGATATGAGCGCGGCGCCGGAGACGATGCTCTCGGCGCTCTACGGCTACGATCCGGCCAAGTACGCGCCAATCACGGAGGATCTTCCGGCCGGGCCGCAGAGGGCCCTGGTGGCCCTCCGGCTCAGTCTCGGCGCGCCCGCGATCGAGCTCGATTACACGGCGACGGATATCCTCGGGGACGAGAAGATCGAGATCCCGGCGACGCTCGTCGGCTCGCGCCAGGACAAGGCCCTGCGGACAGTCCTTCTCGAGCTGACATTCGGCGGGCTCAAGCCCGGGCCTCATACGCTGGTCGTCAAGGCCAAGGACAAGAGCGGAGCGGAAGAGAACGAGGCCAAGCTCGGGTTCCTCGTCAAGTAGGGCAGGAGCGAAAGAACGAGCGGGCCGGTCAGTCTTCGGAGACGCCGGCCAGCTTGTCCTGGACGCGCCGCAGCTCGTCCAGGGCCTCGTTGTAAAGCTTGCTCTTGAAGGCCAGCGTATCGATGGCCTTGGTCTCGCTCATCGTTCTCTTGAGGCGCTCGATGCGGGCTAGGATCTCGGTCTCGCGGCGGCGCAGCTGGATCTTGTCGTCTTCCGTCAGCGGGATCTTGTCGTCCATGTGTTCCTCGAAGCCATTGTAATCGTAAGACGCCGTCTGCGGCAAGCGATCGATAGGGCGCCGGACCGGAAGGGGTCAGACCTACACCTTTTTAACTTTTGCCGGCAATCGATCGATCCTACCGGGACAGGCACAAGAGTTAAAAAGGTGTAGGTCTGACCCTGTCTTGATCTTATCTCTCTAATCTGACCGTCTGCATCTCGAACGGCCGGAGCTTGAACGGGACCGGGGCGGCGAGAAGCCGCCCGGTCAGCCGGCCCTCGGCGGCCTCTCCCCCGATCTCGCGCAGCCGGACGACCGGCGTCCCGTCCTGGTCGAGCCAGAGAGCCTGGACGATGACGTTCGGCCGGTCGATCGACAGGAACGACTCGCCGGGTGACACGACGGGGCCCTTGGTCCCGGCCGGGATCCAGGCCGCGACGAGCGGCGTGTGGACCTCCCAGCCGAAGCGCGAGGCCGAGACGCGGTCGGGCCCGGCGCCCGGCGGCAGGCTGGTCAGGCTGTAGCGGAACTCGACGCGTCCTTCCTGGCTGGCTTTGAAGTTGGTCATCCAGTAGTTGTTCATCGCGTACGAGAAGACCCAGGCGTTGCGGAGATCGAGCGTCTTCTGCCACTTCCCGGTGTTGATGTCGCCAAACTCGACGAGCGGGGCCTCGACCGGCGACCAGACGACCCGGGCGTCCTGGCCGGCGAACTCGACCCAGTGCTGGGCGGTCTGCCAATCGAGCGTCGTCCCCGGGAGCTGTTCGCGGCCCGGGACCATGTCGGCGCCGGCGATCTCCATCCGAACGGCCGGCGCCGCCTCGCCGACCCGGAACGGGAAGGCGAAATAGACGGCCTCGGGGGCGAAGGTTTCCTCTTTGTCCATATCGTTGACGAGGTCGATGCGCTTGATGTCGTCGTAGAGAACGATACGCTGCCGGAGCGACGCGCACATCTTGGGCGCGCTCGTCACGACGAGGCTCGTCGCGACCGGCCCGCGCTCGACCGCCTCGACCTTGGCCGACGCGGCGGACCAGCGGTGGAAGACGGCCCGCTTGGTCATGTCGTCCACGGCCGCGCGGCCGCCCTCGGGCTGTTCGTAGATGTAAGTATTGAGGGGCCAAGGCGAGGCCGTGTCGACGAGCTCGCGGCCGAGCTCCTTGTCGAAGAGGCTCGAGATGCCGCCCGTCTTGGGATCGATCGTCACGCGATAGAACCGGTTCTCGATCGTCCCTCCAGGCGCCGCGGCCGACTGGCCCGCGCCCGGCGCCGCCTCCGCCTTCTCGATGGCGAAGACCGCATAGCCCATGGCCGGGACATCCTTGGCCAGGACGAGGACCGCGTCCTCGCCTTGCGTTTCGAATTTCGCCTCACTCCCGGTCCGCCGGTCGATGACCCGCAGGCGGCCCTTGGCCTCCCGCAGCGGTCCGGCGGGCAGGGTCACGCGCACGATATCGGTTCTCGGCCACGAGAGCGGATTGAAGACGAGGAACGCGTCGCCTCCCCCGGCCGCGAAGACCTTGGCCAAGGCCTCCGAGCCGCGCCGGAGGATCGTCCGCGACGTCTCGCGCGCCTCGTAGGCGAAGCGCGACTTTTCGGCCCATTGGCCGCGGGCCAGCTCCGACCACGGCGCGTCGATCGAATTGTAGGCGCCCCAGGTGTGCTCGTCATAGAGCATCGAGAGGGCCTGCCCCTCGCGGATCTCGTCCCGCGGGAAGGCGAAGGCCTTGGCCGGATCGAGGGCGGCCGCGAGCGCCGCCACCTTCTCCGCGCTCAGGATCTCGTTATGGGCGACGCGGTTGAGGCCGGTCTCGAAGGCCGTCGAGCCCACGCCGTCCGTCCAGTAATCGGGCCAGCCCAGCTTGTGAACCGGGAGCGACGCCCCGAACCGCTTCTCCATCTCTTCGAAGAACTCATGGAGCGTCGCCAGGCGTAGCCGGGGCGAGACGAACTGCTCGTTCCATTCCTTGACCCGGTCCGAGAGCTGCCGCCCCGGCGGGCAATTGTCGGTCGTCCAGGCGCCGACGTTGAAGGCGATGATGTCCTGGGGATAGTCGCCCCGGTCCTGCAGCCTGGCCAGGTACTCCCCGACCTTGGGGGCGCTACGCTCGACCGCCTCGTGGAGGAGGAGCTCGTAGTTGCCGAAGAGATAATGCTCGCCGTTCCAGTGGAGGATGCGGCTGCCGTCGGGCGATTCCCACCAGAAGGCGTTGGGCCGCCGCAGCGGCGCCCGGGAGCGGGTCTCGTTGATGCCGCTCGCGAAATAGCGCACCCCGGCCTGACGGAAGATCTGGGGCAGCGACCAGGCGAAACCGTTGACGTCGTCGTTCATGGCCGAGCGCAGCTCGAAGCCGTAGCGGCGGGCGAAGTCTCGGGCGGCGTCGACCGACCTGGCGATCTCCTCGTGGGCGAAGCCGTCCGAGACGTTGAGATAGATGGCCGAGAGCTCGACCCGGCCGGCTTTGATGAGATCGACGAGGGCCCGGACGTCGGCCTCGGGCCGGGTCTTGACGAAGTTCTCGAGGGCCCAGGCGACCTCGATGTTCCAGCGGAACTTGGCCGCGTCGGGGTAGCCGTCGGTTTCGCGGCAATACTTGATGACGGAATCGAGATATTCGACATGGTTGCGGGTCACCCGCGATTGGAGCTCGGTATAGCCGATGTCGGTGTGCGAATGATGGAAGAGATAGACGGTCCAGGGACGGGCCGGCTCGAGCGTGATCTCGCGGACGAAAGACGACGCGCTGCCGCCGGACGCCCAGGCGATGTCGAAGCGGGCCTTGACCGGCTGGGACGGGGCGGGGACGCGCACGGCCACGGCGTTCCGGCCCGGACGGAGCGTGAAGACGGCCGGCGCCGCCGTGACGGCCTTTCCGCCGAGCGCCGCTTTGACGGACGCCTGCACGGGGGCGGCGCCGAGGAGATCGATGACGAGGTCGACGATCTGCATCGTCCCGGCCGGGCCCTTGACGAGGAGGACGGTCGGGGCGATCTCGAGACCGGGCTTGGCGGGCGCGGGCGGGGCCTGGGCCCCGGCCGCCGTTCCGGCCGCGAGGGTCGCGGCAGCCGCCAGGGCCAGGGTAAAACCTCTTCTGGTCATGGGACGCTCTCCTTCCCCGGGTGGCCGGCGCCAGTAATTTAGCACGCCCGGAAGGGAGCGTCCAGAGCGGTTTGACCGGCCGCTCCCGATATGCCATCATAATTATCCGAGGACCCGTGATCAGAGGCCAACGAGACGTCAGGACCTTGGCCGTCCTGTTCATGACGGCGGCCGTGGCGGCGGCGGCCTGCGCCGCGCCCCCGGCGTCCTCCGCCCGGCCATCGCCCGAGCCGCAAAAGCACAAGGCCTCGGACGAGAAGAACCCCCAGTATCAGTACGAAAAAGGCGTCATCGCTCTCCGCTACGGCCTCACCGACGAGGCCATCCGCTACGGTCAGCTGGCCGTCTCCCTCGACCCGAAGCACTTCGACGGCTGGAACCTGCTCGGCTCGGCCTACTACAGCAAGGGCGAGTTCACCCAGGCCGTCGAGGCCTACGCAAAGGCTCTGGAGATCAAGCCCAACGCGGCCGACGTCCTCCGGGGCATGGGCCTGGCCTACGCCGAGCTCAAGGAAACGGACAAGGCCGAGGCGGCCCTGAAGAAGGCCTACGAGGCGAGCGGCGGGTACGAGATCGCCTACAGCCTGGGCAAGCTCTACTACAACGCCCGCCGGTTCGACGAAGCCCTGGATTATGCCCTCAAGTCCATCCAGAAGAACGGCAAGAACGCCGGGGCCTACAATCTCAAGGGGGTCATCCTCAATCAGCTCGGCCGTTACCCCGAGGCCGCCGGCAGCTTCCAGGCCGGCCTGGTCCTAGCTCCCGGCGACGTCAATCTCCAGGTCAACCTCGGCATCGCCCTTCTGAACAGCGGCGAGGCGACCAAAGCCCGGGGCGTCTTCGAAGCGGTCCTGCCCAAGATCGAGCAGGACGTTCTGCGGAAGCAGGTCGAGGACTACATCAAGGCCATCAAGGACGCCGGGAAGTAACCCCGGCGAAGCGGCGCTCGAGGCCGCGCAGGAACGCCACCCCCTCTTCGACGAAGGCGCGGCCGTCCGGGCAGAGGTCCTGGAAGATGCCCCGCTCGAACGCGAAATCCCCCAGCCGCGTGTTGTAGCCTTCGAGGCCGATGGCGCCGTCGTAGCCGATCTCGGCAAGCGTCCGGAAGACCGTTTCCCAAGGGATGAGGCCGCGGCCCGGGACGCCGCGGTCGTTCTCGCAGGCGTGGACGAGGGCGAGGCGCGGACCGAGGGTGCGCAAGCCCTCGGCGTAGTCGCGGACCTCGGTCACGGCGTGATAGGTGTCGAAGGTCGCCTTGAGGTTGGGATGACCGGCCAGATCGATCAGGCGCATGAGCTGGGCCGGGGTGTTGACGAAGTGCGTCCGGAAGCGGCTCATGGGCTCGAGGACGATGACGACGCGGCGGGCGGCGGCATATTCGGCCAGGGCGTGGAGGCCTTCGGCCGTCCGGGGAAGCTCAGCCGCGGGTGGGCGCCGGCGCTTGACGACGCCCGGGTGGCCGTAGAGGCAGCCGGCGTAGGCCCAAGCCCCGAGCTCGGCCGTGAGATCGACCTGACGCTTGTGCCACCCGAGCCCACGGGCCCGGCCGGCGGGGTCGTCCGAAGAGAGATCGGCGTCGAGGGGCCAGAGCCCGCCCGGCCCGACGATGAGGTCGAGCCCGAGTGACGCGGCCCGGCGCGCCGTCAGCGGTGGATCGAAGACGACGTCGTCGCCGACCGAGAGCTCGAACATGTCGAGGCCGATCTCGCGGGCGAGGTCGAGCAGGGGAACGTCGGCGTCCGACCAGCTCCGGGTGAAGAGATAACAATGGGCGCCGTATTTCACGGGGGCAAGATACCGCAGGCCCGGCGGCGGTTCAAGTGGGGGCGCCGTCGTGCTATGATACAGGCATGAACTGGGTCACCGTCCATAAGAGCAACGGTCTCACGGAGGCGGAGATCCTCAGGAGCATGCTCGAGTCCTTCGGCATCCCGGCCCGGGTCAACGCGGAATCGATCCGCACGCCGTACGGGCAGTCGATCGACGGCATGGGCGTCGCCATCCTGCTCGTGCCGGCCGACCGGGCCGCGGAAGCCCAGGACATCCTCGCCGAGCATTTCACCGCCGAAGCGTGAGGGGCCGCTGCGGAACACCATGACGCGGGAGACCGCTCCCGGGGCGGACGGGTCTGCCCGGGGCCGACCGGATCCCGGCCCCCTTCCTGAAACGTTTTTGCCGGGCGGCGCGTCGTATGAAGTGAAGACGGACAAAAAGATGGCCCTCTTCGACGAGCTCTATGAAATGTATACGCCCCACGTCTACCGATTCGCCTTGGCCCTGGCGCGCGACGCCGGGGAGGGCGAGGACCTCTTCCAGGACACGTGGCTGAGGGCCTTCAAGGCCTGTTCGGCCGGGCTCGGGCCGCGCCCCGAAGAGGCCCGGGCCTGGCTCTTCGCCATCGCCGCCAACGCCCATAAGGACCGGCTGCGGCGGCTGCGCGTCCGGCGGCTCTTCCTGATGGAGAGGGCCAAATCGATGGCCGAAGAGACGGCCGACGCCGACCGATCCGATATTCGGCTCTGCCTGAGGCAGGCGCTGACCCGGCTGCCGGCCAGGGAGCGGCGCATCTTCGTGCTCAAGGACATCGAAGGGCTGAAGCACGAGGAGATCGCCCGGATCCTGGACATCCCGGAGGCCTCGGTCCGGACGCTTCTTCACCGGGCGGTCAAGAGGCTCCGCCGGGAGCTGGCCGCGTTCCGGCCGGCGAAAGAGCCGAGGCCGGCTTTCGAGGAGGGACGGTCATGACGACCAAGCTGAGCTGCCGGGATATCGAGCGCCTGGTCATCGAGGGCGAGGACCGGGAGCTCGCGGCCGAGACACGGCGCCTCGTCGACGATCATCTCCGGGGCTGCGGGCGATGCCGGGGCTTCGCCGCCGACCGGAGCGCCATCCGCGAGACGTTCGCGGACGCGCGCTGGCCCGCTCCGCCCGAGCAGCTTGTCCGGGCCACTCGGCGGAGACTCCACGAGGAGAGCGCCGGCGAAAGGGTGGCGACCGTCCCGGCCTGGATCCTGGTCGTCCTGGCCGTCACGACCGTCGTGACCGGGCTCTGGCTGGCCATCGCCCTGGCGGATGTCGGCCCCGAGACGGCGCTCGCCGACATGCCGGTCGCGGGGCTCGCCGCCGTTATCGTCATCATCCAGAACGCGCTCATGCTCTTTCTCGCCCCGGTCGTCCTGCGGACGGTCCGGTCGCGGCGGCGGGCCGGGAGCGCGTGATCAACAGGAGGTTCCCATGACAAACACGAAAAGCGGAACGACGATCGCCCTCGTGGTCATCGTCGTCATTCTGGCCCTTTTTGCCTTCCGGGCGGTGTTCTTCTTCCTGCCGTTCGGCGTCATCCCGGGGCTCTCGAGATCGATCGGCGGGATCGGGCCCTCGGTCAGCGGCTGGTTCCATGGCTTTGGCTGGATCGGGAGGTCCATGCTCTTCCTTCTCCCCGCGGCTTTCCTCGTCCTCTGGGGCGCCGTCCTCATCTGGGTCTATCGCGACGCCGAGAAGAGGGGCATGAGCGGGGTGCTGTGGCTGCTTCTTGTCCTTATCGGCAACGTCATCGGGCTTCTGATCTACGCCATCGTCCGCTCGGAGACGCCGGTCCGGCGGCCGGCCCAAGTTCCTTCCCCTCCTCCCGAACAGCCCGCCTGCTGCCCACCCGCGGCCTGCCCGGCGTGCGGCAAGCCGCTCGTCCCGGGATACACGTTCTGCCCCTATTGCGGGAAGAGCCTGAAGCGGACCTGCCCGGCCTGCGGCAAGCCGGCGGAGGAGGGCTGGAAGGTCTGTCCGTCCTGCGGCGTCGCGATCGATCCCGGCGCTACGCGCGAGGCTTAAGACTCAAGAAGGGACCTGGTTTACGCAAAACGGAAGGCCTGCCGTTTTGCGTAAACCAGGTCCCTTCCTATTCGGCGACGTCGCCTATTTAAAGATTTCCTTCCGCAGCGTCGCGTGGGCGATCCGCGAATCGACCGGGTTGACGCCGATCCCGGGACCGTCGGGGACGCGGATCGTTCCCGGGCCGCTAAGCTCGATGAAGGGATCGATGAGATCCTCTTTGTAATAGCGCCGGCTGGCGCTGAGATCGTTCGGGAACTTGAAATCCGGCAGGGTCGCGACGTGGAGGTTGTGGGCCCGGCCGATGCCCGACTCGAGCATGCCGCCGCACCAGACGGGGACGCCGTGCTCCAAGCAGAGGTTGTGAATGCGGAGGGTCTCGACCGGCCCCCCGACGCGGCCGACCTTGATGTTGATGATCCGGCAGCTCCCCATCTCGAGCGCGGCCCGGGCCGTGTCGTAGGACAGGACGCTCTCGTCGAGGCAGACGGGCGTGGCCATCTCCTTCTGCAGCTTGGCGTGGTCCCAGAGGTCATAGGGCGCGAAGGGCTGCTCGACCATGAGCAGATTGAAGGCGTCGAGGGCCTTGAGCGTCTCCTTGTCCTTCAGACTGTAAGCGCCGTTGGCGTCCACCTGGAGCATGACGGCGGGGAAGCGCTCGCGCACGGCGGCGCAGGCGGCGACGTCCCAGCCCGGCTTGATCTTGATCTTGATCCGCCGGTAGCCCTCGTCGAGGTAGCGGCCGATCCGTTCGACAAGCTCGGGGATCGAATCCTCAATGCCGCAGCTGACCCCCGTCTCGATCTCCGGGCGCACGCCGCCGTAGAGCCGGTGGAGCGGCAGGCCCGCCTTCTTGGCCTTGAGGTCCCAGAGAGCGAGCTCGATCCCGGCCTTGGCCATCCGGTTGCCGCGGAAGACAGCCGCTTCGCGGGCGAAATCCTCCGGCTCGACCAGGCCCTTCTTGAGCACGAGCGGGGCAAGGAACTCCTTCATGATGAGCCACGAGGTCTCCGTCGTCTCGCCGCTGTAGAGCGGGGCTTCTTCGGCGACCCCCTCGCCCCAGCCGCAGACGCCGTCCTCGTAGACCCGGATCAGGCTGAACATCCGGTCGTAGGAGCGGCCGAAGCTCGTCTCGAAGAAATGGACGTAGGGCAGTTTGACGAGATCCAGCTCGATGCGTTCGATGGCCACGGAGGCTTCCCCTCAAGCGAGCTTGAGGCCCTTGCGGTGGGCCCGGTATTCATAGACGCCGATGACGCGGCGGGCCATGGCCTCGGTCGAGTACTTCTCGAGCACCGTCTCCTTGCCCTTGGCGCCGAGCCGGGCGGCCAGGTTCCGGTCGAAGCAAGCCTTGAGCACGGCGTCGGCCAGCGCTTGGGCGTTCCGGGCCGGGACGAGGAGCCCCGATTCGCGGTGGATGATCAGGTCCCGGGCGGCCCCGACATCAACCGCCGCCACCGGCAGGCCGCTGGCCATGGCCTCGAGGAGGTGGCCGCCGAGCCCGTCGAGGTGCGAGAAGACGACGAACATGTCGAGCGAGGCCAGGATCCGGGGCGTTCGGGCGCCGGCCCCGAGGAGGTAGCGAACGCCCTCCATGGCCGGGAGGCCGCCCTCCTGTTCGGCGTCGAGCCGGAGGGACCCCTCGCCGAGGACGACGATCTTGACCTTGGGCGTTTGCGCCCCGACCAGGGCCGAGGCCTCGAGCAGGGCCCGCAGCCCCCGCTCGTCCTCGAGCGGCAGGACGGCGCCGACGAGGAAGTCCTCGGGGGCGAGGCCGAGCTCCCGGCGGATCAGGTCCTCGCGGGGCTGCGAGGTGAAGGCCGAGAAATCCATGCCTGGCGGGATGACCTCGACCGAGGCCGCCGGGACGCCGCCCCGGATGAGGATCGATTTGACGGACTCGTTCCCGGCGATGACGGCGTCGACCGAGGCCAGGGGCAGCTTCCCCTCGAGCGGGGACGAATCGGCCGGCCGCGACAGGACACGCAGAGGAACGAACGCGGCCGCGGCCGCCGCCAGTCCCAGCGAGGCGCCGAACGTCTCGTGGACGTGGACGAGCTTGCAGCCGTGGTCCTTCATCTCGCGGACGAGGCTGCGGCGGACGAGCCAGGCGAAGCGGCCGTGCATCTTGACGGGCAGCGCCGGCAGCCCTTCGTCGGAGGCGCGGCGCAGGATCTCGCTCCCGGGCTCGACGACGAGGTAGGCCCCGAGCCCCTTCTGGCGGAGCTCGCGGGCGACGGTGAGGACCTGGCTTTGGCGGTCACGCCAGTCCCGGTCCGCGTCGATGAGGAAAAGACTCACCGCGCTATTCTAGCACAGCTCGGACCCAACCCGTGAGTCAGGCAGGCTCACCTGATGTAATCGCCGAGCGAGATGTTGCGCTGCTCCAGGGTCGTGCCGGTCACCTTGGCGATGTTGGCCTTGGCGAGGTTGTAGGTGACGAGCGACTGGATCTCCGCCGAGCGGGCGATGGCCAGCGCGTCCTGATATTGCAGGACGAAATAGTTCGTCGACATGCCGACGCTGAGCTTCTTCATCTCGGCCTCGAGCTGTTTCTCGGCGAACTCGCGGGCGATGCGGTAGGCTTCGACCGCCTTGGCCGAGGTCTCGAGCGTCCGGACGGCGTCGCTGACCTCGAGGAAGATCTTCTGTTCCTGCGTTTTGAGCTGGGCCTGGGCCTGCTCGAGGTCGAGCTTGGCATACGCGTAGCCGGCCTTGCCGAGGACATCGCCGAAGGGGATGGTCAGGGTCACGCCGGCCGTCCAGTTGTTGTAGAGGAACTTGAAAGCGTCGCGGAAGGCCTCGCTGGCGCTGCCGGACGGGCCGAGCGTCGGAGGCAAGAACGGATTGTTCTCGTCGTAGATGTACTGCTGCCCGGAGATGCCCGGGCTCATCTTCGAGAGCTGAAGGTCGAGCTGGGGCAGGCGCTGGTTCTTGGCGAACTTGAAATTGACGGCCTTGTTCTCGATGAGGGCCCGGGAGGCGTCGAGATCCGGCCGGCGGGCCAGGGCTTGAGCGTAGGCCTCATCCAGGTTGATCGCGAACGGCTCGAACGTGGGCGCGTCGACGGGCAGGATGTCCTGTTTCGCCCCGACCGGATCGGCGCCGAGGTTGAGGAGGGTCCGGAGCTGGTCCTGGTTGCGCTTGACCAGGGCCTCGGCCTGGAGGATGTCGGCCTCGCGCTTGGCGACCGTGGCCTCGGCGTTGAGAACCTCGATCGGCGCCTTGGTGCCGACTTCGACCTCGCGCTTGGTCTTGGCCAGGAGGTCGCGGCCGCTCTCGAGCGACTGGCGGAGGGTCTTCAGGTTCTCGATGCTGTAGACCAGGTTCCAATAGGCCTGTTCGACCGAGTAGATCGTCGAGATGAGGACGTCCTTGAACTGGCTGCGGGAGGCGGTGAAGCTGTTCTGGGCGACGATGATCTGGCGCCGGCTGACCTTCCAGCCGAAGTTCTTGAGCAGGGGCTGGGTCAGCTGGAAGTTCAGGCGGCCGGTGTAGGACGGGTTGTAGCTCTGGAAGAGCTGGTTGTTGCGCGAGTAGTCGTAGGTCAGGCCGGCTTGCACTTTGCCGCCAAAGGGCAGCTGCTGCGCGACCGTCATGGTCGAGTTCGTGGATTTGTTGACGTACGTGCCGGTCTTCTGCAGGGACCAGGTCGAGAGCTGCTCGTAGCGGTTGCCGGTCAGGTCGAGCTGCAGGGTCGGGGTGTAGATCTGCCTCGCGAGGGCCAGATTCTCTTCGGCCAGGCCGGGCGCGATGACCTCGGCGGCCAGGTCGAGGTTGTTCTTGAGGGCCCGGACGATCGAATCCTCGAGGCTCAGGGTCAGGGCCGGAGGCTGGGTCTGGGGAGGGGGGGCTTGGCCGAAGCCGAGCCCGCCGAGAAGGGCCAAGGCAAGAAGCGCGCCGGATATGCGTCTTGGGGTCATGAACGTCCTCCGATCGTAGAATACTGCCGCCTATTATATTACGCACGGGCCAAAAAATCGTTCCTTGGCCGAAACCCCCGGGCGCCCGGAGGCGTATATCTCAATGACCCCGGGGTGGATTTTGGCCCGCGGGGTCGTTTTTCAAGGCCGACTTGAGCTACAATAGGTCGATTCACGGAGGCTCCTCGATGAAACTCATCCGGCTCTTCATCCTCGCGGCGGTGGTCCTCGTCACGTTCGGCCGCGCCGCCGCCCAGGCCCAGGAATCCCAGAGCATGAAGCTCCTCGAGCTCAAGAGCGCCCAGCTCGCCTACGCCCAGGCCGAGGCGGATTATCTCCGCTACGTCGAGCTCAAGAAGGACGGCCTGACGTCGGAAGCGGAATACAAGGTCCGGGAGACCACCTATCTCCAGGCCAAGGTCAAGTTCCAGCAGGCCCTCATCAACTTCATGGGCAGCGAGGCCCGCATCTCGGTCGCGAGCGCCGTCAAGTTCCAGGACCGGAGCGGCAAGAAGTTCGTCACCGTCTCCCTGCGCTACACGTCCAAGGAGCTCAAGGAGCTGGCCAACCTCAAGATCAACGCCGAGGACATCTTCCCCCTCGATTTCATGAAGGAGATCAAGGACGTCTACGTCTCGCTCCAGTCCGAGGGCAAGATCATCTCCGACCCCTATGAGCGGGTCGTGGCCTCCCTGCCGATCGAGTCCCGGCGCGACGTGACCTTCCAGCTCCTCAAGGACGTCGAGAACCTCGACGTCAACGTCTCCTACTCGGGCAAGGACGAGAAGACCTCGGTCTACCTCCAGAAGGGCGTCAGCGCCAACATGGTCACCGTCAATTCGGCCCAGTTCTCGCAGGAGGCCGACCTCGAGAGCACGGCGACCTACGACCTCTCGCTCGAGAAGTTCAGCGGCGAGGCCAACGTCTTCAAGCTCGAGGCCGTGAACCTGCCGACTCCGATCACTTACGAGTTCAGCGACCCGACGACGAGCGCCCGCCTGTCGCAGATCAAATTCAGCGAGGGCATCACCAGCCTGAAGCTCCAGCTCAAGCTCTTCCTCCCCAAGAATCCGGACGAGCGGGTCATCCTGGACAAGCCCATGGAGTTCTACGTCCTGGCCCTCGACAACGACCAGACGGAAAAGCTCCGCGGCCTCGAGGGGGGGGCGGCCGGGGGGGCCGGGATCGGCCTCGACGGGATCGAGAGCCTCAAGGCCGGCTATGTCAAGCTCGAGCTCATTCCCCGGGGCGTGCCCAAGGTCGAGGTCCAGGCCGTCAACCTCTACCACGAGATCAAGGTCGGCGACACGATCAGCATGGACGTGACCATCCGCAACACCGGCACGCGCAAGCTCAACAACGTCCGCGTCTTTTGCGACCTGCCGCTCAACTGGCGGGTGGAGATCACGCCCGACCTCATCGCGACGCTCGAGCAGAACAAGGACGAGGTCGTCAAGATCAAGTTCCTGCCGCCCGACGGCGTCTCGGTCGGCGACTACGAGCCCAAGATCCGGACGGACGCCCTGGCCGACAACCGGCGGGTCGAGTCCGAGGACAAGATCGTGCGCATCCACATCTCGTCCAAGGCCAACGTCGTCGGCATCGGGGCTCTGGTGCTGCTCCTGATCGGCCTGCTCGTCGGCATCGTCGTCTTCGGCATCAAGCTCACCCGGCGGTAATAATTCGGACGGGACACAACAAAACCCGCCCCTCTGAAGTATAAATTCCTAGAGGGCGGCCGTCCGCCCGGCCCGCACCGGTTTTCGATGGAGGCGCGATGCTGAGAACGATCGTCCGCAAGGAGATCCTCGACCAGGTCCTCAGCCCCAAGTTCCTCATCGTCTCGCTCCTCTGCCTCGTCCTCATCCCGGCCAGCCTGGCCCTCAATTACGCCGGATACAGGAACGCCTACCGCGAGTACGACTCCTCCCAACGGGAGTCCAAGGCCACGACGACGATCTACCGGCAGCCCAGCGCCCTTAGCACGTTCGGCATCGGCCTCGAGGGCGTCCTGCCCAAGAGCGTGACCTTCACCAAATACCAGACCGACCCGAAGGGCTCCCAGGTCCAGAACGAGGTCCTGAGCAATATCAACGGCAAGCTCGATTTCGTCGTCATCGTCAGCTTCCTCCTCGGGCTCTTCGCCGTGCTCTACGCGGGCTCTCTCGTCAGCGGCGAGAAGGAGACCGGGACGCTTAAATTGATCTTCTCCAACCCGGCCACCCGAAGCTCCGTGATCCTGGGCAAGTTCCTGGGCGGCTTCAGCGTGCTGCTCATTCCCTTCGCCGTCAGCACAGTCCTGGGGCTCGTCATCCTTCTTCTCGAGGGCTTCCCGCTCTTCGAAGCCGGGAACCTCGGCCGGCTGGCCGCCCTGGGGCTCCTCTCCGTCCTCTACCTCGCGGCCCTTTTCTCGCTCGGCCTCCTCATCTCGACCCGGACTCACCGGACGAGCCTGGCCTTGTTGGCCAGCTTCTTCGTCTGGATCTTCCTGACCTTCGTCATCCCCAAGACAAGCGAGCCCGTGGCCGGCCTGGTCCGCCATGTGCCGAGCGAAGAAGCGATGAAGGCCAACCGGGCCCAGCTCCGCAACCAGATCGAGAAGGAGAAGGGCAAGGCCCTGGCCCCGCTCATGGAGAAATATCTCAACGACCAGGGCAAGGGGTCATGGAACTGGGACGCCTACACGAAGGAGCGCGGCCCCGTCGCCAAGTCGTTCGAGGACCGGCTGGCCCAGGACCTTCAGAAGTTCGACGCCGATTACGAGCGCCAGAAGGCCGTCCGGCGGGCCCTCAGCCTCAACCTGGCCCGCCTCTCGCCGGCCTCCGCCTTTACCCAGTCCGCGCTGGCCTTCTGCGGCACCGGCGTCCCCAACCTCGAGAACTTCAACCACAGCCTCCAGGCCCACTACG
>Ga0172365_10000243_pt1 | contig 34909 bp, 32 predicted proteins | sample LakKivSesite48cm_FD_114535 | JGI IMG/M metagenome (GOLD analysis project Ga0172365, IMG submission 114535) | Sediment microbial communities from Lake Kivu, Rwanda - Sediment site 48cm | ecosystem: Environmental > Aquatic > Freshwater > Lake > Sediment | place: Rwanda: Western Province, Lake...
CCCGCCGTTTCTTAAACAGGTCGCCCAGGGCCAGGATGTAGTTCGTCTTGGCCACGGTGACCGCCAGGGGGTGAATGTCCACGCCCACTACCGAGTCCAGGATGTGCTCTAACGTCGCTCGTGTGTCCCCCAACCGCGCCCGCTTCTCCCCCACGGCCAGGTAGAGGAAAGTCCCCGAACCACAGGCGGGGTCAAGGAGGGCACCCTGCGGGTTATCCTCAAGCAGCCTGCGGACCATTCGGTGGGCCAGCCAGTCGGGAGTGTAGTACTCACCCAGGTCGTGACGAGTCTCAGGGTCCACCAGCTCCTGATAAAGTGACTTCAGCACATCCTCTGAAAGCTCGCGTAGATTGTAGTTTTGAAGCAGGCTCGACAGTTGGCGGGTGGTTTCCATCCCGGCTCCTTTGGCGTCCCCCCGCGCCACCCAGGAGAAGAAATCCTCCTCCAGAAAGTTCTCGATGCCTGCTTGCTCTTTGAAGAACCGGCCTTCCAGCAGAGAGAGAATCTGGTCATCGGCGGGGGCTGTTGTCTCTCCTGTGAGACGGCGCCAGGCCATCAGCTTGGCTAGCGTGGACAGGTATGTGTGCCTGATGAAGAGCTCCTCGTCGGCCACAAAAGTCCCGTACACGATGAGCAAATACTTGGCCCAGCTTTCGTAGACCACGCTGAATTCGGGCCGGTCTTTGAGGCTGCGCCACCTGGAGAGCAAGGTCTGGCCGGCAGCGTGAAAAGCGTGGCTCCTGAGCCCAAAGTCTTTGACAATGGCTTCGGTCGTGGGGGCTAATACTTCCTTGCGCAGGAAGTAGCGGTCCAGCCAGAAGTAGACCTGCGGTGGCTCGAAAGCTGATAGGTCTATCTCTTCAACGAGGTCCAAGTAGACTTCCTCGGGTTGAACGTCTGACTTGTCAGGCTTCTCGATGGTCGGTGAATACACCACGAACTTGACGCCATCGGCGGCCATGCAGAGGTATGGCGCTCGTTTGGCCGGTGGCTCCTGAGACCAGAGGCAGGCCACGTACCTTTGGAGCTGTTCCTCTGCCTCCCGTCGCGTTTTGCTCAGATCGCGCTCGAACTCGATGATCAGGTTGCCGAACAGGTTATCAACCTGGCCTCTCAGGATGCGGTCTTTCTGCTTGACCTTCACGTGCTTCTCAATGCCAGCCACGTAGTCCTCGATGAAGCCGGGTTGCACCCCAAATAGCTCATTGAGAAGCAGAGCGAAGCGTAGAGACTTGGCCGGCTCGCTCTGCTGCGACCGCACCGATTCCAGGTACTCAGGAACAACCTGTTCCCACTTCGCCTGGCGAATGTCTGGCATACGAGCCGCCTTCTCAGGCAGCTTACTCTTCTTGGCCATAGCTCAATGCCCCCTTCGACAAGCGGCGGGCAATCTCAAAAGCAGCGGCGATGCGGATGATCTTGACGTCGGAAAGCCCCTTAATCTCCAAGAATCTCTCCAGCGGCACGTTGGCCATTTTGGACAGAGATCCAAACCGCTCCACAACTTCCTCGGCGATCTTTTCCGCTGGTTTGCCCTTGATGCCTGAGGAGATGAGAATAGCCAAGATCTCCGCACCTGAGAGGGCCTCAGCCCCCAGTTCTCGCAACTTTCCGCCCGGGTGGGACCATTTATTCATTGTCGAATCCTTAGAGTATTGTGCCCCAGTCACACCAAAGTCAAGTTGAGTATTGTTTTGCTGCACTTAGACTGCTAGCCTTTTGTATAACGGAGAGAGCCAGGTCTATGAATCTATCCACATCCTCGATTTGAACTTTGTCATTCAACTTAAGCCGAATACACCCGTGTTTGCTGTGTACTGGAATAAGCCCAACTTTGCTTGCAGTTTCCATCACGGTTTTCTTACAATCGTCCAGTTCTCTCATTTCACCTGGCTTCACTGGAAGAGTTGACCAGTTTGTATCCAATGTGTCCCCCGTGATGAAAATGCTGCCTCCGCTACTATGTTTCCAAGATAAGCCCCTTGTATTCGCATTCTTGCTCAGTCCCTTGGCGGTACATTGTTTATCGATGTGCCTGATTAGCATTTGAACATGGGGGGACTTCGATGCTATGTAGGCTTCTTCATTTATCACTGTTCTGGAAAATAGGGTCTTTATGTACTTGGCTGCCCAGACAATGCCTGAGTGCAAAACCACACCTGAGTCGAAGTGGTACTTATTGATCTCAAGGACTATGAAATTGAGATTGTCTTTAGTCACCTGGTCAATGTAGTGAAACAACTTCTGAATCTCAAAACTAACCTTATTGGCGACAATCACCAAGTTAAACCGTCCATTCGCCAAGTTGTCAGCGATGATTTCTTTGTATTCACTGGCAGTTGGTATTGGTTCACCGTCCTTGCCTTGCTGTGCATAAAAATCATGGATGGCTTGTTCCAGGGAGCCATGCTTCTTAAGATATCTGAGACACTCGCTATTTATGTGTTCATATGGCGTGTCCGTGAGATTGCTTGCATATTCGAGGACCTGCCCGATTACCGTCCGTCTTAACTCTGGGTTCTCAGCCAGTTTGGTCTCAATAATGTAGAGTGAGCCGTCAACATCAGTGGCGAGGAAATCTATGGAGCCAGAAGCAACCCCCAACTCCCTTTTCAGGATGTAAAGGGGGTAATCCTGCCCATTTAGCTGTGGAATCACATTTAGCAAGCTCGGCAAGTTTGCAATGCTGTCTTGTAGCTCTTTCTCACTTAGAAAGCCTACGGGCTCAAAGACCTTTTTGTCATGCGCGGAAACAATCATCAGATTACCCCTCTGCATCTTCTGAGAAAAGATATTCGACCACTTGGGGCATAGATGGCGATAGATCTAGGGGAGCGCTCCTGTCTTCCAAGGTCCGGCAAAGTCATGGATGGTATGCTATCTATTATAACCCAACGCTGAAGAGCCCCGGCCGTGAACATCCGTCCTGGAAGTGCGAAGCCCTACGGGCTAAATCTAACCCCGGAAGGGGCTTTGCACTCTCAGCACGGGGATTCAGTGTTAGGCTTCGACCACAAGGGCCGAGGGATTCGGCCATTCTATGTAATAGGTCACCGGCTACCCCTTCCACTTCCCTCCCAAGCAGGTGACAGGGCGACCGAGAGGGTCTTGAGCCCTCTGGCGATGGCCTCCTCCTCGTTCTCACAAGCGCCGCTTTCCAGAAGGGCCCTCAGAATTTGGCGCATGTCGGGGCGCAGGAGGACATTACGGGCAATGCGTCTAGCCCGTTCTTCCATCAATGCCTCTGACAACGAAGCTACGTCCTTATCCACGTCTTCGGCCGACAACAACGCTGCCTGCAGTTCGTGCGGTGCAATTCTTTTCTCCATAGCCTTTCACCTCCCATATGTCTCGGCCACGTGCTCGATCAATTGGTCGCTGTAATGGGTGCCCTGCTGCTGACATAAGCTGAGCACGTGTCGAATGTCATTCCTGGTCAATAGCCCATCCAGGCCGGCCCGTCCTACCACGCCAGGAAATCCTGTGATTCGCAGCCCCTCCTCCTCTGCCACGGTGCGGGCTGCTAATTCGTCCAGCAAAATTCGTACACATCCAAGTTCTGGGCGGGCGGCGACGATCATTACCTCTGCTTCCGGCAAATGACCGTGGTAGTCTGGATCACCTGACGAGGGTTGCGCAGCAATCCGGCGAGCCAACATCTCTGCCTGTTCCTTCTCATCAGCTGTCAGCGCCTCTGCCAGCACTACAACGCCCTCCCGGGTGAGATCATCCAGTTCTTTGGCTGCGCCATGCTTTTCGAACTCTGCCACTTGTGAGGGTGCAATGTAGATCGTCTTGAAGTATCGCTTTAATAAATCTATTCGACCACACTGAAACGCCGATATGAGCGGCCCTGTGTTGCAGGCCACTGTAATTTTGTCTATTTTCTCGTTGGGCATTTCCATCATCGGGCCCCCGGAGTATCATACGCCCTCGCCACGCCAAAGTCAAGTTACTGATGACGATCATAGTCGTCCCATTTCCGCAAGGTCTTCAGATCGGCTTCAAACTTGGCAACTCGTAGTGAATCGGGATTTGACAGCTAGCCGGCGGAAGTCGTCCTTTACTGCTACAACGCAATCAACTCGTATTGCTGTGTCCCCAATCCCACCCTCTCCGCGGCCTCCAGTGTGACCCGCCAGTCGGGGGCCTGATCCTCACCTCCCGGTGTGGCCAGCCACCGTTGCCGAGCAATGGCGTTGAATTTCTCCACCCCTGCCCCCATCACCCCCGCCTCCTCGGACATGGAATTGGGCAACCCTGGTGTAGCAGTGACCGCGTCCACGCAGGCCCGGTCCAGGGCCACGGGATCACGAGAGGCAAAGACGCCCAAATCCTGCACGAAGGGCACGTCGGTGAAGGGGTCGCAGTCGCAGAGCGGGGTGATGTCTATCCCTCGCCCAGGGGAGCGAAAGGCGCGCCAATGGCCCCTGGGGAACAGGCGGGCAGACACTCCTCGCACAGCACACATGCCCCCTCGTCCATCACCGCCTTCTCCCCCTTCATGCGGATGGCTCCCTCGGGGCAAATAGGCACGCAGTCACCGCAGCCAGTGCACTGCTCAGGGTCCACGTGGAAGGGCTGCTCGTGGTGGATCCAGTGCTTGCCCTGCTTGGCCTGACAGCCCACCCCCAGGTTCTTCATCTGCCCCCCGATGGAGGCGCAGTCGTGGCCTTTGAAGTGGGCCAGGCTGATGAGCGCATCCACGTCGCCGAAGAGGGGGGCCACGTAGGCCCGCTCGATGAGCCGTCCCCCGATCTCCACCGGGATGCCCCGCTGCTCATTCACGTAGTCGGCGAAGATGAGGGGCGCGCCCAGCGTCTCGGGGGTGAAGCCATTGCGGGCGGCAGTGGCCAGCGCCTCGTGCATCCCCCTCCGGGTCCAGGTCTCCGTGGCCCGATAGGAGCCCCGCAGCAGGGTGTCGGTGACGATGGGCTTGCCGCCCCAGTCCCTGACCAGATCCACCACCTGCCGGACCAGCGTGGGGCGCAGGTGGCGGGCGGTGTAGCGCTCGCCCAGGTGCACCTTGATGGCCACCACATCGCCGGGGCTCACCATCCCCTCCAGCGCCCGGCGGCAGGCCACCTCCAGCTTGTAGACCAGGCTGTGGGTGTACCATTGGTCCACCGGGACCTGGGGGATCAGCACACTGGAGGCCCGCGCGCTGTGGAAGTAGACAGTGGATTTCTCGCTCATGGAAGTATCCCTTTGAAGACCGCCGACGGCAGACGGCCGACCGCCAAAACAACTGCGGCGGTCAGCGGTCGTTCAGGCGTAGCCTCCGTACTCCCGCACGGTCTCAAACATGGCCAGCAGGTTCTCCACCGAGGTGTTGGCCTGGACGTTGTGAATGGGGTTGAACACGAACCCTCCACTGAGACCGAGGATTTCCAGCCGCTCCCTCACCTCCCGTCGGACCTCCTCAGGCGTACCAAAGGGCAGAGTCCGCTGGGTATCCACGCCCCCTCCCCAGAATATGAGCCGGTCCCTGTACTTCTGCTTCAGCGCTGCTGGATCCATCCCCGCTGCGGAGCATTGCACCGGGTTGAGGATGTCGAATCCCGCCTCGATGAAATCCTCGATCAGCGGCTCCACGCCCCCACAGGTGTGGATGAAGGCCTTCCAGCGGGTGTGGGCGTGCACCCAGTCGTTGACCCGCCGGTGGAAGGGCTTGAAGAGCTCCCGATAGAGCGTCTGCGACAGGAAGGGGCCATTCTGGGTGCCGAAATCGGTCCCGGTGACGAAGATCACATCCACTCGATCCCCCACCGCCTGACGGAGGCGCTCCAGATTCGTGAGCGCGATCTCACACTGGGCCTCGAAGACCTCGTAGATGTACCCCTTGCGGGTGATGAGGGAGACGTACCATTCCTCGACATCCCGGATGCCCTTGGGGTACTTCAGCCAGGGCGCGGGGACCAGGGCGATGTCACCGAAGCTGGTGCCGCCGAAATTGGCGACGAGGGCCAGGTCAGTGTGGTTGTACAGAGCCTCCGACTGCCGACGGAAGTGCTCCAGCTCCTCGTCGCTGAGGGGTGCGAACTCCTCCAGGTTGTCCTCTACCCTCAGCTTGTCCTCCTCGATGGGCGGCTGGCGGATGATGGAGTCGAAGTAGAAGCCATCCTTGGGCATGCGCCCGCTGGGAGGCGCGGACCGGTCCCCCTCAGGATACATGAGGATGCTGCCATCGGGCTCCGGCTCGGTGTTGAACTTCTCGGGCACCAGGACGGGCGTCCCGTCGAAGAGCTGCCAGGGCTTCCAGCCCTTGTTCTCAAAGCCGAAGAGGGTCTTGCGCCCCTCCAGCCCCACCACGTCCACCCCCAGCGCCTCCCTCAGGTCGGCGGCAATCTCCCCCAGCATCTGGTAGGGCTCCACCACCTTCACCCGGCCGCCTTCGCGATCCAGGCCCAGGGCGCGCCGCAGCTTGGACACGGTGCTCACCGCCATCCCGGTGACAGTGGTGCTGCCCAGGTCTATAGGCACCCGGTCCGGCAGCTCGCGGTTCAGGACCTTCCGAACTCGCTCCCGTGAGGTCAACATCAGTTCCCCCTTTCGTGACTGCTCACCTGAATCTCGCTCCATCGAAAAACGCCCGACGATCCCCATGCCACACACGAAAGGCTTGGGGTATCCTCGATATATGCCCGGGGTCTATGTCCTCCGGCAATTCGTCTTCTGGGAACCAGCCTACATCCAGCACTTCATTGTCATGCGATGGGCTTTCGGTTTCTCGATGGTTCAAAGGCTCGCACAGAAACGTGAAGTGATATAGGTGATGACGACTTGTCGAGCCGCAGAATCGCGAATCAAACACCCCAATGAGGGACACAGCCTGACAATGCACGCCTGTTTCCTCCAAAGCCTCTCGCACCACTCCCTCTGCAGGCGTCTCTCCGACCTCCAATGCCCCGCCGGGCATCGCCCACTTGCCATTATCTGCTCGTTGGATCAGCAGAATCCGCCCCTGGTCGTCAATCACCGCCGCGTCTCCCACGGCCAGCGGTGTCGGGCGGGAGAAAATAGGGGCTCTCAAGGGTTCTATCTGTTCCAGGGATTCGCCAGTGGCCAGGGCCAGCATCTTCATCGCAATATCCTGCACCGCTCGATAGTGGGCTTGATCGTAGATGTTCTTTGAGAAATGCAAGCCCATTGCTGAGATGTCTCGCAGCCTGTCGGCCCACAGCGCAACCTGTTCCGCTGGTGTCATGGATGGATCACTTTCTCCAACTGATCGCGATAGTAGGCCGCCACGGCCAACCCCTGGGTCACTCCGGCGAAAAGGTCGTGCTCCTGCACCTTCCCGGCCCCGAACTTGCGCTCCAGCATCCGCTGAAAGATGGGGATGGCCGAAGAGCCCCCTGTGGCCAGCACGACATCCATCTCCCCCGGTTCCAGCCCTGAGGCGGTCACCGCCTCCTCCACACACTGCTCGGCACGCGCTACATCAGCAGCGATCATCGTCTCGAACTGCTCACGGGTCAAGGGCTCGAGGATGCGCATGTCCTCATCCATCAGCCGGACGGCAGCTTCCTCCCGGTCGGACAGATCGCATTTGGCCCGCTCCACCTCCTGAAACATCTTAAAGCCATAGTTCTTGGAGATGAGGGTGTAGAGCGCCCGGAGCTGTTGGGGCTGGTCGCTGGTGACCAGGGCCTGCTGGATGAGGCGCATGGTGGGGAGGGTGAAGAGGGTGGGGATGGCCTGCCATTGGGCCAGTGCCTCGAAGATGTAGACCGGTACCGGCAGCCGCTTGTCCTTTCCATAGGCAGAGGCGTAGCCGAAGTGACGGAGCATGCGGGCGCGCACGATCCGCTCATCGAACAGGTCGCCGCCGATGCGCACCCCGCTGGTGGCCAGCACCTGTCGATTGCCCCGGTCGCCCAGCCGCATGACAGTCACGTCCAGCGTGCCCCCGCCGAAGTCGAAGACCAGCGCATTCTCCACGCGGTCCAGCCCCAGCTCGTAGTGCAACGCCGCCGCCACCGGCTCCAGCTCAAAGTCCACCTCCTGGAAGCCGGCCAGGTACGCGGCCTGCTCCAGCCGCTCCTGGGCCAGGCGGTCCCGCTCTGGGTCGGGGTCGAAGCGTACGGGGCGGCCCACCACCACCTGGCGGATGGGCCGGCCACACAGGTCCTCGGCCCGGTGTCGGATCCGCCGCAGCACCAGGGCCACCAACTCCTCAAGGGGGTAGTACTCGTCAAAGACGGAGGTGCCCTCGTAGGTGTGCTGGGGGAGAGCGCTCTTGAGGGATTGAAAGAGGCGGCCCGGCATGTTGGCGTCAATCAGGGCGTGCACCTCCTTGACCACCCGCCCCACTTCGGCGAAGTAGTTCTCGATGATGCCCACCGGCTTGCGCACCAGCCGAATGGGGCGGCCCAGATTCTGGGTGAAGTAGAGGTCAATGGCCGCCTGACCGATGAAGGATTCCTGGTCGCGGGTGATGTACAGCAGCGATTTGACCGTCTGCGGATCACGGCTCCGGGGGTCAACGCGGAAGACCCGTAGAGTTCGCCCGTCGTAGTGAGCCACGCCCGAATTGGTGGTGCCGAAATCGAGGCCTACACGCATGGTCCTTATCCTTACCCTACCCTTCGGACTAGCGGAGCTTGCTCTGCACCTCAAGTCACCTGCCCCCCATTGTAACACAGTTAGGGGCAGGCGGCAAATGCCTCTCCAATGGACAAAAATGGCAGGGCACGGTACAATTAAGCGCCGTGTGCCGACCATACAGCGATTGAACAGCCGAACAGGAGAGGAGAGGCAGCATGAAGGTTGCACAGATCGGCTGTGGAAACATCGGCCGCCATCGGGCGGAGGCCGTAGCTGCCGTGTCCGGGCTGGAGCTGGCCCTCTGTGTGGACACCATCGTCGAGGCAGCGCAAGCGTTAGCTGAGCGGTGGAATTGCGAGCCTGGCACCGAATGGCAGGAGGCGGTGGCCCGGCCCGACATCGAGGTGGTCATCGTCTCCACCCCTAACGTCTTCCATACCCCTATCAGCATCGCGGCGCTGGAGGCGGGCAAACATGTGCTCTGCGAGAAGCCCCTGGCCCGCAACCCCCAGGAGGCGAGGCGGATGGTGGAGGCTGCGGAAGCCTGCGGCCGGGAGCTGCGCACCGGTTTTAACCATCGTTTCCACGCCCAGGTGGTCCAGGCCAAGGCCCTCTTCGACGCCGGGGCCATTGGCGAGCCCCTTTTCCTGCGCGGCCACACTGGCCATGGAGGTGGGGAGGCCTTCGCCTGGAGTTGGTTCTGCGATGAGGAGATAGCCGGTGGCGGCACCTTTCTGGACAACGGCGTCCACGCCCTCGACCTGGCCCGCTACTTTCTGGGCGAGTTCGTCGAGGCCACTGGTTTCCGAACCACCAGCCTGTGGGACATCGCTCCCTTGGAGGATAATGGCTTCGGCCTCTTCCGCACCGCCGACGGCTGGGTGGCCTCCCTGCACTCCAGTTGGACCCAATGGAAGGGCTATCTCTACCTGGAGCTCTTCGGGGCCGAGGGCTTCCTGACCATCAACTACGATCCTGTAGAGACCACCCTGGTGCGGCGAGGGATGCCGCACCACATCGAGCGCTACGAGTTCCCGGTGCAGCCCAACACCTGGGTGCGGGAACTGGAGGAGTTGGTGAAGGCCATGGAGGGGAAACCCGCCCTCTCGGCCACAGGGACCGATGGCCTGCGGGCAGTGGAGATGGCTTATGCGGTGTACGAATCCAGTCGGGAGGGGCGGACGATCAAGCTATAGAAAGAGCTTTAGGAAGACAAAGGCCGGGGCTTGCAGTTTTAGCCTCGGCCTTTGTTTCAGGGCTTTCCTTATGACATCTCGCCATCTCAGCTATGAGATGACTTTTCATGGGCTGGGTAGGATTCCGTCCGATGTTTTATCCCTACTTGGATAGCTTTCACTAACTGCGTCCAACTATCTTCTTCAAACAGGTTCACCCACTGAAAATTATGTAGGTTTTCTGGCACTTCGCAATCTTCCAGCCGTACTGGAATCAGATAGATTTCGCTCTCCACCTTTTCCTGCCAAATATCCAGAGCATCCTTGATTTCCCTCTGAAGGAAACCCTGTTTGTTGACCGAGTGCGCCGACAGACAGGCTAGGAAGAAACCAGAGTGACGGATAGCTTTCTGGATACTACTCCTCCATTTTTCTCCCGGTAGGAGGTCTTTTATGTCCATCCAGGGTTTGAGCCCTGCGTCGGCCAATTTTCGGTAAAGACTTTCTACCTTCTCTTTATCCTCTCGCACATAGCTGAGGAAGATTGTAGTTTCTCCGAGAGCTTTACGTTCGGATGTCCCAGTGAGTCCTTTCCTGTGCCTCTCCGAGGACAAAGACGAAGAGATCTGAAACCTACGAAAACAATCAGGAATCAAGAGTATAATAAGCTGAAACGGCTGTAGGGGTGCCAATCTTGTTAGTCGTTTCGGGATATGAAGTCGTACAGACGTATGTGCGACCAGAAGAAGCACTATCATCACCGAGCATGAGACAGCAAGCGCTGCCTGCTGCGTAAGGCCCACTTGACGCAATAGGGCATAGGCTACTGCGGATAGGGGGACAGCTACCAAGAGTGTGCCCCATGCAAATGCCGCATCACTGACGGCCCTCCGAGCATTCCACTGCCTCATATCTCCCTCCCTTGTTCCGTACCAGTCATCACTCGCATCACATGCTTCGCCTGCAGGTATAGAGAGTAGACCGTATGAAGACCATATCCCACAGCCACGCCCAGAGCAGAGAATACCTTGATGCCGAAGAGCAAGTCGGCCACAAAACGCGATTGCGATATGAGGTCGCCGAAGGACCGTTCAATCTGGGTGAGAACAAGATCATCCGCGATGAGAAAGACGATGTAGATGATCGTAAGGTGGACAATGGTCAACAGGGGATCAATGGTGGCAATCAACCATCTTATCCCTCTGGTTTTCAAAGCCTCAGACAAGGACTCAACTTGTTCTCTTGGCTGTCCTGCAGGTGGGCTAGCTGGAGTCTCCTCCTGGACCATCATCCTTCTCCCAGAGGGCTGCAATGCAACTCATTGCTTTAATATTAATACATCTTGACCCCACTCTCCGCAAGCCCGGCCGTTCTCTTTGGGCGTGGGTACAGAGAGGCCCATGCTACTCCTCAAACAACTCCCCCACCGACAATCCCAGGTGGATACGGCGGATCACCTCCCCGATGAGCGGCCCCACGGAAAGGATGGTGATATGGGGCAGCATTTTCTCCGGAGGGATGGGAATAGTGTTGGTGACCACCACTTCCTTGAGGGGACTGGCATCGATGCACTCCAGGGCGGGGTCGGAGAAGACGGGGTGGGTGGCACAGGCGTAGATGTCGCAGGCGCCTCTCGCTTTGAGCACCCTGACGGCATCCATCAGCGTCTTGGCTGTGTCAATCTCATCGTCGTAAATAATAGCGTTCTTCCCCTCCACCTCTCCAATGACAGTCAACACCTGAGTGTCCATCCCTGTGCGCCGCTTCTCAATGATGGCCAGTGGCGCATTGAGCGCCTGCGCCAGGTTGCGCACCTTTTTCGATGCGCCCACGTCCGGAGCCACGAGGATCATGTCCGGCAGCTCCTTCTGGCGGAAGTAGTCGCGGATGAGGTAAAAGGCGGTCAGTTCGTCCACCGGGATGGTGAAGAAGCCCTGGATCTGGCCAGCGTGCAGGTCAATGGTCAACACCCGGTCCGCCCCGGCGACGGTGATCATGTCCGCCAGCAAGCGGGCGGTGATGGGCACCCGGGGCTGATCTTTTTTGTCGGTCCGGCCGTAGGTGTAGTAGGGGATCACGGCCGTAATGCGCCCCGCCGAATCACGCCGCAGGGTGTCCATCATGATCAGCAGTTCCATGATGTGGTCATTCACCGGGCGGCACATGGGCTGGATGAGGAACACATCCTGCCCCCGGACGCTCTCATGCAATCGGGTGAAGATGTTGTCGTTGGGGAACTTGATGATGTCCCGTCCCCCCAGCGGCACACTCAGGTAATCGCTGATCTCCTGTGCCAGCGCGGGATTGGCTGTGCCGCTGAAGAGCTTGATCTGGCCATACATCCCTTCCTCGGAATGATGCCGTGTGCTCCCCACTAAACCGCTCATCTCTCTCCTCCTTGTGGAGCTCGTAAGGCGTGGAGCGTCGAGCGTGATGCGGATTCGCTCCACACTACACGCTTCACACAGTCACCCAGAGTGCCCCTCTGGTAAGATGAACTCCCGATCCAGGACGCTCATAATCAGCACATCGTGATAGCGCCCCTCGGTGAAATGGGCCTCGCGCAGGCATCCCTCCTGTCGAAACCCGCACTTCTGGTAGCATCGGATGGCGCGCGGGTTGAAGTCGAAGACCCGCAAAGAGACGCGGTGCAGACCCATCTCCTGGAAGGCCAGGCGCAGCAGCGTGCGTATGGCGTCGGTTCCATAGCCCTGGCCCCAGAAGTCGCTCTCACCAATGAAGATGCCTAGCTCAGCGCAGCGGTCCTTCCAGCTGATGTCGTGCAGGCCAATGTTTCCGATGTGTTCCCCCTCCATCGTCTCGATGGCAAACACCCGGCCTCTCTCGTTTTTGAGTTGTCGCTCAAACCACTCCTCCTCCTGGGCTCGGGAAAGGGGAAGGTACATGCTGAGATAGTGCCGCACACCGGGGTCGTTCAACCACTTCAGAAATCGGGGGATATCCTCCCGTTCGATGGCCCGCAGCCGGACCTTTTCACCGTGGATCACGCTCTCCTCCTTCACCTTGATACAAGGCCTTCATTATACAACCAATTGCGGGGTTTGAAAAGGTCAACGTGCGATCAGCAAAGCTAGAAGCCGCGCCGTCACTTCTTTGGCCCCCGCACCATGCTCCCCTGCCGGGCCGACACAGGCGGGGCATCCCTCCTGACAGGGGCAGCTCTCGATCACCTCGCGCGCGGCCAGGAGCAGTTGATCGTGTTGGGCAAAGAGTTCCTGGCTGAAGCCCAAACCAGCGGGCATGGCATCGTACACGTACAGCGTCGGCTGGCCGGTGCCGGGTGCCCGCAGGTCGGACACCACGCCGATGTCGTTCCTATCGCACATGAGGTACAGGGGCGCGATGTGCCGCATGAGGTGGGCCAGCCCGGCCAGCGCGCTCTGAGTCTGCTGAGACAATTCCGCCTGCTGGTGACAGGAGGGGCACAGGGTGATCAGGTTGTCCAGCTCATTGGCCGTCCGGTAGTTGTCATTTTGCCCCGGCACCCATCCGAAGGAGCGAAAGGGGCGCAGGTGATGGACGTCGTGCTGGCGGCCGGGGCGCTCGACGATGCCGCAGTGCTGACAGCGATAGCCATCGCGAGCCCGCGCCCGATCCCGTTGCTGGGCCCAGTTGGGGCCCCGATCCCCCGGCCGGCGCTCCAAGATGCCCACTCCAACCAGCCGATCCACCGTCCCCTCCTCCAAACGCATCCAGTAAGCAGTGGTGTCCAGGGTCTGCGCCGGCAGGTCCATCTCCTGCCAACCCAGGGTCTGGTGGGTGTAGAACTGCACCCGTCGGAAGCTGGTGGCGCGCAGGGTGACCTCCACCTCTCCGTACCCTTTGGTCAGGGTCTCGGCCCGCACCTCTTCCTGCGGCGTGATTACCTGCACCCTTTCCGAGAGGTTGGGCTCGGTGTAGTAGTCCACCTCGACTGGGCGGACGCGGGCCTGTTTCGCCTCCCAATCGAGCTCCTTCACGAGGTACTGCTGGCCCTCGTGGAGGTAGATAGCCCCCTCGTAGAGGAGCAAGGGCACGCCGATCCGATCCACGGTGCCGATCACCCGCTCCACCTCGCCATCGCTGGCCCGGATGAGGAAGCGGTCGCTGGTGGTAGTGCGCAGTGAGACCTCCCCGGCGGGGTAGATCTGACCCATCCAGTGGACACAGCGGCCAGCCTGATGCAGCTTCCCCTGCTCGCACAGAAAGGCCAGGAGCACACGCGTGGCCTCGGGATCGCCAAAGGGCTCCCCCTCCTCAAAGGGCAACTCAAAGGCGGCGCACTGGAGATGCGCCAGCAGGATCATCAGGTTGTCAGGGTTGATCAGCGCGCGCTCCGGCGAGCGGCCGAAGAAGAAGCGGGGGTGGCGCATGAGGTATTGATCCAGGGGGGAAAGTGCGGCGACGAGGACCGCCGCCGATGTCTCTGCCGTGCGCCCGGCGCGGCCCGCCTGCTGCCAGGTGGAGGTGATGGTGCCCGGGTAGCCGGCCATCACGCAGGCCGCCAGCTCCCCGATGTCAATGCCCAGTTCCAGCGCATCGGTGGCCACCACACCCCGTACCTCCCCCTCCCGCAACCCCCGCTCAATCTCCCGCCGCTCCGCGGGCAGGTATCCGCTGCGATAGCCCCGCACCTCCTGGTCCATCCCTTGGCGCAGGTAGCGCAGCAGGATCTCCGTGGCCAGCCGGGCGCGGGTGAAGACGATGGTCTGCAAGCCCGCCTCCAGGAAGCGTTGGGCGATCATCCGCGCTTCCAGAATCGGCGAGCGGCGGATGCCCAGGCGGCGGTCCACGAGAGGGGGATTGTAGAAGATGAGGTGCTTGCACCCCCGTGGTGCACCACTCTGGTCAATGAGCGTTACCGGCGCTTCGATCAAGCGCTCGGTGTGCTCCCGGGGGTTAGCAATCGTGGCCGAGGTGGCGATGAATCGAGGTCGGCTGCCGTAGAAGCTGCAGGCACGCCGCAGCCGTCGGATCACATTGCCTACGTGGGAGCCGAAGACGCCGCGATAGGTGTGCACCTCGTCCAGCACCACCCAGCGCAGGCCAGCGAAGAACCGGGCCCAGTCGGTGTGATGAGGGAGGATGCCCACGTGGAGCATGTCGGGGTTGGTGAGGATGATGCGAGCGTTTTGGCGGACCTGAGCCCGGACGGGTGGAGGGGTATCGCCGTCGTAGGTGTGGACCGCCAACTCCGTGCCCACAGCGTCCAGCCAGCCCTTCAGCTCATCCAGTTGATCGTGGGCCAGGGCCTTGGTAGGGAAGAGGTAGAGGGCGGTGCTGTCCGGGTTGCGGATCAGGGCGTCGAGCACAGGGAGGGTGTAGCAGAGGGTCTTCCCCGAGGCGGTGGGGGTGACGATCACCACATTCTTTCCCTGAAGTGCGGCCTCCACCGCCTGGGCCTGGTGAGTGTAGAGTTGCTGGATGGAGCGCTTTTGAAGGGCGCTTCTCACCTCGGGGTGAAGGCCCGATGGCGTGGGGGCGTACTGCGCGCTGCGGGCTGGCAGCCGCCGCCAGGCGGCCACATGGTGCATGAATCGAGGCCAATGGCGCAGTTCCTGAAGGGTGTCGTCTACGTTCATAGACAACGCTGACAGCCCTCCGTAAGAGAAAAGTTAGAAGTCAGAATGCAGAATTCTGACTTCATACTTCTGCCTTCATCCTTCGAGATACTATCGCAACTCCCCCCAATTGTCAAACCCAATCGGTGGTGGTATAATGGCGACAAAAGTTAAAAGGCAGAATTGCGGAATTCTGCCTTCATCCCTCTGACTTCACACTTCGCAGGAGGGAGGTGTAAGATGTGGAATATCGCTTTCTGGGCCGCACGGGAGTCAAGGTCTACTCCCGAGGCCGCTCGGAGGAGATTGTCGGGCGGGTGATCTAAGGGCATCGCGAGGAGATCGTGCTGGCCACCAAGGTCCGCCAGCGTATGGGCGATGGCGTGAATGAGCAGGGGCTCTCTCGTAAGCATCTCCAAAATGTAGATAGAGGAAGCTGAACATGAACCAGGATAGGCCCATCCTTACACCCCACGCAGTCCTCTCCCTGCGGGAGATCAACCCCCAAGAGTCCCACTTCGACGCAGCGGTGCTGTGCTTCCGAGGGCGCGAGGGCTCTGAGCTGCTCTCCAAGGCCTTCGAGGTGGAGAGGCGAGAGGGGTTCTATCTCTACGGCTCAGAACCTTATGTCAGCGGGGGAGGCCAGAAGCAGCTCGTGATCCTCCCCACTGTGATCTGGGGCGGGCCGGTGACGGCCATCCTGCTGGAGGAACTGGCCGCGCTGGGGGTCAAAACGGCCATCGGCTTCGGCGCAGCGGGATCGCTGATCTCACCCAACCACATCGGGGGACTGCTCATCGCCCAAGCTGCCCTCTGCCGGGATGGAGCCTCACGCGAGTACACCGATGCGGAGGTGGCCTATCCCCATCCGGAGCTGCTGCAGTTAGCGGTGGAGCTCTCGGAGGCGGAGGGGGTATCCCCCATCCTGGGCACGGTGCACACCACCGATGCTCTCTACCGCGAGACACCCGCCAAGCTCAGGCAGTGGCGAGAGTGGGGTGCGGAGTTCGTCAACCTGGAGGCGGGCTCCTTCTACGCCGTGGCCTCTTTCCTGGGGATGCGAGTGGTGTACCTGGGTCTGGTGACCGACTACGTGGCCGAGGATGGAGAATGGCAGCATGGCTACTGGAACCGGGAGAACCCCACCGACCCGCTGATCGTGCGGGTCATCCGAGGGCTGGTCGAGCATGAAGAAGAAACAGGCGAAAGAGAAGGGAAATCCCATGAATCGCTTCAATATGCAGGATCACCCCCACCAGCGCTATAACCCCCTGACCCGTGAGTGGATCCTGGTCTCACCCCACCGCACCCAAAGGCCCTGGCAGGGCCAGGTGGAAAAGCCACCCGCCGAGGAGAAGCCGGAGTACGATCCCGGCTGCTACATGTGCCCCGGAAATGAGCGGGCTGGCGGCGCGCGCAACCCAAATTACAAGGGCACCTTCGTCTTTGACAACGACTTCGCCGCCCTGCTGCCGGATATCCCTCAGGGTGAGGTGAACCGCGGAGAGCTGCTGGTCGCCCGAAGCGAGCGGGGGCTGTGCCGCGTGGTGTGCTTCTCCCCCCGCCACGACCTGACGCTGGCGGAGATGGACGTAGCCGCCATCCGGCGGGTAGTGGATGTGTGGATAGAGCAGTACCTTGAACTGGGAGCATGGCCCTTCATCAATTACGTGCAGATCTTCGAGAACAAGGGGGCGATGATGGGCTGCAGCAACCCCCACCCCCATGGGCAGATCTGGAGCAACGAGAGCCTGCCTAATGAGCCGGCCAAAGAGCACACAGCCCAGGCTGACTATCTCTCCCAAAGGGGCTCTTGCCTGCTGTGCGACGTCCTGGCTCTGGAGCAGGCGGAGGGGGAACGGGTGGTGTGCCAGAATGACCGTTTCCTGGCGCTGGTGCCCTTCTGGGCTACCTGGCCCTTCGAGATCATGCTCCTCAGCAAGCGCCACGTGGCCTCGCTGGCCGAGCTGGAGGATAAAGAGCGGGATGGCCTGGCGGACATCATCCAGCGGGTCACCGTCCGTTATGACAACCTCTTCCAGACCTCCTTCCCCTACTCCATGGGGTTTCATCAGCAGCCCACCGATAGCCGGGCCCATCCCCATTGGCACCTGCACGCCCACTTCTACCCTCCCCTCCTGCGCTCGGCGACGGTGCGCAAGTTCATGGTGGGTTACGAGATGCTGGCCGAACCGCAGCGCGACCTCACGGCTGAAGACAGCGCGGCCCGGCTGCGAGCTCTGCCGAAGGTTCACTACAGGCAGCAGACCAATAGTCGCCCGTAACGGACGTCTGCGCCACGTGCCTGAAAACATGGGCCGGGAGCTGAAATGGCTCCCGGCCTTTTGCTGTGCCTCGAATGCGTTTGGGGTCGCTGTCATTCTCACCTCCATCTGCCCTCCTCATCGCGGATCTTCTCCCACTCGGGGCGGGTATCGCGCGCTCGAAGGATATCCCGCAGCTCGAAGATCTGGTCGCGCAGCAGGGCTGCCTTCTCGAACTCCAATTCCGCCGCCGTGGCCTTCATCTGCTTCTCCAGGTCCTTAATCAACCGCTCTATCTCGTGCGTCGGCATTTCACCCGTGACCTCGTAGGCTACTCGTTTCTCGGCTACCGCTTTCACCCGATCGGTCAGGTCACGGATGGACTTGACGATGGAACGGGGCTCGATCCCATGCTCCAGGTTGTAAGCCGCCTGCTTCTGACGCCGGCGGTTGGTCTCCTCAATGGCCCGCTGCATAGAGCCAGTGATCCCATCGGCGTACATGATCACCTGGCCGTGTACATGCCGCGCCGCCCGGCCCATGGTCTGGATCAGTGATGTGTCCGAGCGCAGGAACCCCTCCTTATCCGCGTCGAGGATGGCCACCAGCGAGACCTCCGGCAGGTCCAGCCCCTCGCGCAACAGGTTGATACCCACCACGACATCGTAGACCCCCAGCCGAAGGTCGCGGAGGATCTCCACCCGCTCGATGGTCTCGATCTCGGAGTGCAGGTAGTGGACCTTGACCCCTAACTCCATCAAATAGTCGGCCAGGTCCTCGGCCATGCGCTTGGTGAGGGTGGTGACCAGCACCCGCTCCCCCTGCTTCACACGCCTGTTGATCTCCCCCAGCAGATCCTCGATCTGCCCCCTGGTCGGTTTGATGATCACCTCCGGGTCCACCAGCCCCGTCGGTCGGATGATCTGTTCCACCACCTGGGCTGAGTGCTCCAGCTCGTAGGGCCCCGGCGTGGCTGAGGTGTAGATCGCCTGGTTGACCCGCTGCTCGAACTCGTGGAAGCTCAGGGGGCGATTGTCCAGCGCTGAGGGGAGCCGGAAGCCGTACTCCACCAGCGTCTCCTTGCGCGAGCGGTCGCCGTGGTACATCCCCGCGATCTGGGGCACAGTCATGTGCGACTCATCAATGAAGAGCAGGAAGTCGTCGGGGAAGTAGTCTATGAGCGTCCAGGGGGGGCTGCCCGGTGGCCGCTGGGAGAGGTGGCGGGAATAGTTCTCGATGCCGGGGCAGTAGCTGATCTCTCGCAGCATCTCCAGGTCATAGCGGGTGCGCTGCTCCAGCCGCTGCGCCTCCAGAAGTTTCCCCTGCTCCCCCAGCTCCTTGAGCCGCTGCTGGAGCTCGGCCTCGATGTCCCGCAGGGCCAACTGCAGCTTGTCCTCGGGAGTAATGAAGTGCCTGGCAGGGAAGATGTCCAGGGTTTCCAGCTCCTGGAGCACCTCGCTGGTCAGGGGGTTGATCTCCGTGATGCGCTCGATATCGTCACCCCAGAACTCCACCCGGTGGGCGAGCTCACCGTAGGCGGGGAAGACCTCCAGTGTGTCGCCCCGCACGCGGAACCTGCCCCTCCCCAGGTCGAAGTCATTGCGCTCGTAGTAGATATCCACCAGGTGGCGCAGCACCTTGTTGCGATTGTGCTGCTCCCCGCGCCGCAGGTGGAGCACCACCCGTCCGTACTCCTCTGGGTCGCCGATGCCGTAGATACAGCTCACCGAAGCCACGATGATCACATCCCGCCGGCTGAAGAGCGCCGAGGTGGCTGCCAGCCGCAGCCGGTCAATCTCATCATTGATGGAGGCATCCTTCTCGATGTAGAGATCAAATTGGGGGACGTAGGCCTCGGGCTGGTAGTAGTCGTAGTAGGAGACGAAGTACTCCACCGCGCTGTGGGGGAAGAGCTCTCGGAACTCGGAGTAGAGCTGGGCGGCGAGGGTTTTGTTGTGCGCCATCACCAGTGTGGGCCGCTGCACCTGCTCGATGACCCAGGCCATGACATTGGTCTTGCCCGTGCCGGTGGCTCCCAGCAAAGTCTGATGCCTATGGCCCTGGCGCAGCCCCTCCACCACCTTTTCGATGGCCTGGGGCTGGTCACCGGTGGGTTTGAGATCGGTCACTAGTTGAAAGTTGGGCATGGTCTGACACCTCCCTCACCCTCCCCCTGCAATGGAGGGCAGCAGTTCGACCGGTGCGCCGGGCTGGACCAGATCCGCAGGCCCCAACAGCCGGCCCTCCTGAAGGACGATGAGGGCCCGCGCCAGTTGCTCATCGGTTTCATGGGCCAGAAGTTCGCTGAATCGGGGATAGGCCCGCGCCAGGCGGGCCCACATTTCCCGGACCTGAATGGGCTTCTCGACTTCTAAAATGAGCTCTGACTGACCATCAAGCCAACCCCGATAGGGCGGAAAGGCTCGGATGTGAATCCTGGGCATTATGTCATCTTACTCCGATCATCCGCCACTGCCGGCACCACCCCCACACAGGTGAACTCCCGCGCGCCGCTGTCGTAGTAGCCCCGCGCCTCAGCCACCTGCCGGGCCCGGCTGTCTTCCTGGACGATGGGGTAGAGTGGCGTCAGCCCCTCGGCTAGCAGATCGGAGGTCACGGCGGCCAGCACCGACTCGTCCCAACGTCGTGCACGGGCGGCGGATTCGACGGCCACGTACACCTCCGCCCAGTGGCTGCTCCGCCAGTTGACCCCCGCGGCAGCGACGACGCGCTCCTGGGTGCGGATCTGCCAGCGAACTCCTCCCTCCGCCCCCCGCTCCTGAGTGACCAAGACATTGATGAGGGGCGCGAAGTGAGAGTCATCCGTGTGTAGGATGCGCCAGATGGTCGCTTCCGACAGAGCAAGCATCCCCTCCAGGGCTGCGCCGATGTACACCGGCACGCTGAAGAGATAGGCACAGCCGGGGACCAGCGCTTGGTGGATCAGCGCCTCCAGCGTGCCCGGGCCGAAGGCCCGCAACACGACCAGGGGCTGGAAGAGATGGGCCCCGGTGATGCAGGTGGCCAGGAAGCCATCCGCATGCCCGGCCTCCGTGCGATGCAGGGTGAGAGTGGTCCGCTGGTGATCATGCTGGAGGGCGTAGTAGGTCGTGCGGGCATCGCCTGGGTCGTGGGGGACGAGCAGGGAGCGGATGGCATGACGTTGCTCCTGAATGGAGGCGGACAAAGGCATATCTGGATTCCCTACAAACGATCTCGGAGTTGCTATCTACCCTCCCGCAGGTTGCAAACATCCCTCCTGCATGTAAAGTAGCTTCTAACCTGCGGGAGGGTGAAGGGTTGCTCCACCCCAAGGTGGTGATATAATAGACCGCGTGAAAGCTAGCAAGGAGGGACCCATGCCTCGACTGGGAGCTCACGTGTCCATTGCCGGCGGAGTCAGCCAGGCTCTGGTGCGAGGGCAGTCCATCGGCTGCGAGGCGATCCAGATCTTCACCAAGAACCAGCGCCGCTGGGCTGAGCCAAAGATCCCGCCGGAGGAGGTTGTAGCCTTCAAACAGCTTCAGGCCGAAACCGGCATTCACCCCATCGTCTCCCACGACGCCTATCTCATTAACCTCAGCTCACCCGACGATGACCTGTGGCAGCGCTCGGTGGACTCGCTCATCCGGGAGCTGGAGCGATGCGAGGCGCTGGACCTGCCCTACATGAACATGCATCCTGGATCCCACAAGGGCTCAGGCGAGGAGGCGGGGTTGCGACGTATCGCCCAGGGGTTGGATGCTCTCCACCGCGCGACGCCTGGCTATCAGGTGATGACCCTGCTGGAGACCACCGCCGGCCAGGGAGACGATCTGGGCTACACCTTCGGACAGTTGGCCCGCATCATGGAGATGGTCGCTCAGCCGGAGCGAATGGGAGTGTGCTTCGACACCTGCCACGCCTTCGCCGCCGGCTACGAACTCCGAACCCGCGAGGGATATGAGGCCACCTTCGCCGAACTGGAGGAACTCATCGGCCTGCAGCGCCTGAAAGCCTTTCACCTCAATGGCTCCCAGGGGAGGCTGGGGAGCAAGTTGGATCGCCATACCCACATCAACGAGGGGGAACTGGGTCTGGAGTCCTTCCGCCTGCTGCTCAATGATCCTCGCTTTCAAGAGCACCCCATGCTGCTGGAAACGCCCAAGGGGGAGAAGATGGAGGAGGATATCATGAACCTGGCCATTCTCAGGAGCTTGCTGGAATAGCGCCGCCGTGAATGGCCGGCGCTCACTCTAGACCCACAGGTGCTCTCTGTTCCATCCTCCGGGTCAGGTGCCACACGTAGACCACGCGCTGGGCGACAGTCACGTTGGTCAGCACCGCCAGGGGCCACAACATCCAGGGCATGATCCCTGCCATCAACCCGATGATCAACAGACATATCCTCTCCGCTCGGGTCAGCAGGCCGACCTTGCATTGCAACCCCAGCCCCTCCGCTCGGGCTCGGGCGTAGCTGACCATGAGGGAACCGACGATGGTGGCATAGATAAGGATCATCTCCATCCGCTGGCCCTGCTGAGCGTAGTACAGCAGCAGGCCCAGATAGACCACCGCCTCGGAGAAGCGATCCAACGTCGAGTCCAGGAAGGCTCCGAAGGAGCTGGTCTGGCCCGACACCCGAGCCAGAGCCCCATCGAAAGCGTCAAACAGGCTGGCCAGGATAGTCAGAACCCCTCCGACCCTCAAGTACCCTCGCGCGATCAACAAGGCCACCGCCATATTGACCACCAGTCCCAACGCCGTCATCCAGTTGGGCGAGATGCCCAGGCGCCCGATGGCCCGGGCGATGGGTTCCACCAGCCAATTTGTGTGATGGCGCAGCCATTCACTCAACATCCTTCCTCATCCTTCCTCGCTCTCTCCTCTCGAAGGGCCTCTTCCGCTGTCTGTCCCCAGCGGCGGGGGATGGCGGCACGCCATCCTCGACCACGCTGGGCCATCAGTTCCTGATAGTAGATCAACACCTGCTCTGAAACCCGCTCCCAGTCATAGGCCTGGGCCTTGGCGCGCCCCCGCTGTCCCATCACCTGCCGGGCCGCTGGATCGCGCAGCAGTCGGAGGAGCGCTTGAGCCAGGGCCTCCTCATCCCCGGGAGGCACCATCAATCCCTCCTGTCCATCGGCCATCACCGTGCGGTAGCCGGGGATGTCGCAGGTGACGATGGGCTTGCCCGCCGACATGGCCTCCAGCAGGATGAGGCCAAAGCTCTCAAAGCCGGTGGAGGGCGCGCAGAAGATGTGGCAGGACCGATAGTAACGCGGTTTATCCTCCTCCGACACCCAGCCCACAAAGCATACGTCATCCAACTGGTGCTCCCAGACATATTCCACAAAGGGCTGCTGATCCTCCTCATCATAGGCGCCCGCCACGATAAGCCGGGTCTGGGGCATGAGCGCCTTCACTCGCTGGAAGGCCCGCAGCAGGAAACGAAACCCCTTGCGCTTCTCCAGCCGCCCGACGAAAAGGATGTTCAGCTTGCCATCCTGGTAACAGGGCCAGGGCTCGATCCGAGCGTCACTGAAACGCTTCACGTCAATCCCGTTGGGGATGATCACATAATCCCCGTCGAAGTAAGAGGCAATGTAGTCCCGGGCCGCGGAGGAGACGGCAATCCTTCCATCCAGCCGCTGGAAGAAGCGCTTGAGGATAGGCTTGCCATAGTAGTAGCTGGCACTGGATTCCCGGTAGGCGTGAAAAGTGCCCATGAGGAGCGATCTGGGACACAGAGGGGCGTGACGCAGCGCCGCCAGGGGCAAAGCAGGGGTCATGGGCTCATGCAGGTGGATCACGTCGAACTGCTGCTGTTGGAGCAGCTTCTTGACCTGACGGTAGACCCGGGGGGACAGGTTGACCCGGGCCATGGACCCGGCGAAGGGAAAGGATAGCACCCCTCCCAGGGCGGGAATGAAATGGGGCGGCAGGGAGGCTTCATTGTCTGAACAGGGGCCTATGATGGTCACCTCGTGGCCCCATTCGCGGAAGCAGGCCGCAGTATGGATGACATTGTTGTTTGCGCCGCCGGGGAAGGCGAAGTCATAGGGGGAGATCAGGGCAATTTTCATCACTCGCTCCTATCCCAGAGGGGCACGGTCAGGACCCACTGTCCCGGATCGGCACGTATCTGCTCCTCCAGCATGGCCACCAAGGTCTTCATCCCTCGATCTACCCTCATCTCGCGGTCGCCGGCCCTTTCCAGGGGCACTGGGAAGAGGCGGATCAGGAAGTGGCTGCCTGGCTGGCGGCAACTGAATCCCGCAATCAGTGCTGCTCCCGTCCGCAGTGCTAGCCGCACGTGGCTGTCCGGCAGTCGGGCGGGCGTACCAAAGAAGTTCACCTCTCGGCCGGAAGCGGTGACATCCCGGTCCGCAGCCAGGGCCACCGCTTCATTGCGGCGCAGGGCTCGGAAAAGTTCCATCAGGGAACCATCCACAGGGATCAGGTGCAGCATGCCGTGGCCGGTCCGCAGAGAGCAGATGTACTGAAAGAGCCGCTCGGGCTGGAGGTGCTCGGCGGGGATAGTGAGGGGCAGGTCGAGCACGGCTGCTATCTGCATAACGATGTCCAGGTTGCCGAGGTGAGGGGCCACAATGACAATGCCCCGTCCTGCCGCTCGTGCTGCCTCCACATGCTCCCAACCCTCCACCCCTACCAGCTCCGCGATCTGTTTCTTGGTAAGACGGGGTACGCGGAACAGGTCGTAGAAGTTATAGGCCAGGTTGCGGCACACCTGTCGCACGACCTTCCTCACTGCTGGCGATCGAGGAGGTTTCCCCAAGACGTGAGAGATATTGTCCGCCACACCGGCCCATCGGCCAGGCAGGAGCCAGTAGTACATATTGCCCATCAGAGTCGCCAGAGGGTAGGTTACCCGGGCTGGGACACGGGGCAAGATCGCCCCGGCCAGACGGAAGAGATAGTAACCCAGCAGGGTTTGGTCAACGGGGCCACGAGACATGGGTTTATCCACTCCTAGAATGCATATTGTAGCACAAAGCCCCTCAGTCGGCTAGCCGTGGGAGGGGCAACGAGTAACGGGTGGATGAGGCAATAGGGGGAATGAACCCTCGTTGACCCGGTGCCTCGTCAACTTATTACCTCTTCTTGCCAATTATCCCCTTTTGTGGTAGAGTTCTCTCATAGGCTTTCAGGAAGGAGCTGACCATGAAACCGCGCATCAGCCACAGATGGGATGTCCCAGTGGAGGAGGCGATGGCCATCCAGCGTCGCCTGGCCAGCCAGGTGGTCCTCGCCTGGGATGAGCGGCCGGTGGAGATGGTGGCCGGGATTGACGTCGGCTTTCCCGGAGAGAAGGGACGGGCGGCAGTGGCGGTGCTCAGCTTTCCTGACCTTCAGCTCGTGGATAGCGCACGGGCCGAAATCGAGATATCCTTCCCCTACATCCCCGGCCTGCTGGCCTTCCGCGAGGGGCCGGTCATCCTGGCCGCGCTGGAGCACCTCTCGGTGGAGCCAGACCTGCTTATCTTCGACGGCCAAGGGCTGGCCCACCCCCGTCGTATGGGCATCGCTACCCACATGGGGGTGCTGCTGGATATGCCCAGCATTGGATGCGCCAAATCACGGCTGGTGGGCACTCACCAGGAGCCCGGCCCAAGGAGGGGTGCCTATGCTCGGCTCTACGACGAGGGGGAGGTGATCGGCGCCGTGCTTCGCGCGCGAGATGGAGTAAATCCGGTGTTCGTGTCCATCGGCCATCGGATTGACCTGGAGCGGGCCATGGACTTCGTGCTGCGCTGCTGCACCCGATACCGGTTGCCTGAGCCCATCCGCTGGGCCCATCAACTGGCCTCAGGTGAGAGACCTCCCCAGGGCCAACAGCTTTCCCTGTTTTGAAGCCATGAAAAAACTGCTTCTGATCCTCATCATAATTGCGTCTTTGGTCCTGGCTGGCTGGGGCTTGTGGTCCCACAGCGTTGCTCAGCGGACAAGCGTGCCTCCGAAGGTCACCTGGGGCTGGGAATACCGGGCCGGGGATTACATCCGCTCCAAGCCGCTGGTGGCCGGAGGTACCATCTACTTTGGCTGCGACGACAATGGGCTCTACGCCCTGGACGCGGCGAGCGGCCAATGGCGCTGGCGGTTCGAGACGCAGGACAACATCGACGGTACTCCCGTGCGGGTGGATAACCTCTTGATCTTCGGCTCCTGGGACGGGGTACTCTACGCCGTGGATTCCAAAACGGGGCGAGGGATATGGCGTACCACCCTGGACGGATGGCTCACGGCCGGCCCTACTTCTGCCCAGGGACTCATTTATGTCGGCGCATACGATGGATACCTGTACGCCGTGGAGGCGGCTACCGGCACAGTGCCGTGGCGCTTCCCCACTGGAGGGGCTATCGCCAGCCAGGCCCAGGTTGTAGATGGGCTTCTCTACTTCGCCTCGGCTGATGGTTTCGCTTATACCCTTGATACGCGCAAGGGTGTGATGCGCTGGCGCACCCCCACCCATGGCCCCCTGGTGGCCGGTCCCCTGGTGGAGGGAGGTGTAGTGTACATTGCCTCCACCGACCGACACCTGTACGCCCTGGACGCGGCTACGGGCAAGTCGCGTTGGGCACGGGAGTTGGATGCGCCTCTGGAGGCCACGCCTGCCCTGGCTGAAGGACGCGTCTTCGTGGGCACCCTGGCCGGCACGGTTGTGGCGCTGGATGCGGCGCAGGGCCATGTTCAGTGGACTTTCGCCACCCGAGGGCCGATCTGGGCCACGCCTGCGGTGGACAGGGGCCTTCTCTTCGTGGGCTCCACCGATGACCACATCTACGCCCTGGACGCCGCTACCGGCCACCTGCTCTGGAGCTACCGGTTGGGCAGCGATGCTGGGCCGCCGGCGGTGGCTGACAACTGGCTCTACGTCGGCTCCACCGACCGACGCCTCTATGCCTTTCGCCTGGAAAGATAGGCTTCCAAGATGCGCTTTCATCTCGCCCGCCTGCTTTTCCCCCTGCTATTTTTTTCCGTAACCATCCTGGGGTGCCAGAGCCTTCGGCCCGGGCCCCAACCTTTTCCCTCTACTGAGGCTGCTGCCGTCCATGCCCAATCCGAGGGACAGCCTCCCGAGATCCAGGAATACCTCCGCCTGTTCGAGGCCCGGGATCGGCTGCCCGATCTGGAGGCGGTCAAAGAGCTGAAAGCCATCATCGCCACTCGGCCCCATTCCCCCGCGGCCTACGAGGCCCACTTGGCCCTGGCCCGCCACTACGCACGGCTGGGTGACCCAGCGGCTGAGGATGAGTACCGCGTGGCCCTCGAATTGGAGGAGAACAAGGGTCTGAGGCTGGAGCTGGCCCGCTGGTTGGAGGAGCAGGGCCGCACAGAGGCGGCCTATGCCGAGTACAAAGGGCTATTGGGCCAATATCCCCAGGCTTTCGAGGCCATGCGCCGCATAGGGACCGATCCCTTACAGGTGGCGCGGGACCTGAACAGTGCTAACTACTACAGCGATGCCTTGGAAGCGCTGCGCGAAGTGGAGGATCCGGCCGCCGACCCCATCCGGGCGCGGGCTCTCAGCGGCATAGGCCGCCATGAGGAGGCGGCGCTTTTATATCGCTTGTGGCTGGAGGGGCACCCGGAGGATACCGAGGCCAGGATGGAGCTGGCGCGTGTGCTGCGACTACAGGGGGAGCGGAAGGAGGCACTGGTGCTGTACGAAGTGGTGGATACGGCCGATAGCCTTCTGGCTCAGGCTGAGCTGTGGGCCAGCGAAGACCCGACGCGGGCTATCACCCTTTACCTGCAATGTCCCTATCCGGTGGCCAAGTGGGAGGTCACTGCTCTTCTGGAAGCCCAGGGGCGGCTTATTGAGACATTGCCCCTGTACGCTGAACTGGCAGAGGGGCAGACCTACTGGGCTGACGATGCGGCCTATCGCCTCTATGTGCTGGCCAACCGATTGGGAGAGCCGGAAAAGCGCCTTCAGGCCCGTGGGTTTTTAAGAGCTGCCCAGCCCAACTTCCTGGCCCTGCGGCTGGGCGAGGAGTGGGCACCGGCCATCACTTTTCCCTTCCGACCAGCCGGGACGGAGATCCTGTCCAAGACGGTGGCCCTGGAATCGCTGGGGTTGGAGGAGCTGGCCCGCCGGGAGCTGATCATGGCCGCCCGTTTCGACGGCCAGCCGGAGGCCTGCGTTGCCTATGCCCAGGCTCTCTTCGAGCGAGGTCACCTGCTCGACGCCCAGCGCATCGCGGAGGGAGTGTTGCACGAGGTGCCGAAAGCGCCACTGTCCCTGTGGCGGCTGGCCTATCCCAAACCTTACGCCGAGGAAGTGCTGGCCGCTGCTGAGGAGTTCGACCTGGACCCCTTGCTCTTGTGGGCCATCATGCATACCGAGAGCCGCTACGACCCCGAGGCTCTCTCCTGGGCGCGGGCTCAGGGGCTCATGCAGCTCATCCCCTCTACCGCCGATTGGGCCGCCGAATCGGCAGGTATCCCCTTCACCCCGCTGGAGATTTACGATCCTAAGGCCAACATCCGGCTGGGGGCCTGGTATTTGCGCTGGCTATTGGATTACTTTGACGGCGATCTGGAACTGGCGGTCACAGCCTACAATGGCGGGCCAGGGAATGTCAGTGTCTGGAATAGGCAGGTGAGCCATCGTGACGACTTCTTCCGCTGGATTGGTTCCGGCGAGAGTCGGGAGTATGTGAACCGGGTGTTGACAGCTTATCGCGTCTATCAGGAGTTGGAACGATTGCCATCAGGGTAGGCGGCAGACTAAATGGATCAAGGCAAGAGCAGAATGGGCGGTCCGGCATCAAGGGGGCACTTTATGGAGGGAGTCTCCTTCTGCTCCTGGGTGGGGGCTTCTGCCAGCCGGGGCAGGCGAAGTCTCTCGCCACAGACTACGTCACGCTGGACTGCCGCAACAGCAGTGTCTCTGGCGCAGGCGATATGTTGACCATCCGCTGGTGCGTGTGCCCAGGGCGGTGCTTTGTCGGTGGCTGCGGATGGCCTGACGAGCTAAAAAAGAGCCTCGCCCCTGGTTGCTGGGGGCGAAGCTCTTTTGTATCTGGCTACGCTACTTTGGCTCAAAACGGCTGGCGCCTCTTCTTCGTATAGTTGTCTGTCTATAACTGCCACCAATGCGACCAATAAAAGACGAGGGACTGAAGCCAATAAGCACCTTATCTTTGGCTGGGGTAGGCCTGTTTCGCCCTTGGCGGTCGATGCTCGAGATATTCAGACCCAGGGCCCTGCCTAATTGTCTTTCGGCGATGGTCATCCCCACCAGAGGAGAATCGGGCAGGATGCGGACTGTTGCGGACTGTGAAGAGGCGTTCTTGTGGTGATCAGGATCAGGGGGAGCTCTTCGTGTAGTGGTTAACTACAAAACCCAGCCACCTTTTGTATCACAAAAGCCCTCCACCGGACTCGAACCGATACCCAACCGCTTACAAGGCGGTTGCTCTACCGATTGAGCTAGGAGGGCTTGAAAAGAGATCGCTTCATCGAGAAATTGAGAAAAGGGAGCAGGCTATACCCCCGATTCTGTCATCGTCCACCATCTGTCTTAGGAACTGATTGGTTTTCTCATGTGGGAGACTCTCCAAACCAGCCCCTAGCACTCCCTGGCCTGGTGGGTGTTACCCGCCCTCACCGTTTGCGCTGCGGCGAGGCCGAACGAAGTAGCCAGCTCGACTAACCGACAACCGACTCACTCCGCCCGGCCCGCTCACCTTGCTCCCAGATGCACATTCGCCCAGCCGGCTGTGTCACCACTGCCGCTGGTGGGCTCTTGCCCCACCGTTTCACCCCTCACCCGCACCCTTTATTTTAGGGCCGCTGGCAGGTTTTCTTTCTGTTGCGGTTGTAGTCAACAGAGACTTACGCCTCTGCTGCCCCCACTTGTTTTTTTCCGTGGGGCACCCTTGCTCTATCCAAAGAACAGAGCTGGGAGTCGGGAGGTTCCTCTGAGAAGTCCCAGCCTCCCAGCGATGGACTGCCTGCTCCCCCCTGCGGTTTCATTCTAATTATACTCTCAACCTGCTCTAAATTCAAGTCTTGGAAGAAACAGACATATGTGCTATAATCCCCCCGGCTTCAAATCGGAAGCATCCCAAGCATATCGGACAAATAAACTTCGCGTAAGCTGGTTGTGGTTTTTTAGATAGTTGGGGTGTGGGGGTGTTGTAGACCAATGACTACACGAAGAGAGCCGCCAGATATACGAGATATCATCGCCACAAAACGGGACGGCGGGACACTAAAGCAGCAGGAAATCGAGGCCTTCATCGCTGGAATAGTCGAAGGCTCCATTCCCGACTACCAGATTGCCGCCTGGCTGATGGCTATCTGCATCCAGGGGATGACCCGCCAGGAGATTGTGGACCTCACCCTGGCGATGGCTCACTCGGGCCACGTGCTGGACCTGCACCGCGCCGTCCCCTCCGCGGTGGATAAACACTCCACCGGCGGCGTGGGCGACAAGACCAGCCTGGTGGCCGTACCCCTGGTCGCCGCCGCAGGGATCCCAGTGGCCAAGCTCACCGGCCGAGGGCTGAGCTTCACCGGCGGGACCATCGACAAACTGGAGTCCATCCCCGGCTTCCGAACAAACTTGAATGAGCAAGAGTTTCTGGACCAGGTAGCCCGCATCGGCGCCGCCATCTCCGCGCAGACCCGGGACCTGGCCCCCGCTGATGGCGTGCTCTATGAACTGCGCAACGCGACAGCCACTACCGGGAGCCCGCCCCTCATCGCCTCTTCCATTATGAGCAAAAAGCTCGCCGCAGGGGCCGACGCCATTGTCCTCGACGTGAAAGTGGGCAGCGGCACCTTCGCTCAGACGGAAAAAGAGGCGAGGGAATTAGCATACATGATGGTGGACATCGGCACCCAGGCTGGGCGCAGGGTCACCGCCCTGCTATCCGATATGAGCCAGCCACTAGGCGCAGCGGTGGGAAACGCCCTGGAAGTGCGCGAGGCCATTGACACACTGCGAGGCAATGGCCCCCCTGATTTTCGAGAGCACTGCTTGACCTTAGCCGGTGAGATGCTGCTACTAAGCAGCAAAGCAGAAAGCCGAGAGAAAGCCCAAAGGCTGGCTGAAGAAACCCTCAACTCAGGAGCAGCACTGGTTAAATTCGGAGAGCTGATTGAGGCACAGGGAGGTGATCGGAGAATAATCGAGAAGCCCAGCATCATGGCCCAGGCGAAATGGGTGGAGGAGACACCCGCCCCGCACTCTGGCTACATCGCCGCCCTCGATGCCCGCGAGGTGGGACTGGCAGCAGTGGAGCTAGGCGCCGGCCGCCGGGTGAAGAGAGCACCAATTGACCCCGCAGTGGGGTTTGTCTTCGCTCACAAGGTGGGAGACTACATTGACCGGGGAGAGCCACTTTTCACCATCCACTCCAACGACAGGCAGCGCCTGGAAACAGCCAAAGAAGAGGTGCTCCAAGCCTATCGCTGGAGCAAGACACCAGCCAGCCCACCGCCACATATTTACGGGACTATGAAATGAACAGAAACGCCATGGACTCCTTCGCCGCCGAGCATGAGAAAAACACAGCCAGAAGCAAAAGCACGGAAGCGACACTCAGTCAGCACGATAAACCCAAATGGAGACCTCCCCGCGCGCTCCCCAGCGATCAAAGCAAATGAGCCCGGTCAGCCCCAACAGCGAAACCTCCGATAGCACCTCCCTAACCCCCCGCCGTGTGGGATGCCCTCCCCGCTGAATGGCCTCTGCCAGAGCCGCGAGCAACACCCGCGTGGCATCGTAGGCCAGCACTGCATCGGGGCCAGGCTCATGCCCCCCCAGCTCACGGTAGGCCACAAGAAAACCCTGCGCACTCCCCAGGTCCTCTGGACGCGGCGCACCGGTCACGAACCAGGCATCCGAGGCCGCAACCCCTGCCACCTTCCGAAAGGAATCCGCTCCCCACTCAGGGCCACCCATAAATGAAGCCCGGGGCCCCACGCTCCGGGCCTGCCGCAGCGCCTCTCCTCCCAGCCGCGCGCCTGCCGTGCAAATCACCCAGTCGGGACGGGCTTGGAGCAGGGCCTCAAGCCAGCCCTGCCCCCCCAATCCCACATCAGCCACTACTCGCACTTCTCCCCGGACAGCTTCCGCCCAGACCCCCCCCCTCTGATCGTAGAGAAGAGCCACTCGACGGACCCCCTGCGCTCTAATGTGGCTTGCCGCCGCCTGGGCCAACTCGCGGGGCGAGGGAGCAAGCACAAACACACCATCCCCCTGCGCCTCTACCGAGGAGAGAGTGATCAATGGCAACCCCGCTGCGGAGCACACGGGGCGGACCGCCTGAGCTGTGGCAGGTGAGAAACAGCCCACCGCACCCATCACCGCTGGATCGGCCACCAACTCCCGGGCCCGCTGTGGTGCCCATTGTGGATCAAGGTGGTCATCCAGAGCCACTAGTTCCACCGGGTAGCCAGCCACGCCTCCCCTGCGGTTGGCCTCCTGAACCGCCAACCGCACTGCCCACAGCGCATCGTAGCCCCGTGGGCGGTACCAACCCTCAAAAGGCGCTACCAGGCCGATTTTGACCATGGGCCGAGTAGTGCCGGGCAAAGTGCAGCTCGTCAGAGTTGCAAGGCAGAGCACAGCAAGTCCCAGGCGGATGACCATCCCTCGTCGCCTCATCCACTCGCCACCCATTACCCCACCCCCCTACCGCTGGTACCGCTGCCGATTGCTCTCATGCTCCTCCAGCGTCCTGGCAAAGACATGGGAGCCGTCGTCGGCCACATCGTTACGTACGAAGAAGAGATAGTCACTCGCAGCGGGGTAGATCACTGCTTCGATAGCCGCTAGGCCAGGATTGCAGATGGGGCCCGGGGGCACACCGGGATAGAGGTAGGTGTTGTAGGGAGAATCCACCTGCGTATACTCCTCCAACTGCAGCGGGCGCTTCCACCACTGCCCTGTACCCGGCTGAAAGCCCAAGGCATACTGCACCGTAGGATCAGCGTCCAGTTTCATGCCCTGATCCAGGCGATTGCGGTACACGCCAGCAATGAGAGGTAGCTCCTCCCTCATGGCACCCTCGCGCTCCACGATGGAAGCAAGAGTGACCACCTGGAAGAGCGACAGCCCCTGCACCGCCGCATCCTGGCGCATCTGGGGCGTGACTCGACGATCGAAGTTCGTCAACATGCGCTCGATCAGATCCGAGGCCTGCGCCTCGGCGGGAAGACGGTAGGTATCGGGGAAGAGATAGCCTTCCAGTGTAGCACCCGCAGGCCGGTCCCGCAGAAAGGGGTGGACAAAGCCGCCCTCCCGCGCCAAGGCCAAGAACTCCTGGGCCGGCAGCACCGACTCTCGATCCAATAGCTCGGCGATCTGCTCCATACGCCACCCCTCGGGAATGGTTACCATCACCTCCTCCGCCCGCGCCCGCTGCAGCACCTCAGCGATCTGGGGGATGGTCATGGAAGGCGAGAGCTCGTAATCCCCTGCCTCTAGACCCCGATCCAGTCCCCGGTAGCGCATGTACAGGCGAAAGAGCTCTGCATCACGGATCAACCCCTCCTCGGCCAAGCGCGCAGCGACTATCCCCGTCGCCTCCCCCGGCTGGACAGTGAAGGCCACCGGCTCCCCCTTCCCCGCCGGCTGATTCAACTCCTCAGCCCGGAAGCGCAGGTACAGCCCCAACAGCGTATGAATCACGCCTTCCCTCTGACCTGGGGGAAGCCTGTCCCGGACAGGGCGGACCAGAGATGGAGACACGTTTCCCGTCGGTCCGACGGACAGGCGCGCTTCCTCTAAGTGCTCCAAGCCGCCTGTCACGCGGTTGTAGACAAACCAGCCCGCGCCCACCACCAGGACCACCACTGCCCCCACGATCAGAGCCACGGCCAGCCAGGTCAGCGCCCGTCTCATGATTCCCCTCCGCCTCGCCCTCGATGCCAGGCTTGAGCATCCAGATAGCCCTGCAGGATAACGGCCGCCGCTGTGGCATCCACCCGCTGCCGTCGCTGCCGACCATTCAATCCCCGTTCCCGCAGGATCCTCTCCGCGTCCACCGTTGAGTAGCGCTCATCCCACAGCTCCACCGGCACCTCCAAGGCCTGAGCCAGGACCTGGGCAAAGCGCTCTATCCGCTCCGCCTGCGGGCCCACGCCTCCCCTCAGACTAAGGGGATAGCCCACCACCACCCGCGCAACCCCCTCTTCCCGCACCAGAGCCGCCACCCGCCTTACTACCTCCCGATCATCCTTACACTCCAGCACCAGCAGGCTCCGGGCCAGGGTTTGAGTGGGATCGCTGAGTGCCACCCCGATACGCCGTTCTCCTACATCCAAGGCCAGAACGCGCATCAAGCCCCCTCCGAAGTAACAACCACCTGAATACGGAAAGGAAGCCAGGGGACTCTATCCCACCACTCGGGTTCTACCGACAGCAAGGGCGGCTCCTTGAGAGGCAGACTGGCCCGCAGTCCGGCCGTTGCCTCGGGGATGGGCTTCCCCTGAACAAGAGCGATCACTCGGCCGGGAATGATGATGGCCTCGGTCCAGCCCCGCGCTTTCATGACCACCTGCACACGCGGCGAACGCTCCTCCTCTGAATCCGACATCGCCATCGCGGCCTGCGCCACCTCAGCGTGGAAACTTCCTGGCTGGAGCGCACGGCCGGCGGGCACGGCGCGCTCCAGCACAGCGCGGGCCACCCTCTGAGCCTGGGCCAGGTCGAAGGCAACGCCCTGGGCCCGGACGCGCATGGTCATGCCCAGGAAATCGGCCACCTCTCCCAGCAGGTGATCGTAGGTCCCATCTAACACCACCACAGATATAGACTCTACAGGCAGAAACTCCTGAGGGGCCAGCTCTGCCTCTAGCCGGGCACAGGCCTGCTGCTGCAACTGCTGGAGCAGCGTGGCCCACAGCCGCTCTTTGTCAGCCACGGTGACCACTCCCACCTGCCTGACGCTGCCCCCCTCGGTGGACTGCTCATTGGCCACCCGAACTTTCAGAGCCAGGGAGGCATCGGCCACACGATTGATAAGGAAAGAACCCACATTCCCACTGGGGCCAGGGTCCAGCGCTTCGATCCCGACCCGCACCGCGGAGCCCACCCCTGCCGCGAGGATGGCCTCCTCCACAGTGGCGAACTTGATGGTGGTCCCCATCGAGGTGGCCACAATGGCACCTTGGGGCACCTCCACAGGCTCGCTGGTGCGGTTGACGAAGACCACCTGCCCAGTGGCCCGGGCATCAGGGGCATCCTCGCGAGCCAGGGTGGACACCTGAGCCTGTCCTTTGATCTCCGTGCGGATCAGACGAGCGGGGATCTCCGCCGCCTCCACATCCACCAGCTCGATGGAGGGGTCGGCGGTGAGCTGAACCTGCTGCTCCAATGTCCCACCGGCCGGGACGA
>Ga0172365_10000245_pt1 | contig 34780 bp, 59 predicted proteins | sample LakKivSesite48cm_FD_114535 | JGI IMG/M metagenome (GOLD analysis project Ga0172365, IMG submission 114535) | Sediment microbial communities from Lake Kivu, Rwanda - Sediment site 48cm | ecosystem: Environmental > Aquatic > Freshwater > Lake > Sediment | place: Rwanda: Western Province, Lake...
ACCATGGCGGACTTGCTCGGTGGGGGTCCCTCTGCGGCCGTGAACCCGGCGGTCAAGTTCATTGAGTTGGCGGCCTTGTTGACGGCGCTTCTCACGGCCCTGGATACGCACACGCATCCCACGGCATGGGGTCCATCCGGACCCGCAGTAGCAGGTCCGACAAACGGGGGGCTGTTCAACAAAGCAGTAGGGAAACAGATCGCGGGCATCCAGTCGACCATCGTGAAGATGGTCACTTGACAGACGAAGGTCTTGTAGAAACAATTCTGGCTGCTATAATGGAGCCTGGGTACAAGGTTGGGCTTTCCAACAAGGAGTCGCAGAAATGCCGAAACTGACTGTTACCAATCTCACGCCTCCCGGGGTCACCCCGGCCTACTTGCTTGCGGACATCTGCATTCAAGATCCCTTCCCCGCGGAAGGGAGGCTGGTTCTCCAGATCCCCGCAGGCGCGACGAAAAGCATTGTCCTGGAAATGGGACAGCTCCAGCGCATCAAGCCCCTGCTCGTGGCGGCACAGCAGGCTGGTGGGATCCAGTGGTCCGTGGAAGCGACGGACGAAGACCCCCGGGCTGAAGAGGCAGACCTCATGGGCGGACCGGTCATCGACGTGGTCGATACTGGGACTACGCCGATCACGGCGGGTGCTGCAAATATCGGATCGGTCGCAACGGGTTCGGGCCTGCTCATGGGCATGGTCCAGTCCATCCGTCGCCTGTTCGACCCTGCGACACCTCTTGCCGACTACCTGGACATCCAGGCGATCGACCCGGGCATCGCAGGAGACGATATCGGCGTCGTTCTGATCAACGACGCGGCGGTCGTCGACCCGTCGAACATCGAGTACGCCGAGACCCTGCCGACGCCGGCCGGGTACTCTCGCGTGCTGGAGATCCACGTCCTGCCTGCGACGTTCACCTGGGTCACGCTGGCCACCATCCTGAACGATGGCGTGAACGGCATCGTCCCGAGAACGGCATTGTTCCTCGCCGGCTCGTTCCGGCTCCAGTCCGGCGCGAACGCCGGTGCCGTGAACAACCCGACCGACCAGGCCCTCGGGTCGCTGGCCGGCGGTGAGGGTGTGCCTCTGATGCTGAATATCGGAGACACCCCGGCGGTCATCACCCAGTTGACCGACGTCCTGTGCCGGTTTGACGTGGACCTGACGGGAAGTACCATGCTGGCCCACGATTCCTTCATCGCGCGCCTCCGCTCCTCGGGCGGCGGTCCGTCCGCGCTCTTCGGCGGCGGTCTGGCATAGTCCGTACCCGCACTCCACAGGCAAAAAAGAAGTGCCCCCGGAACGGGGGCGAGAACTACCAGCCTACGAGGCTAGAGAACATGGGCAGTGTCGGCAGGTCGATGGAGGGGCTCCCCCTCCACAGGACGTCGGGGACGCCCTGACGTGTGAGTCGCGCCACGAGGGAGCGACTCACCGACTCGACCACCTCGTCTCCGTCGGGCGCGACGGCGGTGATCGAGTCGTCCTTCCTGTCGTAACGGTATACCATACCGTTACGAACATCTACGTACGTCCGTACTTTTGCCATGGGGACCTCCTTAGTCCTTAGTTGTAGGGTTCATGTACTTATACCAAGAACAGCTCCCTCCACTCGTAGACTTTCCCAGGCTCGAACCCATACCGCTTCAGACGGTTAACTGTATGTACCTTGCCTACCTCGACCAGGCACGAGACATACCCTATCCGCCTCTTCCGGATCTCCGTTCTCAGGGCGTTAATCAGCTCCTGGCCGAATCCCTGGTCTCGGTACTCGGGGAGAACGAAGAAGTTGTCCAACATGGCCCAGTTCTTGGACATGACCTTGCAGAAGCAGAACCCGACGGGCGCCCGGTCGTCCAAGCGGCGCATGATGAGCAGGATGTTCGCTTCCCGGTTGTTGGCCCACTCGATGACCTCTTCCCGGTCGTAGAACTTGATTCTCGGAGTCACGGTGAAAGCGGGGTCTTCACCGATCAGCATGATGTCGTCCACGTCGTTGTTGGTGGCAGGGAGAACACTCACGCTCATGACATTAACCCTCTCTCTATGGCGACTTCGCGCATCTCCTCCAGCTTGGCCAGGGCCAGGTCTTTACCTACATTTAGCTGCTCGACTAAATATCGGTACTTCCCAGGTTTACGCGGTAAACCCTTCATCCAGACGATGGTCGAACCCATCTTCGCAAAGTTGGATTCCTTCAGAAGGTGCATGGCATCCAGCAGCTCGTCATTCTCCAGCTCCTTGATCTTTACGACCTTGCCTTCGTGGTTTCTCCAGCGGTTGTAGTCATCGACGTACTCCCAGCCTTCCACGACCTGCACGGTTTCGACGTGATCCTGTGACGCCGGTGCAAGAGACATGCGCTTGGCTAACTGTTGTTCATAAGTAACGATGTATTCACGTACGCCTTTACACCGCGGTCGTTTACAAAAATTTCTCCAGTTTATGGTTCCGATTATCCGCTCCGCATCCAGGTCGTTCAGTACGTCTCCACAAACAGGACAGCCCGCTTTTGCCGCGGCCCGGTGTGTTCCGAACTCATCCATGTGCGTCCTCCTTCTTTGCTTTTATACCAAAAAGAAGCGAAAGAAACGCTCGCTTGTGGCGGGCGTTTCTTCCTTTGGGATTGGGGAACGGGAGGGAGGGAGGACTACGCGGCCTTGGTGGTCTTCGGCTCGGCCTGGGCCTCGGCCTGGGCCTGGGCCTGGGCCTGCGCGGCCATCTCCATGAACCGCTTCAGGAGCTCGTTCTGCTCCCTCAGCGCCGCCGCGAGGTTCTCCTTCTCGGCCTTCGCCTGCTCCTTCGCGGGGGCGGCGGCCTTTGTTGCCTTGTGGGCCTCCGCCTTCTTTACGAAGGCAGAGATGTCGACGGACGCCTCGTCCAAGGCGTCGCCGTACCCGGCGTCTTCGCCGATTACCTCGGCGATGAGACCCCCGAGACCGCCCCCGAGGGCGGCCCCGATGGGGCCGGCTACGGCGGCCCCGACGGCGGAGAGGCCGCCGGAGACGACGACTGCTACGCCCTTTTGAACGTAATTGTTGGCCATGGTATGTTTCCTTTCTTACCCCCGTAGGGGCATGTGGTTGGGAACATTCTTACACAAGTCCTTATACCAAAAACGACCCTTTTCCTGGGTTAGGCTCTTTATAGCTGATTAACCGTGGTTAAGGCCAAGAGGCAAAAAAGAGGGCTTTACGCCCTAGTCTTGTTTTAATAGGGTATCTCTCGTGTGGTGTTTATAGGTCTATGCTTCTGCCTGGACGCTGTGGAGCCGCTCGTCTACGGGGGTGTAGATAGCGACAAGTGCTTTCAGCATCTCGTTGTTCTCCAGAACCATCTGGGTAATAGCTTGAATCTCTTCGATCTCGTGACTCTCGTTTTCTCTCGGAAGGATTCGGTCCAGTACCCCGATTGCCGCTGACGGCAGGATGTACTTCGCCACGACCTCCAACGCATTCACCAGAGCATTCCCCATCACCAACCTCCTGTGTTAGTCCCATTTGGGGCTTCCATGAAGGGTTCTGCGTGCTATTATCGAAGCATGGACAACGAAGCATGGAGCAACGGACTTGGTCCGAACCAGAAAATCGCCCAGCTCAGCGAGATTACGCTGCGCCTGGCACGCATTTCCTTGTACCGGAGACTCCAACAGGCCGAGAGTCAGCTGAACACTATGGGGGTACCCAACCAGATCGGCGAGATCTTTCGAAAAACATCGGCGGATATGCTGAAGGACGGATTCAAGAAGCCTGAATTCCGCTGCATACAAGTTAATACCACACCCGACAGCGTTTTTTGAAATGGCCAACGCGACTCATCTCCGTAGGTTTTACGTCCTGGCAGACAGGAAGTTCGGGTTCATCATCGATAAGTTCAAGCAAGATGTCCCGAGAAGCCTGGCTCTTGCTCACATCACGGTCATGAACCCGTATAATCTCAACGCCCCCGCCATCAAGGACTACCACCGGGGCTGCATGCTGGTCTCGATCGCGGCGTGCAGGCGGGCCAATGTCGACTGGAATCAGCTGACGGACCCACTCTGTTGTGCGTACGCCTGGTTTACCGACACAAACCGCGTATCCTATCTCCTCTATTCAGCCTATCCGACCTTGTTCACAACCCCGAATGAGGACTTCTGGAAGTGTGCGTACTTGAAAGTGGTGATTCAGGATGCTGCTTTCGACGCTCTGTGGACCATGACCGGCCCGGTGGCGGGTAAGCCGGACGGGATCTACGGCCAACTGAAGGCCAAGGTGGAAACGTTAAAGGGGTCATTGCCGGGTTGGACTATTCCCAAGCTCCGAAAACGAGTATTGTTGGACCTGGAAACGACGTTTGCACTGGCCAAGCTGTATGGACCACTCACGTCTACCGGACCAGGACGTCCACCGTACTTGAACGGTGATGATACGAGCCGTATCTTTGTCGAGTAGTACTACATGGGAACCAAAGAACTAGGCAGCACAGGCATTACCATTACCAGCTCTCCGGGCGGTGATACGCTCACCTCCACCAAGACGGTTGATGCCTGGAGCAAGCTGTCCCTCGAACTCCCCAACTTCGATTGGGCAGAAGACTTCGTCGAGTTCATCGAGAAGGCACAGGAAGTCCTTAACGTTCTTGTGACCCTGCTGGAAACACTCGCGGATCTGCTTTTGGGCCTCCTGGAAGACGCTTTCATCCAGCTCATCAAGAGGCTGATCGAGGCGTTGAAGAAACTTATCGAAGGATTCCTTGATGACCTCGGTTTGTACCTGCTTTACGTCCCGATCAAGAAGAGGATCATGACGAATTTCATGGGATTGGGTGATATCACGCCTTCCAGCAAGGCGTTGAGCGCTCTTTTCCAGGCACAGCCCGAGTATATGAGCGGTCAGGCAGGAGACCCGATCAAGAAACAGTTCCTTACCGACCTGAATAGGTACATGGGAGGCAATTACGGCTTCTATTCGACGATTGTAGAGTCGCTTTATGACCAGGGAGACAAGAACAGGCCGCAATTCGACAACCCCGACGACTACGTGGGCGGGATGGTGTGGGTTATGGGCACCGCGCTCGACCCGTTCGGTCTCTTGGACGACATTTGGCGGCTCCTCGGCCTCTTCCTGAACCTTTTCAAGACCGTTTCGACTCCGACAGTGCCTGTCCCTACGGGTTTAACCGCTCAAGCCATCGCGTATCCGAGCGACGCGAAGCAAAAAGCCAGTTTTTTACTCGAATGGGACCTTCCACCGTTCCCGATAACGACTCTTCCCGACCTCGGAGGCGTCAGAAGCTACCCAACAAGGTACGCAATCATCGGAGTTAAGAACGACCCGACTGCAATGAGCGCGCAAAACGTGGTTCAGCTCTTCGGAACGCGCAAATTGACGAAGGGAATGCAAACAGCATCCGGAAACGCGAAGGTTTTGGAGGAGAACACCTGGGATCCGCTCAAAGTCGCATACATTGTGCGAGATGTACCGGCTGTGCAGAATGATTCTTTCATCTTTTTCATCGCCTGGAAGGTCACAGTCGAGGGTGATGAGAACAGCGACTACAAAGGATCGAAGGAACTCGACTACTGGGACCTTTCGAATGCCGCGTACGTCGTTCCTTATCCTACTTTGCCACGCAGTACGCCTCCGGATTGGATTCGGACACCTTCAGTAGCCGAGATCTTCCCTGAGTTCGGCTATCTGCTGCGCCTGATGATGGCTCAGATCGAGAAATTGCTCGATAAACTCATGTCTCCGGCCGAACTTCTCAAGCAGTACATCGCAATGTTGCGGCGTGAGGTCGAGAGATACGGTGCTTTGGTGAACGCAATCCTCGAACAACTCAAGAAAATAGCCGAATTGCTCAACCTTCCCAAGAATGTAGGGGGCATTTACGTCCGAAAGTTCTACGGGAAGGGCGGAAATCAGTTCTTCCTTAACGATTTGGCTACTTCTTTGGCCCCAGGATTCCCGAATGCACCTCCTTACACCCGTGGAGACGAGTACGTGACGGGTGTTGTGTGGCTCGCAGGGGGCCCGAACCCGCAGGTCCAGGCTGTGATGAGCATTCTGGACATGTTTTTCCCTGTTTCGTCGTCCACGGAGAACATGATTGAGAGCCTCGGAGCCGAAATCGCAGTCATGGAACAGCAGTTTTTCGGTGAAGACATCCAAGTCGGAGAAGAACCACCCGTGTTTGACGAGAGTTTGTGTGCTATCCGCAAGGGCGGCAGTCTCGATAAAGACATGCCGAGCACTACTTTCAGGTTCGGGGATGATTTCTCCCCGTTACCAGAGGGGTAAACATGCCGCTGTACGACTTCCAGTGCGTAAAAGGACACGAGTTCGAGGAGATTTCCGCCGTAAATGCGCCCATGACGTGTCCGAAATGCGGTGAAAAGGCCGTGCGGATATGGCGGAAGGTGGCCAAATGCCTCGTAGAGTTCATCCCGGACTATCCAGGCAGCAAGCGTTTCAAGGCCGGCTATACCCATACCAGCCACGCAGACCACCCCGCCACCAAGGTCCAGAGCGGTTACGGCGGCATGTGCAACCCCCCAGTCTGACCCCTCGTTTTTGGTATAAGTAATTAGTACGGTAACCCTGCCCTGCCACCTTCTGGTGGGGCGCGTGCAAAAGGGTTACCGTGATTACGCGTGCAATCCCCGAGCACGCGGGCTTGTGGCGTTAGGCGGCCAAGCGACGAAGCCGCCACAAGTCAGCACCCACCCACGTCTAGGCCGGGGTGGGTATTAAAAGGGGATTGGGTCTAGGGGCCCCCTGCCTGCCGCATGGTGCAGTAGGCAGGGGGCTCTTTTTTTGCTTTCCCCCGTACCCCAACCAGCACCCCTCTTTTTGGTATAAGTAAGTAGACCCAACCCGCACCGCTGTAATGGCTGGCTGTGCGGTAACGCGCCCTGAGGGGCGCAGAAGGAGGAAGCCATGAATTCGCTAGTATTGTTCATTCTGGCCGGAATTGGAAACAACCCCGCCAACGTGCTCGGGCCGCTCATGGCCTGGGCCATCGACCAGCGGCCGAGCCCCACACCCGTTCTCCGACTTTGGGCGGTCCGCGCCGCCCGGCATCTTCTGCGGAATAGCAACCCCCTGAGATGGGTTGCTTGGGCCTCGGTGGAGGCTCTGAACGGGGGGTCGCTCCCCCGGATGGAGCCCCCGGTTCTCCCTCCGGAGGGAGTAGAGTTTCGAGGCACCCGACGCTGGGGTGCCAACGACGGCGGGGGCTGGTGGCTCCCGCTCCGTGAGGCGATCCGTAGCTGGTACGACAGTTACGGGTTTTCCGTGGGCCGCCCGGAGTGGAACGGCGATTCCAGGGCCAAGGACAACGCCGCTGCGCTGGAAAGTGCGGCGGCTATCCTGTCCCAGCTCCTCGATGACGAGCGATGGGACGCTCTTGAGGCTGCCGCCCTGGCGGCCTGGAAGGCGGCGCGAGAGCGCCGCGACCGGACGGATTCACTCTCCGCGAAGGGATTCTCCACGGACCCCCGCTTCGAAGGGTGGTCTGTGGGGGACTTCCGGCGATACCGGCCGGGAGATGTCGATCTTGGCATCTTGGAACGGTGGGTCGACGAGACCTACCCCACTTGCTAACCCACCCGCCCCGTCCGGGGCAAATCCCCCAAAGAGCGAAAGCTCTTTTTTGCTTTCAAAAACTGTTATGCGCATTTTGGTATAAGTACATGTAAGGACAACCACGCCTCTGTCTCCAGCTACAGAGAAACGAACTGTCCTGAAGGTACTACCACCGGGGAGCCAAAGAAGGCGCTCCCCGGGAAGTCGGCGTTTGCGAAAACGCCGCTAAGAGTTATTCCCTCATAACCGGCTGGACGGTTATAGGGACGTGCAGCACTACCTGCACGAAAAAGATGCAGTCCCGGAGGGAGTTAGTCCTCTCCCCTCCGGGTATATAAAAAGGACAGCCCCCATTCTCCCAGGTAGTGCTGGGAGAATACGGGGGGCAGAACGAAGCAGATGCTTCGTTTTTGCTTTCGAAACCGGCACCTCCTATTTTGGTATAAGTATGTAACCAACAAGGAGGACACTATGACCTTGGAACAGTTGAAGCAGGCGCAGAGAGTTGTCGAGGAGCTTTCAGCGGCTCGATGGCTCGTCCACTTCCTGGCCCCCGGCAACACGGGCAATAGTTTCGCGAGTGCGGAGTTGGTGGTGCGCACCGGCAACTACGGGACGCGCCAGGAGCCGGTCGAGCTCCTGCCCGAGGAGCTCGAAGTTGTCCGGGCGGCCCGACGACGGCGAGTCGAGGAGCTCGAAAAAGAGCTCACGACCCTCGGCGTAGACATCGAGCCCGACAACCGCATCCCCACCGTCTTCTAGCCCCGTCCGGGGCAACACCCTACGAAGCCGCAAGGCTTTTGCTTTTGCTTTTGCTTTTGCTTTTGCTTTTGCTCCGCTTCCAGTAATGCTAGACTAACCCCATGGACGGACTTCTGAAGACCGCTATCCCTCTGTGGCTCAAGGTTCCGGGCGCTACTGTTCCGATTACAGGAATGCCTCAACCCTATGAGCGGCTTCCCGGCATGACCGAATGGGCACCGCGAGAAATGGTAGAAGATGTTGCGCAGGGCATCCGCGGAGGCCGGGATGTCGAGGACATCGCACAGGAACAATCCCAAAAAGGTTTACTCGGTAATGCTGCCGTCTCGGGGCTGACCGGGGCCTTCGGTGGTGTTCTTGGTGGGCGTCTGATCGGCGGGGAGACGGCGTGGGACCCATTCAAGGGACTGCTTTCCAAGGGCCTCAACCGGGAGGGGCTGTCCAGCCTCAAGGGCATCAGGTGGCCCATGGCCGCGTTGCCGCTGGCGGGAGCCGGATTGGGTGTTGGTCTGGCCGCAAAGAAGTGGCATGACCAGGCACCGCATCGCGAGAAGCAGATCTATGACGTCGCACGCGGTCTCCTGGCCGAGAGAATCCTACAGAGAGACTCTCTGCGACAGGCAATGTCACGGGAAACACCAGTACAGACACCTGCTCTAACAGGTGTGCCGCGCCAGTCGGCGTCGGCTCTTCCCCCACTGGTTCTCTCAAGGGGTGAATAGATGTTCCGAAAACTTGCCGTGATCGCGAATCTCCGAGCCCTGACTGCCCCGCAGCGAATAACGCTGGATCGGCACAGCGCGTCTGATCTCGGGATCAAGCACTACCTGGATTCCATCTCCGAGCCCTCGGAAGAGTTGCTGATGATGGGAGGACATGAGATACCGGAGGACAAGTCCGCGGCTATGCGGAAAGAGATCCCGACCAACATCACCGATAACGCACTGGACGGCATGTTCTCCTCGGCCGCAGGATCCACCGGTGGGAGCACCGCTCCGATGTCGGAGGCTCCCTCGGTGACCGGGAGCAAGGCTACCAGTTCGGCCAAGGGCGGGGTGAAGAATGCTTCCGCCCTGGACAGCGGGATTCTGCCCGCGGCTCTGGGTGGGATAGGTGGCTACATTGTAGGTGAGCACTTCATCGCCCCGCACTTTGCCCGCCAGCAGGTCGCCATCGCCGAGCAGATCGCCCAAGGGCAGTCCGCAATGGCTACAGCGGCCAGGAATCAGCGAATTTCCCCTATCCTTGCCGCGGCAGCCGGCGCCCTGCTACTCTCCTGGCTCCTCTCGGACTCTGCCAAGAGGAAGCAGGAGGTGAAGGACAGCATGGGCGGGGCCGGGAACTACTCCTCGGGGCTGCAAGGGTTCGACCCATACGAGCGAGTACCCCTCATGCCGGGCCACAACCGGCCGGTGGGGTACTGACATGACCGCAGGACCTACCATCCGGAAGATCCCCGGCAAGAGTATCCCCGCAAAGAAGATCTCTCCCCGAGACCTGGAGCTTTGGCAGAAGCGCCAGGAACAGAAGAAGAACCAGAAGACCGTAAAGGTTCCTCGGCACTAGTTCTTGGGGCGTCGGCAAGCGGTAAGCCACGGGTCTTTGGTACCCGCATTCAGAGGTTCGAATCCTCTCGCCCCAGCAATTGAAAACAACCCCGCAAGATGGTAAAAGAAGGTGTACGGTTCCTCAGTCGCCTCTGCGGGACTGTCCTCCTGGTGGTTGGGTTAGGTCTTGGAAGGCCGAAAGGCCACTTGCCGCCGCACTTCTCGTTGCCATTGGAGTGCGGCGGCATTTTCTTCTTTGAAAATTGGGGACGTAACGGTTTCGACAGGACAGAACTCAGGCGTTCACGCGTGCAACGGATGACGGCAACCGCCCACAAGCCGTCGAAACCAACTGGCGACAACGTCGTACAGCTGTTCCCGAAGACCGCGGCCCCCGCTCTGGCGAAGGCGGCGTAGGGAACTGTCCAGTGAGTAGGAGTCTGAGTACCTCACAGGGCATCATCAAACACAGACTGGTCTGCGGAGATGGTTCAACCGTAGACGAGAAAAAGAGCCGCGGCTATGAGGCGTATGAGGGAGCTTTCCTCGCATACGCAGAGCTTAAACGAAAGCTACGCACGTGAATGAGTGAACGTTTTAGCTGTTCTGGACACGGGTTCGACTCCCGTCGTCTCCACTGGGAGGGACAGATCTCTCCCGATTCATTGTCTGCGGACCCAGACATTAAACGGGTGCCCTGGTGGAGGTGCCGGCAAGCCGGCTCCCTTCTTCGCCCCGATCAGTGAAAGCTGGTCGGGGCTTTTTTATGTCAACAGGACGAAAGGAGGTTCGCATGACAGTTGCCCAGCGACTCAAAGGTTATGTCGTTGGGTGTGACGCGAGACAAACAGACGGCAAGTCCGTCTGCAAGGTTCGCGTCAAGGACCCATCCAGTCCGCACGACGGTCAGAAGTACATCGTGGCGTCGGTACGCAACGGGCTGGAACTTGCTCAAGGGCTCAACGTCAATTTTGTGTTGGGCACCATCGATGACTCGTCGGGAACGCCGGTGTTCCGAGCAGTAGACGTATGCTTGGAGCTCCCCGATGAGGTGAGATAACTCGTCAGGTCAAAAGGAGAAAGGTAATGGACGAGAGGCTGTTGCTGGAGCAGTTCGAAAAGATGAAAGGTGCGTTGGAGTCCGCCCAGGAGAAGATGCTGGAGCAGGACAAGGCTCTGCGGGCGTTGACCGAGGCCGCCAAGGTGTTCGCGACGGTGGTGAAGATATCGGAACCGCCGTCGAACCGCTGGAACAATGCGCCGCGTCAGGAGGAGCTCAGCCGCAAGGGTGCCCGCGTCAGGATCATTCCCGGAACGGAATACGAGTACCAGGCGAAAGGCGCCCCCGGAACGGTGACGGATGTCTCCCACAGGTCTTCGGGGTGGGTGCAGGTCCAGTGGGACGGGGAAGAGGGGATCGAAGCGGGGTACCGCTTCGGGAGCTCCAAGACACAAGGGGAGTGTGACCTGATGCTCGACGAGCCGCCGGGAACGGTCATCGTAGTGACCACCGGAGGCCAGATCTTGGGGGTGAACGTCCCGCCAAAGACGCCGGTGAAGCTCGGGGATACAGTCATGTTGTTGGAAGAAACGATGCAGATCATCGACATCAGCACCGAGAGGTTCGGTGGCAGCATCGTCAGCTTCCGGCAGACCATCGACGACGACTTCTCCGAGATCGAGTACGAGGGCGGGATGCGCGTCGTGTTCAACGGGAAGGACCCTGAGGGGCTGGAGAAGGGCGACCGCGTCGTCCTCGACGCCTCGGGAAGCCTGATCGTGAGGAATCTCGGCAAGGAGGAGGAGCGCTTCCGCTTCGAGGCGTCCTCCAACATCAGCTGGGGCGATATCGGCGGTCTGGAAGAGGCGAAGCGGACGATGGTGGAGGCGATCGAGCTGCCTCACCAGAACAAGGACATCTTCGCCTACTACCACAAGAAGCCCACCAAGGGTGTGCTCCTCTACGGGCCGCCGGGCTGTGGCAAGACGATGCTCGGCAAGGCCGCTGCCAGCTCCCTGTCGAAGATTTACGGCGGAAAGAGCGGTTCCGGGTTCCTGTACGTCAAGGGGCCCGAGATCCTGAACAAGTACGTCGGCGAGAGCGAGGCCACCGTGCGCTCCCTCTTTGAGCGGGCCCGGCAGCACAAGCACGAGACCGGCTTCCCGGCCGTCGTCTTCATCGACGAGGCCGAGGCCATCCTGTCCAAGCGCGGCAGCGGCATCAGCTCCGACATCGACAAGACGATCGTGCCGATGTTCCTGGCCGAGATGGACGGCCTGGACGACAGCGGCGCCCTCGTCATCCTCGCGACGAATCGGCCGGACATCCTGGACCCCGCGGTGGTCCGTGACGGCCGCGTCGACAGGAAGGTCCGCGTGACCCGGCCGACGCCGGTGTCGACCGAGGAGATTTTCCGGATCAACCTCAAGGGCATCCCCGCCAAGATCTCCTGCGAGGAGCTGGCTGCGTACGGCAGCGCGGAGCTGTTCAAGCCGACGCGCGTCCTCTACGATATCGAGACGAAGTCCCGCGGGGTTATCCCCCTCACGCTCGCGCACGTCCTCAGCGGCGGCATGATCGCCAACATCGTCGACCAGGCCACGACCCTGGCGATACGCCGGGACATGGCGGACAAGAAGAAGGGAGGCGTCAAGAAGAAGGACATACTCGACTCCGTGGCGATGGTGGAGGTGCAGAACCGCGACCTCGACCACGTGGACGTCATTTCGGAGTTCGTAGAGGACTTCCGAAAGGATGTCGTGAACATCCAGAAGAGGAGGATGGTAGGATGACCGCCAGCAAGACCATCAAGCGGAAGCGCCCCGGGGGCAACCCCGGCGGCAAGAACGAGAGCACCGAGGCCGAGGAGATCTCGGTACCGGACATCCAGGAGTCCGTGAAGGGCTTGAAGGCGTCGATCGAGGTGGCGGAAAACATCATCGAACGTCTCGAACACGATACCGGCCGTGGCGGCATCTGCGGGTGCGGGTGACATCATGGACATCATCAACATCTATACCGCGGTACTCCTCGCCATCGCGGTCTCGATCATCTCCGTTACGATCACCCGGTCGAAGGTCTTCCGGGGCTTCCGGATGTTCCTCGACGGCAAGAACGAGTGGCTCCACTCGCTCTTCACGTGTGCGTACTGCATGTCGCACTGGATCGCCGCGGCATTGGTGTGCGCGGTGGACCTGCGGCTCACGCGGACGATGCACGTTCTCGACATCATCATCTCGGTCTTCGTGGTGGTCGGACTTGCCACGTTGATGAGTGCCGTGATACAGCGCGTCAACGAGTTCGGGAAGGACCCTCCCGGAAAATCAGCCAAAAAACCGGTAGAAAAGGAAGAACCACCCCCGAACGTACCACGCAACAACTTCAACCAACCCAGAAGAAGGGGAAGAGAAAATGCTGAAGACGATCTCTGAGACGCTGCTCCGGCGCAACGAGCTGAAGCGGCAGACGGACCTCCGGGCCGCGCTGGAACAGCAGGCCAACATCTTCGAGCCGCGCGTGTCGCGGCGGCTCGTCTCCGAGGTGTCGGGGGTGGAGCAGGTGGAGGCGGTAATCCCGAAGTGCTCGAAGGCCCAGGTCGAGCGCGAGCGGGACTACTACTCGCACCAGTGGCGGCTCTCGGACCAGGCGGTCCAGCAGGCCAACCACACGGTGAAGATCTCCGTCCCGGCGTCGGTGATGAAGGACTTCGTCTCCGACGAGGAGATGCCGTCCGGCAATGTCGAGGAGACGCTGGCGGCGCTCCTGTCCCGGCGCAAGGGGTTGGAGCTGAAGGTGGCGGAGACGATCCGCTCCATCGACACGGCGCTGTTCGTGGAGAAGGTCTCGGTCCGGCTGAGGATCACCGACCCGCTCGACACGAAGAGCGTGGAGGTGCTGCCGGCGTACAGGCTGCTCGGCAAGCAGCTGCACTACCTCAAGCAGTTGAGGCTGTGCGAGACGGCCATCCAGCGGGCGAACAGCTCGACCGAGATCGAGGTGCCCGAGAGCGTTTTCGTGGACTTCGTCTGATAACCCGGTTACGCTCTGCTTAGTTCTTTGAAACTTCAACGACGGCTCCGGGGAGGGAAACCTCCTCGGAGCTTTCGCGGACGAGGCGGTGGTCGCGCTAAGGGCCTGCCACGGAGCCCTAATCCGTAGGTGTCTCGCGGGATGCCGTTGGCTATTCACGGAGCGGCCGAAAGGTTGCCCCAAAAATGGGATGAAGTGATTCAACCCAGAGATAGCTCTAATGGTAGAGCATCAGCTTTGTAGCTGAGGGTGCAGGTTCGAATCCTGCTCTCTGATCGCCCCGAAAGGGCAGTCAGTATGTCTGCATTCCGAGTGAGTAGCAATTACATCCGAAGAGCGTACATCCGAGTGATCCGAGTGATTCGCACACTCGCAATCTGAATGATGCGCACTCCGAATGACCACGGTGCGGGCCGCCCGTCCATCTTATTGCGGGGTAGTTCAGTTGGCAGAACGCCGGACTCATACTCCGGAAGTCGTGAGTTCAAGTCTCATCCCCGCTACCGGCGATCCACGGCGAAAACAGATGCCCCCCCCCACATCTTACGCCGTGTTGATCGCCTTTTTTTCCTGGGCCCATAGCTCAGTCGGTAGAGCACCCGGCCGATAACCGGGAGGTCACTGGTTCGAATCCAGTTGAGCCCACGACGCGGGAATAGCTTCGAGTCTTGCGGGGCGCACGAGATTCGCAACAAGACTGAAAGGCAAAGGATGTACGTCATTCGAAAACAAGGATTCCACACGAAAAAAGAACTCGAAGTCCATCTGCAAAACATGAAGAAAGAACTCGGCAGGGAATACCACCAGAAGTCTCCAGAATATCAATTCCTGCTCGAACTCATCCAACTTGCACACCCCCACGCGACTGAAAAAATCGGGCCGGGCATTAAGTACTTTTATGTTGAAGACGCGGGTAGAGGGTGTACGCGATTCGCATTTGAACGGGTAGACGGGTCGGATGACATCTTCTCATACATAAAGTGTAAAGACTACTTTGGAAGAGACCGAGACGAAGTCGTCGCAACGGATGCGTGGAAAAACCTGTTATCCGCTTGTCGAACTGCGATAGCGGATCAGCTGTCGGCGTACTACTACGCGCATGAGCACATCTGTGCTGACTGCGGAGTAACTAAGGACATCCAAGTAGACCACAAGAACAAAAACTTCGTGGACATCCTCTTGGAATTTGATGCGCCACGAAATGATACTCCGCGGGAATTCGATGACCTACCCGTAGAAGAAACTGATGGCTTTCGAGGAACGCACCTTTTCAAAATCCGGGATGTCGAGTACATGGTTGCGTTTCAAGAGTACCACCGACAGGTTGCCGTGTTGCAACTCCTCTGCCGCCCTTGCAACTTGAAAAAGAGTCGGCAGGCCGGTATACGAAAAGGAGTACGCCGAGAAGTCTCCGGGGCGTAGCGCAGCCTGGTAGCGCACCGGCTTTGGGTGCCGGGTGTCGGAGGTTCGAATCCTCTCGCCCCGACAGGAGGTACTCATATGTTTCTGACAATAGGTGAAATCAGAATCCTGCTGGGAATGTGCGTGCGCGGAATCCGTGAAGCCCGAGAGAGTGCGCACCACTTTCCAAAATCCGCGGACCGGGATCGACTGCACAACATCGAGATTGAAATCGAAGAACAGTACGATAGGCTCGTGGTGTTCGACAACGAGGGTCCGTAGCTCAGTTGGGAGAGCGCCGGCTTTGCAAGCCGGATGTCGCGTGTTCAAGTCACGTCGGATCCACTTGAGTACGACTGCCGAGGGCCGCTTGAGTGCGGCTGAAAAGGGGAAGGCGTGGATGAAAACCGAGTGCCATGGCCAGCTCGGCGAGTAAGGTAGGCAGTCGTACTCTTGACCAAAGTGTGGTAAAAGAAAGTGCCAAACGAGAAAGGGACCCGCAAGGGTATCCCAGTATCGTTTGGCTTTTCGTTTCTTTCAGGCCCCGTCGTCTAATGGTTAGGACACCGGCCTTTCACGCCGGTGGTTGCCGGTTCGAGCCCGGCCGGGGTCACAGGTCCTGCACAACAAGGAGAGTCGGATGAAGCATCATGTGTACTATCACATGGATGCCGACGGGCACTGCTCGGCCGGCATCATCCAGGAGTACCTGGAGCGGAAGTACGGAAAAGACGTCAACATCGAATTCCAGCCGATCAACTACAGGATGGAACCCTACACACGCAATATCCACAGGGGCGACCATGTCTACATGGTGGACTTCACGCTGCAACCTGCCGAGAAGATGCACGACTTCTTCAAGCTTCTGAAATCCAAGGACTGTGAGTTCGACTGGTTCGATCATCACGCCACGGTTTTTGCTACCTTGGAAAAATATCCGGACCTCAAACAGGTGACCGGAACGAGGACGGCGGAAAAGAGAGCGGCGTGCGAAATCGTGTGGGACTACTACGACCGGGACAGACCGATTCCGAAGCTCATAACGCTCATTGCCGATTGGGACACCTGGAGGAAGCATGATCCTAAGGAGTGGGAGAAGCTCGTTATCCCGCTTCAAGCGTACCTGCGATATCTCCGCTCGGACCCGAAACACAACCGCGAGTTGTGGCCCACTTTCATCAGGGCAAACCAGGACGAGCTGGTAGGTACGATCGAAGAGCGCGGGGGCATGCTAGCCACGTACCACAAGCAGCTGGACGACTCCAAGATGCGCGGCTTTTCCCGGAGAGGAACCTTCGCAGGATATAAGGCGATCATCATAAACTCTCCGCAAATGAACAGCACTCCGTTCGAGCGCATGGATGCCTTTGCCGAGGCAGACCTGGCAGTGGCGTGGGTAATGAACCGGCAGGGTCAATTCTCGGTATCGGTTTACACCGCAAAACCGGAGATCGACGCCGGAGCCCTCTGCCAGAAGCTCGCACAGGACGGGCCGTACAAGTCGGGCGGGGGGCATCCGGGCGCGGCCGGATTCCAAACCGACTGGGAGCATTTGTCCTCTCTCATGCAATTCTGATATACTGCTCGTCATGGAGTTCAATCTCGGAAAATTCAAGGTGAAGATCGTGGATGGGAAATCCCTACGTGACAGGAATCCCGACTTCACAAATTACGGTCATCATCAGCTGTTCTCCGAGATTCCCGAAAATGAAGTCTGGATCGACAGCTCTTCCAAACCGGAGGAGCTGTCTTTTTTCATCCTGCGAGCCTTGTACGAATGCATGCTCTACGACCGCGGCTTGGCCAAGGATGAAGTTTCTTCAGCGGGCAAGGCGCTGGACAAGAATCTCCGGAACAAGATACCTACTGAACCGATTCATGTACGGAAGCTTTTGGATTTCGGAGACCTGCACGTCTGGGCCGTACAGGGGGATCAGGTTCGCAAGCAGCACGACCCCAACTTCATCATGGGAGGACACGGGTACGTGTACGACTACGTCCCTAAGGACGAGGTCTGGATAGAGGACGCACTTCCTCCTCGGGACAAGACCTTCACACTCCTGCATGAACTGTACGAGATAGGGTTGATGCGGGAAGGGCGCCCGTACAACTCTGCACACGAAGAGACGACGTACATCGAAAAAAAGCTTCGAAACCTGGTATCAAATTAGTCCCACAAAAAAGGAGGTCTCATGGCCAAGGGCGACATCGTGCTTCACCCGAAGCTCGGAGTTAACCCTCGAATGACCATCTGTGTTCGTTGTGGTGGTGATGGTCGAGAGCTGGTTCTTCTAGGAGAACGTAACTACGTCACGACTTGTCCGCATTGCGGGATCAACGCGATCGGGAGCAAGCCCAGTGAAAAATGTCCGAAGTGTTCAAAGAAGATGACCGGAGGGAAGAAGCGGGTGTTGGGGGAACACGAGAGGGTACCTTCAGGTCTATGTGAGACATGTGAAAAAGAACTCGACGCGTTCCAAGAAGAGATCCGGCGGGGTGGGATACACATCAGGTGCAAGTGCGGAATGCAGGGAATCCTCAAAGCCGAGCACCCAACAGCCAAGAGTACACGAGACCACTTCAACCTGCACAACGGAGAGCCGTGCGGTGTAGAGGTGGAGCACTGTCCTCAATGTGACGAGGTAGATCATGACGGACAAACCAGAGAAGCCAACGAGAGCGTTGGCGATGCGAGCCAAATGTCATGATTGCTGCGCAGGTTTTGTAGACGGCAGAGAAGACTGCGGAGTTCCCTCGTGTCCTCTCTACCCCTGGATGTCGTACGCATTAGATCCCCCGGACCTTACCTGGATGGATTACAATCCAAAACGTGTAGGGATGGTAACCTGGGAGGATTCCGGGAAAGAGATGAGTGACGAAGAACGGGAAGCCGCCGCCAAGAGATTGGCGGTAGCCAGAACCCGGTTCAAGAAGAAGGTCGAAACGTTCTACGACAACGAAGAGTCCCCGGAAGACGGAGACGAATAACATTCTCGTAAACCCGCGGGTTCTGCGATGCGGGTGATACGCCCGCGATTCAAACAGAAGCAGTCTTTGTGCTGCCGCAGGAGATCCGAGCTCCCACCCGGTGGAATGTACGTTCCGGATGGTAGCTCGGATTTCCTACTTACGCTCAGGAGAATGTAGGTTTCAGGCCCCCGGTTTATTGTCGATTTCTGGAAGGCGCCCCAGGAAGAGGCAACGGATGCTACGTCCGTGAACCAGTCATTGTTCGTGCGTGTGCTTCGGATGTTCCCCCGATCGCGCGCTGGATCGTCCGGCTTTTAGGGTCCGCGGCTCGTGGACGTGACGTTCCCCGAGTCGGCCCCACCCCGCCTCGGGGGTGGAGTCGTGCTCGCCGCGGGCCCCTAAAAGACCGGACGATACCGGCGCGCGTTCGAAAGAACCCCGAACGCGTCTCAGGCGGGGGCTTGGGACCTTTTTTTTTGCTTGCAACATTTCGCGTCCCCCTGCTAATTCAAAAGGAGGATCGAAAAACAAAGGAGAACAGCATGTCGGACCCGGACATCAGTACTCTCTTGGGATTGCTGTACACCGTATCCACTCAAACCCGTGCAGTCTGCTTTCAAACCATCAAAGATCACGCCTCGTCGAAAAAGCACATCATCGCCACTCCACAGATGCTCCTCCGGTTATGTCGTCTGGGCTATGTACGGATGGAACCGGAGGAGGGATGTGAAACCAAATACCGAATCACAGATGATGGTCGCCAGATACTCTCCCTGCCCCTCTTCGAACGTCACACCGAATTTTTACAGCGTAAAGAAAGACATCCTGAAGGGCGCAAGTGCTGTGTCTGTGGTTTTTCTGGACCGGGGTTGACTCGGTTCAAGAAAAACGACTACTGTCCTGAGTGTCTCAACTCCGCGTATGATCCGGAATTCGTTTACCGAGGGTTCTCGTCCCTCGCATGGGAGTCATAACATGGAAGAACTGTTCAAGAAGGTGAAGGACTGGTACTTCAAACTGCCCTGGTGGGGAAAGCTCCTGGGATTCCTGGTGCTGGTCCTGCTGGCCATACTCGTCATTCTGAGATTCGTCCTGGGAGGTGGCGGAGTCGGAAAGTCGAAAAGCGACAAGGCACATTCGGCGGGGGTCGGTAAGGTTATCAAAGCGGGTGAAGAGAAAGATAAAAATCTGGGCACGGCTATCGCGGAAACAGAAAAGGAAATTGCGAAAGTGGAGACCGCGAAAGACGTAATCGAGAACCGCGCCGACGACGCACATGGAGAGGTCAACCGGGCCGGATCGTTCAAGGACGTGGACAAGATCATCAAGCCTCTCATTGTCCTGTTCTTTCTCTTCGTACCTCTCGCGGTCCAGGCACAGACCTATGAGATGCCGACCGGCAAGGATATCACGCTCAACGGCGTCGAGATGCGCGCGTTCACCCTCGACGAGTACAAGGTGATGGCGCACATCTACATCGACTACAAGACCCTCGCCGACTGGAAGCTCCAGGCAGACAAGGAACTGGACCTCTACAGAGGCATGAAAGCGCTGTACGAGCAGAAGGACGGGAACTGCAAGGACATGCTGCTCACGATGACGAACGACCGGGATTTCTGGAAGGCTCGCCTAGAAGAGACACAGGCGGACAAGTCCCGCGTCCTGGAACGTATCGGCTTCATCGGTGCTTTGGTTCTGGAAACTGCTGCGCTGGTGGTGTGGGGGGCCGTGGATCTCAGTAGCCGTTGAACCCGCCTCCGGGAGCTCCGTACGGAGTTCCCTGTCCCATCGGAATCTGGCTGGACCCCATAGGATCCCTGTTTCTCAGATAGGCGTACCCGCCGAGACCCGCGGCACCCACAGCACCCGCACCGAGGAGTGGCCACTTGTACTTGCTGAGAAGGCCCTGCTCTGCCGCGGCTGGTCCTTTGGTTGGCTTCTCCGCGGGCTTTTGTGTGGGCTTGGTCTTGGACTCAACAACCTTCGAAGACTTCCCTCCCGAAGGCGCGGCTTGTGATTTCCCACCAGCAGGAGCAGCCGGTGTCCGGGTAAGCGGGGGAACATTTTGCGGAACTTGGAGTCTCGGGTCAGGAGAGAACCCCGCGTTCAAATTCGGGTCAGCTGCTGGGGCGCGAACTCCTGCGCGTCTTGCTTGTTCGGCCATGGGAACCGGTGCCTGTTTCGGTCCCGTCAGGATCGCGTCAATCGACTTTTGTGTTGCCCGGCTTCCGCCCCCGCCACGCACCTTTTGGGCCACTCCCTTGGCTGTTGCGCCTATACGCTGCAAAACAGCAGGCATTCCCAACTTCTCAAGTGCACAAGCATAGCCGACTTCGTAGTAGGTTTGCATTTTATCCTCCGCTTGTTAGAGAATATCATTGAAAAATCGATGGTACAAGATCTCAAGAGGAGGCTGAACATGGTCGAAGAGATGCTCAAGACCGCCAAAGAACAGCGTCGGAACCGTTCTCTTGCTGCTTTCATCGTTGTAGGAATCATCGGGATGTTTGTTTTTGCAGATCTCGGTACGGGGCTCATGGGCGGAGCCTTGGCCTGGCTGGCCGTCTGGGTTGCCGAGAGTCGGGAAGTCTGTCGAGTTCAACGGATACAAAAACCATGGAGGGGTGAATGACCGAGAGCTACGTGTCGAAGCTGATTGACCTGTACACCGCCCAAGTAACTCAACTCACAGAAGAACAGGAGTCCGAAATCGCGGGGGCATTGGTCATGGTGTCCGCCCACATCGAAGGTCTCAAGCAGGCCAGGAACCGGTGCAACTTTGAGAATCAACTTTACTACGTAAACAGGATCTCCCGCATCCTGGGAGAGATAGAAGGTAACCGAAATGCTCGGCAAGAAACTGCAAAGTCAGAAAAGGCACGCGAAGAAGAGGTTCTGGGAGAGGTACGAAATACGACTGACGGATGAGATTCACGCCCAACTAGTTCGGGCCATTCAGCGGGGCAGATTCAAGTGTGTTGAGAAGCAGAGTCTTCGCGTAAGCATCTTCGAAGGAGAGCTTGACGGGAAGAAGATGCATTTTGTTTACGACCGTGTACGTCATCAGATCGTGACGGTCATGTACCCAGGAGGGAGAGACGATGTTCCGATTGAAGATGATCTCGTTCAACGGGATGAAGACCACACTCGGAGAGGGCTCATGGAACGAGATGCAGAAGAAGGCCACACGCTACAAGAAACGACATGATGGTCCCGTAAACGACATCACACCGTTCTGGGAGTGGGAGCTCGAAGACCCGGGGACCAGAATGATCAGCGACTACGACGGCTACTTGAAGCTGGAGAGGGTGGTGGACGATGCAACCTGATATCTATCAGCAACTCGCCGAGCTGACCGAGAACCAGGACTTTACCGCGATCTTTCAACGCCTGCTCGATACGAAGACTGTTCGGCTCGCACACGCGGCACAAGGGATGTCGACCGAGGTCGGGGAGTTCACTGACGTCCTGAAGAAGTGGGTCTTCTACGGCAAGCCCGTGGATGAGGTCAACCTGGAAGAGGAGCTGGGAGACCTGATGTGGTACGTCGCTGAAGCCGCGAACGCCCTCGGCGCCGACCTCGGGAAGATCATGGCGACCAACATCGACAAGCTCCGGGCCCGCTACCCGGACAGGTTTACGGAGTTCGATGCTCGGAACAGGAACCTCGACGCAGAGAGGAAGATCCTGGAAGGAGATGACAATGCTTAACGTGCGAAACGTCGAGTATTTCGAGAAGGTAGTTTCCTGGGCCAAGGAGAACGGGCTCTACGATGAGCTCAAGCAGAAGCTCGACTACCTGGCGAACTATGGCGGGACTCCGGACTACACCGAGTGTCATCTGTACAAGGACTTCGCTCCCCAGAGTTTCGGGTTCGACCTTCTGAGACACGGAAAACACTGGATGAGCGGAGGGCTCATCTTTCACGGACCGCACGACAACGGAGGCGATGGCGGAATGCCGACGCTCTCGTCGAGCCTCGATCCGGACACTCGTCCGCACTGGCAGGTACACACATGAGGTACAAGAAGCGTGTCTCTTTGTGGAACCCCAAAGCGCGGCTCACCATCTTCGTGGATAATTTTCAGTTGCATCAGATCGATGATGCTATGGATCTTCGTACCGAGTGTCTCTCCGGGCATCTGCAAGGAGAGCTCATGTGTTTGCTCAATTCCGTGAGGTATCAACGAGACAAGAACGCAAAAACCACAGACGAAGAATCCAACGCAGTATCCGGACACCTGGCTGCCCTCGAAGCCTACGTTAACCCGAAGGGTGATCCTCTGCCGGCGCTGTCGGACAAGCGTGTGAGTGAAGAAGCAAAAGTCTGTCACGACATGCGACAGGTTACCAAGGAATACTTCTACGGACAAAAAGCGGTTAGGGTGTCCAAGGAGCACAAACTATCGCGCATACAAGTGCATGAAATGACCTGGGAGTCCGTTCTCGAAACCATGAAAGAGGAACTCATCAATATGTCGGATGGGGTTCCCAGCGAATACACCCCCGTACCTGAGGAACTTCAAAACGAGATTCTCGTAGCTGCAAAGGCGGTAGCCAAATGTCTCAGGAAGAAGAAATCAAAGACGTCCGAATAGACCCCAACGGGGAAGAACACCTCCTGGAATCCGACGATAAGTACTACGGCCTGAAGTTCCTCCAGGAGCAGGTAGGAGGGTACATCGAGATGATACCGTGTCCTTTCTCGCGCAACCACCTGGGTGTTGCGAACGAGGAAGGGCTGCTCCTCGGGCTGGACTACAACGAGAAGGCGAGCGAGATGTTCGGTGGTGCGCTGGTGGGTCCTGTGCTCGTCATCAGCACGTCTAGACTCCGGTACGGAGAGGAGGACGAATGAAACTGTTTCTTTCGCATGACTTCGGCGTGACGTACGAGGTCGCCCTGACGGGGGAGAGCCTGGAGGGGCTGGTCGACGCAGGAGAGGACTACGACCGCGAGATGCTCCGCTGGGTCATCGTAGATGACGCGGGGAAGACCATCCGGTACTGCTACCTGCACAATGCCACGCTGCTGACTCTGCGTGCACATCCCGTTTCGGTCTTCTTGACGGAGGATCCGTACATGAAAGAGCTCATCGACACAGAAGGCGCGGCAGCTGTCTTGAATAATGATGACTTTCTCGGTCTGCACAGACAACACGAAAAAGGTATGAACTGATGGCGAATAACTACACTTCCACCCAAACGCAGGAAGAAAAGGAAAAGGAAAAGGACATGAACAAGTCCCGTAAAACGCCGCAGCAGAAAATGCTGACCAAGTATAAGACCGTCGTGAAGGTTCTCGACGATCTGTACTACGCCTCTGCTGCGATGTCGGAAAAGGATGAGTACGAGTTCGCGTATCTCGTGTTGGATTCCATCGGCGGGAAGTGCAGGGAACACATGAACGGTATCGTGCACGATCACGGTCGGGTACCCGCTCTCGAAACCGATTGGGCGGCAAAGACTCCCAGGGCGGTGATCGAAGAGGTACTGAAGATCATCCGCGGAGACGGTCACACCATGTTCGACTCGCAGGCATTCCTGGATGCCGGGTTGCCGGAGAACGTGGTTACACACTATACCCGGATACGCGCGACGGATCTGTCCAATCCCAGAGGTGTGATGACAGACAAAACCGGCAATCTGGTTTCTCACATCGAAGGTATTTACGGCTTGGACCTGCTCCGGGGGATGGTACGTAGTCTTGGAGTACCTGCCTCGCAAGCCCTGGGCCGGGGGTTCGAGGCCCGCGAGCTGACCCACAACATCGAACAACACTTCAAGACCGGTACTTGAACGTTCCGGAAGAGAGATTACGTGAAGGCGAAGATATACCTGAGCATCGATATTGATTATTGGAACTTGGCGGAGACAGCTCTAGAGGCCAAAGATTTTTTCAGAAAGATATTCAGACTGGGAGTACCGCTCGTTATTGTGTGGGACCATCAGGATCTCATAGAGTTTGCCGACAAAAGTGCGGCCACTAAAGTCATTAACGTTGACTATCACAGTGATTACGCGAATCTTACTGAAAAACAGTTTGAAGAGCTGGTCCCGGATTGCGGCACATGGGTAGAGTATATAAAACGCCTTAAAGAATTTGAGTGGCGCTACCCGTCGTTCTCTAGATGTTTCAAAAACATGGAGGGGCGCTGCGAAGAGTGGACTAGATTTGGGGTTAATGCTGCTATGCGCTTCTGGAAAGCGGGGGTGTCCCGTCGTGGGCACGTCGTGGCACATAAGCAGGGTATAAAGAATTTGCCGTACTCCCAAATCGTTGCAGTGGGGGTAGCGGTCAGTTTTGGATATTGGAATAACGACAAGATAGAAAATGATATTTATAAGTATCTGTATCATCACAGAAAACATTTTAAGTATATTGATCGCTGGGTGACTAGTGATTGGGAGGACCTCTTTGCGGATAAGAAGGGGAAGGGGTAAATCATGAGCCGTATGTACGAGATGCGCGTCGAGATCGATAACGTGAGCGGGAACACCCAAGACGACGTAATCGAAGCCTGCCAAGAAGAGTGGCAGTTCGACGAAACCTGGTACGAGAACGAGAATTCCGAAGAACCACATAAAGGGAGATACCGCCTGGAGGGTTGGGGTCAAGGCAACCTCACTGGGGGAGAGTCCGAGGGGGAATTCGCGGATCGTCTGAAGGCCGCAATCTGGAAGGCGGCGGGCGAGTACGTGCCGGTATTGATCTTCGCTACCTACCTGGAAAACCTGCCATGCGAGAGCTATGAGTCAACCGAAGAAGAATACGAGAAGTGGAAGGAGGCAAAAAGTGACGAAGGAGAAGACTGATCTTGTACCGCCGCTTAACGACGACGTGGAGGGTTACCGGCAGTACCTGCTGGAAGGGTTGGCCAAGAAGGGCGTTACCTTCTCCGATTGCGTCCACTTCTTTTCGAAGAGACAGAGCAGGGAAGAGCTCGCCTTAGCGGACAAGGCCAAGGAGTTGGCGGAAGAAGGCGAACTGGAGTTCGATGACACACCTGTCGTCTCTACGGCGGCTACGGAAAAGGGCGCCTACGTCATGGCGTGGGTGTGGGTAGACGCGCCCTGATAAGGAGGAAGAAGAATGACCGGCGAAGAGATGGTGAAAGAGTTTCTGTGTCCCGGCTGCGTGTGCGGCATGGATACGACGTGCGGACGCTACAAACGCGGAGAGAATGATTACAGCGCCGCAGGCTATTACGCCTGCATGGGGCACGTGCTTGGTACGAGCATCCTGGGCATCGGCAACATAGCTCTGGGCATGCCCCGCGGTTTCCAGCGCCCGCCGCGCCTTCGGGGTGAGAACAACACGACCCAACACGTGAACCTGATGGAGATCCACCTGGCACCCAAGGGCTGTCCTCTGCCAGTTATGGACAAGTTCAACATACCGACGTGGGCGATGGAGAAGGGCGGCTTCCTGTTCCTGCACGTGGTCAGCCCCCGGATCAACTACGTGCGGACGTTCGTGCTGGAGGGCCGGACGTTCTCGGAGCTGCCCCCCGGGGTGGTCAACGTCGGGGAGTTCTACGAGGAGATGGACTAGTGAAGCGCGTTTACCTGGTAGGCGCAAACAACGTGACGCCGGTGGCGGCATTCGAGACTGGCCCGGAGGCGGAGTACTGCTGTGCCCAGATGCGCGCAAAGGGGTACTCCGCCTTCCTCTTCCGTGTCGAGCTGCGGAAGTACACCCGTCAGTGGATGACGGCCAATCCGGTAAAGAAAAAGAGACGCTGATGCCCAAGAAACTCAGCCCGTGGCGCCGGGCATACAAGAAGGTCCTGAAACGCTATAACAACAATCGGGAGACGTACATGGGTGGGCGCATGAGGTACGAACCCGTAACGCTCGACCGTGGCGTGAACTACTTCGTGGAAGCGCTCGAACGTCTCGGCGCCTTTACGCGGTACTCCTGTGACGGACACGGAAACCCCGAGAACTTCTACGTCATGTTCACGGCCCCTTACTCTCTGGCATTGAAGATCGTAGCGGCTGGGTTCTTCAAGGTTGAGCTCAACCGGCGAAAGAATACCTTCGAGCTGCGACTGGGTCCTGCGATGGACCACGTCGAGACCGGTCCCAACAAATACCGCCCGGTCCGGATGACCGGAAAAGAGTACATCCGGGAGAGCTGGCAACAGACACTGGAGTGGGCTTCCGAAGCCTGGGAAAGGACGTTGTTCCGCGATGCGTAAAGTGAATGAGGTCTTCGCAAGGGAGCTGGGATGAAAATGGAAGTGCACGATACCAAGGAAGGTATCTACATCGACTACCAGCCGGGCAACGCGACCCGGTACGACACGTACATCATGCCAATCAACAGGGATCAAGTCGTGGTGTCGTTGCCTGAGTTCAACACGAGCTTCATCATCAGCAGGGGAGCATCGCTCACCTGGCAGTACGTGTCGGAAAAGATGTCTCGTTTCGGCCGCAAGGGCAACGAATGTGATGCCTCGGCAATCACACACCTGCTCAGCAAGACCCTCAAGATTCCGGCACGTATTCATACGGACGATAACGGCCGGTGGTGCGATGAGGAGAGGTGGGTCGGAGAACCTGAAACAGGGCGGTAGAGGATGCAAATCTCAATCAAGACGAAAGCCGCGATCGACAAGAAGCGGCCCGAGCTGTGTTCACCGGGCTGCCCCAGGCTCCAGATCGTCAATCCCGGTATCTGGGCACTGTGTCGAGCTTACAACAAAGAATTGGTTCCGGACGCCCGGAGTATGGATAACGCCTACGACGGACAGTTCACCGTGATGGAGAAGGTGAAGTATCGCCGGTGCCGGGAGTGCCGGCGCAACAGGACACGTTGATGTGTGAACTCACACAAAGACAGGGTGAGCTCCTGAAGTTCATCCTTCAGTACACGTTCCGAAATCTATACCAGCCGACGTCCCGGGAGATCTGCGACGCTCTTGGGATCAGCTCCATGAACGCCGTCAGCGACCACTTGAAGGCTTTACACCGTAAAGGGTACATCAAGTTCACCACGTCCAACGCGAAGGCGCGGGCGCTGGAGCTGACGGACAAGGCGCTGGATGTCGTGGACATCCACGATCCTCTCATCCGGGCCATCCCGAGAAAGCGGGTGATAACGTGTCCTTCATAGTCGTGAAGAAAGAGATCTGGCGGCAGCGCGTCGTCGTAGACGCCGTGACGCCGGAGGAAGCACGTATCAAGGCCGAACAGGGAGACTACGAGATCGTGGAGGATCCGCAATACGAACAGGACCACTTGGAGGTTCTGTGGGAGGTAATCCAGCAATGAGCGAGGCAGACTTCTACGTGAAGGCAGAGTTCACGGACTTCGACATGGCGAAGAATGGGTTCAAGAACAGCGAAGACTTCCTTGAGAAAATGAATAAGGTGTTACGCCGGTGCGAGGCCCTGCACGAGCACTGGCAGGACATCCGCGGCATGAAGGTGTCGCAGAAGAAGATGGAAGACAACGTGCGCTCCTACGATCCAGACCTGTACGACCGGCTGAAGTTGGACGAGTTCCCGTCGGAGTGGGGAGTGCAAAACCGGTTCACCGGGCTGATTCCGTGCTGGGACGTCGAGCTGACCGAGTACGACTTCGACGCGTCGGACTCGGACGCTCGTGCGTTCCTCTCGTTCTCGGGAGAGCTGTGGTCCAGCACGAACCTCGCGCCGTTCATGAAACTCCTGAAGAGCTTCGGCGCGTCGAAGGTCGGGTGGATCAACAGGAACGAAGCCGACCCTTCCGATTCGATAGAGATGTCGTAATACCAGTCGAGCTCAACAACGAGCAGAGGATGTTACGTCCTCGAAATCGTTCCGAGGAAACTCGTGGCCAAGTTGTCGCTACGGCCCCTGCAAGGGCCCCGTATTTTCTCGTTCGACACGGACGTGAGAAAGTACGGAGGCCCTTTCCGGGGCTCCGCGAAACATCAGTCAGGATTGGTACAACATCTTAGCCCATTGAGACGCAAAGGCGACTTGGGATGCTACGTCCCAGATCTGTTTTCGATCCCGAAAGACGGATATTTGACAGGCGCCTGCCTGCTCTTCTTCCTGTCTCTTACGTGGAATGGTCTACGCTCGTGACAGGAAGAAAGACCCGGCTGGCGCCTGAAATACCCTCACGAATGGGCACATCAATCGATCGCGCTTTTCTCAAGCTGAGGGTGCTACGCCCTCCACCTAATAACTACTGCGAGAACGGATTGCGGTAGACCACTACGGACCCAGGCGGTGGTGGCTGCACGGCCTGCTTTCAAGCAGTGGCTTCAGGCCGATGCAGACCACCACCCGCCCTGGGACCTCCGTTCACGCGCTCAAGGGATCGATTGAACTGGACTGGACAAGCTAGCGCTTGAGGAGGATGTTACGTCCTCGAAGCAGGCAGGACTAGAGCCTGGACCATGATCCATGCTGCTCAGCTCCGCCGCCTCGGGCGGCTGCGGAGCTGGCTCATGGTTCCCACTCACAGCAGTCCGGAGAGTCAGGTTACATGGGCGATGTAACGCCGTCCACAGCAACCACAGAGTTGGAAGGATCGAAAGATCACAAGAGGGTGTTACGCCCTCGAACCTTTCTTTAACGCCCTCGCCCCCTTGTCGGGGACTGTTGCTGGCACCTCGATCCGTCGACGCGCGCCCTTTTTCGCCCTGGTACGTGAGCGCGCAGTCGCCGGAGCGAGCTGTTGCACACACTCAGGCAACTCTGTTTACCTCTTTCTTCCAAGGAGAACTCATGAGTATCGAACATCCCGGAAAACCCCTCATCTACTGGGTAGCCGCACCCCCTGAAGGTGTGTCTGACAAACAGCCGCGCGAAAAGCACGAGATACCCGAGCGTGCTGTCCTCTGTATCTGGGACAAAAAGAAGAAGTGTTACGTGGAAGTGTGTATCGATAAGACCGGCAATGTCCGTGTTAACAGAATGGGAGGAGTTTAAGGTGACGTACACCCCTGAGCAGATTGAAGAGAGGAAGGCGCACAGCCTTCTCCGGTACAAGACCCGGGCCGAAAAAGAACAGAACATCAAAGACGGCAGGAAGTTCTTCGCGGAACACAACCTGCCGCTGCTCGTGTCCTATCCGTCCGATCGTCCGATCGGTGTCTACATGACGTTCATGCCTGTGGGGAAGGACAAGTTGCAGGTAGCCGTGGCTCTCCGGTCCAAGAAAGACAACGAATCCTTCCGCAAAGCCCGGGGAATCCTCGGCCATAGGATGAAGAACAACTTCGAAACCTTCATGGTCTTTCCGGCGAACAAGCGGACGGATCGCGGAGGCTTCACCACCAAGGACGGAGGATGGCGTTTCGCGGATCTCTACAAGGCTTTCGACACTATCATTCCCGCAGAGCTGATGTTGATGGAAAAGACCCCCACGTGGATGAAGCGGATCCTCATGATGTCGAACCACCCCCTGGCATTCATGGACTACCGCCTCGTGCGGCACATCGATGCCAAATGGCCGGGGGAGGCCGTGCGGATCGCGCAACGGTACTACGAGAAGTCCTGGCCCGAGCCGCTGCCATGATGACCAACGCCGAGAGGGACGAGGACGGCCTCATCAAGTTCTTCCGCAAGGACCTGGACATGACGAACAAGGAGGAGCTGCGCGAGTTTCTCACCAAGCACTACCGGTACAACACGATGAACTCGTGGAACCGGTCCACGTCGTACGCGAACCGCGTGAAGCTTCACGGCCTGCCGCTGACGCAAGCACAGCGGAGCACGGCCTACGGGCTCCTCGACGTGGACGAAGTCTGGATGCAGATCCGGGAGCTGATGGACGCCTTCGCCGACGCCCACAACTACAAGTGGCAAGTCGGCTTCAACGGCCGCTCATCGGGGTACATCGTCCTCTACAAGGGAGGGAAGAATCCCGACGGTTCCGTGTTCACGTGGCCGGGACAGAGCGTGGACGACGACCCCGACTACAACTTCGACGGTTGGGAGCTCGAAGACTTCCAGGCTCGCGCCGAGCTGGTCATCGAGTTCGACGCACTCTGCGACACCATCCTCACGGAGTTCGTCAACTACATCGACAACTACGACGTGGTAGAGGAGACCGTGATGATTCCCAAGAAGATCAAGGTCCTCGCAGAGAAGGAGGTGAAGGATGCTTGAGGTGAAGAGCTATCAGGGGGACAGCCTCCAAGAAGCTCGCGAGTTCGTGAAAGAGAAGGCGTACACTGCGAAAGGGACCACCTGCCCGTGCTGCGGAAAGCGCGTAAAAAGCTACCGCCGGCCGTTCAACCACCAGATGGCCCGCTTCATGATCCTGCTCGTGTGGACGTTCGAGAGAACCGGAAAGTGGATACACGTCTCTTCGGAGCCTTGGTTCAACTTCAAGGGTGGCGATTACGCCAAAGTGAAATACTGGGGCCTGGCCGAGCACAAGCCCAACACCGACGACCCGGACAAGAAAGAGTCCGGGATGTGGAGGCCGACCGAGCTGGGCATCAAGTTCGCGCACAAACTGGAGAGCGTCCCCAGGTATGCACACGTGAATTGGATGAAGAAAGTCGAGAGGTTCAGCGGACTGCCGATCTTCGTCGACAAGGCTCTCCAGAACAAGTTCAACTATACCGAGCTGATGGCTCAAGTGATGAACTACTGACCGACCATCGTCTAGCCCATGGACCTGTACGGGTGTTACGCCCGTGAATAAGGCAAGTGCACTATCTCGTCCGGCTCTCTACGTCTGGGCTGCCCGCAGGCCCAGCCGGCTGTGAGGAACACAGCACGGCTGAGGCCCGCCGGCTGCCCAGACGGAGCCGGACGTGCGTGCCCGCCCAGGCGTTCGCACTGTCGGGGCGAACATCCCGGACCCATGCCTGATGCCAGGCAGGCAGGACCGAAGGTCTTCCGCCTGCCGCACCAGGCTTGGTCCGGGCTGCTTCGCTGATCCCGACACATGTAGACGATGCACCGCCTAGAGGGAAACCACACAAGGAGTGCTACGCTCCTCACGCAGGGGTGAATCGACTGCCTCGTACGAGGTCGACCTTCACCTGGCTCTCCGCCCTCGGGTTCCGCTCTCGGAACCCGTACCCAGCGCTTCGCGCCGCATGGGTACCGGGCGCACGTAGGCGGCGCTCTCTCTCACGGGAGAGCGCTTTTTTTGGTACAACATTCCGGAGGTAGAACAACATGACTATCAGTATCTGGGGTCGCTACAAGGACCGGGCGCCCGAAGTTATCGACCGCGCTGCAAGCCGGATGGACGCCGCGTATCTGGTAGGCGAGTACGTACTCGCCTTCGGCAAGGACTGGAAGATCTGGTCTGGCCGCAAAGACGAGGAACCGAAATGAGCGGTAAGATAAAACCGCGCCTGGGGGATTGCTTTTATGTTTCGGGAAAACAGTTTCTCGACTGGTGCTTTATGCGCCCGGAAGACGCGCCCCGCCTGAGACTGGTACACGGACGTCCAACAATGACCGCGGACCCGTTCATCAAGATGGGACACGCGTGGATTGAGATAGACGGAAAGACCGTACTCGATCCCAGCGGCATCGAACTTCCGGTGGAAGTCTACTACAAGGTAGGACAGATCGACCCGACCGAATGCATTCGGTATACGCACGACGAGTACGCAAAGAAGCTGTACGAGAACGAAACATGGGGGTCCTGGGATCTGCCGGAAGATGCCGCGGAGACCCAACTGAGAAACCAGCTGGAAAGAGAAGAAAGGGTATCAGGTGGAGTATGACCAGTACGGACGAGACACAGCGAATCATGACAGTACGTAAGGCTCTCAACGATGTTATCGGGGAGAGAAACCAGGACATGACCGTCGGGATGAGTACCCGGGCGGTCTTCATTGCCAGCCTGCTGCACTTTACGGATGTCGCGACATTCGTGCTGCACACCGAAAGCGGCGGATTGGAAAACCTCACAGAAGAGGTAATCGAAGAACAGGTCAAGCTGTTCCGAACAACACTTGAGGAAGCCATACGGCAGCACCGTCTGGTTCATGTTCCGGAAAAATCATGAATCCGCATTGGGAGGTGCTCCGACCTGCCTGGTCTTCAAGCCGCGGGCAAAGTGGCCTGAGAGATTCAAAACCTATACACTATATCTGTGAGAGACGAAGACGCTACCCGGCCCATCACTCTTCCGCCCCGCCCGAAATGCGGGAAGCCGGCTGAGTCTTCTTGTGTGTTCCGGGACGAAAAAGGCGACTGCACCAAGCGCATCACCACGTGCCCGTATCTGGTAAAACGAGAATCACCGTCTAGAGGTTAACCAACCATGAGGGTGCTACGCCCTCGAACGGTACAGGATCCACAATACCGGCTGTGACACCCGATACCTTGGGTCGCTAGCGCTTCCCAAGCTAACGGGCGTCACACGCCGGGTAGACGTGAGAACCCGCTCTACGTTCTCTCGTGATCCGTCCGGCCGCGGCTCAGCTTCGCTACGCTCAGCTTAGCCTTCGGCGGACCTATCACGAGAGCGCATGTAGACGATGAATCTTGGTATAAGAAAGCGGTCGCGAGGTCAAAAGGCTTGGGAACTCCGGAAACGGCGAGTTCCCACTCAAAGGAAAAAGGAGTTGAGATGAAAAAGCTGATGTTGGTGGTGGTTGTCTTCGTGTTTGCGTTCGCCGCGTGCAGCTCGGAACCTCCTATCGAGGAGTTCCAGGAAGAAGTACGGCGCGTCGTCACGGAACGGTACGCCGAGGCGGGCGGGGGGACTATAGTGAGAGACCTGAACCTCGTACACGTCGAGGGGGTGCAGTACCGAGGGATAGCGACCGTCTATACCCCCGGGGCGGGGGTCGAGGAGATGATCGTGACGGTAACCCGGAGAGAAGATGACGGGTTCATGTTCGAAGTGAAACACCAGTAAGGAGGACATCATGACAATTACCCCGGAGAGAATGCAGGAGCTCGCGAACATGTCCCCGGAGGAGCGGGTGGCAGAATTGGAGAAGGAGAACCCGGAGATCGCGGAGGTCTTCAGGGAGATGAATCGCCTCCGGACGCACACCATCACGGTGGATGAAGATGCCCCCGGCATGTTCAAGTTCGACCACCCGGGAACGCACGAAGACGTGTTCTTCGTCGACCTGTGCCTCGCGATTGGCAACTACATCGGCCAGAACGCGAAGAGCCTCCGTCAGCTCAAGAACATGACGGAAATGCTGTGCGATGCGGCCACGTCCATGTCCTCGCACGTCTACATAACGAGAAACCCTCAGGCGGTGGTCCTAGAACTACTGGAGGAAAAGATGCCGGGCACCATCAAGGAGCTCGCACACAAGTTGGACCCCCAGATGAAGAACGACTGTGCGAACTGCGCTAAGCCGTGCCCCCTCGCGGGGAAGCGCGGCGACACGCCGATCGCAAACCCGAAGGACGTCGTCTGCGTCCACCTCCGGGGGCCTGAGGGCGTGAACTAGGTGGGGAAAGGCACTGGCGTTGTTACGCTGGTGCCCTTCTTTTACCGGAGGGTAAATGAAGATACTGGTACACGAACTGGCCGGCCTATTACGAGAAGAGCCCGGTAATTTTCGTGAAAGACTTACCCATTCCGGGTATTTACTGGACGGGTATTTTGTGGACACCCAAGACGTACTCCGTCACCTGTTTCAACCTTTAGGGGGGTACCCTAAACAACGAAATACGCGGGCCAAGGAAACACACAAGAAGCGCCGCCACGTTTTACAAGAAAAGATCTTACCGGAACTGGTAGACCTTGGTCTTTGTTTTAAGGAAACCAAAGCCAATAAACTTGAAGTACTGCAACCCGGTACGGGGCATGTGCAGATTATTTCAGTACGCATGTCAAATGCGGGACGGCGTGTCGGGTACATGATGAGCTTTTCACAGGAGGCCGAGTGGCCTGACTGGTACCTGCTCTTGTTTCCTTTCGGGGAGTATCTAATACGTCCGCATGAAGTCTTACACGGAACACACAACATTGAGTTCTTTACGCCGGACACTGAAATACTAGCGGAAAGAAAGTTCGACGAAAGATTAGACGAGTTCATGTCGGCCTTCACAACACGGTAAGGAGTAAGAAAAATGGTACTGTCTAAGTTGGGAGCGTTGATAAAGATAGCCGCCGCCATAGAGGAACTCCTGAAGATGGGGGTAGAAAGCGAGCATCTGGATAAGGCGCTTGTGGACGCCATAGAACGTTTCAAGCGGGAAGAAAAATGGGGAGACTATTTCAAGTCCGACCAAGAGGCCGCAACGTTCTTCAGGAGAATCTCCGAGATCTTTTCTCCGGGGTCCGACGACGCAACACACACTGCAACGGTGTCTGACGTTCCTGTGCCGACCCCTTCTCCCGTAAAAGACATCCCCGGGGAGAAAAGAGACATAGCTGAAAACACGGAAAAAGTACTGGCGTGTCTTAGCGGCAGACACTACGAAACCGTAGAGCAAATCTCTCTGCGGCTGCCCGCGCCTCTTTCGGTGAACCTCAAAGACACTCTCGACATACTGGCCAGCAAAGGGTACGCCAAGAAAATACTGCGGGAGGACACCTTGGCATGGAAACG
>Ga0172365_10000248_pt1 | contig 34641 bp, 33 predicted proteins | sample LakKivSesite48cm_FD_114535 | JGI IMG/M metagenome (GOLD analysis project Ga0172365, IMG submission 114535) | Sediment microbial communities from Lake Kivu, Rwanda - Sediment site 48cm | ecosystem: Environmental > Aquatic > Freshwater > Lake > Sediment | place: Rwanda: Western Province, Lake...
AGTTCCTTGACGTACTGGTCAAAGAGATCATTCTCCAGAAGGAACCTTTCATTGTATGGCAACAGCCGTTTGACACCTTGTTTGCTCTTGGTGAAGTGTTTAGAGAAAAAGGAATTTGGGGTGAGTGAGGGGAATCGAACCCCCAACCTCCGGATCCACAGTCCGATGCTCTAACCGTTGAGCTACACTCACCACAAAAGGAAGCGATAAATTTTCCCACGTAGGGGCTTTATTGTCAATATTATTAGCCCGGCGCTTGCCCACGAAAGCGCCCGATCCCTCCGCCGCCCTATTTATTACTGCCCCTCGATCAGGTCCAGGACGTCCTCGGCGTCGCGCCATCTTTCCCGGACCTTGACGTGGAGGTCGAGGAAGACTTTGTGGCCGATGATTCCCTCGATCTCGCGCCTGGCATCGATGCCTATCTGTTTTATGAGACTTCCCTGGCGGCCGATTACTATCCGGCGCTGGCTGTCCTTCTCGACGAAGATCGCGGCCTTGACGACGGTTATCGGCCTCGTCTTGCCCGGCTTTTTCCTGTCGGCTTCTTCCTTGGCTTCGATCGACTCGGCCAGGACGGCAGTAGAGAAGGGGAGCTCCTGGCTGACCCGGTCCAGGATCTTTTCCCTTACGATCTCGGCGAAGAGGAAGCGGTCGGTCCGGTCGGAGATTTCCTCGCCGGAGTAAATCTTTTCGGCTTTCGGCAGGTTGTCGTAGATCAGCTTTTCAAGGACGTCGAGATTGTCGCCTTTGAGAGCCGAGATGGGGATTATCTCCCGGAAAGGGAAGAGGTCTTTGTACCTGTCGATTATGGGCAGGATTTTGTCTTTGCGGACGACGTCGACTTTGTTGATGAGCAGGAAAACCGGCCTGGTCGTCTTTTTCAGGATCTCGAGCGCGAATTCGTCGCCGTGGCCGAAGGACTCGGAGCCGTCGATGAGCAGGCAGATGAGGTCGGAGGTCTGCAGGGCCGAGAAAACGAAGTTCATCATCCGCCTGTTCAGGGCGTGCAGCGGCTTGTGTATCCCGGGATTGTCGACGAAGATGATCTGGCCCCTGTCCGTCGTCTTGATGCCGAGGAGGCTGATCCTGGTCGTCTGGGGCTTGTCGGAAACTATGGACACCTTCTCGCCGAGAAGCGAATTGAGCAGGGTCGATTTGCCGGAGTTGGGGCGGCCGACGAGGGCCACGTACCCGGTCCTGAAAGCCGGCTCCTCTTGCTCCTGCTCCTTCTCCTGCTTTTCGGGCGCTTTATTTTCTTTTTCCATCGGTTATTCCCTTGATTTTCAGGCCTCGCCGCTCGGTTTCTCTCCGGCGCGGCCGGCCCTTCTGACCCGCAGTTTCTTGATGGACTTCCGGTCGACGTCCAGAACCTCGAAGTCCAATCCCTTGATGGGCACGATTTCGCCTTTCTCGGGGAAACGGCCCAGGTGGCTCGCGACCAGGCCGCCGGCCGTGATGAAATCGTCCTCGGCAAGTTCTGTGTCGAACAATTCCTCGAGCTCCTCGACCTCGGTCGCGCCGCTTATCGTGAAATCGAGCGGAGCGTTCTCGGTTATGAGAGCTTCCTCCATGTCGTACTCGTCCTGAATTTCGCCGACTATCTCCTCGACCACATCCTCCATGGTCGCCAGGCCGGAGACGCCCCCGTGTTCGTCGACGACGATGGCCATCTTCTGGCTGGCTTTCTGGAATTCCTTGAGCAGCTCGGACACGGGCATCACTTCCGGAACGAAAATGGCCGGCCGGATCAAGGCCTCTATGGATTGGTTCCGGTGCTTTTCGTCGGCGTATTCGAGCAGGTCCTTGGCCATGACCAGGCCTTCGATATTGTCCAGGCGGTTTTTGAAGACCGGGTAGCGGGAGTATTTTTCTTTTATGATCAGGTCCTTGAGCTCGTCGATGGTCGCTTCCTTCCTGACGCAGACCATGTGGATTCGGGAAGTCATGACCTCTTTGGTCAATTTGTCGCCGAACTCGACGACGCTCCGTAGAAGCTCGTCCTCGCCTTCTTCGATGATGCCCTCGTCGGTGGCATCGTCGATGAAGGTCTCTATCTCCTCATCCGAGGCCTCCCTGTTTTCCTCATCCTCCCGGATTTCGGCCCGCTTCTCCAGGGACGAGGCAAGGAGAAGGAGCGGCAGGGTGAAAGCTCTGATCAGCGAATATGAAGGCAGGAAAAACCGGATCACGGCCGGTCTCGAAAAATAAACGATCAGGCGCGGAACGGCTTCGAAAAACAGAGCATAAGACAGAATTATGACCAGCAGGGCGGTCAGGGGATAAGTCCTCGTCCACGGGAAAATGACAAAGAAGAATATGAGCAGGGCGACCAGAAAGAAAATGCGCGTCAGCTCCACCGCGAGCTTGATGCACTTGAATTCCTCGAGTATCTTTTCGCGTTTCTGTTTTTCCCAGTCTTCGAGGGTCCGGCTCAGAAAAATCCTGGAAACCGGGCTTATCGAGACGTAAAAAAGCGACACCATGAACAGGCCGGCCGCGGTTATCGCGAACCCGGCCCACAATATGACTTCGACGTTCATGACTCCAGCATCCGGGCTGCTTTTTCCTCCTCCCGGTCCATGGCCTTCGAATGGTCGTATCCGAGCAGGTGAAGGAAAGAATGGGTGATGAGGATCTCGATTTCTTTGACCAGGCCGTGGCCTGCGGCCCGGCCCTGGCTGTAAGCCGCCGGCACGGAAACGACTATGTCGCCCAGATAGAACTCCCCGTCGGCCGCCGTCTCCCTGATCGGGAAGCTCAGGACGTCGGTCGGCCGGTCCTCTTTCCGGTACTTCCTGTTAAGAGTTCTTATCGCTTTCCGGCCGCAGAAGACGAGGGTCAAACCGGCGTTTTTCACTCCGTAGAACCTGGTTAGGCGCTCGAGCGCCGCCTTGAACCTCATGAGAGGCAGGCGGTGTTTTCTCTGGCGGTTTATGACCTCGATCATTCTTTGGCCACTTTCGCGCTTGTTTCCTTCGCGGGCCTATCTCCCTTCACGGCTCCCTCATTCGCCGCAACATCCTTCACAGCCGCAGCTTCCTTCGCGGGCGCCGCTTCCTTCACAGCCGCCTGCTTCGCCCCGGCCGGCTCGGCTTCGAAGGCGAAACCGGGATAGCTGACCCGCGGATGATAGATGGTGAACAGGGTGGTCAGGAAGGATAAGGCGATCTCCCGCAGTTCGCGCAGCGAAAAATCGCAATCGTCTAACTGGCCGTCCTGGAGAACGGCGTTGAATATGTCCGTGATCACTTTTTTCAAGGCTTCTTTGGTCGGCACTTTCAGGCTCCTGGAGGCGGCCTCGACCGCGTCGGCCAGCATGATCAAGGCCGTTTCCTTGGTCTTCGGCCTGGGCCCGGGATAGCGGTAGCTTTCCTCACCGATCTTTTCGTGTTGTGGATTGTAAGCCTGCTTGGCTTTGTAATAAAAAAACCTGACCAGGGAGGTGCCGTGATGCTGCTCGATTATGTCCATCAGGGCTCGGGGAAGATGCAGCTTCCTGCCCATTTCCACCCCTTCTTTGACGTGGTTGATGATGACCAGGGTGCTCATCGAGGGTTTCAGGTCCCGGTGCATGTCGAACGGCCGGTCCTGGTTCTCGATGAAGTATTCGGGCATTTTCAGTTTGCCTATGTCGTGGTAAAGGGCGCCGGCCCGGACGAGCCTGGTGTCGAGCCCCAGGGCTTCGGCGGCTTTTTCGGCCAGGGTGGAGATTATGAGCGAGTGGTGATAAGTGCCGGGAGCTTCGAGGCTCATCTTCTTGAATATGGGCAGGTCGGTGTTAGTCAGTTCGATGAGCTTGGAAGCGGTGATGAATCCGAAGGAGTTCTCGACCAGCGGCAAGAACAGGAAAGCCAGGGCCCCGCTCAGGACGCCGCCGAGGAAAGAGAAAAGGATTTCGATTATGAAAACCAGCGGTTCGCTTCCGCCCTGAAGCAGGTGATAGCCAACGAGAAAAAGAACGTAAACGCCGGGTATGAACGAGTAACTCGCCCGGAGCACGGCCGCCCGGTATCTCCTTTTACGGAAGTGGCTGACTCCGTAAAAGGCGGCCAGGCCGCCCAGAAAGGAGAAGACCATGATATGCAGGTCCATGCCGAGCAGGAACCCGGCTGCCAGGCTGTTGAGGATGGCGAAGATTATGGCCATGGCCTCCGGTATAAGCGAAGCGAAGATCAATGTCCCGACCTGGAGGGGGAAGGCATAATAATAGATTTCGGGTTCGGACCAGGGAAATGAAGTCGCGTTGGCCCCGAGGAGAACGGCCAGGGCCAGGAATATCTTGTACAAGATGAAATTGCCGGCGAGCAGGGTGCCCGCCATACGGAAATAATTGAGGGCCTGGTCTTTTTTGTAGGCCGAGCTCAGATAGAGCCAGAGGGCGAAAAAGAGGAGGGAATAGAGGAGAAAACTGCCGGCGAAATCAGGCAGGAAGCTCAACCTTCCGGTCAGGCGCTGGTTGTAGAGGCCCACTATGTGGACGGCCTCCGGCCCAGACTCGTCGCCCTTGCGAATTATGACCCGGCCCTTTTTAACGGTATACGTGACCGTGCCGACGGAGTTACGGGCCTGCAGCTTTCTCTGTTCGGTTTCTATCTTGTTGTAATTAGCGTTCGGGGTGAGAAGGATTGAGCCTAAATTGGCCAGAACGGCTCTGGACCGGTCGGGAAAATCGAGGCCGGAGATGGCTTCGTTGAGGGCCGCCTCGCTCTCTTTGAGGTCGAGCACCCTTTCCACCGGGACCTGTCTTTCCGTGCCGCGCAGATCGACCAGCAGCAGGCCGCGTTCCCTTTCACCGTGGGCGAAAAGGTTTTTCGACAGCACGACGCCGCGGGAGAAGATGCCGGCCAGGGCGCCGACCAGGCTTTCCTCGAGCTCCACCGCGAATTTGAGCCGGGCCAGAGTGGCGATGTCCTGCGGTTCGAGCTCGATGCTCAGGCTGTCGATTATCGCCCGGCGCAGCGGCTCGTAGGATCTGGGGTCGGGATTCTGCTTGACCCAGTCGCGGCCGGCGGCGAAAAGCTGGCGCACCTTGTCCTCGGTGTTGCCCAGAATGTTCGGGTCGTAACTGTAAACCGGCAGGACGCGGTTCTCGGCTTCGGCCTTTTTTTTCTCGGTGGCTTCGGTGTCCTCGACGATGAGGTCGAACGGGGCGACGATGTCGGCCGGAGCTATGTCGCCGGTGGCTATGACCGGCATCCGGCTGGACGGGACGTAGGATTGAATAATCGAGATCACGGCCACGACCAGAAACAGAAAGGTCCAGGGGCTGGAGAAAAAGCGCTTGATTGGCGGAAGAGGCTTATCCGCTTTTGGCTGTGAGCCGCCGTTTGCGACCGGGGCTTTTATTTCGGCCCGTTTGAAAAGCCGGATGTTCTCGAAGCCGATTATGCCCATTATTCAGTCCGTCGTCTGTTCCGCTTTTTCGTAAGCTTTGATGATTTTCTGAACCAGGGGATGGCGGACGACGTCCTTCTCGTTGAAGTAAACGAAGATTATCTGTTTTATTTCGGACAGAATCTTGATGGCCTGGATGACGCCTGATTTGGCCGGCTGGGGCAGGTCGATCTGGGTTATGTCGGCCGTGATGACCAGTTTGGAGTCGAAGCCCTGCCTGGTCAGGACCATTTTGAGCTGCTCCCGGGTCGTGTTCTGAGCCTCGTCGACGATGATGAACGCGTTGTTCAGGGTTCTGCCCCGCATGAAAGCGATGGGCGCGATCTCGATTATTCCCTTTTCGATCAGGCGGCTGGCATATTCGTAGCGGGAAAGCTCGAACAGGGCGTCGTAGAGCGGCCGGAGGTAAGGGTCGACTTTCTGGGCCACATCCCCGGGCAGGAAGCCCAGTTTTTCGCCGGCCTCGACGGCCGGCCGGGTGAGGATTATCCGCTCGACGAGCTTGTTCTGAAGGTAAGTCAGGGCCATGGCCATGGCCAGATACGTCTTGCCCGTTCCGGCCGGGCCTATGCCGAAGACGAGGTCGTTCTCGTTGATGGCCTTGATGTAGTTCTGCTGGTTGAGGCTGCGGGGGCTGACCGATTTCCGGGGCAGTATCAGGGGCTCGGACGGAGAAAAAGCCTCGAGGCCGTTGCCCGAACTGGACTCGAGAAGATCCAAAGATATGAGGAAGTCTTCTTCTTTGAGGCGGCGGCCTTTTTGCTCGAGATCGGCCATTTTGGCGAAGTAGCGGCCGGCGAACTCGGCTTTGGCCGTCGGCCCTTCGATGATCAGGCGGTCGCCGCGGACGGCCAGGCTGACGCCGAGCCGTTCTTCGAGTTTCTTCAACGTTCTGTCCAGAACGCCCGAGAAGGCGGATCCGGCGCAAAAGGATTGTACGATTTTTTCCATTTCGGATTCAGATAAGACGAGGGTGTTTCAAATTTATTCGACCAAATCAGCAATTAGTCATTTATTAGCTTCAATAATGACCGACCGGAAGACCTTTGTCAAGGTTTTTAGCCGCCCGCCGGGCCCGAAGAAAAGACGGCCGGGATTGACCCAAGGCCCTAAAAAACTCATATCTTGCTGAATAAATTATAGATAATGGCGGGCCGGCCGCCTCCCACCTTGAAAAAAAACCGCGGCTGTTATATAAATTTGTCTCGGCCTGCCGGGGCGTGCCGGGCAGGACGGACTTAAAGGAGACGGTATGGAAAAAGAATTCAGCAATATCGCCATCCCGACGAGCCTTTACAAGAAGCTCGAGGAGTTCATCAAGGGAACCGAATTCAGCTCAGTTTCCAGTTTCGCGGCCAAAGTCCTGCGGGAATCAATGAGCAAGGAAGAGCCGGAAACCCAGGTTTTCACCAAGGAAGAGGAAGAGAAGGTCAAGGAGAAACTCAAAGCCCTCGGATACATAGATTAACCGCAGCCGGGCTTTACCCTTTTATTTTTTGCCTCGAATCAAGGGAGGATTGAATGATCCAGCCACATGGCGGGAAGCTCATCGAAAGATGCCTGACGCCCGAAGGCAGGCGCGAAATTCTCGAGCGCCGCGACCAATTTTTGAGCATCCGGCTCGATTCCGGCCTCGTTTCGGACGTCGAGAACCTGGCCGCGGGCGTTTACAGCCCGCTCGAAGGATTTCTCGGCGAGGAGGATTTCAAACATGTCCTGGCTCACATGAGGCTGGCCGACGACACGCCCTGGACCATTCCCATCGTCCTCGACGTGAGCCGGGAGACGGCGGCCAGAGTCAAGGCCGGCGACAGAATCCTGCTCGAGACGGCCGGCGGCCAGCCGGTGGCTGTTTTAAATCTTCGGGAAAAATACGGCTTCGACAAGAAAGAAACGGCCCAGGCCGTGTTCGCGACTTCCGATCCGGCCCATCCGGGTGTGGCCGCGGTCATGGCCATGAGAGACGTCCTGCTGGCCGGGCCGGTCGATCTCATCCAATCGGTCCCGACGGCTTTCGATCGTTTCAAGCTGACACCGAAGGAAACCAGGATACTGTTCAGGGAGAAAGGCTGGCGGACTGTGGTCGGTTTTCAGACCAGGAACACGCCTCATATCGGTCACGAATACGTTCAGAAAACGGCCCTGACCTTCCTGGACGGCATTTTCATCAACCCGGTCATAGGCAAAAAGAAAAAGGGTGATTTCAGGGACGAGGTCATCCTGGCCTCCTACGAAGAGCTGATCAAGCACTACTACCTCAAGGAGACGGCCGTCATGGCCATTCTCCAGATGGAGATGCGCTATGCCGGGCCGCGGGAAGCCGTCCATCACGCCATCGTCAGGAAAAACTTCGGCTGCACTCATATCATAATCGGCCGCGACCATGCCGGCGTGGGCAACTACTATCCGCCGTATGCGGCCCAGGACATATTCCAGGATTTTCCCGACCTCGGCATAGCCCCGCTTTTTTTCAGGTCTTTCTATTACTGCAAGAAGTGCGGGGCGGTGGTCAACGAAAAGATATGCCCTCATCCTTCGTCCGAACATATCGAGTTCAGCGGCACGAAGATCAGGAACATGCTGGTCAACGGCCAACTGCCGCCGCCGGAGCTCATGCGGCCGGAAGTGGCCCGGGTGGTGATGGGTTTCGAGAATCCGTTCAACGACTGAGCCGGCTCGGGGGAGCCGGTGAAAGGCAAAGAACCAAGATGAAGCGAAGAAAAGTGTTGATAGCCGGATTGGATTGCGCCCCGCCGGGTCTCGTCTTCGGTGCCGGCGCCAAGCTTCCCGTTCTGGATAACCTGCGCCAGAAAAGCATGTGGGGGAATCTGCGCAGTTGCGATCCGCCCATAACCATCCCGGCCTGGATGGTCATGTCGACCGGCCTTGATCCCGGGCGTCTCGGCTTGTACGGCTTCCGGCACAGGACCGGTTATTCTTACAAGGATATGTGGATCGCCAACTCGCGGGCCGTCCGGGCCAGGAAAATGTGGGATTACATCGGCGAAAACGGCGGCCAGAGCGCCGTCGTCAGCGTTCCGCCGAGCTATCCGCCGTACCCGGTCCAGGGGAATCTCATCTCCTGCTTCGTCACCCCGCCCGGCACCGACAAGGATTATACCTATCCGGCTTCGCTCAAGTCTGAAATCGAGGAGCGCTTCGGCCGGTACATTTTCGACGTCGTCTTCAGAACCGAAAACCGGGACGAGATCTTGAAGGGCCTGTACGACATGGCCGAGCGCAGGTTCGAGGTCATGCGCTGGCTGGCCGGAGCCAAGCCGTGGGACCTGTTCATGTTCGTCGAGATCGGAGTCGACCGCATCCATCACGCTTTTTGGAAATTCATGGATCCGGAACACCACCTTTACCAGCCCGGCAACAAGTACGAGAACGCCATAAAGGATTATTATCTTTACCTGGACGGCAAGCTGGGCGAGCTTCTTTCGGGCCTCGACGACGAGACGGCCGTGCTCGTCGTTTCCGACCACGGCGCCAAAAGGATGAAAGGCTGCTTTTGCATCAACGACTGGCTGATTGAGAAAGGCTGGTTGAAGGTCAAGGAGAGGCCGACGACTCCGAAGAAGTTCGAGGATCTCGAGGTTGACTGGGCGAAAACCAGGGCCTGGGCCTGGGGCGGCTATTATGCCAGGATCTTCCTGAACGTGGAGGGCCGTGAGCCGCGAGGGTCCATCGCTCCGGAAGACTACGAGCGCGTCCGGGATGAGCTCGCGGCCGAGATAATGAATATCCGCGGCCCGGCCGGCGAGGAGTGGGCGACGAGGATCATCAAACCCCAGGAGCATTACGAAGTTCTGGAAGGCGACTACCCGGACATGATGGTTTATTTCGACGACCTGTACTGGCGTTCGGCCGGAACTCTCGGTTACGGTACCATGTACCTGCCCGAGAACGACACCGGCCCCGACGATGCCGTCCACGATTACGACGGCATATATATTCTTTACGATCCGGTGAGCCGCGTCCGGGGGCGGAGGGACTCGAGCATAATCGACATCGCCCCGACCGTCCTCGATATGATGGGCATTCCGGCCGGGGAAGGCATGAAGGGAAAAGTAATAACCCGATAACCTGAAAGAGAGAAGGAGTGATCGACCGAAATGTGTGAGGACAAAGCAGGTTTTACCCTATGGTTTACCGGGCTGCCGTGTTCCGGGAAATCGGCCGTGGCCGACAGGGTGGCCGGGGCTCTCAGAGAGTGCGGCCGCCGCGTGGAGAGGCTTGACGGCGACATCGTCAGGAAGGGCCTGACCCGCGATCTGGGCTTTTCCAAGGACGACCGCGACGAAAACATAAGGCGGGTGACTTTCGTGGCCAAACTTCTTTCGAGGAACGGCGTCGCGGTCCTCGCGTCATTCATTTCGCCTTACCGGGTGATGAGGGATAAGGCCAGAGCCGAGACCACCAACTTCATAGAGGTCTACACCAGGTGCCCGGTGGAGGTTTGCATGGGGAGAGACGTCAAGGGCATGTACCAGAAGGCCCTGGCCGGTGAGATAAAAGAATTTACCGGGGTATCCGATCCCTACGAGGAACCGCTGAAACCGGAACTCGTTCTCGACACGGACAAAGAAACTCTCGAAGAAAGCACCGCCCGGGTGCTCGAATATCTGGAAGAAACGGGGATTCTATAATGTCTTCTTTCCTGGTTACGGGCGGGGCGGGCTTCATCGGCTCGCATATCGCCGGGACTTTAGTCGAGAGAGGCGAGAGAGTCCGCGTCCTGGACAATCTGCTGACCGGCAATCTGGCCAACATGACCTCTTTCGCCGGCCGGGTTGAATTCCTCGAGGGCGACATCCGCGACCTCGAGGTTTGCCGCCGGGCCGTGGCCGGAGTCGACTACGTTATCCACCAGGCGGCCCTTCCGTCCGTGCCGCGCTCGGTCAAAGATCCCAGGCTGTCCAATGAGATCAACGTCGGCGGGACGCTCAACCTGCTCGTCTGCGCCCGGGAGGCAGGCGTGAAGAGCTTTGTCCTGGCTTCCTCATCTTCGGTTTACGGCGGCGACGAGCGCCTGCCGAAGATCGAAGGCCAGGAGGGCCAGCCGCTCTCGCCGTATGCCCTGACCAAGCTGGCCGCCGAGAAATACGCCGTCCTTTTCCACGAACTTTACGGCCTGAATACGGTAGCGCTCCGGTATTTCAATGTTTTCGGGCCGCGCCAGGATCCGGCCTCGCAGTACGCGGCCGTCGTGCCGCTTTTCATGACCAGAGTGCTGAGAGGGGAAAGGCCGGTGATTTACGGTGACGGCGAGCAGTCCCGGGATTTCACCTATGTGGCCAATGTGGTCGAGGCCAATATCCTGGCCGCCCGGTCGGAGAAAGCGGCCGGGCGAGTCATGAATATCGCCTGCGGTGAAAGTTACAGTGTGAATTTCCTGCTCGAGACGGTGGGCAGGCTGGCCGGCCGCGAGGTTCAGGCCGTTCATGAGGGCCCGAGGCCGGGCGACATCAAACATTCCCTGGCCGATATCGGACAAGCCAGCGAAATACTCGGTTTCCGGCCGTCGGTCGGATTCCGGGAGGGCCTGGAAAGAACGATCAAATGGTATATCGAGATGGAGAAGGAGAAATCGGGATGAACAAACTCGCCTCGACCATGGAGAAGAAAATTCTGTCGCACGAGGCCAGAATCGGCGTCATCGGCCTCGGCTATGTCGGCCTGCCGTTGGTAAAAACATTTCTTCATAAAGGTTTTCCGGTCACCGGTTTCGACGTCGACCGGCGTAAAGTGGATATGCTCAACCGCGGCCGGAGTTACATACGCCACATCACCGCCAACGAGTTGAAGAAATTCCTGGCCGCAAAAAAGTTTTACGCCACCTCGGATTTCGGCCGGTTAAAGGAATCGGACGTCATCGTCATCTGCGTCCCGACTCCGCTCGACGGCCACGGCAATCCGGACCTGTCCTTCGTCCTGAATACGACGGCGACCATCGCCGGGAATTTGCGGCGGGGCCAGCTGGTCGTTCTCGAAAGCACGACCTATCCCGGAACGACCGACGGGGCCATGAAGCCCATCCTGGAGGCCGGCGGGCTGCGGGCCGGCCTGGATTTCTTCCTGGCTTTCTCGCCGGAAAGGGAAGACCCGGGCAACCGCGATTACTCGACATCGACCATTCCCAAAGTGGTCGGCGGCTTGACCAAAGATTGCCTCAGGCTGGCCAGGGCGCTTTACGACGAGATCGTAGTCAAGACGGTCCCGGTTTCATCGACCAGAGCGGCCGAGGCGACCAAGCTCCTGGAGAATATCTTCCGTTCGGTCAATATCGCCCTGGTCAATGAGCTCAAAATCATCTTCGACCGAATGGGCATCGACATCTGGGAGGTCATCAGGGGGGCGTCGTCCAAGCCGTTCGGCTTCATGCCTTTTTACCCCGGTCCCGGGCTGGGCGGTCACTGCATTCCGATCGATCCTTTTTATCTGACCTGGAAGGCCAAGGAATTCGATTACAACACCCGTTTCATCGAGCTGGCCGGCGAGATCAATACCAGGATGCCCTATTACGTCGTCGACAGGACCATAGCCGGGCTTAACGAGCGGGGGAAAGCCATAAAAGGAGCCAACGTGCTCGTGCTGGGCATCGCCTACAAAAAAGACATAGACGATCCGCGCGAGTCACCCTCGCTCAAGATAATAAGCCTGCTTCGGGAAAGAGGGGCCCGGGTCTCGTACAACGATCCTTATATCGCGAAGTCGGCCGGGCACCGCGAATACCCAGGCCTGGATTTGAATTCGGTGCCTTTGACCGCGGCCCGTCTGAAAAGGGCCGACGCCGTCGTCATCGCCACCGACCATTCTGTTTACGATTATAAGTGGATAGTAAAACACGCCCCGCTCGTCATCGATACGAGAAACGCCGTCAGGGCTAAGAGGAAAAACGTCGTCAAGGCCTGAGCCTGCTGCGGGTTTCCGGCCTCAGCAGATGCGGGGCAGGAGCTCGGTCGTCAACGGCTCGAGGAGCCGCAAACCGCCGGCCGATGTTTTCAGGAGCAGCTCGCCCGGCCGGCCCTGGCTGCGGCCGATTTGGCCGATGACGGCGGCTTTCCGGCCGAGTTCCGACCGGCGGATGGCCTTGACCATGTTTTCGGCTTTGCCGCCGGGTGCGACGACGACGGCCTTGCCCTCCGAAGCTAAAAACAGCGGATCGATGCCCAGAATGTCGGCCGCCGCCTGGACCGACCGGCTGAAAGGGATGAGTTCCTCTTCGATGAGGACCGGGTAGGGGAGGCGTTCGGCAAGCTCGCAGAGTATCGTGGCCAGACCGCCCCGGGTCAGGTCGCGCATCCACAGGGCGCCGGTTCTCCAGAGATTCAGCAGAAAGAGGAGCGGAGCCGTATCGCTTCTCGCGGCCGTTCTGATCGGGAATTCGCCCCGGGCCGACATGACGGCCAGGCTGTGGTCGCCGGGCTCGCCTGTCACGATTATTTTGTCGCCGGGCCGTATGGCCTTCAGCGCGGGCCTGGCGATGACCTTTCCGACGCCCGAGGTGTTGATGAACAGCTTGTCGGCCTGGCCCTGCCTCACGAGTTTGGTGTCTCCGGTGACGACCAGGACGCCGGCCCTGTCGGCCGCCGACCTGACTGACCGGAGGACTCTGCCGATCACGGCTTCGTCGAGCCCTTCTTCGATTATAAAAGCCAGAGACATATAGCGGGGTTCGGCTCCGGCGGCTATCAAGTCATTGACCGTACCGTATATCGCCAGCTTGCCGATGTCTCCGCCGGGGAAAAATAGAGGGTGGACGACATAGCTGTCCGTCGTCAGGGCCAGACCGGACGGAAGCAGGGCCGAGTCGGAAAGCTCGTTGAGAAACCTGTTGCCCAGGTTGTCGAGGATCGGGCCGCTGATGAATTCGCGCATCAGGCGGCCGCCCGAACCGAGTTCAAGCGGCATCTTGTTCATTTCTGTTGTCCTCCGGTTGGTCCGAACTTGTAATGGATGAGGCAGGCGCCTTCGTAAGAAACCATGCAGGGGCCGAGAGGCGAGTCCGGAGTGCATTTTTTCCCGAATTGAGGGCACTCCTCGGGCCTGGCTTTCCCCTTGACGACTTCACCGCACAGGCAGCCCGGAAGGCCCCGGATCTTCTCTCTCAGGTTTATTCCGTATTTTTCGGCCGCGCTCCAGGCCGAGAAGGCAGGCCGGACTTTAAGGCCGCTGCGGGGAATCAGGCCGAGGCCGCGCCAGGAGGCGTCGTAAGGCTCGAGGACTTCGGCCATGAGCGCTGTGGCCGCCGGGTTGCCTTCCGGCCTGACGGCCCGGGCGTATTCAAGCGAGACCTCGGGCTTGCCGGATGTCAATTGTCTTAAGATCGCGAGGACGCCGAGCAGCACGTCGCCGGGTTCGAAGCCGGCGATCGCTCCCGGAATCCGGTATTTTTCGGCCACGAACGAATAAGGGTAGGCCCCGATGATGGCCGAGACGTGACCGGGATAAAGAAATCCGGTCACGGCCATATCACCCGATTTGAGGATATGTTCGAGGGCCGGAGGGATGAGCCAGAAGGCGGTCAGGACGGAGAAATTGCCGAGCTTTTCGCTCGCGGCCTGCCTGATGACGTAAGCTATGGAAGGAATGGTCGTTTCGAAGCCGGCCCCGAAAAAAACGACTTCGCGATCCGGCCGGCGGCGGGCTTCGTCGAGAGCCTCGGCCGGCGAATAAACCACTCTGATTTCCGAGCCTTTGGCCGGAACCGTTCTCTGGAGAGAGCCGATTCTCGTCGGCACTCTGGTCATATCGCCGAAAGTGGCCAGAGTCAGGTTGTTATGTCCGGTGGCCAGATTGATGGCTGCTTGATGAAAGACGTCGGGAGTGATGCACACCGGGCATCCGGGCCCGGAAATCATCTCCACCCCGGCCTCGAGCAAGAGCGGGGAGAGGCCGTTCCGGAAGATGGTCATGGTGTGGGTGCCGCAGATTTCCATTATTTTTACCGGCCGGGCCATGCCGGAGGTCAGGCCGGAGATTCCGGCCAGCAGGGCTTTGATGCCTTTCGGGCTGCGCAGTTCTTTCATGGTCTACGGATAATTGAGAAGGCGGCTCCAGAGCTTCCGCCGTGCGGCCTTCGGGTTCAGGACTTTTCCAGTTCCTGAAAAAGCTTGAGAGTCTTCCTGGCTTCCTTCCCGTCCAGGACCGATATGGCGAAACCGGCGTGGACTATCACCCAGTCACCGGTCTTCACGCCGGGAACCAGGCTGAAGTTAGCTTCGACCCGGCTTCCCATATAGTCCACGACACCCTGCCCGGAAGGATCGAGCTTGACTATTTTCCCCGGAACGGCCAGGCACACGGTCATTTCCTCCGCTTGACTCTAAAGTTTAGCAGAGCGCTGCCGGCTTGTCCAATCCGGCCGGAGCGGCGGGTTTGAAATGCCCCGGGGGCATGCTATAATTGCCTGCATGTCCGACCGGTTGGAAGGCTATATAAAACCCGGGACTCCGGAATATGAGATCCTCAAAACCATAGATTTTGCCCGGCTTCCGGTGCATGTGGCTGTGATCATGGACGGCAACGGCCGCTGGGCCAGGAAGAGGGGGATTTCGAGGATCGAAGGCCATAAAGCCGGAGCCGAATCGGTCCGGGAGGTAGTCGAAGCCGGCGCCCGTCTGGGTCTCAAATACCTGACCCTTTATGCTTTTTCGAGCGAAAACTGGAAGAGGCCGGCCGACGAGGTCCGCCGTCTCTGGGGCCTGCTCCGCAACTATCTGAAAAATCAGGACCGGGTGCTGGTCGAGAATGACCTGAAACTCAGAATCATCGGCCGCCAGGAGAGAATCCCGGCCTCGGTCTTGCGCGAACTGCGAAGGGTGGAACGGCTGACGGAGAATAACAAGCGTATGACCGTCGTCATGGCTCTCAACTACGGCGGCAGAACGGAAATCGTCGACGCCGCCCGCCGCCTGCTGGCAGAAAGGGCGGTAGCTCCCGACCGTCTCGATGAGGATACCTTCGGCCGGTATCTGTATACGGCCGGCTTGCCCGATCCGGACCTGCTGATCAGGACCAGCGCCGAGCAGCGGATATCGAATTTCCTGCTCTGGCAGATCGCTTACACGGAATTATGGATAACCGACGTTCTCTGGCCCGATTTCCGAAGGCTCCACCTGCTCCAGGCGATCGCCGATTATCAGAAGAGAGAGCGCAGGTTCGGCGATGTCACAAGCGGCCCGGCGACCGGCGCGGACCGCGGGCCTGGCCAAAAACGGAAAGAAAGAGAAGCGGAATAAATGAGCCTTCTGAAAAGAACCCGGACGGCCGTCCTGCTGATTGCTTTCGTTTTCGTCGTCGTTCAGTATGCCCCGAGATGGGCCTGGTTTATTTTTTCCCAGGCGTTCATCCTGGCGGCCATGATCGAATTTTACGCTCTGGCCGAAAAGCGCGGCCTTTTTCCCAGACGCTGGTTGGGGATATTACTGGCCTTGCTTCTGGGCTTCGGATTTTACCTGCATAATTTGCCGATCGAGGTCATGCTTTTCGCCGTTCTTCTCGTCTCGGCTTTGTATTTCGTTTTCACGGTCAACCGGATCGAAAAACTCGCCTCCTTTCCGGCCTCTTTCGCCATAACGGTCATCGGAATCTTTTATATCTCTTTCCCCTTGAATTACCTTTATTTAGGGCGCCATGAATTCGGGCCCTATCACCTCTATTTTCTGTTTGGCATTATTTTCCTGGGCGACACCGGGGCCATGTTTATAGGCAGCGCTTTAGGCAAGAGAAAGATGACGCCTGTTGCCAGCCCGAAAAAAACCTGGGAAGGGAGCTTTGGCGGCATAATTTCCGCCTGCGGCGGGGCGCTTCTGGCCCGTTTTGTTCTGGCTGGTTTTTCCCCGGCCATCGGGGCTCTGCCCTTAAGCACGACGCTTTTAACCGGGTTTTTCGTCCATGCCGCGGCTCAGATTTCCGACCCGTTAGAGTCGCTCTTCAAGAGGGCGGTCGGAGTCAAGGATTCCTCCAACGCCCTTCCCGGCCACGGCGGCTTCCTCGACCGGATCGACAGCCTGATTCTGGCCAGCCCGCTCTTCTATTTCCTGGTCAGGTACTTCTGGAAGTGAATGGCCCGGCATGACAAGGCTGATTTCCATACTCGGCTCGACAGGATCGATCGGCACCAATGTCCTCAAAGTCGTGGATAAGATGCCGGGGGCTTTTCGGGTGGCCGCTTTGGCCGGTGGGCGAAACGCCGGGCTGATGGCCGAGCAAATCGAGAAATACCGGCCGTCGTTCGTTTCAGTCCTGGACAAGAAACAGGCCGAATCAATCAGGTCCAGAGCCAGGCGTTTCGGAACCAAAGTGCTCTGGGGAGACACCGCCGCCGAGGAGATAGCCTCTCTCGACGGCGTCGACATTGTGATTTCGGCCATAACCGGTATGGCCGGTTTCCGTCCGACTCTGGCTGCGGCCCAAAAAGGGACGGTCCTCGCCCTGGCCAACAAGGAATCGATGGTCGTCGGCGGCCGTCTGATCAGGCAGGCGGCCCGGCGGTTCCGGACGAAAATTGTCCCGGTCGACAGCGAGCACTCCGGCGTTTTTCAGTGCCTCTGCGGGAGGCGGAAGAAGTTCGTCAGGCGGCTTATTTTGACCGCCTCCGGCGGGCCTTTTTTCAGGACGCCTGCGGCCGAGATTAAAAACAAGACCGTGGCTCAAGTTCTCCGCCATCCCCGCTGGCATATGGGCCGGAAAGTGACAGTCGATTCGGCGACGATGATAAACAAAGGTCTGGAGCTCATCGAGGCCCGCTGGCTTTTTGATTTTCCGCCGGATAAGCTCGACGTCCTGATCCATCCTCAGAGTGTCGTCCATTCCCTGGTCGAGTTCGAAGACGGATCGATTTTGGCCCAGCTCAGTGCGACCGACATGAAGATCCCGATTCAGTACGCCCTGACGTATCCGGAGCGGGTGAATTCCTCGCTGCCCCGCCTGGATTTGGCCGGTGTCAAACGGCTCGAATTTTTCCCGGTCGACGTCCGCCGCTATCCTTTGTTTCAGACCGCGAGAGAGGCCCTCGAGTCAGGAGGAAGCGCGCCCGTGGCTCTGAACGCGGCCAACGAGACGGCCGTGGCCGCTTTTCTGAATGCTTCCATAGGCTTCACGGATATAGCCAGGGTGGTCATCGAAGTCCTGGACCGCTATGTGCCGGGGCCGACGGATTCGGTCGGAGCGGTCTTCGAAATTGACCGCCAGGCCAGACGGCTGGCCGAAGATTCTATTATTCTCAGAAAGAAAGGCTGATCATGCCTACGATATTGGGTACCATCATCGCGTTTATCATCGTATTCGGCGTTCTGGTTTTCGTCCACGAGTTCGGGCATTTCTTCATGGCCAAACTGTTCGGCGTGCGCGTCGAGGTTTTTTCCTTCGGTTATGGGAAAAGAATCTGGGGCGTAAAGAAAGGCGAGACCGATTACCGGATAAGTATCGTGCCGATGGGCGGTTACGTCAAACTGCTTGGCGAGGGCATGTTCGAAAAGGATAAGAAGCTCGAACCCAATGATCTCATGGCCAAACCCCGCTGGCAGAGATTCCTCATCCTGGTCATGGGACCGGTGATGAACATAGTCCTGGCCGTGGTTCTGGTCGCCGTCATAAACATTGTCGGTGCCCAGGTCCCCGAGTATCAAGACCAGAAACCGGTCGTCGGCTGGATAGATCCTGGTTCGCCCGCGGAGGGCTCCGGGCTGATGATCGGCGATGAAATATTGAGAATCAACGGCCGGGCGGTCGAGACCTGGACCGACGTCGAAATCGCCGTCGGTTCCAAGCCGGAAAGAACTTTGAGACTCGACGTAAGACGCGACGGCCGGGAAGAGACAGTCGAGCTCAAGACCGAGTCGGTGACCAGGTATCAGATGGGTTATGCCGGGCTGCGGGCCAAGATACTGACACAGCTCCAGATGATCGTTCCGGGATCGCCGGCCGAAGAAGCCGGTCTTGAGCCGGGTGATATTATCCTGGCCGTCGACGGCAAGCCGGTTTATTATTACCAGTTCGTGGAGACCATCGAGGCCAATGCCGGAAAGGAAATCAGCCTGACTGTCGATAGAAAAGGAGAAATCCTCGAAATCCCGGTAACGCCCCGTCTCGAAGGCAAGGTGGGCAAGATAGGCATCGGCCAGATCCCTAAGTCGGTTTTGAAGAAATACAGCTTTTTCCCGGCGATCGGACAAAGCGTCAAAGAAAACATCAAGAACACGACGCTTCTCGTGCGGTTTCTGAAGGATCTTTTCAGGGGGGAAGCTTCGACCAAACAGCTTGGCGGTCCGCTCGACATCGCTTCTTTCTCCTATGCGGCTATGCGCCTTGGCCTGCTGGCCATGATAAGCTGGATTGCGGTCATCAGCCTTCAGCTCGGCCTCCTCAATCTTTTTCCCATCCCGGTCCTTGACGGAGGCCAGATTTTCGTCCTGGCCGTCGAGGGGATTAGCCGCCGGGACTTGAGTCCCAAAGCCCGGGAAATATGGTTGCAGATCGGCTTCGTCATGTTCATCTTTTTGATAGTCTTCGTGATAATCAACGATATCATCAAACGTTTGCCGAACGGCTGGCAGAGCCTTGTGCCTTTCTGATTTGAAACGCGGGGAGGATTAGACGGATGTTGATAACGGATATGAAGATGCCGTTTCCGCGCCGGCTGACCAGGCCGGTCCGAATCGGCGGAATTCAGGTGGGGGGTGAAGCGCCGGTCTCTGTCCAGTCCATGACCAAGACGCAGACGGCCGATGTCAGGGCCACGCTGGCTCAGATCCGGAAGATGGAAAAGGCCGGTTGCGATATAGTCAGGTTGGCCGTTCCCGACCTTGAAGCCGCCCTGGCCCTGAAGGAAATCAAAAAAAGGAGCGGAATCCCGGTAATCGCCGACATCCATTTCGACCACAGGCTGGCCCTCTCCTCTCTCGAAGCCGGGGTCGACGGACTCAGAATAAACCCGGGCAACATAGGAGCCAGGCACAAAGTGGCCGAAGTCGCCAAAGCGGCCCTGGAACGCATGGTCCCGATAAGAATCGGAGTCAATTCCGGTTCGATCGAAAAAGAGATGGCCGCCAGGTTCGGCGGCCCGACGCCGGAAGCGATGGTCGAGAGCGCTTTGCACCATGTGAGCCTTCTCGAAGAAGTCGGCTTCGATCTGATAAAGATCTCGCTCAAGGCATCCGATATCGCCAGGACTGTCGAAGCCTACCGGCTTCTGGCCGACAGGGTGGACTATCCGTTTCATGCCGGGATAACCGAAGCCGGCACCCTCCTGGCCGGTACCGTCAAGTCCTCGGCAGGCCTTACCCTGCTTCTGGCTCAGGGGCTGGCGGACACGATAAGGATTTCGCTAACGGCTGCTCCGGAGGCCGAAGTTTTCGTGGCCTCGAAACTGCTGAGAAGCCTCGGCCTGAGGAAGAGCGGGCTTGATTTCATTTCCTGCCCGAGCTGCGGCCGCTCGCGCGTCAACCTGGTCCGAATAGCCAATGAAGTGGAAAAAGGGTTGATGAAACTAAAGATAGACATCCCCATGTCGGTGGCCGTCATGGGTTGTCCGGTCAACGGCCCCGGCGAAGCCAGAGAAGCGGACATCGGCATAGCCTGTGATATCGGTGCCGGAATAATTTTCCGGAAGGGTAAACCTTTAAGGAGAGTGCCTGAGGCCCGGCTCGTGCCGGAGTTTCTCAAAGAAGTGGTTGCTTTTGTCGAAGCGAGCAAGAAGAGACAATAAAAAGAAGGGAAGGACGTCTCCGTCCTTCCCTTGATTTTTCAATCGTTCGGTGGGACTGGAAAGCCGGCGGGGGATCAGTCGCCTTTTTCGGTTTTTCTTTCGGTTATAATCCCCACGACTTCGATTCCCGCCCCTCGAATATAATCCATCAGGTCGACGATATTGCCGTATTCGAGATCCTGGTCGACCCTCAGGTATAGTTTCTTTTCGGGAACGGTCAAAAATTCTTCTTCCAAGGCATTCTGAAGATTCTCTCTCAGAACCTGGTCCTGGTTGATATAGATTACGAATCCGTTCGGGGCTCGAATATCTTTCTTCAGGGCCAGGACGACAGGCGGGTTTTCGGGCATCGAGCCGGTGAATTGAGCGCTCGGAAGTTTGACGTCCACGCCCTTCTGAACGAGCGGAGTGACGACCATGAAGATGATCAAGAGAACCAAAAGAACGTCACAGAGAGGTACGACGTTAGGTTCTGAACGAACCTCTTCTTTTGCACCCGCAGTAATTTTCCTAGCCATTTTTACCTCTCGTTCACCCGGCCGCTAAGAGGCCGGGATGCGCTGAATTCAGAGTTTGCCTGCTTCACTCGATCTGATGAAGAAATCAACGATCTGAGAGGAGGTATTTTCCATCTCGGCTTCGTAGATTTCTACCTTTGAATTAAGCAGGTTGAAGCACCAGAGCGCAATGATAGCCACGGCGATGCCGAAGGCTGTGGTAATGAGGGCTTCAGCTATGCCGGCGGCGACCGCGCCGATACCACCCGAGCCGGTCAGAGCCATTCCGCGGAAGGCGTTGATGATGCCGAAAATCGTGCCGAACAGACCAATGAACGGTGAGGATGTAGCTATGGTCGCCATAACGGGCAGGCCTCTTTTCAGATCCTGCGTGAACAGGGCAGCGGCTCTATTGCAACCCCTGACGGCGGTTTCAACCCGTTCCTCCACCGGCAGGTTAGCTTCCTTGCCGGCGAGAAATTCCTGGATGCCAGCGGCTGTAACTCTGGCTAGATGACTACCCTTGTTTTCCTTCTTGGAAGAGAGCGCAAGAGCGTCCTTGACGTTGCCGGCCTTGAGAAGGTCGGCCAGCTTGGGGGCCACTTGTTTGGATTTTTGGCGGGCGCGGGAAAAGGTAAGCAATCGTTCGATGTAGAGATAAATGGTGATGACGGACAGGAGAATCAGAATGATCGCAACCGTTTTGGCCACGACTCCCATGGCCTGCCACATTTCAATCAGACCGAATTGCATGGGTCATACCTCCTTTAAAATATCGAAAGCCATATATAGCTTTTTATTTCAGTTGGAATCTGACTGTAACCGTGAAGACGACCGGACGGGGCCTGCCGTTGATGATCATCGGCTCATAGACCCATTGCCGGACCGCATCGATAGCCGCCTGATCAAGGAGCGGAATGGACCTCAGAACCTTAACGTCCCGCACGCGGCCGTAAACGTCGGTTACGGCTTCGAGGATGACGGTTCCCTCGACCCTGGCCTGCCTGGCGATTTCCGGGTAGACGGGTTCGACTCGCTTGACAAGATTGGGAGGTTTTATCTCGCCGATAGCTCTTACCGGAGCTTCCATCTCGGCCCCGACCACGCCGCCGATGACACCGCCGACCACTCCGCCGAGGACGCCGCCGATAACGCCGCCTTCGACGCCGCCTTCGACGCCGCCTTCGATACCTATGTCGGAGATCACTTCTTCGCCGATTTCTTCAGGGATTTCGACCGGGGCTACCAGGCGTCCGGGTTCGAAAGTCTGGGCCTGAGCCTGAACTGGTTTGATCCTCGTCCTGGTACCGGAACTCTTCCTCTTGGCCGGTGGCGGAGGCGGGGGCGGGGGCGGGGGAGGTGGAGCAAGGAAGGCGCTGTAAACTTCGACGGTCGGGAGTTCGCCCGTCGACAGGAGAGGGACGACGATCGCCGTAGCGATGAAAGCGAGATGGATGATCAGGGCTATGGGGAGGGCGAGGGCTTTTCTCGCAGTTCCTTTTTGACCCCGGAAAAAGGAGTCCTTGAAAAACTCGGGGATTTGTTCTTTTGGGACCTGCTTCTTAACTTCAGCCATTGTCTTAACCTCACGCTCTTAGATTACAAAACCACCAAAGCAAGTATAGATTAAAAACTGCCCTTTTACAAGAAAAATTTAATAAAAATTATCATCAGCGGCTTTTCTTTGAGGGAAAGATTTTCCTCCAGAAGAGAACGACGGGGCAGGACAGGGAAATCGTCGAGTACACGCCCTCAATTGTGCCGACGAGCATCAGGAAGGCGAAATCGTTGATTACCTCTCCACCGAACAGGAACAGTGCCAGGACGGTCAGGAAAAGCGTACCCGAGGTGATGACCGTCCGCCCCAGGGTCTGGTTCAGACTGGCGTTCATAATTTCTTCCAGCCGGGCCTTTCTCAGGATCTTCTGGTTTTCCCTTATCCGGTCGAAAATCACGATCGTGTCGTTTATCGAGAAGCCAACTATGGTCAAAAGTCCGGCTATGATCGGCAGATTTATTTCCCTGGTTGTGAATGAGTATATGCCGAGGGTTATCAGGACGTCCTGGGCCAGGGTGAAAATGGCGGCGACACCGTATTCGAGTTTGAAACGCAGGGCGATGTAGACGAGCATTCCGATTAGCGACCAGATTATGGCCTGGGTGGCCCGCTTCCGGAGGTCTTTACCGACCTGGGGGCCGACGCTTTCCCGGCTGAGCACCGAAATCCGGCCGATATGCGTTTTTTCTTTCAAAACGCTCAAAGCTTCGGGCTTGAAATCCAGATTCTCTAGCTCGCTGAAGCTCGATATTATGCCTTTTTCGTTGCGGTAGGCTATGATGCGGCGAGCGGTCTCGGCCCCAGTGCCGGGCAAGGAAGACTCGAGAAGCAAACTCAGGCTTCTTTCGTCAACCGTGTTGAGGTCAGTCAGCTCCGGCACCTGGCTCTGTTCGCCGTCGCCCGCCTGCAGGGCCCCGATTATCTTGTCGGCCAGGGCGGCGTGGGCTTCGAGCTGTTCCTCTTCCGAGGCCTTGACGTTGACGCTTTCCACGGCCCTGATCTGGAATTCGCGGCCGCCTTTTTGGGTTTCCTGGATGACGCTTTTTCCCAAACCGACGTCCTTGAGCAACTGCCGGATATCGCCCACATCGGTCGGCTCCGTGAACATGATCCGCAGAAGCGTCCCCTCGCCGAAGTCGACGCCGAGCTTCAGGCCTTTGAACATGGTAACGTTGATGATCCCGGCCAGGATGATGACCGCGGTCAGGATGAGGGCGTGGTATTTATATTTTAGGAACGGTATGTTGGGAGTTTTGAATAATTGCATTTCAGATACTCAGCCTTTTCGCGGATTTCTTGACCGCCAGGTCAAAGATCAGGTGAGAAACGAAAACGGCCGTAAAAAGGTTGGCCACCAGGCTGATGACCAGAGTTACGGCATATCCCCGGATCGGGCCGGTGCCGAACTGAAAAAGGAAAACGGCCGACATTATCGTGGTCAGGTTCGAGTCGAAGATGGCCGTGAAAGCCCGGTTGAAGCCCTGGGGAATGGAGTTAAGGATGCTTTTTCCGGTGGACAGCTCTTCTTTGATGCGCTCGAAAATCAGGACGTTGGCATCGACCGACATGCCGATGCCAAGGATGATGCCAGCGATGCCGGGCAAGGTCAAACTGGCCCGGAAGTAGGCCAGCGACCCGAACAATATGATCACGTTCATGATCATGGCTGCGACGGCGTTCAGGCCAGAGAGTTTATAGAAGAAAACCATGAAGATCATGACCGAGACTATCGCCGCCAGGCCGGCCACCATTCCCTGGCGGATGGAGTCGGCTCCTAGGGCCGGGCCTATGGTTCTTTCCTCAAGATATCTTATTCCGGCCGGAAGAGCTCCGGCCCGTAATATGACCACCAGATCCTGGGCTTCCTCGACCGAGAAACGGCCCTGAATCACCCCGCCCTGAGCCCTGGAAATTCTATCCTGGACCACGGGAGCCGATTGAATCTTGCCGTCCAGGATGATGGCGATCTGCTTGCCTATGTTCTCGCCGGTGACTTTCTCGAACCTGGCTCCTCCTTCGGGATTCAAGGTGAAGGAAACGGCCGGGGTGTTCCACTCATCGGTCGTCTGGCGGACGGTCCTTAAATCGCGCCCGGTCACAACGGCTACTTTGCTGACCAGGTAAAAACCGCTCTGGCCCCGCTTGGGATCACCCTTGACGATTTCGGCATCTTCGGGGACGACCCCGCCGAAGCCGGAAAGAAGAGTCGCTTCATCGGCCGCCGGGCCGGCTTTGACCAGCTTCCATTCGAGCAAGGCGGTGACCTTGATCAGGTTCTTGACCCGCTCGGGATCGTCGACTCCGGGAAGCTCGACGAGTATTTTATCGCTTCCCTGCGTCTGGATGATAGGTTCGGCGACGCCGAACTGATCGACTCTGTTACGTATTGTCTCCAGTGTTTGCTCGACGGCCTGCTTCCTGAGGAAGAGCACTGAGGCCGGCTTGAGAGTCAGTGTGGCCCTGTCGCCCGTAAAGGAATAGTCCCAGTCGCGGGCGTATTCGTCCAACAGGTCGCGAATCTTGACGTCCTGGTCGGCCAGCAGCCCCGAGGCCGTAAATTTCCCCGGCGAATCTTTGATCACGGACCCGAAGGTAATTTTGCTCTTGTTGAACAAATCCTGGATTCTGGCGATTTCCTGATCAGTCTCGATATTGATGGAATCTTCGGTTATGACCTGGAGGACGAGATGGATACCGCCTTTCAAATCGAGGCCGAGTTTTATTTTTTTAGCCGGAGGATATAAAAAGAAGATTGCCGCGGCCAGGAGAACCACGACCGCGATCATTTTCCATCGTAGGTTTTTCCTCATTTTAGTCGCACTTTCGGTTGAAATTTCGCCCCGCCGGGCCTCAGCCCGGGATTCTAAGAGGTTTTGGTCTGGACCGATTGATCGAGGATAATGGCCACCGCGCTTTTCGTGACCTCGATGACCGTGTTGGAGGCGATTTTGAGCTCGATACGATCGGGTTTCACTCCCATGACCGTTCCGAACATTCCGCCCGAAGTTACCACTCTGTCACCGGATTTCAGATTATTCACCATCTCCTGGTGCTTTTTCTGTTTTTTCCGCTGAGGCAGGATGATCAGGAGGTAAAAAATAACGAACACGGCGATGAACGGCAAAAGGGCTGAGAGCATGCTCGGCCCGGCCGCGCCGGGCTGGGCGGCCTGACTCCCCGCCGTCGCTAAAGCTAGAAACATCATTCTTCTTCTTCCTTTATTTTATTGTTTCCGCCGCCCATTATACTCTTTTTAAGGGCGGCGAAGGAATTCGTTCGGATAGATTGCCGGATTTTGGCCAAGATGTCAAGATAATAGTGGAGGTTATGAATGGTATTCAGGATCGCCGAGGCGATTTCTCCCCTCTCGAACAGGTGCCTCAAGTAGGCCCGGCTGAAATTGCGGCACGTATAACAGCCGCAGTTTTCGTCGATCGGCCTCGGATCGCGGGCGTATTTCTCGTTTTTTATCGAAATCCGTCCCCGGCCGGTGAACAGCGTTCCGGTCCGGGCGTTCCTGGTGGGCAGGACGCAGTCGAAGAAATCCACTCCCCGTTCCACGGCTTCGAATATATCCTCTATGTAGCCGACGCCCATCAGATAACGCGGTTTGTCGGGCGGAAGTATCCGCCCGGCGTTCTCAAGAATCCGGAAAAGCTCCGTCCTGGGCTCGCCGAGCCCGAGCCCGCCGTACGCGTAACCGGCGAAATCGATTTCGAGGAGCTCTTCTATGCATCGCCGTCTCAGGTCGTCGAATACGCCGCCCTGGTGAATTCCCCATATCTGCTGTTCCGTGTCCCTTCTGGAGAAGGTTTCCTTGGACCGTTTGGCCCAGCTGAGAGTCAGGTCGACCGCCTTTTCGACTTCGTCTTTGGCTGAAGGATAAGGAGACAGTCGGTCGAGGCACATGATGACGTCCGAGCCCAGGCGAAGCTGGATATCGACCACGTCCTCGGGAGTCAGGAAAATCCTGGTTCCGTCGAGGTGGGAGGAAAAGTGAACTCCGTTTTCGCCGGTCTTGACCAGAGGCGACATGCTGTAGATCTGGAATCCGCCGCTGTCGGTGAGAATCGGCTTCGGCCAGGATATGAAGGAATGCAGGCCTCCGAGCGCTTCGACGGTTTCGACTCCCGGCCGCAGGTAAAGATGATATGAATTCACGAGTATTATCGAGGCGCCCAGGCCCTCGAGATGGGCGTGAGTCAGGGCTTTGACCGAGCCCTGACTGGCCACGGGCATAAATACCGGGGTTTCTATCCGGCCGTGCGGAGTTTCCAGGATACCCGCTCTGGCCTCAGTCTTGCCGTCCCGGGCGATGACCTGGAAATTGTTTTTCATTTTGAGAACCGGAAGTAAACGACATCGCCGTCCTGGATGACGTAATCCCGGCCTTCGAGTCTCATGGCTCCGGCTTCCCTGGCCGACTTGAGCGAGCCGTGTTGGACAAGCGTTTGCCAGGACATGACTTCGGCCCGGATGAAGCCTTTTTCCATGTCGGTGTGAACCTCCCCGGCCGCCCGGCCGGCCGGCGAGCCCCGGCAGACGGTCCAGGCCCGGACTTCGTCATTGCCGATGGTATAAAACGTAACCAGTCCCAGGAATGGGATGACGAGCTCCGCGAACCGGTCCCGGATGAGCCCGGGCAGCCCGTATTCCTTCAGGAACGAGGCCATTTCCTCGGGTTCCAGGCCGGCGATTTCGGACTCGATCGCCCCGCAGAAACCCAGCACGTTGGCCTTTCCGGGAGGCAGAGAAAAATACGCGGCCGGATCGCCGGCCTGAGCGGCCTCGGTCTCGTCGAGGTTTATGACGTGGAGAAGGGGTTTGAGGCTCAAAAAGGCGAAGCTTCGGAGAGTTTTTTCTTCGTCCGGAGAAAGAGACAGGCTTCGCAGACTTTGACCGGATTCGAGGCAGGGCTTGATTCTCTGCAATAATCCGTGTTCCTTCTCGAATTCCGGATTCTTGATTTTTTTCAGGTCCCTGGCGAGTCTTTCGAGCCGGTTCTCTATCGACAAGAGGTCGGCCAGAACCAGCTCCTCTTCCATGTATTGTATATCCTCGGCCGGCGAGATCCGGCCGTGCTGGTTCGGGACGCGTTCGTTCCTGAAAGCCCGGACGACATGGACCAGTCCGTCCGACTTGCGCAGGTGGCTGAGCAGATGGCTGTTCTTGACTTCGCCGTAGGAAATACCGGCCAGGTCGACCAGGTCGAAAGATGCGGTGATCTTCTTCTTGTCGGGATGCAGGGCGGCTATCCGTTCGAGGCGGGGGTCGGGCACGTGGACCGTTCTGAGGCTGGCTTCCCGCCGGCCGTCTGCCGCCTCGGCGGCCGGCGCAGACCCGCTGACGAGCAGGAAGAAACCGGTCTTGCCCGTTTGCGGATAGCCGAATATGGTAATGTTCATTTCTGTCTGGCCGGACTCGATAATCATATTATAATTCGGGTGCAACATCCAAGCCCAGTTGATGTCCGCCGGTTTTTTGTTTATGATATACATGATTAATTTGAGAACGAGATAGAAGAGACGAATGACGACTAAGAAAAGGGAAAAGAGCGTTTTTCGCGAGTACTTCGAGCTTATCGCCGAGACCGCGGTTTTTGTTTTTTTCGTCATAACCTTCGTCGTCCAGGCTTTCCAGATCCCGACCGGCTCCATGGAGCCGACTCTCCTCGTGGGTGATTTCCTGCTGGTCAACAAGTTCGCCTACCTCGGCTGCGGGGGATATTCCGGCAGCGTCGTTCTGCCCGGCAAGGACCTGAAGCGTGGTGACATAGTGGTCTTTAAATGGCCCAAGGATCTGTCCAAAGACTTCGTTAAAAGAGTCATCGCCCTGGAAGGCGAAAAAGTAGAAATAAAGGACAAGCAGGTTCTGGTCAACGGCCAGCCGATAGGCGAGCCTTACAAGGTCCATGTCGACGGGCACGTTTACTCCAGGGAGAACGGCTATTTCAGTTATGACGAGGTCATCAGGGACAATTACGGGCCGGTCGTCGTCCCGCCGGGACACTGTTTTGTGATGGGCGACAACCGCGACAGAAGTTCCGACAGCCGGTACTGGGGTTTTCTTCCTTATAATTATATAAAAGGAAAGCCGTGGCTGATTTATTTTTCTTATAAGGCCGGTCAGGACGACTGGCAGAAGAACGGGGTGCGCGACAAAGTCAGGAAATTCAGCAACTTTTTGCCCAAGGCCCGCTGGAACAGGTTGCTGCGCATTATAAATTGACCTTCGGTTAAATGAAACTCTTCGAATCCGGTCTGGACTCGGTCGAAGGGACCATAGAAGAAATCGTTTTCTACAATCCCGATAACGGTTATACCGTTTGCCGTTTTCTGCCGGAAAGCGGCGATCTGCTGACCGTGGTCGGCAATTTCCCTCCTCTCTCACCGGGAGCGGCGCTCAGGTTGAAAGGCCGCTGGGAAGTCAGCCCCAGGTTCGGCCGCCAGTTCAAGGCCGAGCATTTCACTTTGACCCTGCCGGCTTCGGTGAAAGGCATAGAAAAATTTCTGGCTTCCGGACTGGTCAAAGGCGTTGGGCCGGTCCTGGCCGGCCGGATAGTCCGTAAATTCGGGGCCGGAACCATTTCGGTCCTGAGCGATGCGCCGGCGAAACTCAAGCAGGTCGAAGGAGTAGGCGACGTCAAGCTGGCCGAGATCGTCGCGTCCTGGCGGGAGCACCGGGAAGTCCGGGACCTGATCATGTTCCTGCAGGATCACGATATATCCACTAATCTGGCGACCAAAATCTACCGTCAGTACGGGGATCGCTCTTTCGGCGTCCTGAAGGCCAATCCGTACCAGCTTTGCTTTGACATCTGGGGAATCGGCTTCAAGACGGCCGATCAGATAGCTCTGAAACTTGGGCTTGAGCCGTCTTCGCCGGAGAGAATCAAGGCTTACATACTTTACATCCTCGAAAAGGACAACGAGCAAGGGCACGTCTTTTCGCTGGCCTCGGAAGTCAAATCGAGATGCTCGTCCGATCTCGGCGTCGATGGCGGAGAGATCGGGAAAGAAATAGAAACCCTCTCCAAGAAAGGCCGGATCGTCATCGAAGACTCGAACGGGGATCTGGCTCTTTACCTGCCTTTCCTGCACGCGGCCCAGGAAGATATCGCCGGCCGCATCCACCGGCTCAGCCGCTTCGCTTGCGGAAAACCCGAATTCGATCTTGAGAAGGCCCTGTCCGACGTCGAACAGGAAATGAACCTGGAATTCTCCGGATTGCAAAGACGGGCCATCAAGCAGAGTTTTGAGAGGAAGATACTGGTCATCACCGGCGGGCCGGGAACCGGAAAAACGACCATAATAAGGGCCATAGTCGAGTTGTTCAAAAAGTGGGATAGGCAGGTCGTCCTGGCCGCCCCGACCGGCCGGGCTGCCAAGCGTCTGTTGGAAGCGACGGGCAGGGAAGCGAAGACGATTCACAGGGTGCTCGAGTTCAGCCCCAAGGAAGCCAAATTCAAAAAGAACGAGCGGAATCCGCTGCGGGCCGAGGCGGTAATCATCGATGAGTTCTCCATGGTCGATGTGCCGTTGATGCATAACTTCCTGAAAGCCGTTCCGGATTCGATGAGACTGATCCTGGTCGGGGACAAGGATCAGCTTCCTTCCGTTGGCCCGGGGACGTTGCTGAACGACATCATCGAGTCGGGAACCGTCGAGGTCGTCCGCCTGGAAGAAATCTTCCGGCAGGAAGCGGGCAGTCTGATCGTGGTCAACGCCCACCGGGTCAACCAGGGGCAGTCCCTGATTTATCCCGTCCGGGGAGCCACCGATTCCGACTTCTACTTCATCCATCAGGAAGACGAAAACAGGGTTTTCGGAATCATCATGAAACTCAGCTCGGTGAGCATTCCGGAACGCCTCGGCGTCAGCTCGCTTTCGACGGACATCCAGGTTTTGAGTCCGATGTACCGGGGAGTGGTAGGAGTCGACAACCTCAACCAGGAGTTGCAGAAAAGGCTCAATCCCCAGAAAGAACCGTTGAAAACCGGTTCGAAGGAATTCAGGCTCAGGGATAAGGTCATGCAGCTCCGTAACGACTACGAAAAAGAAGTCTTCAACGGCGATATGGGCAACGTCGTGCACATCGACAGGCCGAAATTCCGGGTATTCGTCGATTACTACGGAAAGACGGTGTCTTATGAAAAAGACGAACTGGCCGACATAACGCCGGCTTATGCGGTTTCGGTTCACAAGGCCCAGGGCAGCGAATATCAGGCGGTGATCATGCCCTTGCTTACCCAGCATTTCCTTATGCTTCAGAGGAATCTTTTTTACACCGCCTTGACCCGGGCCAAGAAATTGAGCATTATCATCGGCTCTTACAAAGCCCTGTATATCGCCATCAAGAACGACAAGCCCGTTCACCGGAATTCGGTTCTCAGCCGGAAACTGGCCGCTCTGGCTGAGGCCAAAACGGTTTGATTTGCCCGGGAAATGACTTATAATGCGATGGGTTTGAGACCGGAATTCGATAATTGCGGAGGTCACCATGGATAAATGGGAATGTCAGGCTTGCGGTTATGTTTATGATTCCGGGCTGGGAGATCCGGACAACGGCATTCCGGACGGGACGAGTTTCGAAGACTTGCCCGATTCATGGGTCTGCCCGCAGTGCGGCGTGGGCAAAGAATTTTTCCAGAGAATTGCCTGAAGCCGGCAGGTTATCGGGGGAAATATGAAAATAGTAATCATCGGCGGCGGTCTGGCAGGCACGATAGCTGCCAAGACTTCGAGAGAACTCGACGGGAACGTGGAAATTACCGTTTTCGACGAGGAGAAATATGAGTATTATCCGAGGCCGAACCTGATCGAGTTCATGGAAGGCAGCCTGCCTTACGAGAAGCTCTTTACCTTTACCGGCGGTTGGGCCGAAAGGCAGCGGATAACGGTGAACAGGGGAACGGTCGTCAGCGGAATAGCCCCGGCCGAAAAGAGCATAAAGTTGGCGGACGGCCAGCCCGTTCCGTACGATGTTCTTCTTCTGGCCACCGGCGCCAGGTCTTTTGTGCCCGGCATCCAGGGCCGCGACCTCAAGGGTGTTTTCGTCCTGAGGACTTTGGACGATGCCCTGGCCATTCTCGACTACCTGCCGTCGGCGGAGTCGGTGACCGTCCTGGGCGGGGGATTGCTCGGCCTGGAAATCGCCCGGGCCCTGTCGGCCCGTGGCGGCCGGGTGACGGTCATCGAGTTTTTCGACCGGCTTCTGCCGCGCCAGCTTGACAACCGGGGTTCTCTGATGCTCGAGAAGCGGATCGAATCGCTGGGGATAACCGTAAAACTGGGGACCAAAACCGAAACTATCCTGGGAGAAAGCTCCGCGTCCGGACTAAGGTTCGAGCATGGCCAGGAGTTGAAGACCGGCATGATAATCATCGCCGCCGGAGTGGTTCCGGAAACCGGCTTGGCCTCCGGGGCGGGGATTGAAGTCAAGAAAGGCATCCTGGTCGACGATTTACTGCGGACCAACGTTCCGGATATCTTCGCCGCCGGCGATTGCACGGAACACCGCGGCCGTGTTTACGGGATAATCCCCGCCTCTTTCGAGCAGAGCCGGGCGGCGGCGTACAACATGCTCAAGATCGAGAAGCCTTATAGCGGCACGGTGCCGTCCAACACCTTGAAAGTAGCCGGCACGTACGTGACTTCGGCCGGATTGTTCGATACCGAAGAACCCGGTTACGAGATTCTGGTCAATGAATCAGAGGAGAAAAGCACTTACAGGAAACTGGTTCTGAAAGCCGGCCGGCTGGCCGGGGCGATCTGGATGGGGGACAGGAAAAGCTCATTGGAAATAACGAGGCTGGTCATGAACAAAGCCGATGTCGGAAACTGGAAGAAAGAGCTTCTCGAGGAAGATTTCGATTTTTCGGTGTTGCAATGAGAGTCCGGCGATCGGCCGTTTCTGCTCTGGCTTTGTCGGCCGTGATGACGGTCGTTCTGTCACCCCGGTCTCTCTCGGCTCAATTGAAATACGGCGGCTATCTGGCCGTCGATTTCGCCAAATCGGAGGCAGAAGGAGATTTTCCGGTCGGGACTTTCAACCGCATTCTGGGCGGGTTCTACGCTTCCGGGATACTCGCGGAGAAGTTCGGTTTCATGGCCGAGATGACCTACACCAAAGATGCCGAGTTCGGAATAAGGCAGGCCTGGGTCGGTTTCCTGCCGTCTGATAAGCTGGCGGTCAAGGCCGGCTTATACTCTGTCCCGTTCGGCAGTTGGAACGTTTCGGACAGGCCTCACGAACAGCCGCTCATAGAGACGCCTCTCAACCTTCGCTATCTGTATCCGGCGGCGTGGCGTGACATCGGCTTGCTCGTCGACGGCCGCCTCAGCATAATTTCTTACGCTTTCTACCTGGGTAACGGGCTCCGGGAATCGGACTACATTTCGGAAGGTCAGCAGTTCGAGGACAACAATGACGGCAAAGCCATGGGCGGCCGGCTGGCCCTGTTGTTGAGCGAAGCCATTTCCGTCGGGGCCTCCTATTACGAAGGCGATTTCGACGATCTGGGCGAAAGAAAGTTGAAGCTCGAGGGCCTCGATCTGGCCGTAGTCACGAGTCAATGGGAAATCCACGGAGAATACACCAAAGGCCTGATCGCCAATCCGGATCCATATGAAAGGGGAGAGACGGAAGGTTTCTCCGTCTGGACGGTGATGAGTTACCGCAAATTCCAGCCCGTAGCCAGTTACCAGAAAATGAAGTACAATGATTCTTTCCACGGCGACGGGATCGCCACGGACGAAAGCCGGTGGACGCTCGGGTTGCGATTCGTGCTGAGCCCGGCATTTTTTCTCAAATTCGAATACGCCTGGAACAAAGAAGAACCGAAGATCAAAAACGACGGATTCCGGATTCAGGCCGCCTTAGCTTTTTGACGCGGCCGGGCCCAAATCATCTTTTATCGAGGAAGGAAAAATGAGCAATTTGCTGGCCATGGGCATGCAATGGGGGGATGAAGGTAAAGGTAAAATCGTGGATTTGCTGTCTCCGGGTTTCGACATCATCGCCCGTTATCAAGGAGGTCACAACGCGGGGCACACGGTCTACGCGGGCGGCAGGAAGACGGTATTGCACATCATCCCTTCCGGCATTCTTCAGCCGGGCAAGATTTGCGTCATCGGCAACGGTCTCGTGGTCTCGCCAAGAGCCCTGGTCGAGGAGATGGAAAGCCTGGCCGCCCGGGGAATCGAGGTTGGGCCTGACAGGCTGGTTCTCAGCCGGTACGCCCACCTGATCATGCCCTGGCACCCCGTGATCGAAACGATCGCTGAAGAGAACCGGGGCGGGAAAAAGATCGGCACCACCTGCCGGGGGATCGGGCCCGCTTATGAGGACAAGACGGCCCGCTGGGGTATAAGAGCGGCCGACCTGCTCGAACCGGAGGTACTCGCTGAAAAAATCAAAGACAACCTGGCCCTCAAGAACCGTTTGCTGGCGGCCTTCGGCAAGCCGGAGATCGATCCGGCGGCCGTCCTCGAAGAATATCTCGGCTGGGCGGAGAAAATCGGCCCTTATATAAAGGATGCTTCGGCCGTGATCATAGAGGGCACGAAAGCCGGCCGGACGGTGCTTTTTGAAAGCGCCCAGGGAACCCTTCTCGACATCGACCACGGAACTTATCCCTATGTCACTTCTTCCAATCCGACCGCCGGAGGGTTAGGCACGGGGCTCGGAGTCGATCCGCGCCTGGCCCATGTGGTCCTGGGAATTACGAAAGCCTATGCGACCAGAGTAGGTGCCGGGCCGTTCCCGACCGAGATTTCCGATGAGCGCGGCCGGCTGCTCTCGGTCAAAGGCGATGAGTTCGGAGCCACTACCGGCCGGCCCAGGCGTTGCGGCTGGTTCGATGCCGTGGCGGTCCGTTATGCCTGCCGGCTCAATGGCGTAAACAGCCTGGCCCTGACCAAGCCGGACGTGCTCGGCGGCTTTAAGGAAGTAATGGTCGCGACCGGTTACAAGTACCAAGGCCGGGTTGTCGACGGTTTTTCGACCGATCCGTGGTTTCTGGAAAAAGTCGAACCCGTTTACAAAAGCTGCCCGGGATGGCCGGATACCATCGGGAAAGAAAAGAGTTTCGAAGACTTGCCTCGAGCTTTCAGGGACTACGTGAAACTTATCGAAGATCTCGTGGAGACCGAAGTCTCGATCATTTCGACCGGGGTCGAAAGGGAAAGTACGATCATAAGGAAAAGCGGCAACGAACAGGTTGTCGGGATTTTGTCCAGGATAGGAACATTAAAACGATAGCCGGATCCCGGACGGCGGCCGGCTGGCCGCGTTGCCAGGACTACGATTTTCCGTTTCGAGGCCGGGGGGTGGGCAATATTTTAGTATTCCTATAGATTTACTTGACTATAGCCGGCCATGAGCTTATTATTAAATAGGGGCTGAATCCTGGAAAATAGTTCCAAAGAAGGCTATATTATTAATATTCCGGCAGGAGACAGCAAATGAAAGAA
>Ga0172365_10000251_pt1 | contig 34578 bp, 31 predicted proteins | sample LakKivSesite48cm_FD_114535 | JGI IMG/M metagenome (GOLD analysis project Ga0172365, IMG submission 114535) | Sediment microbial communities from Lake Kivu, Rwanda - Sediment site 48cm | ecosystem: Environmental > Aquatic > Freshwater > Lake > Sediment | place: Rwanda: Western Province, Lake...
CGGCCGGAGCACCACAATCCTCCATTTCAAGTCACATTTCCAGATGACTAGGCATAGTCGTTGTATATCGTGGCGAAGAGTTTAATCCCCTTCAGGTACTGCTCCTTCGTTATGTACTCGTTTGGCCTGTGAGCCAAGTGGATGTAGCCGGAGCCTGCGAAAGCCATGGGCTTGCCCAGAATGTAGGGTAGCCAGACAAGTGCCCCTGACCCGGGCATTATCGGCATCACCATCGTCTTTTCGCTCACGACTTTCTTCATGCAGCTATCTACGACCTGGATGATTCTCTCGTGCGGGTCCACCTTGTAGAAGGGGGCGTTGAACCCCGTCTTCTCGACAATGACATCGTCGAAGCCTTTGGCTGCCAAATGCGCCTTTAAGTTCTCGAGAATATTCGATGGGTCTTGGTTTGGCACTATCCTTATGTCGATGTGCGCCCAGGCCTTTCCCGGCACTATCGTCTTCATTCCGCTCTCCACGGTGTAGCCGCTGCACAGCCCGTTGATGTTCAGCGTTGGCCTGTAATAGACTTCAAGCAACGCGTCCGAAGCACTCATTCCTTTTTTCATCTTCAGGTCGAATGCTTCCTCAATTTCCTCTCTGCTCATGCTGTTCGGGGAGATGCCATACTTCTTTTTCTCCGATTGGCTAGGCTCTTCCACGTCGTCGTAGAAGTGGGGGACAAGCACCTTCTCGCCGTTCTTCAAGGACCCAAGGGCGGAAACCAGCCTCCAGGCGGGGTTGTCGGTGATTCCGGCGTACATGCTGTGGGTGTCGGTTCCTGTCGGCGACCTGACGGACAGCTCGACTGAAAGCATCCCCTTCAGGCCGTACACGAGGAGGCTCTGGCCCATCCTGTTCTCTCCGCTCCCGTCCCCGCAGATGATGGCGTCGCAGGACGAGAGCTCCTTCTTGTGTTCTTCGGTAAATTGCTTAAGGTTTGGGCTTCCGATTTCCTCCTCGCCCTCGAAAAGAAAAACCAAGTTGATCGGCAGACGCTTCCTGCAATGAAGAATCGCCTTGATTACTTGTATGCTTGCCACGAGGTTGTTCTTCATGTCGCATGTTCCCCTGCCGACGATGCGGTCGCCCACGACTTCGGCAGCGAAGGGGTCAACCGACCAATCTTTTCTGTCTCCGGAGGGCTGAACGTCGTAGTGACCGTAGACAAGTAGCGTCCGCTTGGCATCTTTACCCACTCTTCCTAGAATGATGGGGTGCCTTTGCGTCTTGAAGGTCTGGACGTCCTCCACTCCATTTTCCTTCATGCTCTTGACGAGCCAACTGGCCATCTCCCCGATTCCAGTGTTCTCGGTGCTGACGCCCGGCTTGCGGATAGCTTCCCTGAACTCCTCCAGGAAGGAGTCGAAATTCTCTTCGATGTACTTATAAACTTTCTCCAATCCGTTCACGCAAGAATACGCTTTTTGTTTATGATATTATGATTTTCGCTTTGATTATTTGTTCTGTGTCTTTCAGGAAGAATTTTTAGAATTCGAGCGTGACTTCAGCACTTCCCTTAAAGGATTTTATCGTTACCGTTTCGGCTTGGGCGTCGTAGGTTCCGCCTTCAACTTTGGTTGCCTTTCTGCCTTGCGGGTGGGGGAGGCGGAGTTCGATGCGTTTCGACCGTCTCTCCGAGGAGCATTCTATTTTGGCCACGATTCGGCCTTGGTTCAGCTCCGACTTGACCTTGAGCGATACGGGTCCGAAGTAGCTGGCGACCTCGTTCAATTCTATACATTTGCCATTTTTCATCCATTCTCGAGGGATTCCCGAAAGGAGCTTCAGCGTCTCGCCCTGTTCAGTCCACAGCATCCACCGGGTCTGCATGAGGAACCAGCCCTCCTCGTGCGTCTTGTGCGGGCTGCCGGTGCCTGGGTAGTGCTCCCAGAACGAGTAAGTCTCTTGGTCAGCGAGGCTGGCGAGGCTGTTGTAGTACGCCTTGAGGAAGGCTTTGACTTCGCCGCGCCTGAGGTGAACCCACGGGTGCCGGCTGTAATAGGGTTGACTCAGCGCCACGTTCCGCTCGTGCATCAGCTCCGCGCAGCAGTTCAGCATGTGGTCCGCTGCCTCCTCTTCGGGGTCGATGACCTCCTGAAAGACCAGGTTGAGCGGTCCGAGGAGCGAGTCCCTGCAGTAGAAGGTCAAGTGGGAGAACCAGTTGCCCCTGTCGGCGTAAAGCGACATGAGGCCTCGGACTTCCGCCCAGGGAGGCGCGGTCGGGCACCAAGTTCCGTCGCCAAGGGGCACAACGGGAGATCTAGCCACCGCGTCGAAGAATGCCGTGCGGATGTCGCTTTTCAGCTCCTCAGCTTCCTTCCTTAGCCTCTCTGATTGTTCGGGGTCTGTTTTAAAAAGCATCTCCGCTGCGCGGCTCAGGCCGAGGTATGCGTAGCCGTTCAGCATAAACTGGTGGTACGGGTCGTTGGGGTCGGCGACCTGCCCCTCGATTGTCCCGTAGCCTTTCCCGCGTAGTGCTTCGTCTTTGTTCCTTTCGCAGCAGCGGACGATGTATTCGCATGACCTCAGCATCTTCGGAGCAATGTCCTTTACCCACTCGTCGTCACGAGTGTAGCGGTAGTGCTCCCCCATGCTCCACATAGCTACACCCGTCTCCAGCATGTAGTTGTCGAAGTTCTGCATGAAGCCATCCTCATGCTGCTTGTCAAGGAAATACGTTAAGGAACGCCGGGCCAAGTTGTGCCAGCCAATGGAGTCTATGAACTGGATGATGGGGGCGCTTTCCGAGCCAATAGGCGAGTAGAAGCCGATTGTAGGCGCCACCGTACCTTCGGGTTCCAGCCCGTAGGTCACGAGGTCCAGATGCAGCAGTCCAGCCCTGACCATCTCGTTTATCCGCTTCTCGGGAAGCTTCATAGTCGCAGCGGACTCCATCTTCTGATTCCAGAACTTGCGGCACTCCTGATGGCGGGCTTCGAAGTCTTGCTGGATCAGCTGTAAAGCGCGTTCTTTCGGAATCGGGCGGTGAGGCAGATAAAAGTCGAGGACAGCCTTCTTATCTGGTTTGAGCAGGATGGCAATTTCTTCTTGCGGTAATGGTTTGCCGTTGATTTTGGAGACGCAGAAAACGCGTCCACTATCGTAGACTCCGAACCCCTCTTTTCCGTCAAACGAATACTTTGGCTGCTGACTCGACGTGGGGTGGACGCTTCTGAACCACGCGTAACGCGGCACGGAGGATTTGTTCGTCGCCTCGATTCGGTAGAACAGAACCGTTTCTTCGTCGCGGTTCATTTCTTCGGGCTGGAGCTTCTGGAACTCCTTCTCCTGCTCTTCAGTGAATGTGTGGCCGAACGCGTTCCCGTCTGCGACAAGGAAGTGCGTGCCCCGAAGGTTCTTCAGCGTGAGCTTAGTTCTCTCGAGGGTGACGAACGCTGTAACGTTGTAGTCGACGTCTTCGTCGGTAATCGTTCCGTGTAGAATTGGTAGAACGCTGTCTTCCAGTCTTCTGGACACGTTGTCGACGCATCCGATGCCTCGCCCAATCAGGAACTGGTAGCAGACAGGATTGTTGTTCGACTCGGGAAGCGAGACCAGCGGACCGTGAAACCGCGGCTTAATCCAATCCAGCCTTCCTCCCCGGAAGCCGACCTCGAAGACGCGTATGTCGCGGCTTAGCCCCAACCACGTTGGGCACTGGAGCCTCCTCGTGTTAGCCGCCGCCTTTTCGTAGCTTTCCTCGTCCTCGTTCTGGATTTGCTGCAGCTTGGTCCTCAGCCCTTTTTTGCGTATGGCGCCTTCGATCTGCGCGTAGGAACGTTCGTCGTCCTCGTCAGTGACGACCACTCCGCAGTATGGAACGAAGATTGGATACTCCTCGCTTACATCCCTCAAGAAGAAGCTGAAGGGGTTCGCGACTGTTCGGACGGTGACTATCGTTGCCTCGGACCCGAAATTGAGGTTGTGCTCTTTTACGGCAACATCAAGTCTGCATGAACCGTGAGATGAGAATGCGAAGCTGCCTCCCGATACAGTGCCTTTGCCCTTTTGGACCCTGATTTTTCCGAGTTTACCATAATCTATTTCCAGTTTTCCCTTAGGACTGCCGTCCTTCCACTCGATTGCTACGTTTTTCATGTTGACAAATCCTTGAATTACGTTTCGAGCCGCAATAAGAAATATCGACTATTAGAAATAAGATTTTGGTATAAATTTAATTGCCACCGAATAATGCAGCCTCAGCAACGAAAATTATCTTTTGGGCATCACATTTTCGGTCCGAAGGGGCAGGATGAGTCAGGCTTCAGCCAGTCCCCGTTGACCACGTACGCCGTGTACCTGCATCCGCCGCACAGTTCGCTGTACAGGCATTTATTGCAGGCTCCCTTCATCGATTTCCTGTCCCTGATGTAGTTGAGCAGTTCGTTGCCGACCCAGATGTCCTCCAGTTTCTGGTCGAGAAGGTTTCCCAGCTTTATCGGGGCTGGAACGCACGGCAGCAAGTCCCCCGAAGCAGTGAGCCCAGCGTAAGTTATGCCTGCGGAGCATCCGCCGAATCCTGACGCGAACTTGTTCACAATTTTTGGAATTTCCTGCCCAAACTTATCCTAGAACATTTTTTCGTAACCCGACAGGGCTTCGCTGACCGTGAACAAGCTACCTTCTGACCTTTCGTGGCAAACTCGGGCGTAATATGTCATCCCTCGGGCGTAGCATTGTATCCCCGAGCCCTTGAGTATGCCCTCGTGGAATTTGGTGTAAAGCGTTTCCAGCGCTCTAGCCTTTTCCTGCGGCGTCACGTCAAGGTAAAGTGCGTCTGCCCCTCGGCCTGCGGGGATGAGTCGGTTGAGGTAGAACCTTGTCGCCCCGAGTTTCTCCGCCAAGGCGATGGTGGCGTCCAGTTCGTTGACGTTTTTCGAGTGAAGAGTCATCGTGACCGCGAGCTCATCGAAGCCGATCTCAGCGCAGTTCCTTATGCCCCGAACCGTTGAGTCGAAGCTGCCCTTCTTGTTTCTCAAGAAATCGTGCGTTCCAGCACAAGATCCGTCAAGCCCAATCTCCACCCGTCGGATGCCAGCAGCTGAGAGATTTTCAGCGGTCTCATTGGTCATGAGGGTGCCGTTGGAGGCGATTGTGCAGAGCATGCCTTTGTCGGTTGCCCGTTCGATGGCTTCGAACAGGTCTTCGCGGAGCAGGGGTTCGCCGCCGGAAAAGGTCAGAATCGCCACTCCCGCGTCGCTCATGTTGTCTATCACTCTGAAAACCTGAGGAGTCGTAAGTTCGGGATAAGTGGACGTCGGCGACGAATCCTGGTGGCAGTGCAGGCAGTTCAAGTTGCATCTGTTCGTGAAGTTCCACACGATCGTGACCGGCGCCCCCGTGGACTGAGGAAACTTCACCCCGAAACTGGCTATCCCCTTCACCACATTGAGCATGCATCTACGGATGAGGGCGTCCTCGAGTAGGTCTTTCACAGTCTCTTCCTCAACTCCGAGATGTAAGAAAATGAGGCGAATCAGTGGAGAAAGAGCCGCCGTTTCCAACAGGCAATTTGGGCACACGGTGTTACCGGATGAATACTGGTCGAAGATTGAGAGCAGCTTTTCTTTCCCGCAATTTTCGCACTTGCCTGATAGATGTTGCGCGAGGGCTTTCCACAGGGGGTTGAAGGTTCGGGAAAAATAGTGGTTACTTCTGCGGATTTTTGTTGCTGCCTGTTCACTCATCTTTTTCTCGACTAATAGAATAGCGAGTATTACTTAAGCGTATTAATAAAAAGCAGAATTTCTGGGATTATCTTGTTTACGCCATCTCGTTCTTGTAGGAGTCGGCGCAGTGGCTGCAGCAGAAGGTCGTTTCTTTTTCGCCTATTTTCTCGGTGTATCCGCCCTCGTAGACCTTGCACCCGCAGTGGTGGCAGACGACTAAATTGGGTTCGAGAGCTGCTGAAATCAGCGTCGCGAACCGTTTGAAGAGCCTTTCGCAGAACTGCGTGCCCGTTTCGGTGAGTTCGTAAACCTTCCGTTTCTTCTTGCCAACGGGCAACAGTCTGTGCTTTACCATGCCTTGTTTTTCAAGGTCTCGCAGGAACGGGTAGACGAGGCTTGGGGTGATGTTCTTTCCGAGTCTTTCTTTGAACTTGCTGATTATCGCGTAGCCGTGGGATGGGCTTTCGTAGAGGATTGTGAGTATGTAGAACCTCGAGAAGTCCGATATCGTTTCCTCGATTCTTTCTGTGGTCATATGTTGCATCAACAGATATATCTTTTAAAGATACATTTATATATTTCGGCGACGCAGTCATGGATGGAAGAGGGATTCTAATGAGCCACCAACACCAAGACACGAGCGGTCACGAAGGACACGACGGGCATGGCGGAGCATCCCACATGGGTCACGCCCACCACATGGCAGAGTTCAAGAAGAAGCTCTGGGTCTCGCTCGCGCTCACGGTTCCGATTCTGCTGCTTTCGGAGATGATTCAACAATGGTTCAACTTCACTCTTACAATTCCGTTCCAGAAGGAAGTTTTGCTTCTGCTCTCGTTAACGGTCTACGTTTACGGGGGACTGCCGTTCATCAAGGGGCTGCTTCAGGAGGTCGGAGACCGCCTGCCGGGGATGATGACTTTGATAGGCACCGCGATTTCGGTGGCCTTCTTCTACTCCGCCGGCACGATTCTGGCGCCCACGGTGATGATGGGAAAGGACTTCTTTTGGGAGCTGGCGACTCTCATCGACGTGATGCTGCTTGGGCATTGGATTGAAGCCAGAAGCGTCCTCGGCGCCTCGAGAGCTCTGGAAGAACTCGTCAGAATCATGCCTACGACGGCTCATCTCATCAAGGATGATGAAGTTGTGGACGTGCCCATTTCGCAGCTGAAGCCCGGCAACTATGTTCTGGTCCGTCCCGGCGAGAAGGTTCCCTCGGACGGCGAGGTTGCTGACGGAGAATCGTCTGTGAACGAGGCGCTTCTGACGGGCGAATCGAAGCCTGTCCGCAAGGAGGTAGGCGCACCAGTCATTGGCGGCGCCATCAACGGCGAAGGAGCCCTGAAGGTCAAAATTACGAAAATCGGTGAGGAAACCTACGTTGCCCAAGTAATCAAGCTCGTGGAGCAGGCGCAGGAAAGCAAGTCGAGAACTCAGGATTTGGCGAACAGGGCTGCGGCGCTGCTGTTTTACGTTGCTCTTGCGTCTGGAATAACAACCTATGTTGCGTGGTTCATGCTGGGGCAGTCGGATTTCGCGTTGGAAAGGGCTGTGACTGTGCTTGTTATTGCTTGCCCTCACGCGCTGGGTCTGGCCATTCCTCTCGTGGTCGCGCTTTCGACGTCGATTACGGCTAAGAGCGGCATTCTAATTCGCGACCGGAGGGCTTTCGAGATGGTGAAGGATGTGGACGCGGTTGTCTTCGACAAGACGGGCACGCTGACGGAGGGCAGATTCGGCGTAACCGACGTGGTTTCCTTCTTGCCAGAAAATGAACTTCTAAGGGTCTCCGCAGCTGTTGAGCTGAATTCCGAGCACACGATTGCCGCAGCGATTGTCGAGTATGCACGCAAAAACAAAGTAGCCGTGCCCAATGCCGAGGGGTTCAAGGCCATTCCGGGACTCGGCGTCTACAGCAAAGTTAATGGTAAAGAAGTTTACGTCGGAAGTCTAGGTCTGCTTGATGAACTCGGTATTGTTGCTCAAAGCCAAGAAGTTGCAGCTCTTCAGGAGCAGGGGAAGACGGTCGTCTTCACGGTTGTCGACGGAAAGCTCGCTGGAGCCTTCGGCCTCTCCGACGTGGTTAGGCGGGAATCGTTCGAAGCCGTCAAGGAACTCAAGAGGAATGGCGTGAAGGTCTACATGCTCACTGGGGACTCCGACGCGGTCGCACGGAGCGTTTCGAAGGAGCTCGGCATCGACGACTACTTCGCTCAGGTTTTACCCAGTCAGAAGGCTGAGAAGGTTAAGCTCCTTCAGTCCGGAGGGCTTAAGGTCGCGATGGTTGGCGACGGCGTCAACGACGCTCCCGCTTTGGTTACGGCTGATGTGGGGGTTGCGATTGGCGCTGGGACCGACGTTGCGGTTGAAAGCGCGGACATTGTTCTCGTCAGGAACGACCCGAGGGACGTTGTGAAGGTGGCGGACCTTTCGCGGAAGACGTATTCGAAGATGGTTCAGAACCTCTGGTGGGCGGCGGGCTACAATGCCTTCGCGATTCCGCTTGCCGCAGGCGTCTTCGCTGGCCTTGGTGTGGTGATTAGTCCAGCTGTGGGCGCTGTGTTGATGTCGCTGAGCACGGTCATCGTGGCTTTCAACAGCCAGACGCTGAGGAGGTACGAGCCTGAGGGAGCCAAGTCGTTGAAAGCTGAGCCCGCGTTGAAGGACCCTGTATGCGGAATGGACGTTGACCCCTCAACGGAGCACAAGACGGACTACGACGGCAAAACGTACTATTTCTGCTCAGCGCACTGCAGGGAAGCCTTCGAGTCCAACCCTCGGAAGTACGCTGAAAAGTAGCTCAGGTTATCCGCCGTGGATTACGGGGATGAAGACGACTTCGTCGCCGTCCTTCAGCTCGGTTTTCAGCCCCTTCAGCAGCCCGATTTCGACGCCGTTCACGAGGATAACCGAGTTAGGTAGCGGAGTGTCCAGTTCAGGATCAACTAGCACCTGCTTAAGGTTCGGAGACGCCTCGCATAACTTCTCCACAGCGGTCTCGAGGCTGTCTTTGATTCGGATTTCGAGTTGGGTTTGACCTTCGCCGTGGGCCTTTTTGAAGATTCCAAGTAACTTTACAGTTACTTTGGTATGGTTTTTGGGGGCTTTTATTGGCATCGTTCTTCAACGTTTTTCTTTATGAAGCCGTATTAATGTTTAGCTAGGTAAGCAACGTTTCGGGAACCGGCGAAAATGGTAAGAACCTTTACCAAAAACGAAAAGTCTGCTTTAAAAAGTATTCTGGATGCTAAGGGAAATTATACGCTTCTATTGTCCACTCAAACTCCGAAGCAAATAGTAGTCGGCAAATTGGGTCTAGGCGCCTTTCCCGCGGGCATCTACGCGTATACTGGATCCGCGTTCGGCAAAGGCTCGTTGAGTCTCGGCGGGCGAATCCTGAGGCACGCCAGGAGGGACAAGGCGAAACGGTGGCACATCGACTACCTGTTGTCTGACGATGACTTTCACCTAGCAGCTGTCGTCGCGGGTGTAGTGAGTCGAAGGATGGAGTGCGAGTTGAACAAGGCTTTAAAGGAAGCGTTCCGCGCGCGGATTCCGTTTCTTGGCTTCGGGTCGTCGGACTGCACGGAGCGCTGTGGCAGTCACCTTCTGTTTCTTGGTCACGCCCGCAACGTTGTCGAGAGGACCGTTGAGTTGTACGAGGCGGAGGCTGACGGCGGAGTTTACTTGTTCAGGTTCGCGTGAGCTCCGTGCTTCTCGGTAAACGCATAAATCGTTGGGAACCGTGAGAATACGCTTCTGAGGGACGCCTATTGGTTTTATGCGTTCGGAAGGCTTCTTTTGACGACTTGGACATCCTACTTAGGGTTGAGGCTGAGTGCTTCGGGGAGGAGGCTTTCAGCAGGGACCAGCTCGTCTACTGCTTGTCGTCGCCAGATTTTGTTTCCTTAACTGCCTTGGCGGATGGTGAGATTGTCGGCTTCGTCATTGGCTCTGCTGAAAAGGCTACTGAAGGAAGTGTGGGTCACGCTTACACTTTAGACGTGGAGAAGGGCTGCAGGAGGCAGGGAATCGGCGGCAAGCTCCTTGAGGCTTTCGAGTCCGCTTTGGTTAAGATGGGTGTGAGGTTCTTTGTTCTTGAGGTGCGTGTCGACAATGTTGCCGCAAGGAGGCTGTACTCGAAACACGGTTACAAGCCCGTCGCCAAGCTCAGGGACTATTATGACGAGGGCGTTGACGCGGTGAGGTTAAAGAAGGCTGCGGCAGCGCCGTGAACGGTGTTTGTTTGATATATGCTTATATTTGTCGTGCCACCAAGTTGTTTTCGTGGATTTAAGGAGGATTCGTTGAGTATGTTTTGTCGTAGCTGCGGGAAAGAGGTCGCTGAGGGCATGAACTACTGCCCGGCGTGCGGCGCTTCGACCAAGAAGACGGCGACTGAGGTTTACTCGGTTTCGTCGGAGGACCTCGTCAGGAAGGTGAAGGAGCTGATCCACGAGGGCAACGTCACCAAGATCATCGTCAAGAACGAGCACAACGAAACCTTGATTGAAATTCCCGTTACCGTCGGCGTCATCGGCGCGCTGCTCGTTCCGTGGATGGCGGTCCTCGGCGTCATCGCGGCCATGGTCACGCGGTGCAAGATCGTCGTCGAAAGGCGAGAAGACTAATCAGCAATTCCGTGCATTCTTTTTCTATTCTTTTTTTTGGATTCAAAAAAATAGATAAACTTCTTTAGTACTCTACAGACACGTAAGACTCTCGAGGCGCTGCGTCAAGGGCGAGTTTGCCGTGGGCGAAGACAAGCCTGTCAGGGTTTCAGTCGTGATTCCGACCTTTCAAGAGGAGCGGTACATAGGCGGCTTGCTGTCGAAGCTTTCGGCGGCTGGTCCGGGTCTTGAGGTCGTCGTCGTTGATGGCGGGAGCACGGACGGCACGGTTGAGGTTGCGAGGCGGTTCACGGACAAGGTTTTCGTGGTCAACAAGCGGGGAATCGCCGTGGCCAAGAACTTCGGTGGTCGCGTGGCGAGGGGCGACGTTATCGTTTACATGGACACGGATGTTTCTCCGCCAGCGGACTTCGCAGACAAGACTTTAAGAGCCTTCGAGGACCATCGGGTAGTAGGCGCAACGTGCAACATCATGCCTCTGAACCCCCGGGTTTCGGAGCTTGTCTTCTTCGTTTTTTACAATAAGCTCCTCCAGTTCATGACGAGGGTCAAGCCTCACGCGAGGGGCGAGTTTCTGGCAGTGCGTAAAAGCGCATTCACCAAGGTTGGTGGTTATGATGAGTTGCTGCCGTGCATTGAGGACCACGATTTCGCGCTTCGGGTTTCCAAGCTCGGGAGATTCCGTTTCGTTTCAGACCTGTGCGTGTACGAGTCGATGAGGCGGTTCCGGAGGTCGGGTCTCCTTAGCGTTTTAAAGACTTGGACGGTCGACTACGTTTCCTACGTGTTGTTCCGCAGGACCGTTTCGAAGGTGTGGGTGCCCGTCCGGTAAGATGCGAAAAGGTAAAGTTTATCAGAAATCAGTCGTATTTCGTTGCTATTGGAGCTCGGGACATGCCTCTGCCTGCGAAGACGTTTGGGCTGGTTAAGCGTTCGTTCAAGCGTCCGAGGACCTACCACGCTCAGTGGATGGTGACGCGGAGGTGTAACTACCGCTGCAGGGGGTGCAGCGTATGGTCCGAGCAGGACTCTAAGGAGCTTTCTGCGGACGAAATCAAAAAGGGGCTTGACATTCTTTCTGACTTGGGCGTTTTGGAGATCGTGTTTTCGGGCGGCGACCCGCTGCTGAGGGGCGACATCGGCGAGATTCTGGACTACGCGTCGAAGAGGTTCATCACGACGGTCTACGACAACGGCAGCATGGCGGCAAAAAAGGTCGATGCGTTGCGGAACGTCGACTTCGTGGCGATTTCGCTTGACACGCTGGACGAGGAGAAAAACGATCACCTGAAGGGCGTTCCGGGAGCTTGGAAGAGCGCGATGAATTCTATCGAGGTTCTGAAGCGCGAGGGGATTCACGTGGGGGTTTCGCCTACGATTTCGCAGTTCAACGTCGGCGAGATCGTCGACTTCACGAGGCACTTCATCGCCCAGAACACACCCGTCTGGTTCTGCCTCTACTGGTACGACCCCCAGTTCGAGGACGGGATGTTCAGCATCGGAAAGAGGAACGACGAGTACGAGGTCAGGGACAAGCAGGCACTGGTCAAAGTCTTCGACGAGCTCCTCGTGCTCAGGGAACAGAGCAGCAACGTGTACATCACGAAGAAGACCCTTCAAGCATTGAGGCAGCTCACCCTGAACGGCGAACACGCTTGGACTTGCAGGGCTCTCGACGGCTTCCTCATCGTCGACCACCTCGGGAGGGTCGCGGGGTGCCACAGCAGGGAGCCCGTGGCTTCGGTTTTCGACCTTCCGAAGGTCTGGAAGAGCGCTGAGCTCAACAGGCTCAGGAGGGAGTACAGGCAGTGCGACAAGTGCGCGTACCTCTGCTACGTCTTCTATTCGGTTCACGCGGGGCTCGGGGGCACCGTTGACATCCTCCGCGACCAGTGGAAGAACGCCAAGACCATCATAGGCGAGCAGCAAGCAAAACAAGCGAATAACAAATAGCTGTTTTCCTTGTCGGGGTCAGCTTGGTCTGTTTTGTTCGTTAAAGGGTTTTTTGTTTTGACTAACAATGCGAGCTTGGTTCAACTGTTTTTGTGCGACAATAGTTTTTTCTCTTTGCGCGACGTTATTCGACGTCGTGGAATGCGCGGCGTTGGAGCTTAGGGCATGCTAGAGACCGAAAAGTTCTTCGCAGCCTCGGCAAAGGAGCTTGAGGGACTCCCGTACTACGAGATGATAAGTAAGCTAGGGTTGCTCTCGTTCAACACTCAGGGGAACAGGCCGATTGAGCTCGTCGCCGAACTAACAAACATCACAAGCTCCAACACAGTGCTGATTGTCGGCTGCGGCTCAGGTGGCACGGCGGTGCTCTTGGCTGAGGCTTCGGGCGCGACGGTGCTCGGGGTTGACATCGCGGCGGGGTCGGTTCGTGCTGCTTTTGCCCTAGCTTCGAAGTCGCCTGCCCGCGGGAGGGCTTCGTTCTTGGTTGGGGACGCGCACGCCCTGCCCTTCAGGCTCGGTTCGTTCGACGTGGTTGTGACCGAGTACATGGCGTTCTTCCTGCGTCAGGCCACGTTCAACGGGTTCTTTTCGGCGCTCAAGAGTGGCGGGCAGGTTGCTTTGGCTGAGCTTATGAAGGACCCGACTGTGGATGCAGTTGCGGACTCGAAGATTCTAGGGGCGGAGGAGTCGTACTCGGAGGTTCTGGGGTACAGGTTCCACATTCCCCTCGTCGCTGAGTACGTTGACTACTTGGGGAAAGCTGGCTTCGTGGGCGTCTGCGTGTCCGAGAGGTTCAAGGAGCCGGGCTTCCGAGATAAGGTCAGGAACATGGGTGGCTGGAAGAACATGCTCAGGATCGTCTGGGTCACGTTGAGGCTCATGGTTACGAGCTCGGATCTCAGGAATAAATTCCTTAAGGTCGGACGCGTGAAGAGGGTCCTCGTCCAGAACCGCTCCACGGCGAAGTACGTTTTCCAGGCGATCGTGATGGCGAGGAAGCCCTGACGAATCTCCTAAAGGCACAGTCCATGAGTGACCGAGGTCTGTTTTGTTCAACAATGGTTCTGCAGTTTTGACTAACAAACAGCGTAGCCACAGACCTGTCCTGTTTTTGAGTGGCAAATTCTTTTACTGTTCCATTATTCTCACAGTAATGTGGATGTTTCTGCTGGAAAGGCGAGTCACCCATGGTAGGAAGATGAATAAGAGGATTCCTTATCTATGTGCATCACAGTTATTTAGGGCGAAGAGTGGAGCAATGCCTAGAGATCCCGTATGTGGAATGGTTCTGGACGAGAGAACAGCCAGATTCAAGATCAACCATGAAGGAGAAACGTATTATTTCTGCAGCGTGAAATGCAAGAAGAGGTTCAAAAGGAATCCTCAGAGATCTTTAAGGTAGGTCGGATTTCTGGCTAGCTGGGATTTGGATTCTTGTTTTGGAATGCTGCTTGCGTTGAAGGGTCATTTTGAAGGTTGACTTGAATGGATTTGAAGGTTGGAGACGTCTATAAGTGTCCTGAAGGCCATAACGCCAAGATAGTGTGGATCAGCGAAAACGGGAAGGTCGTAGGGGTCAAGTGCTCTTATGAACACTTCGAGAAAATGGAGAAAGTGAATAACAAGGAAAGAAAAATCTTTCACAAGGACGTAGTTTTCCTCATCACAATCTAAACATGCAAAAGCGTAAACGCGCGCGCGCTTTTGTTTGAACAACATTTGCGCCTAGGCTGAATAGGCCCTGTCTGTTTTGTGTATCATCGGCTTTCAGATTTTGTCTAGCAAATGCAGCCTGAACCTAATCTGATTTGATCATCAAATTTTTTTCAATTATGATCATCAAACAGCGCTGTCGTGGACCCGTTCTGATTTGGGCGCAAGTTTTCGATTGTTTTGGGGCGCAAATTTATGTAGGTTCTCATCCGCCTAGGGGGGCTATGTACAGGCTGGTCCGAGAAGCTGACCATTTTTCTAGGCGTCGTCCTTTGTTTCGGCGTCCCACGGGTACGGCAGCAGGTCCCTGAGCTTGACCTTTTTGTCCTCGGCGATGATGACTTCGGCTTCCATGTTGCGCTCGTGGATCTGGCTCATGAACTCCCTGCACCTGCCGCACGGCGGGATCGGCTTGCCGCCCTCGGCGACCGCCACTATCTTCCTGACTACGAGCTCGCCGCCGGTGACCATCGCGGCGACGGCGCTGTGCTCCGCGCAGAACCCCATGCCGCTGCCCGTGTCGACGCAGACCCCCACGAACACGTTACCACCCTCAGACACCAAAGCACAACCAACGTCCCCAACACTCAAACCATGCCTAATCCTCCTCGGCTTAAGGACTGACTGTGCTTTCTTAATTAATTCCTCGTCGTTTATAGTAGTCATTCAGAACCATCTGCCAGCAAAACAATAAAGAGTTTACACCCTGTTTACCTTGTCGATTAAAATTTCATATCTCAAACATTTAGGAAACATTTTTTCCAATGTATTAAAAAAATATAAGCATCTAATAGAGAAATATATTAAAGTGGAAAAATATGATAATTCTCTCAAACATTCAAATCTTTAATTTCAAAAATATTAAGAACACAAGCCTAAACGATCTGAAAGATATTAACATTATTATTGGACCAAATAACTGTGGAAAAACAAATGTATTAGAGGCTATAAAAAGACTAAAAACATTTAAAAGCATACCTTACAGTCATTCAACATGTAAATACTGCGATTTAATTAGAGGGCAAAACCTATTACCTCAGTATATTTGTATTAAAAATGATAGAGATGCATTTGAGAATCAAATTGAACCGGATATTATTTTTTCATTTAATGAAAAATATTTAGAAGGTTTTAATGAGAATAAAAAAAATAGTTTTGAAGAATTTCTTGAACGAGTTCGTATTGTTTTTAAACAAAAACAACATTCTCAAGAAACTGCAATTCTTGAAAATATTAATCATGTGAGAGAATGGAAAAATAAAATAGCTCTTCAGGGTCATGGTGCAGAATTAATCAGTACTCATGCAGTTGTAATTGATTCTAAAATAATGAATGGTATCAGCAAGTCGATACTGGAATGCCCTGAAGATAGGTTACGAACTTATAAAGGTGTTGAAATAGCAAAGTATGCTATTGATAAGAATCTTGAAGCTTCTAACCAACAGAAAGTTCATGATTCCATTAATAGAACTATTGACTCGAATTTGGCAAGTTATCGAACGGGAACACTTGATTACTTAAGAGGTAAGAATAGATTTCAAACGCCTATAAGTGAGCAAGGTTCTGGAGTTAGATCAATGGAATGTTTAATAACTGATATTGTTTCTGAAAATGAGTCAAATATTATATTAATAGATGAACCAGAATTAGGTTTGAATCCTGCAGCTATAAGAGAATTTATCGAATTTCTAAAACAAGAGATGAAAAATAAACAAATTTTTATTACCACTCATGATCCGACGTTTGTAAATCCCAAGCTTTGGGATAAAGAAAAATTATGTATCTATCTATTTTCAATAGTTGAGAATGGATTTGTAAAAATTGACTTGAATAAAAACTTTGATGATCCAAATACTTTCGCTGGATATTTAGCACATACAACATGTTTAGGGGATTTCCATCTCTATGTGGAGGGAAAATTTGATGTATACATTCATCAAATTTTCTTAAGAAAATATCTCGAGAATTTGAAACAAACAAAGAAAAAAAGGAATTTTAACTTCTTCGAAATCATGAACAGAATTATGATTTATCATCTTGGAGGTAGTTTTTGCGAACATTTACTTCATACTGTACCTAAATACCCATATCGAGCATTACTTTTATTTGATGGTGATATAAAGTCGAAAGTTCAGGAAAAAATTAAAATGTTTAATTTAAATCGGTGGAAAAATCTTCCTGAATTTCAATTTTGTGAAACAATTGAACAAATACACAACACTTATATTTCAAATAAAAATAAAAAAAAGGAATTAAATAAAATTCCAGTTTATTGTTTGTCTAAAAATGATATTGAGGATTACCTTCAACCAAAACCTAATAATAAAACTAAAGGACCAGATATAGCTCTAAACATGACTTTTATTCCTGACGAAATCTTGAAAATTTATGATGAAATAATCCGAATATTATAAAGATGTAATGACATCATCAATATTTTACTAAACTCAATTACAATAAGGGTAATGCGAAAATAGCACTCTCATTTCTCGGGTTTGAACCCTAATTTTAAAAGTGGTCTTGTTATTTGTTTGCCGTGCTTGAGCCTCATGTAGGGGTATGCGAGTAGGCTGCATACAAAGATGAATCCACTTGTTAGCATTGTCATTCAGAATTCATACTGAAATATATCATTAATTAATGTGGAGTGGGAAGATTACGTAATGATTTGGGCGAATTACTCGATAAAGAGTATGACGTGAATTAATGTTGTCTGAAGAGCCGGTTAGGCGGAAGGTTCTCGTTGAGGAATGGGTTAAGCTCGGTTGGTTAGGTCTTCTTGTTTTCGTCGTTGCGGTGTACTGGATTCTTTACCCATCTCTTCTCTTTGACATGGTTCGCTTGGCTGAGGATGCCATTTCCCTCGAAGCAGTCACGCTCTCCGTGACCGTTGTTAACTTCGGAGTGCTGCTTACCTTACTGTCGGCAATCCGTTTTCTAACCTTGATGGCTATCAATGCGTACCAAAAGAAGACTCCCCGTGCGATTGGAAACTTCGTCTATGCCACTATCTGTGTGGTTCTAGGAATATTGCTCAGTTTCTGGTACAACGTCCTCATTTCGACGTTTGAACTGGTCAACCGACTGCTGCTCCTCGTTGGGTTGTACATTTTCTCTAAGGGAGTGACCGAAGGACTGTTCCTTGGTAATAGACTGAGCGTTTCGGCGGGAGACTGGAAGGACGTCATTCAGGGAATAAAGGTTTTCATCTTCTGCCTCTTCCTGACGGAGGGGAACTTCGCGGTCTTCGTCAACTTCACGGTTTTCCTAGCTGAACAGTTCAACGTTTCTTTAGTTACTTCTGACCTGCTCGTCTCCTGCCTCGCATTCCTGTGGATTTACCTGTTCGTGTACATACTCACCGAACTGCCCTCGAGACTGGTCTTCACGAAGTGCGGCGGGTGCGGAATGGTCTTCCTCAACGTCAGCGTCCACGATTCCAGCTGGGACTCGGAGCACACGCTGAGACACAGACACTGCCCAAGATGCGAGAAAATCTGCTAACGGCGCGTCACGTCTTTAAGCGGAAATAAAGGTTAATACGCTGCTTTCAATGGTTTATTGTTCAATACTTTCTTTGTTTTGGGAGTGATGCGCGATGGAAACTGGCATCGTGAAAATCAACATGCCTGAAGGATGCAACGTAATTCTCGGAATGTCGCATTTCATCAAGACCGTTGAGGACGTCTACGAAGTCATTGTCGGCTCTGTACCTAACATCAAATTTGGGGTGGCATTCTGCGAGAGCAGCGGCGAAAAACTCGTAAGAGTAGAAGGCACCGACGAGGAGCTAAAGAAGGCGGCAGCTGAGAACATGCTCAAGCTGGGCTGCGGGCACACCTTCATCGTCTTCCTGAGGGAAGCCTACCCCATCAACGTCCTGAACGCCCTGAAGGCGGTCCCCGAGGTGTGCACCATCTTCGCCGCCACAGCCAACCCGCTGGAAGTGATCGTTGCCGAGTCCGAGCAGGGCAGGGGCGTGCTGGGCGTCATCGACGGGCAGAAACCCCTAGGCGTCGAGGACGAGAAGGGCGCGGAGTGGCGCAAGGGCTTCCTGAGGAAAATCGGCTACAAGAGGTAGGGGGCGGAATGTCCGAAATCCTGAAGCTCACTGATGTCTGGAAGGCTTACGACGACGTCCAAGCCCTCAGCGGACTAGACCTCGAAGTGAGGAGGGGCGAAATCTTCGGGCTCGTGGGTCCGAACGGCGCGGGCAAGACGACGTGCATAAAGATCGTCTTGGGGCTCCTCAGGATGGACAGGGGCGCAATCCTCGTCAACAACGTGGACCCCGCTCAGAGCCCGTACGAGTACAAGCGGTCGATAGGCTACGTGCCCGAGTCCGTCGCGCTGCCCGACTACCTGACCGTCGAGGAGCTCGTCATCTACTCGGGCAGGATACGCAGCGTCCCAAACGAGCTGATTAAGCAGAGGATAGACGAGTACCTCAGAGTCTTCGACCTGACCGACAAACGCAAAACCCTGATTCTCCAGCTGTCCCGCGGAATGAGGCAAAAGGCAGCCATGGCTTCCGCATTAATTCACGACCCCGACCTCCTCATACTCGACGAGCCCCTAGTCGGCATCGACCCCGCCGGGCAACACGCCATAAAGGAAATGTTCAACGCCCGCGCCAGAGACGGCAAGACGATCTTCCTGTCGACGCACATGCTGGACACGGCGGAACGCATGTGCAACCGCGTCGCCATCATCCACAGGGGCAGAAACGTCGCCACGGGAGACCTGAACCAGCTAAGAAGCCTCTCGGCGACCAAAGAGAACGCGACGCTCGAAGAAGTCTTCCTGAAGCTCACCGAAGAAACCGAGAAAGCTCCAAGCGAAAAAGCGGACGAACAACCCAAAGTCAGACGCGGACTCTTCGGAGCCTTCAGGAGAACGCAGTAGATGGGCGTGGCACGCGACCTCCTCGCGTTCAAGCTAAAAGTCCTCCTGGGCGCAATAAAATCCTCAAAAGCAAGCATGGTGCTCATCGCCGTCTACGTCGTCGGGATGCTGCCTTCGGGCGTCGGCATGTCCATGTCGGTCGTCAACCTCGTCAACGCCGGAATCGACCCCACGGCATACGTCAACCAACTCGCCGCCCTCCTCAGCAGCGTCATAGCCCTACTTCTGCTGTCTGCGTACAGGGGGTACGTCGCCTACGAGTACGAGCAGACCCTGTTGTTCACGGCTCCAATCCCGCCCCGAACGTACCTCGCCGTCAGCCTCCTGACAGACTTGACTGTGTTTTCGGTGTTCCTGCTGCCGCTGGGCATCTTCCTCGTCATGATCGTCGCGTCCCTTCAACTCTCCATAATATCAACTATAATGATCGTTGGCGGGTTCATGCTCTTCCTCTTCTTCGTGTACTTTACGAAAACGTCGTTCGCGGTCCTCGAAGCCCACCGCCAAGACAGCCTCGTTAAAACCGCCCTTACAGCCATTATACTGCTGCTGATTTTTCCAGCCGTCAGCCTCGCACTCCCACTCCCGATAGGTTACGTCCAACTTCCGTACCCGTCGACGCTGCTTGCGGAAATAATGTTGAGCTCGGTGTGCGGAATAACACCCAACGTGACAGTCATTCTGGGAATAGTCGTATACTTTCTCGCTTCATTCGCAGCCTTCTTTTATTGTTCCAAGCTGAACCTGTTTCAGCTGGCGAAGCCCGTGCCCTTCGTATCGCCGTTCGACACCTCGATGAGGGTCCAGACGATAAAGACGGGGAAGAACATCCAGTTCTTCTCGCGGTACGGAATTAAAGCCAGCCTCAGCCTCGACTCCAAATCGCTTCGGACGTTCCTCATGAAGAAGGAGCTCGTCAGGATAACGAGGGACGGCAGCCTCTTCATGGTCTTCATGTTCTACGCCATACTCTTGATTATCAGCACAGCAATGAGGCAGAGCGAGGCGGCGTTCCCAATGTGGATGTTCCTCCTCGCGTTCTACTCGTTCATGGTGCCCGCGATGCTGACCAGCAACTGGCGTATGGTCGAGCTCGACAACCTGTGGATGCCCCTCACCTCAGGCCTCAGCTTCGGACAAGTCGCCAAAGCCGTCCTCTACGACTTCGCCCTCCTCGCCTTCGCCGTCCCAGCCGCCATAACCGTCATCCTCTCAGCAGCCAACGGCGCCGACCCCGTCGTCCCCCTGGTCCTCGTAACGTCAGCCTCCATCATAGGCTCCGCAGCCAACCTGTACACGATGGTAGTCTTCCTCACGAGGAAGCGGAGGGCGACACCCGCTCTGATGATCAACTACGCCGCGATGTTCCTCTCGGGGCTCCTCATTGCCCCAGCCTACATCTACGCCATATTCGCCATGCTCCTAAGACTGGATATCATGACCGAAATTGTCGCGGCAATTCCCGTCCTAATATACTCAGCCGCCGTCTTCTGGTTCCTTTCGAGGCAAATCGAAAAGGACGCCCTCAACATCGAACTCTAATAGACAGACAACCAACGAGCCGAAGAGCCTCGCACTCATTCAAATCGGGACTTCTAGAAAAGACGGCATGTTCGTCTCGCTGAGCTGAACCGCTGGTTCATACTGTGTGTTCATCTACTCACACACATAATTTCATATCCATTTCACGTACTAAACTAAAGTTCGTAACAAAAAAACATCCCCCGAAAAAGAAGGACGAACAATGAAAAGGTCACTTCGCAGCGGAAAGGCGCTAAGCAACGTCGTATCGACGCTCATCATCCTAGTGGTCTCCGTCCTCCTCGCAGGCGTAGTCACAATGTACGCCATCAACATCACCTCGACGCGGACACAGCAAGAGGCGCTGAAGCTCTCGAAGCAGGAGATCTGGGTCTACGGCAACGGCACAGCAATCGCAGCGGTCGCAATCGACAACGTGGGCGGCAGAGACGTCGTCGTCGACAAAGTCCAGGTCAGAGGCGTCGAAGCCGACTGGACAGTCGCATACTACCTAAGACTCTCGTCAGCCCTCTCAACCTCGCTCAACTGCCCCAACGCCACGCACAGCTGGACGGGCTTCCTCTACACGCAGGGAGAAGTTGCAGACTTCGCAACCGACGAGAACGACAAGCCACTGGCCTCAGGAGACTCGATAATCATCTACGTCATGAACCCGCAGAGCGTCAGCGTCAGCGACATCGGCGTAACAATCGGCATCACCGTCTTCACGGGAAACGCCCAATACTACGTCGAATGCAACGTCAAATCCGCCGAATCCGCATAGAACAGGCTCCCCAAAAACGGCACGCACCGCCTAGCCCAACAGGCAACGAGCTAGCGCGCGTGCTTCACGGTCGCCGGACATCCAACAGAACGGGGCTGGCTGGCGCATCAGGAGGAGGAATCCGAAGCTAGGTCACCAAGCGTCTGTGCTGAGCGCTTTCCTATGCTTCTGGGCCTCCTCCCCACCAACCTACAAAAACGGCGCTCACACGTCATTCTATTGAGTAATGTGATATCGCACTCTTTTTCAGAAACGCAATTTCACGGCCTCGAGCTTTGCCCTTTGTTCGAAAATTATTTAATGGACATCGGTCATGTAAAGCAGAGGTGTTGAACCATGTTTGTGGGTCTTCTGACAGCTCCGTTCGGAGGCTGGAGCTTCGAAAAAATCGTGAACTGGGCATCAGCGAACGGCTTCAAAGGTTTAGAAGTCGGCGTTTCGCCGGGCTCGAAACAGTTCGACGTTGACCAAATCCTAAGCGGCAGCGCAGGAAAAATCAAAAATCTAGTCAAGGGCAAGAACCTGGAAATCACGAGCCTAGCCTTCTACAGCCTCGGAATCCTCGAAAACCCCGAAGACCAGAAGTTCCAGAACAAGGTCATCGACGCCTGCGCAGCCCTCGACGTGAAGGTGGCCTGCACCCAGGCGGGAAGGCCAGCAGCGGGCAAGGACAAGCTCCAGACCCTGAGGGAGGACTTCCCCAAGGTCTTCAACCCGTTCGTCGACAGGGCGAAGGCGCAGGGCGTGAAGCTCGCGATGGAAAACTGGTACGTCACAAACCTGCAGGGACTGGACCACTTCGAGGCCGCCTTGGACGCCGTTCCCGACGAGACGTTGGGCCTGAACTTTGACCCGTCACACCTGTTGTGGCAGCAGATCGACTACGTCGAAGCCGTCCACAGGTTCAAGGATAGAATACATCACACTCACGCGAAGGACACCGAAATCGTCGAACACAAACTCAGGCAGGTGGGGGTCCTCGGAGGAGGCTGGTGGAGGTACCGGCTGCCGGGCTGGGGACGAGTGAACTGGACCGCCTACCTGGCGGCGCTGAAGGAGGTCGGCTACGACTACGTCCTGAGCATAGAGCACGAGGACCCGTTCTTCGGCGCTGAGGACGGCTTCCTGAAGGCGAAGAAGTACCTGGAACAATTGATTTAGGAATTACTTTTTGTCCGCAGCCTTCCTGGCGCTCGAGACAAGGTCCGACAGGACGCTGAAAGCCCTCGCAGCGTCTTCCATTTTTAGAACGATGACCGTTTCGTTGTAGCAGCTCACAGTCTCTTCAATGTTGATTCGCGCCCTCGCAATAGGATTGTAGAAAGCCACGATGCACCCAGACGTGCCGACGATGCCAGTTGGGCTCTGCACAATTATGGCCGCGAGGTTCAGTTTCTCCTCCAGCTTTTCGACGTCCTTGAAGACAACTTGAACTTCGCTGAAAATTCGTTGGTCAGTGATAAGCGTCAACGTCGTCGCGCCTTCGAGAACCTGGAAGAAAGCTTCAGGATAATCCGCTGAGACGAGTCTGGCCTTTTCGAGGTTCTTCCGCGTCTTCTCGAGCGACATCTTGGCAACATCCGTCCTCAGGCTGATGATGCTCTGGGCGACGATTTTCCTGAAGTCCTGCCCCGGAACGTACTTCACCTGCGCCCTCTTCACCGCCGTAATCATCCCCTCAATCGTGACCTTTTTCCCCAGGAGCCCCTCGGCCTTCGGCTTGAGCACCCGAGCGACTCCGCTGAAGTTGGCGTATCCCCTTTCTAGACTGTCTTCTATAGACGGGTCTTCCTCTATCAGGTTCTGGACTACCCTCGAAAGCGAGTTCTCGACCATTTTCGGTCATCCTGTGATGTTTTTGGCATATATTGACCAAAAAGTATATATAAGAATTTCGCTGTCTCAAAGTAAAAACCGGAGACCGAAGAAGATGCGAAGAAAAATCGTTCTCGCCTACTCAGGCGGGTTGGACACGTCCGTCCTCATGAAGTGGCTTCAAGAAAAGTACGAGGCAGACGTCGTCACAGTAACCCTTGATGTCGGACAGAAGGAAGACCTCGACGCCATCGAGAAGAAGGCGAAGAAACTAGGCGTCCTTAACCATTATTCCTTGGACACGAAGCAGGAGTTCGTTGAGAACTACGTCTTCCCAGCTATCAAAGCCAACGCCCTCTACGAAGGGAAATATCCCGTGAGTACCGCCCTCTCGAGACCACTAATCGCTGAGAAGCTGGTCCAAACCGCGGAGAAAGAAGGCGCCGACACCATCGCCCACGGCTGCACGGGAAAGGGGAACGACCAAGTCCGAATAGAGGTCACGGCGAAGGCTCTCGCCCCAGAAATCTCCATACTTGCGCCCGTCCGGGAGTGGAAGATGGACAGGAAGGCGGAAATCGAGTTCGCCAAGAAGCACGGAATCCCGGTTCCTGTTAGCGTCGAAAAAATTTACAGCGTTGACCAGAACCTCTGGGGGCGCTCAATAGAGTGCGGCGTCCTCGAAAACCCCGAGATGGAGCCACCCGAAAACGCGTTCGAGTGGACAGCCTCGCCCGAAAAGGCGCCTGATAAGCCCGAATACCTCACGATAGAATTCGAAGGCGGAGTCCCCAAAGCAGTCAACAGCAGACAGATGAAGCCTCTGGCTCTGATTGATCTCGTGAACGAGGTCGCTGGGCGAAACGGCGTCGGGCGCATTGACCATGTGGAGAACCGCCTGGTCGGCATCAAGTCGCGCGAGGTCTACGAGTGCCCCGCGGCAACCGTCATCATCGAGGCGCACAAAGATCTCGAGAAGCTCGTCCTGACGAGGCATGAGTCCGCGTTCAAGCAGCAGGTGGACGCCCTGTGGGCGGACCTCGTCTACACGGGGCTGTGGAACGACCCGCTCAAGGAGGACCTAGACGCCTTCATAGAGTCCACGCAGAAACGCGTCAATGGCAAGGTCAAAATAAAGCTGTACAAGGGTGGCCTCATGGTTGTGGGGCGGTCTTCACCGAACTCGCTTTACGACACGGACCTAGCGACGTACGACGTCAAGTCGACCTTCAACCAGTCCTCCTCAGCCGGGTTCATCGAACTGTGGGGTCTCCAGACGAGGGTGGCGACTGCCTTCAAGCGGAAGTCGGCGGCGAAAAAGAATGTCTGAGCTGCTTAGGAAGGGGCGGCTTTCCTCCGCAAGAAAAGACGCAGCGAAGTTCACCTCATCCGCCGTCATGGACAAAAAGATACTCAAGCACATCGTCGCCATCAACGTAGCCCACGTTTCGATGCTGATTGGATACAAAAGCATCAACAAAAACGAAGGTCAAAGCATATTAAAAGCACTCGCAAGCCTCGAAGGGAAGATTGAGCTCTCCCCCGACATGGAAGACGGCCACACGGCGGTCGAAGAGGCCGTGGTCAAAACCACGGGGCAGAACGTTGGCGGAAACCTGAACTTGGCTAAAAGTCGCAACGACCAAGTCGCCACAGCCCTCAGGATGGAGCTCCGAAACGAAATCCTCGAAACAGTGCAAACAATAGCCACGCTGCAGGAGACCTTACTCCATAAAGCCGAACAACATGTCAACACAATAATTCCTGGTTATACTCATCTCCAGCCCGCTCAGCCAATCACTTTCGCCCACTACCTTATTGCGCAGTTCGATGCTCTCCAAAGGAACGTGGAACGCCTCCAAGAAGGGTACAAGCGCATCAATCTGTGCCCGATGGGTGCCTGCGCATTAGCGACGACGAGCTTCCCAATAAACAGAGAAAAGACAGCTGACCTACTCGGGTTCGACGAGGTTCTGGAGAATTCGGTTGACGCCGTCACCTCGCGGGACTTCATACTCGAGACCCTGGCAGACCTTTCAATATTGGCGGTCGACGTCACACGTCTAGTTGAGGACCTAGAAGTCTGGGGCACGGCGGAGTTCGGGATTGTTGAGCTGCCCGACGAGTTCGCCTTCACGAGTAGCATAATGCCGCAGAAGAAGAATCCTGATATTCTGGAAGTTATTCGTTCCCGTATGAGCTTGGTGCTGGGCAACCTGACGGGTTCGACAGCAGCTCTGTTGTCGCTTCCGTCGACGTACAACATGGACTACCAGGAGGTGACCCCGAAGCTCTGGGGCTCCCTCGAAACTGTGAAGGACTGCGTTTCCATGCTTGCCAAGATTGTCCCAGACCTGAAAGTGTCAGAAGAAACGCTCAAGAAGCCCGCCTACTCGTTCATGATGGCGACCGAGCTAGCCAACATGCTCGTTCGCAACTATAAGGTTCCGTTCAGGGCTTCCCACACGATAATCGGCGCGATTGTAAAAACCTTACTGAAGGAAGGCAAGTCCCTAGGCGATGTAACGCCGGAGATAATTGCAGAAACCTCAAAACAGGTCCTTGGCCACTCGATAAATGTGAAAGTTGAGGACATTCACAACAGCACTGACCCATCGCTCGTCGTCAAATCCTACAATACGAGAGGCGGACCTGCGCCGAAGGAAGCGAAAAGGATGATGGCTCTCCGAACGAAAAATGTTGCCGAATTGGAGTCTTGGGTCTCGGGCAAAAAAACTAAAATCGTTGAAGCTGACGAAAGACTGAATTCTAGTGTCCAATCAATAATAAACAGTAACTAATCAATTCAAACCGTAATGCTTAAATTTCGGTTTCTGGTTTGGCTGGGGAAGGGTTGATTGGAAACCGAAACACGCCCTCGGAAAGACGGAAACGCCGCGCTGGTTCTCGAAGATGGAACCCTCTTTTTAGGCAAAGGCTTCGGGGCTCAACGCAAAGTCTCTGGGGAAGTTGTCTTCTCAACCTCCATGATGGGGTACCCAGAATCTTTGACTGACGCCTCGTACCGCGGACAGATTCTAACCTTGACGTATCCTCTGGTCGGGAACTACGGAGTCCCATCCTACAAAATGGCCGACAAGTTCGGGCTCCCCACGCACTTCGAGTCCGTGGGAATAAAGGTCACGGGGCTCGTTATCCAGGAGCTCTGCGAGAAGCCGTTCCACTGGGCGTCCGAAAAGACTCTCCACCAATGGTTAAAGAGCGAGGGCATTCCTGGAATCTACGGCATAGACACAAGGAACCTCACGAAGAAGCTCCGAGAAAGGGGAGTCATGCTCGGGATACTCGCGGTTTCACCTAAAGGCAAAAAACTTGATGTTGACAAATTGCTTGAGGAGTCAAAGAGCATCCCCGACCCGAACCTGAGGGACCTTGCTAGCGAGGTTTCGGTGAAGAAGCCGATTCACTATAAGAATAATGGGGAGAAGAAGGTCGTGCTCATCGACTACGGCGTCAAGGCGGGAATCCTGAGAAACCTCCTCAAACGGAAACTCGACGTCGTCCAAGTCCCCTACACGTTCTCAACCGACGAAATCATGGAGCTCGAACCCGATGGCGTGGTGCTGAGTAACGGTCCTGGCGATCCGAAGCTCCTGCCAAAAACGTCAATCGAGACCGTGAAGCGCCTCGTCGAAGAAAATGTTCCAGTCATGGGAATATGCCAGGGGAACCACATTCTTTCGCTGGCTCTGGGCGGAGACACGTACAAGCTTAAATACGGGCACCGGTCGCAGAACCAGCCCGCGTACGACCTTGAGACGGGAAGGTGCTACATCACGACTCAGAACCACGGTTACGCTACGAGTGCCGACTCTTTGAAGGGCACGGGCCTCGAAGTTTGGTTCGTTAACGCCAACGACAAGACCGTTGAGGGCGTCAGACACAAGGACGGGAGGACGTTCGCCGTGCAGTGGCACCCCGAGGCTTCGCCGGGGCCGTACGACACGGAATTCCTCTTCGATAAGTTCATGGAGAACATGAGGTGACAGGGTATGCCGAAGTTCGACTGGGTCAAAAAAATCGTGGTCCTCGGAAGCGGTCCGATAAAAATCGGCGAGGCGGCCGAGTTCGACTACTCGGGAAGCCAGTGCCTCAAAGCTTTAAGGGAGGAGGGCATAGAAACCATCCTCATCAACCCCAACATCGCAACGATTCAGACCGACCCGAGGCTGGCTGGCAAGGTCTACCTGCTGCCCGTAATCCCCGAGTACGTCGAAAGGGTCATCGCCAAGGAGAAGCCCGACGGAATCCTCCTCGGGTTCGGCGGTCAAACCGCTCTGAACTGCGGCGTGAAGCTCTCGCAGTCGGGCATACTCGAGAAGTACGACGTTAAGGTCCTTGGGACTCCTGTGAGAGCCATCGAGGACACGGAGGACAGGGAGCTCTTCAGGAGAGCCATGATCAGAGCCGACATCCCGATTCCGAGGAGCAGCTCAGCGACCTCTGTGGAAGAAGCCCTGAAGATTGCCGAGGACCTCGGCTACCCCGTTATCCTTCGCGTCGCATACACTCTCGGCGGCAAGGGGTCGGGCGTGGCTCATAACAAGCGGGAGCTCGTGGACATCGTCGAAAGGGCGCTTGCCCAGAGCATGATCACCCAAGTTCTCGTCGAGGAGTACATTGGGAAGTGGAAGGAGATCGAGTACGAGGTCATGCGGGACTACAAGGACAACTGCCTGACCGTCTGCAACATGGAGAACTTCGACCCGATGGGCGTCCACACGGGCGACTCTATCGTCATCGCGCCGTCGCAGACGCTGACGAACCGCGAGTACCACCTCATCCGCTCAGCCTCAATCAAGGCCATCCAGAGCCTCGGCATCATTGGCGAATGCAACATCCAGTGGGCGTTATACCCGAAGTCCGAGGACTACAGAGCCATCGAGGTCAACGCCAGGATGTCGAGGAGCTCAGCTCTCGCGAGCAAGGCAACAGGCTATCCACTCGCGTACATCGCCGCGAAGCTGTCGATCGGCTACCTTCTACCCGAGCTGCTCAACAAGGTCACGGGCGTCACCACCGCGTGCTTCGAGCCCGCGCTTGACTACCTCGTCGTGAAGATTCCGCGCTGGGACCTCCGCAAATTCAGGAACGTCGATCCACACTTGGGTCCGCAGATGAAGTCGGTCGGAGAGGTTATGGCGATCGGCAGGAACTTCGAGGAGGCGCTGCAGAAGGCCGTGAGGATGCTCGACATCGGGAAGATCGGGCTTGTGGGCAACGGAGACGGCGACTCCGAGGACATAAAATCCATTCTTGACGGGCTGGAGCATCCGACTGACGAGCGGCTCTTCAAGATCATCCGCGCCATGAAGATGGGGGTCACGATAAAGAATATCTACAAGCTCACGGGTATCGACCCGTGGTTCCTCTACAAGATCAAGAACGTCATCGACATGGAGACGAATCTTAAAACCTCGAACATAAAAAGCCCTCAAAGCTCCGAGCTGATACGCGAAGCCAAGCGCCTGGGGTTCTCGGACGGCCAAATTTCCAAATGTACGGGCGTCGGCGAGTTGGAAGTCAGGAGCCTCAGGAAGAGCAGGGGCATCGTTCCCGTCGTGAAGCAGATCGACACGTTGGCGGCGGAGTGGCCTGCGAGGACGAACTACCTTTACCTGACGTACCACGGCGACGAGGACGACTTGGAGTTCGGCGCCAAGGGGAAGAAGGTGATGGTTCTCGGCGCGGGCGTCTTCAGGATCGGCTCGAGCGTGGAGTTCGACTGGGGAGGCGTCAACACGATCTGGGCTCTGAAGAGGCAGGGCATAGACGAGGCCATTATGGTGAACTACAACCCCGAGACGGTTTCGACGGACTACGACATCTCGGACAAGCTCTACTTCGAGGAGCTGACACTCGAGCGCATCCTCGACATCCACGACAAGGAAGCCCCCTACGGCGTCGTCGGAAGCGTCGGCGGACAAATCCCCAACAACCTCGCCATGAAGCTCAGTAAGGCTGGAGTGAAGCTACTCGGGACGACCAGCGAGAGCATAGACCAGGCCGAGGACAGGTCGAAGTTCAGCGCCCTTTTAGACAAACTCGGGGTGCCGCAGCCGAAGTGGAGCAAGCTCACGACGCTTAAGGAGGCTGAAACGTTCGCCACAGAAATCGGGTACCCCGTTCTGGTCCGACCGAGCTACGTTCTTTCGGGCTACGCGATGAGGATTGCCCAGAACGTGGGCGAGCTGAGGGACTACCTTGAGCTCGCGACGACGGTTTCGCGCGAGTACCCCGTCGTTATCTCGAAGTTCGTTTCGGGAGCCAAGGAGGTGGAGGTGGACGGCGTCTCGGACGGCGAAAGCACCCTGATCGGCGCGGTCATCGAGCACGTTGAGCAGGCAGGCGTCCACAGCGGCGACGCCGTCATGAGCATCCCGCCCCAGAGCCTGAGCAGCGACATCGTGAAAACGATTGAAGATTACTCGCGAGAAATCGCCAAAGCCCTCCGAATCAGGGGACCGTTCAACATCCAGTACCTCGTCAAGGAAGGCGGAGTCTCAGTCATCGAATGCAACCTCAGGGCTTCAAGGTCGCTGCCCTACGTGAGTAAGACGCGGGGGGTCAACCTGATAGAGGTTTCGACCGCCATCATGCTGGGCAAAACGCTCCGCAGCATAGGAATCACAAAGCTGAAGCCCATCCCCCACGTGGGCATCAAGGTTCCCCAGTTCAGCTTCATGCGGCTGACGGGCGCAGACCCGATTCTGGGCGTCGAGATGCTGAGCACAGGCGAGGCGGCGTGCATCGGCGAGAACTTCGCTGACGCGCTGCTTAAGGCGCTTCAGTCGGTCGAGTTTGAGATGCCGGAGGAGGGCGGTTCGGTTCTCATCACGGTGGGCGGAGAGCAGATGAAGAAGAAGGTCGTGCCCCTTGCGAGGAGCCTGAGGGATTTGGGCTTCAGCATCTACGCGACTGACCACACGGCTGACGCCATCAGGAAGGCTGGGTTGGATAACGTAACAATCTTGCACAAGGTGAGGGAGGCGGCGAAGAAGCCCAACATCGTCGACTACCTGATTGAGAGAAAAATTAACCTTGTCATCAATATCCCGTCTGCAAACTCCACTGGCGTGAAGTCCGAAGTTCTGGAGGACGAGTACACGATTCGGAGGCTGGCGGTCGAGTTCAACATCCCCGTCGTTACCACACTGGAGCTGGCCTCAGCGCTCGTGCGAGTCCTCAAGTACCGCGCTTCGGGGGAGTCCGTGACGAAGTCCCTCAACGAGTACATGAAGGACCTGCCGTTCAACTACTGGTGACTCAATAAACGGACCATTAGTTATTGTGCTGAATTATTGTACAAAACATCCAGTGTAGATTCTATTTTCATTACTGGCGAACCATAATTTTAGGATAGGTTGGCTCCGCAGTTCGGGCATTTGGTGCTGTTCACGGGTATTACGCTTCCGCAGTACCTGCACTTGGTCGTAGCTATTTCCCTCGTTATCCGTTCCACTTCTCTGAATTCCACGTTTTTTGGTGGTTCAGTCTTCTCGGACCCGGCCATGATGACGAATCCGTTGCTTATTGTGAAGACTACGTCCCGTCCGACGCGGATTGCTGTTAACTCCTTTTCTAACGCGTCGACCGTCATGCCCATGCGCGAAGCGAGTTCTGCGAGAGAAATCGTCCCGTACACTTTGAGGAAGCCGATGATTCGGTCTTGCTGTTTTGCTCTCTTGTTTATCGACGCGCTCTGGATGTAACCCCCAATCGCAATTAAAACTATTACGGGAACGAAATTGATGAGCAAGCTCTGGATACCTTCGCTAGTCAAAATCCAGTCGGCAAAAAAGTCGGGCGCGTTGAGGGCTGGAATGAAGAACTTGAAAATGAAAACGTAGGCGAAGGCTATACCTCCTATCGCCTGAATAACTTTACCCACAGTCGCCATGGGACCCTGACCAGTCTCCCTGTTCACCGTCGGACCCTGTTTCACTGCCAATCTGCATCACCAGTGTCAAGCAATCTCAAAAATTATTCAAAATAAGGAAATAAATGTTGTGTAGCGCGATTCTCGCGAGATTAGTTGCCTACCGCTCTACGGACGCGGCGCTTCTATTTTCGTGCTTCTCCAACCTTATTACGTGGTCGGCCTTCTCCGCAAAGGCTTCGCTGTGGGTGACTGCGATGATCTGCTCAACGGTCTTCAGCCTCGAAAGCGACTCGGCGAGTCTGTCTATCGAGCCATCCTCCCTTCCAAGGCTTTCGGTCGGCTCGTCCAAGAAGAGCATTGGAAGCCCGTGCCCCGCCCTCCACTGCATGATGAGCTGCCCCAAGCCCAGACGGTAGGCGAAGGCCAGCTGCGTCCTTTCGCCGCCTGAAAGGTTCAGGGAGCTCCTTTCTTGCCCTTTTTCGCCCTCAACCATCGGAGTATAATCCTCATCAATCTTTACAGAAACCGCAGCTCCTTCGGCTCCCGAAAGCTCGTCGAGGAACTGCTGCACGACCCTCTCGAGGTACCTGACGAATTCGCCCCTCAGCTTGGGTTGGATGCTCCGGTAGGACTGGCGGATTTCTTGGGCGAGGGACACGGCCTTCTTGACTTTCTCGAGTCTTGACGTTTTTTGTTCAGCAATCTTGAGCCGTTCCTCAAGCGCCTGAAGCCTCTTCTGGATTTCCCCCCTACTTGTTTCGTTGGCTTGGGCTTTGTGCCTGAGGTCTGAAAGCATCTCGTAGGCTGCCTTGTTTTCCGCCTCCGCCTTCTCCAGCTCAGACACGTCGAACTCCTTGATTCTTGAGCGAAGCGCCGTTAGCTCGGCGTTGACTGATGTTTCGTCGTTTCGGCTTTGGCCAAGTCTTCCTTGGGTGTCGACGAGGCTTTTTTTCTCTTCCTCAATCTGCCCCGAAACTTCTTCCATTCGGGTTTGGTTCGTCTGAAAATTGTGGATTATGGCTTCGATGATGTTGTGGATGCTTTCGTGCTTCCCAGTCGCGTCCTCGAGGACTGTCAGCTGCTGCTTGCTGTCCGCGACTTCCTTGTACAGCCTCTGCATCAGGTTTTCCTTGTATTCTGGGCTGAGAACCTGAAGGCACAACGGGCAAGTATTTTCCTTAACAAGGTTCGTTATCCGCTGCGTCGACCTGCTGATGTCGCCCTTGAGGCTTTCTTCGCGACCCAGGTTCCCAGTGATTTCGCCCGTCAACGTCTGCCTGTAATTCACCAGCTGCTCAACTGTGAGCTCAGGCGGCAATCCGATTTCTCGCAGTTTGCCCTTGGAGGAGTTCAGCTGGGAGTTCAGGTTGTCGAGGCGTTTCTGCGACTCCTCAACCCTCTTTGTCCGTTTCTCTATCTCCTCATTCAGCCTAACGGACGACTGCTGAATGCCCGACAGTCTCGCCTGAAGGCTGGCTTCCTCCCTATGTAGTTGCTCGTTAGCCCTCCGGACAGCCTCAAGGGTCTTCAGCCTCTCCGATGTCTGCTGGGACTCCTTTTCTGCTTCTAATAGTCTAGTTTTGGTTTCTGCGAGCTCGTTCTCGTTCGCTTCGAGCTCCTTGACGGCGTCGTTCCTTCTGGATGCCAACTCGCCGATTCCCACGACGTCGGCGTCCATCTGCAGGATGCCCGACTCCTTTTCGAGCCCCGCGATGACGGGTCTCAGGTTCGTCCATGCTGCCTCGTAGTCGGAGAGTCCAAAGAGCTCGTCGAGCTTTTTTTGCCTCTCGGAGGGCGTCATGTTGAGGACGTCCTTCAGGTGCTCCTGCCGAATCCACACGATTTCCCTGAAGATGTCCCTGTCGAACCCCGTGACCGAAGCCAGCTGCTCCGCGACCGCTTCGCCCTTCATTTCAGCCATGACCTTGCCTTCCTCTAGAAACTTGAGTTGCTCCATGTCTTGGCTGATTCGGTCGTTCTGCCTCCTCAGGGCTCTCTGGATAGCGTACTCCTTCCCGTTCTTCGTGAACTTCACGGTCACCTTACCAAAGTCCGCGTCTTCCCTAAGCAAGTAATCGTAGCTTCGTCCGATGGGTTCGCCAAAAAGCGCGAAGTCGACGGCGTAGAGTATACTCGATTTTCCCGTGCCCAACCCGCCTACGAGGCAGTTAAAGCCGTCGCTGAACTCGATTCGGGTGTCCGCGTGGCTTCTGATGTTCTCGAGCTCGACGCTTTCAATCTTCACCGAAGGCTCCCTCCAGAAGCGACGTCGCCTTCACATCGTCCCCCTTGACCAGAAGCTGAATCAGGTCGAGTGCCAGATGGGCGTTCCTCTCCACGTCGGACTCCTTGTACCTCTGGGCGAAGTACTGGCGGAAGTACTCGAACGACTTGGCCTTCAGGTCCTTCATCTCGCCCTCGAAGATGGAACGAATCGTCTCCTCGGGGATGTCCGTCTCCCTCAGGTCGTTCAGGACGTGCACCAAGAGGGCCTTTTCCGCGGCGCCCCTAATCATGGCAAGGTCAACTTGTCTCCTGCTGGACTCCATAGGTAGGGTTCCCTTCAACGTCGGGACGATGACGGCTTCGGGTTCATCCGCCTCCTTCACCATCTCGGCTGCCATTTCGGTGATTTTCTGTGGCAATAGACCAGAATAGTCTTTCTCCAGAATCTTGAATCGACGGGGAGTCTCGAGCTTTACCCTCGAAACGCTGAAGTTGTTCTTCTGCCTGACCTCGACGTGGTAGAACCCTTTCTCCGTCGCTGCATCCTCAGAGCTCACCGTCTCGGTTGAGCCACTGTAAACAAGCATCGCCTTTTTGAAGGGGAACTGCCAAGGCGCGTGAAGGTGCCCACCTGCGTAATAGTCAAATCCGCTGGGGACATAGTCGGGCGAAGCCTCAGCCATGTACGGCGACAGCCCCTTCATGATTTCAGGCACGTCGAGGGCCATGTGGAACACGAAGACATTGAAGGCGTCAGGCCGCGGCTTGGGCTCGTTCACCTCGTAGAACTTGGGCAGCTGAGCCTCCGTGCGGAAGCGAGACCTGTAGTTCGGGATGCCGTACACGTAGCAGTCGTCGTTGCTCCAGCACGCGCCCCTGTGCCTCGGCAGATAATGAATCAGTCCCGCGCTGTCGAGGGGAAAAAGAATCGTCCCCGTTAAAACGTTAGGAGCAGCATCGTGAGAGCCATCAACGGCAAGAACGGGGATGCCGGCGTCTCTGAGTCTCGTGAAGTTCCTGACTGCGCTCTCAAGCGTCACATTGGAGGGGCGGGCTTGGTGAAAAATGTCCCCCGCGACCACCATGAAGCTGGGCTTGAGCTCAATCGTCCTGTCCACGACCTCGCGGAAAGCCCTGTCGAAGTCCTCCCGCCGGACAGCAAGGTTGTACTGCTCGTAGCCCAAGTGCAGGTCCGCGACGTGAACGAAGCTGAACGGCTTCATGGCTCCTCTCCACAAATAGTTCAATGTTCACCCATATAATCGTAACAACCTTAAACAAGACATTCGTAAGAAATTTGCGCACCAAAACAACAGAAAACTTGCAATGCAAATCAGATAGTGCCTTCGCGTTTTGACACTCAAACCAAAAAGACTGTTGACACTCAAATATTGTTGAACAAATCAGATGACCATTCCGAAGAAACAGCGGAAACACAAAACCAAATAAACA
>Ga0172365_10000259_pt1 | contig 34142 bp, 44 predicted proteins | sample LakKivSesite48cm_FD_114535 | JGI IMG/M metagenome (GOLD analysis project Ga0172365, IMG submission 114535) | Sediment microbial communities from Lake Kivu, Rwanda - Sediment site 48cm | ecosystem: Environmental > Aquatic > Freshwater > Lake > Sediment | place: Rwanda: Western Province, Lake...
AAAAGTGCGTGATGGTTATTTCAAAGATGATATGATTTACATAAACGAAATCCCCGACACACTTTATAAATTGCACAGGGGTTTATGGTTTCCAAAGATGTTTCTGTTTTTAGAGGACACTATGGATAAATCATTTGTTGTGGATTATCTCAAAACACTATTCAAACCCCTATCACTTTATCACCTACAACACGATAATATAACATTTACTCACTACAAAAATGGAATTAAAAACAACAAGAGTATTTCAGGATTTATTGGAAAGTGATAGAAGAATAAATGTTTTCCAAGGAAGTAGTCGTGCTTCAAAAACATTCAACATCTTGATTTACTTTGTGTATAAATTACTTCAAGAAGACCACAAGGTTTTCAGTATAGTGCGTAAAACACTACCTGCGTTAAAAGGTTCAGTCCTGCGTGATTTCAAGGAAGTGCTCACGATGTTTGGTGTGTATAATCCTGATGATTGGCATACAGCTGATGGATACTACCAACTCGGCACAAATATGATAGAGTGGTTCAGCGTAGATGATGAAACGAAAGTGCGGGGTCGTAAAAGGGACTACCTTTTCATAAATGAGGCAACAGAAGTAGGTTATGATGAATACATACAACTTATTTTAAGAACGGCGGGTTTAGTTGTTTTAGACCTGAACCCATCACTATGGAAATCGTGGATTTATGACCTTGAAGGAAAACCCGATGTGAATTATTTCATCACCACATACAAAGACAATCCTTTTTTACCTGAAACACAAGTAGCCGAAATAGAAAAATTGCGTGATAGAGACCCAAATCTGTGGAGGGTGTTTGGTCTCGGACTTAAAGGTGTCCCCACTCGTCAGGTATTTACACACTACCAACTTTATTATGATTTACCACCTGAAGCAAAACTATTAGGATACGGAATAGATTGGGGATATTCAGACCCATCATCACTTGTAGCGGTGTATAAACAAAACGATGCGATATATTGTGAAGAAAAACTTTATTTGCGAAACATCACAATTCCTGACTTCATTTACAAAATAAAAGATTTAGGAATAAACCTCAAAGATGATTTCATTTGTGATAGTGCAAATCCACAAGCAATAGAGGAACTGCGCAGAAACGGGATAAACACGAAACCTGTGAAAAAAGATAGTATCCTACACGGAATTGATTTAGTCAAACGCACAGATTTTTTTGTAAATGTGAATAGTAAAAACCTATTAGATGAATTGAACTCTTATGTATGGAAGGTGGATAAAAACGGAAACAATCTTGATGAACCCCACGATGCAGACAATCACCTCATAGACGGCATCAGGTATGTGCTTGAAATGAAGGTTGCCAGAAATAGTTGGGTGGGGATTTATTAAAAAATATATTTATTAGATATGAGTGATTTATACATAACACACAACAACAAACGCCACAAAGTTCGTGAAGCAACAATTCAAACTTGGAGTGAGATAATGAAATACCGAGATTTGATGGACGAAACAGATATGTTTGTTAAAACTATTGAACTCCTCACAGATATTCCTCGTGAAGAAATCTTAAAAGCAGATGCAGAGGAAGTGTATGCCGCAGGACAAATAATCCTATCACAACTGAACACAGAAAGGAACAAGGTGTTTAGTTCAATCAAACACAAAGGAGTGGAGTATGATTTTATAGACATAAATGATATTTCATTTGGTCAGTTCATAGACATAGATACTTTTTTACAGAAGGACGAAAACTACAAACAACGCAACCTGAACGAACTCGCAGCTTACCTTTATACAGAGAAGGGACAGAAATACGGAGATACACCTGTGTCTTCACGCAAAACTGCGTTTGAAGATTTACCTATGAGGTATTTAGAAGGAGCGGTTTTTTTTTTAGCAAGTTCAGCCAGAACATCCGAAATGCTTACGCTGATTTATTCGCAGAGCAAAATGTTGAGAGTGATGGCACGGATAAAAATAATTTCGGTGCTTATTGGGGATGGTATAGTGCAGTCAGTTCGCTCTGTGAAAATAAAGTATGGCTTTTTGACGGCACTACTCGCCTTCCCCTTGTTCAGTGTCTCAATCATCTGTCTTACCTTATGGACTTTAATAAAGAACAGCGTAAAATCCAAAAAGAATTAAATGCCCACTAACCCCCTTTATACAAACTTCAAGAAAATACACGACGATTTTCAGTTGCTTGCAGATAAACACAAACAAATAAACTCTTATGGTATGGGGGATATTGACCAAATGAGTTATTGGACTGAACTGCGCGACCACACAGAAAACACCACATTTGAATCCCCTTATTTTCCGTTGTTGTATGTGGTTCCTGGTGAATGCACAAACAATCTGCAATATAAAACTTGGGATTTCCAACTCATAATGAGTGATATTGTGGATAGAGATTTAACAAATCAAGTAGATGTTTTAAGTGATACACTACAAATGCTACAAGATGTGGTTTCACAATTTCGTTTATCCGTCACTCCTGTTTTAGGTTGCTATAACACATACTACGATAGTTTTCCACCTGTGCCCTTCACACCATTTATGGAAGAGTATAGTGATTTAACAAATGGTTGGACAGCTAAACTACAAATAACAACAACTACAGCATTAGATAGATGTGCCGCAGCGTTTCAAGATTTTACAGGAAACACCTATCACGCAGGTATAAACTTCAAGACAATACACGATGACTTTCGTTTGATGGCTGACCATCACAAAGAAATCAATTCATTTGGTTTTGGTGCGTATGAGGATTTAAGTTATTGGACTGAAAGTAGATTGAAAACAGAAAACACAACATTTGAATCTCCCTACTTTCCTTTGTTGTATGTTATTCCTTCACAGGCAACACTACAAAGCGAACAACTCGCATCCTCGTATATGGAATATGAGTTTAATGTTGTGTGTATGGATATTATAGACAGGGATTTAGTAAATCAGGCGGATGTCCTCAGCGACACAAATCAAATCTTGGACGATGTGGTTTCACAATTCCGTTTATCTGTTGAACAAAACACAGGCTGTTTTATACAAGAATATTATTTAGACGAACAGGTTGTTTATACGCCATTTTTAGAAAAGTTTTCTGACCTCTGCGGTGGTTGGTCTGCTTTGATAAAGGTCAAAGTGATGACCCCTCTTGATAGATGCGCCGCTGCATTTAGCGGATTTACATAAGATGCCTCGTGGATACCGATATCCGATGACTGAAGCCGCTCTGCACAGAATTGGGAAATTATGGGTGCGAATACTTAAACAACGCATAAAGGCAACCAAAAAAGTTGCTTCAGGGTTTTTGTTGAATAGTATAAGTTATTCTGTGGAGATAGATGGAAACGGCGACCCCATACTACTTGTAAATTACGCAGATTATTTCAAGTATGTAAATCAGGGTCGTATCCCTCGTGGTGATGATAGACCCATCACTGCGGAAAATGGTGCTGTCCCCATCAAAGCACTTGTTAAATGGATAGGTATAAAGGGCATTCAAGGACGCACAAAGAAGGGGCGTTTTATGAGTGCTTTGAGTTTAGCATTCGCTATTAGAGCATCAATTTGGAAAAAGGGAATTAAACCATACGGGAAGGGTTCATTGATTTACGATAAATCATTAGATAAATTGGAGCGTATGTTAAATCCCGAAAAAATCCCACAGGGCACTCCTCCTGAACTCGCTGCGGAACTCACACGGATATTTGATGCTGTTCAACGAGATGTAAATGTGATAGTGGATAATATGATTACTAAATTAGTTCAAAACACAGAAAGATGAGTTTTAATTTAACGATATTACAAAAACCTTTAGATGTATGTCCCTCACACAGCGACCATACTTGGAATGTTGCACTAAACAGCTACTCTGCATACACAGATATTCGTTTGGTTGTAGATGTTTATAGTAATCCCTATGAAAACGATTGGGGCACAAATCAAATCAGCAAGAAGCAATGCCGTTTGCTAATCCCCGTAAATGAGCACGGAAATTGTATCTTTAATGTGGAAACACTTATCAGAAACTTCGTGCAGGGAAATCCACGAAATATGACCTACAGATATGAACCAACATCTGCTTTTGGTCTGATAAATCCCTATGAGGTGGAGGTGCCCGTTGGTGTTTTTTCAACTACAGCCACAACATCACAAGCCGTCATAGTAAATGACGCACCCTATACCATAAAGTTCTCAAATGGATTTAATGGTGGATACACAGGTTTCCAAAACATTTATCACATAAATGAATACAGATGTATATTTGGTGTTCAATACACATCAGGAGGCACAAGTCAGGTCATCATAGACACAACGAACTACAATGTTTATAGCGGATGGACGGGACAAACTCTGAATCCCGCCAGTGCCGCGACACAACCCTATGGTATAACAATTTTTCCTGGCGTTCAAGACAACAAAAGGTATGGAGTGAGTGATTTATCTGCATTTACATACTACTATTCAGGCACAAACCTCACGGGTGAATACAACTATCTGAATACACAGGTGTATGATTTCGCAATGAAACAATCTGCACCATTTACAGAATACGGCAAGTTTATGGCAACATTTGGTTCAGAAACAATACCTATGACCGCATTTGGTGGGGCTGTTCAACAAACAAGATGGAGAACACATTACTATACCTGTCCTATACTTGTTCCTTTTATGTTTGGTGAAAATCAACTCTACGACAATAGTGATGTGGTGAATAGCATTACATATCTCACAAAAATAAACGCACTGAACGGGCAAATGAACTACGACCAATCAACATCACAACCAATACAACCTGTTTCAGGAGCAACATATTTGTCTCCGCTCGGTTCAAGAATTGCGTATGGTTTATACAAAGCAACAGAGGGACTGAACAACGAATATAGTGATGTAGCGATTTTCCTATCATCAGGTTCGTGCGACCCATCAGGTTCAGAGCGTGTGAGTGAAATAGTTCAATATAAAATGGTTGGGAAGGAATGCTTCAATGACCCCTATAATTTTCTGTTTTTGAATAGACAGGGTGTGTGGGATACATATACATTTACGAAAAAATCACAGAAGACCTTTAATCCTGAACAGAAAAGATACGCATCCTATAAATCGTTAAACACTACATTATGGAATAGACAATCCTATGATAGTGCTGAAACAACATACTACGGACGCGCTGTGGAACTATTCACATTTGATAGTGGATTTGTTTATCAAAACGACAGAGACATCATAGAGCAACTTTTGATGTCCCCCGCTCTGTATATGATTATGGACAACTACTATCCTGAACAGAGTGTATCACAAATATATCCATATCTTATTCCTTGTGTGGTGATGAATAAAGATGTGAAGGTGTTTCAACAGAAATACGAAAGAATATTCCAATACACTTTGGAAGTTAAACAAACACCATACAGATACTACGATTTACCTTACTAATGGCACTTCAAATCATAACAGAGATAGGTGGAGAGAAGCGTGAATTAGACCTTTACGCAGACCAACCTTTGCTATTGAATATTTCATTTGCAGAAATACAAGACCTGACGAAAAAAAATAGTTCGTTTAGTCAATCGTTCCAAATACCTGGCACAAAAAACAACAACGAAATATTCAACTACTATTACGACATCAGTAGTATTCCGTTTTCATTCAATCCAAATCAAAAGTTCCCCGCTATTTTGACTTGGGACGGACAAGAGGTGCTGAACGGCAATCTGCGTATGGAAAGTGCTGTAGTTGTAAATGATGAAACACTTTACAACATAACCTTTTACAATCAAATCGGGGATTTAGCGGCAAACATAGGTGATAAGTTTTTGATAGATACAGACCTCACACATTTAGACCATCCGTATAGTGAAAATGTAATTTTGGAATCACAACAAGACCCGAACTTGTGGAACCTCACAGGTGCTACAAACTATTCATATCAAAATGGGAAAACGATGTGGGGACTATACAACATCGGATACAATTATTTTAGTGGTGATAGTGTGAATTATCAACAAACACCACTTGTATATTTCACTCCACCAACAGGAGGAACCTACAATCCGCTTTTGGGATATTTTGATTTTTCGGGAAGTCCTGTGTTTGATTACTATTTCAAACCAACCATACAAGTAAAAGAATTGTATGAAAGCATCTGTCGTGATGCGGGGTATAATGTAGTAAGTGATTTTTTTGATACAGCCTATTTCCAAAGATATTACTTGCCGTTGAAGTTTTTAGATGAATCCCCCTATACTCGTGGTGCGGTGGAAGCGTGTTTTACCTTATCATCACAAACAATATTGAACGCATCTTTTTTGAACTATGTTCAGGTCAGCGGATTTACAACCTGTAATACTTTGGATTGGGGAACAACAGCTACAAACTATACAATACAACCAACATACCCTGGCACATACACAATACGATATACATTTGACGCTATACCAACGGCAGATTGTGTGGTGCCGACAACAATACCAACTTTCTTTTTAATCATAAATGATGGCACGACGACTACAACGATATTAGCAGACGAAGTATGTAGCCCTGCGGGAAATCCTAATACAAGGACGGTTGATTTTGTGCTACAAACCACAGGTGGCACCTACGAAACATATTTTATTTTTAGTGATTTATACGTCACTGGTTTTACACAAACACTCGTTCCACCTGTGCCGAGATATTTGGTTTCAGGACAAACGATAAACTATTCAGTTGAGTTTCCGCCGAATGACTACAAACAAATTGATTTCCTTACTTCAGTAAATAGATATTTTAATCTGCTGATGGTTCCAAACCCTGACCAAACAAATGGTATAATCGTTGAACCGATTGTGGATTACATAGGAAAAGGTGATGTATTGGATTGGACAGAAAAAGTTGATAGGTCGCAGGCAATAAACATCACCCCGACCACATCACTTGTAAATGGAACTTTGGATTTTGATTTTAAGTTAGACCAAGACTGGGCAAATAACACCTTCAAACAAGCGGCAAATAGAGTTTTTGGAACTGAACGCAAACAGCTAAACATTGACTACAAAGATGATGTGATAAAGTTTGACTCGCAGTTTTCATCACCTTTGGACATTACAATTTATTCAGCACAACAATCTTATTTAACTTTACCATCTTTTTCAAAGATAAATCAAAAAGACGCTGGTGGTGTTGTTGAACAACAATTTGTGCCTTTCAAGATTTTACCCCGCCTTTTATTCAGAGGTGCCGTCCTATCAAATGAAACGTATGGTTCAATTTCTGGCGCCACAGGTGGCTATCAGAATTGGTTTGTGAATGCTGCAGGCACAGGATACACGATGAACCATTTTCAAGAGATAAATCGCTTCACAACTTATCCGTGGTCATATACAGGATTCTCACACTATACCAACTATCGTGGTGAAGACAGAACCACCATCACACCACTTGAAGATGCGTTTCCTAATGCTCTTGACCTATACGACATTTACTACGATGACTACATACAAGATTTAATAAGTGCGGAAAACAAAATTGTGTCCTGCAAAATATATCTTACTCCGTGGGAAATTAAAAACTTGCGCTTCAACGAAAAGATTTTGATAGACAACACCTATTACAGAATAAACAAAATAGGAAACTACAATTTACTTGAACCTTCCATCTGTGATATTGAATTGATAAAACTCACTCGTGAATATACACCACATCGCACCATAAATTATAGATTAGACCCCTGCACTGCGCCAGGTGATACTCTTTATACAAACAGCGACCTGATGTATAATCTTTATGCATACATAGAAAAGTATGTAAAAATATACGATGAAGATTTGAACTACATAGATTGCTATCAAGTTTATGAGGACATAGGAGGATTGGGAATAGGGCAACAAGAAAAGTATTGGATAGGAACAGCATTTACCAACACAGAAGTTGGTGTGTATAACGATTGTGGTTGCACAGGAACAACAGCGATGATTGTGGTTCAACAAACATAATGGAACAAAAACAAAAAATATATTTATAGAATATGACTTGCTATAACTTTTGCCATCCAGGAAATGTTGCTGGTTCGGTTTATATTTCAGGAACAAGTTGCTTTGACGGGGTCGGGGCTTTTTATTTGAACAACGGAGATTGTATTTGTATTGATACAGACGAACCCTATCAAACTTGCGATAATCCTGTTTTACAACCAGGTTGTGCCTGTGAAGGTGATGAGTGTTGTTTTCAACAAAGCGGCTCCACAGCTTTTTTTAGTAATGTTGGGATGAGTGAGATAGATTTCATCACTGATGATTTATTGTATATCGCTGGTGCAAGATTGCAGCGATTTGATGGACAAGCCGCAGGGTCAGGTGGAATGATTATACCAACTTGCGGGGGATACACAGGAGCTACCGCAGTGAATCTGCGTTGCAACGTTCCTTTTCGTGGAGTCACGGAGTCATATCAAATATACCCAACACTAAACGGAAAATATATTGTTCGTTCAGGTGTGAATATTAGTAGAATAAACAGCGACTTTTCAACAGACAACACCTTCAATTCCGTTGAAATATTAGGAGGAAACTCCGATGGTATGGCTGGTATGTATGTAAATCCATCAGGTGAGTCATACATAATGGGAGTGTTTGGTTCAGGGGTTCGTGATTGTTCGGGCGTCACATCCAATTTTAATACAAACATTTACAAAATTGGTGTAAATGGTGGAGTGGATACATCATATTCAGGTATATCAATAACAGGTTTAGATTTCCCAGGTGAGCGTGAAGGTCGTATATCAACAGAAACTGATTTGAACGGGGAAGCACTTGTGGTTAGAGTTTCAGGATTTACAGGAAACACAATATGGTCTCCAATTATGAGAATACAAGCCGACGGCACGCCCGACCCTACTTTTGATAATTCACTTTTCAGGGGTTTATCAGGAGCAAGTAGAGTTCAAATCGCTGGTTCCTATATCCAAAGAGACGGGAAATATTTGGTATATGGTTCTTTCACAAACCTCAGCGGTATAACTGGATTGAATGGTATGGTTCGTATAAATCCTGATGGAACAAGAGACCCCTCTTTCAGTTTTTCTTTTTCAGTCCCATATCCTAGTTCTGTAATTGATGTAGAACAAGACCTTTTCCAAAACTATCATATCGTTGGCAGTAGGGGTGGTCCAGTTTATTTATATTCTTCTTTAACAAAAAATGGAACACCAAGATTTAATATTCAAACAAATGTAGCTCCAAGCGGGTTTTTGGGAGCGGCTGTAGCGTGTGGTGAGTGCGAAGTATTCATAGGTGGAAGCGACCAAAACTTCTTTTCTGGCACTACTGCGTATCGTAGTTTTTTGAAGTTTGACCTTGATGGGAACTTGAATATGTGCGTATATGATTGTTTTAGCGGCACAGGTTCAAACGGACTAATAACAACTTTATTACTGAATAATCAAAACACAGACCAAATGTTCGCACTCGGTTCATACTCAACTATGAACGGCGCAGCGAGACCATACGTTTCTCGCTTCCAAACAGACGGTCAAATGGATTTAACTTTTTCAACAACAGGTCCAAGCGTTGCGGGACAATATCCATTTGAGGGAGTTCAACAAACAGACGGAAAACTCGTTTTAGTTGGAAACTTTACAACTTGGAACGGATTATCACGAAATAGATTAGTGAGATTAAACTACGACGGAAGTGTTGATACATCGTTTGTTGTAGGGACAGGATTTACAAGGACTACATACTATGCCGCACTCGATAGTGGTGATAAAATACTTGTTTGTGGTAGTGGTGATAATCAATATTCAGGTTCAAGTGTTGGGTTGTTGTGTAGATTAAATACTGATGGTTCGTTAGATACCACATTTTCGAATAACGCCATACCTGCAACATCTTTAACTCTTGCGGCGAAAGTTGTAAAAAACCCTGATGGAACTTATTATTTATCGGGGTTTTTTACACATTCAGGTAGAAGTAATCTCATCAAATTGAATAGTGATGGGACTTACGCTTCAAGCGACGCATTCAACACATCCGGTATTGGTTTTGCTGGTGGTGTAAATGATTTCGAGGTGTTGAGTGATGGAAAACTAATTGTTGTTGGTGATTTTGTGAACTATAATGGAGCCGCAACACCACGAGGAATTATTCGTTTGAATGCGAACGGAACAAAAGATACAACATTTGTTTCAGGAGGATTCAGCAACTATCAGTATGAAGTAATCACACAGGGAGATAAATATATTTGTGTTGGTTTCGCATACACTTACTCAGGTCAAGCGATAAATAATGTAAGTAGAATAAATAACGACGGAACATTAGATACAACCTGGTTTAGTGGGGACTTCACTTCACCAACCACAGAGGACGCAATCCAACACCTTTTACAACTACCTAATGGATTTATTTTTGTAGCAGGATTTTTCAATTCATACGATGGCAACCTCACAAACAATATTGTAAAACTGAATGAAAACGGAATATACTTTGACTGCGACCCTGTTGCAGTCACCCCCACACCAACTCCTTCCAAAACTCCTGCGGTGACGCCCACGATGACGCCGACGCAAACACAAACACCATCCGTCACCCCGACTACTACGCAAACACAAACACCATCGCAAACGCAAACGCCGAGTGCGACAGCAACGATAGGCGCATCCCCGACGCAGACACCATCGCAAACAGAAACACCTTCAGAGACACCGACCTCAACACCAACTCCGAGTATCACGCAAACGCAGACACAAACGCAAACTCCGAGCACAACCGCTTCAGTTTCTCCAACACAAACGCAAACTCCGAGCGCAACACCTCCCGCAGAGTGTTTCTGTTATTTGTTCCAAAACGAAGATAGTGCTCAATCCACCATTTTCTACACCCCTTGTGGTTCAACCTCTGAAACAAGTGAAGTGTTAAACGGGGGTGAGGCTGTGCATAGATGTATAAACTTACTCACCATACCATATTACACAGGCGGCGTCACAACAATTTTGGCTTGTAGTTCAGTCACAACTTGTAGCGACGACGGAACTTGTGAAGGGTGCTCTTAAAAATAATTCAATATGGAAATAAAAAGATATGGTCCCAAAGGTGAGTTGGAAATACCACTCATAAATGATGACTACGATGTTATGGAGGATTTGAACTATTTGCGCGAAAGTTTCAAAGTAATGATTATGAACAGAAGCGTGATAAAATATTTTGGAATTGACTTACTATGGCACAAAAGATACAGATAAAGTTTGATATAGACAACAAAGATTTGGATATTGTGGCGGGGAAAACCCTGACGCTACAACAACAAATCAGAATCTTAAAACAGGAAATCCAAAAGCCAGGTTATGCACCGAAGGAGTTGGATATTCTGCGTAGTAAATTGGGAAGTATTGAAGACCAACTGAAAAACACCCGTACGCGTTCAGGAGATTTTATTACAACACTTCAACTTATACCTGGTCCCATAGGTGAAATCGCCAGCAAAATAAATGGTGCTATTTCACTTTTCAAACAATTCGGTTCATTTAGTTTAGATGACCTGAAGTTTCAGTTCAAAGAAACCATTGATGATATAAAGGAAGTCGCAGGTGTGCTTGGAAAAGTCACAGGTATTACGAAGATTTATACCGTCTTGAATAACGCTTTAGCACAATCATTTGTTAAAGTGGGTGTCGGTGAAGCTGCGGCAACCGCAGGAGCGAGAGCATTCTCCGCAGCACTCGTAGCGACGGGAGTGGGTGCGTTAGTTGTGGCTTTGGGTTTAGCTGTAAATGCACTGATGGAGTTCGCAAGTTCATCTGATGAAGCGGAACAACAACAAAAGGAACTCAACGACCAAATTGAGAGAACAAATATGTTGTTGGATATGGATTTAGCCGCTGCGGCAAGAAGGCAAAAGATAAAACTCGCTGAATTGAGAAAAGCGGGAGCAACAGAAGCACAAATCAGAACACAGGGTGTAGAAGACCTCAAGGAAAATCTGCGTTTGGTGAATCTTGCTTTGGAGGAGAATAGTCAAAGTGAAAGACAAGCGATGAGTGATGATACTGCAAACTTAAAAGATGTTTATGCACAACGCAGAAAATTAGAAGAACAACAGAAAGAATTGATTGCGGGTATTCGTGTTGCTGAATTGGATAATGAAACAAAAACAAATGAGGAGAAAGAACAACAAAGACAAAAGGGTATAAAGGACACCAAAGAAGCAAATGATAAAGCCGCTGCATTAGCAAAGGAACAAAAAGATAGAAGAGATAAAGAATTAGCAGACATCAAAGCACAGGGTGCTGCAGCTTTACAAGCCGAAAGAGATGCACAACAACAAAGATTAGATGCCCGTAAAGATTTTAACCAACGAGTTCGTGATTTATACACATCCATTATTGAGGATGAGGGACAAAGACGCAGAGAGGAACTGAAAAACCAACAGGCTGATGAATTAAAATCACTAATGGAATTAGCACAGGCTGCAGGTGCGTCAGAGGAGGAAAAGGGACGGATTAGATATGCAATTAGATTGAAGTATAAAGGTCTGTTAAAAGAACTAATGGCTGAGGAGAGTAAAGATGAGCAAAACAAAAACGAAAAAGACAGGATGGAGCTACTGCGAATACTTGAACTTCGCGGAAGCACACTCATAGAAGGAACTCGTGGATTTTATCAAAATCGTCTTGAGATAATAAATGAAACAGAAAAAGTTGAATTAGATAATCTTGAAAAAGCATACAAAGATGGGGAACTGAAAACTGATGAGTATGAAGCAAAGAAAACTTCAATAGAAAAAAATGCACAGGACGCAAGAAAACAAAATCGTCAAGCTGAAGTTGCCTCAATAGGAAGAACAATATCTGCGAGTATAGATGCGTTGGGTGCTTTAACAAATGCTCTTGCAGGTTCATTAGAGGAGGAAGCAAAGACAAGTAAGTCAGCGTTTGAGAAAAGAAAAAAATTACAGGTCGCTACAGCCGTGATGAGTGCTGCGAGTGGATTGGTGCAAATCCTCACACAACCATCTACTTTACTATCCCCATTTGATTGGATTGTTAAAGGTGTGAATGCCGCGGCGTTGGGTATAGCAACAGCGACAAACATAAAAAAGATAAAGGCAACACAATTTGAAGGTGGAGGAGACACTGCATCCGCAACACCATATAAAGTGACGGCAAACAGGGCTGCGGGTGGTATTGTTTCGGGACCTGGCACATCCACAAGTGATAGTATTCCTGCAATGATTTCCAACGGAGAGTATGTTGTGAATGCCCGTGCCACAAATGCGTTCCTCCCTATGTTGAACGCAATAAATGACTATGGACGCAGACCACGATTTGCAATGGGTGGGTTAGTTCAATCACAAAGTCCTTCAACTATCTTGAATGAAAATCTCACACAGGCACTCACAGAAACTATGATGCGTCCTGTAAAAACCTATGTAGTGGGACAAGATATGAGTAGCCAACAACAGTTTGATAGATTGATAAAATCCCGCTCGCTGATGTAAAGGTGGTATTTTTTACAAAAACATATATTTATAGGTATGACTACAAAAATTGTAGAGCTTTTTATTGAAGATATGGAAGATGAAGGTGGTATTGAAGCCATTTCATTAGTATCAAAACCAGCACACGAGGAGAATTGGTTAGCATTTAAACAAGATGAACCTGTTGAACCATACAATCAATATAAGATTGTCCCCGCTGACTTTTGTAATCACAACAAATTACTTACTGAATTGGGCGAACCCTATGGTAAATTGATAGAGGAGGGTTGGGAAATACTTCGTATAGAAAAAATTACGCCACAGGTGGTGGAGAAAATGAACGCTGAAAGATTTACACAATCATCACCGAACGAGGACAGCACATTGGATAAACAAAACTTCAGGGTTAGATACAAATATATTGGTCCAAATGATAATTTAACTCGTGATTTTTGTGCAGATATGTTGTCTGCCAATCGTGTTTATACCATAGAGGATATAGACGCTTTGAGTGATGGTGTGGCTAATTCAGAGTTCGGTTTTTATGAAATATTCAGATGGCGTGGTTCATATAATTGTCGTCATTTATGGGTGCGTTTGATTTACAAAAAAAAGGGAAGTATTGTAAATAGTGCAAATAGTAGAAGAGGTTTGATTGAAGAACAAGGTATGGGTCCCGATGAGCAACCCGACACACGCACAGATGCAACAATAGCCGCAGCAATCCTCGGAAAGCGTGCAGATGGAACACCATCAAAACAATGGCGTCCAAATGTGCCGCGTGAAGGAGTGAGATACACAGAAAAGATGAGTGAAGATATGGGATTAGAGGATGCGTGTTGGGAAGGATACGAACCATACGGGACAAAAATATTAGATGGTCGTGAAGTTCCAAATTGTATTCCTGTTGAACAGGCTGCAGAGATGGAAAAACGAGAGTTCAAATCCTATAATGACTATCCCGAATCCGCAAAGAACAATGCGTGCAAAGCGTTGAGATGGCGTGATGAACACGGCGATGAAGTGAAAGGTATGACGCAGGTGGGTTGGACACGAGCAAACCAACTCTGCAAAGGAGAAAATATAAGTGAAGAAACAATCGCTCGTATGAGTGGATTTCAACGACACAAAAAAAATAGTGAAGTAGCACCTGAATATAGTTCAACTCCGTGGAAAGACGCAGGTTATGTAGCGTGGTTAGGTTGGGGAGGAACGAGTGGTGTAAATTGGGCTTCATCAAAATTGAAGACAATACGGAACGCAAAAATGAGCCAACAGAAATTATATTTCTTTGATGATGATAAACGCATTTTGATAGGTGCCGCTATGGTTCCAAATCGTATGATACATAGATACGATAATTTGGGAAACCTATACTATGTTTTTTTCTCCAAAGAAACAATTAAAAAAATGGCTAATAAGTTTTTGAGACAGCGTCGCACTGACGAAACAAATATAGAGCACGATGGACGAAAACTTGGAGCAGACAAAGTGTATATCACGGAAAGTTGGGTAAGTGAAGACCCTGTAAAAGATAAATCTGCCGCTTATGGATTTGATTTGCCTGTTGGAACTTGGTATGTCGCTATGAAGGTAGAGGACAAAAAAGTATGGGAGCAAATTAAAAACAAAGAATTAAATGGTTTTTCTGTTGAAGGTTTATTTGCAGAAAAGTCATTTTTTTCAAGTGAGGTGGAAATCATAAACAACATAAAAGAAATACTTAAATCAATTAAAGATGAATAGTAAATCAGCAATCGCTCGTATCAAATCAATCTTGGGTTTATCAGCACAAAAGTTTTATGAAGGCAAAACAGAACAAGGTTTAGCAATTAAAATGGAAGGCGAAATGGAACTCGGACAGATGGTATATGTAGCAACAGAAGAAGGACTTATTCCTGCACCTGCGGGTCGTCATACATTAGATGATGGCACCGTCCTTGAGGTAGATGAAGAAGGTAAGCTACAGAAAATTGATATGGCTCAACCTACAGACATCAAAAAAGTGGAGGACGAAGAAAAAGGTAAAGAAATGATGTCCGAAATGTTCGCAGATGTAAAACTGAAAGACGGAACTTTAATTCGTATGGAAGCTGATAAACCAATGACGGGAGCACGAGTATTGAAAGTAGGATTTGACGATACTTTAAGTGCTTTAGCAGATGGTTTATATGAAACTTCCACAGGATTGGTTTTAGACATCGTTGGTGGTCAAATACAAGGCGTGCAAACCTCAGCACAAAACGCACAAAGAGGCACTGGCACACCTGAGGAGAAAACCATCGCAGTTGAAAACATTAAAGACGCAACAGCACTTGTATTTACAATCGCAGAAGATGCACAGGGACAAAAATTGGAATCCCCAACATTTGATGTAGGTGAAGAAGTGATGGTAGTTGGCGAAGATGGTGAGAAAAAAATGGCACCTGATGGCGAACATCAAGTTGTCCTCAAAGATGAAAGTGGAAATGAAGTAAAAATCCGTGTCCAAACAAAAGATGGAAAAATCACTCAGCGTGAAAATGTTGAGGAAATGGAAACCACTATGATGGAAATTGCGGAAATGTTTCAACAAGCAATCAAAAAGTTTGACGAGAAACTTGACCTCATCACAAAAAAACAAACTGAACTTGAAACAAAAGTTCAAAAGTTCGCAAAGGAACCTGCGGGTTCAAGAGTTTATACTCAAAAAACAATAAACGAAACAGAGAAGCAAACTCACTCAAAATACGATGGTTTTAAGAGATTGAGAGAGGAACTTCAAAATAAAATGAAATAAAAAATGAAAAACAATTTAACAAAACTGAATTTCAATTACGACCTCGGCGGTTTAACAAATTATGTTGACCAACTTTCACCTGATATTATCAGTGAGGCGGTTTTGACTCCTGTGACGATGAAGTATGTAAATGTAATACCTGGCATCAAAGGAACTCAAAATGTGAATCTGTTGTCTGAAACTTTAGCGGTTCAGACAGGCACAACGTGCGGATGGTCAGACCAAGGAGATGTGACCTTTACGGTAGCTCCTGTGACGGTTTGTGCATATAAAGTCAATCAAAGCTTGTGTTTGCAAGAATTAAATACACTTTGGTTGGGCTCCTACCTCTCAAGCGGAAGCTATAACGAGAACGCACCATTTGAGCAAGCAATCATTGATTTGCAAACAAAACAAATCAAAAGATATAACGAGGATACACTTTGGAATGCCACATCAGGCACAAGTTGCACCTCTGGCTTTATTCAGTTGTTTAACAACACTGCGGGTGTAGTTTCACTTACAGGTCAAACAGCTCTTTGTAGCATTACAGGTGCTACAATTCAAGAGCAAGCATACAATGTATTGACTCAAATTGATAATCTTATCAATCAATTAGACAGAAATGTTTATGATAGAGACGACATCATCATTTATATGTCTCAAGCGCAGTTCAAATGTTATTTAGCGGCATTGAGAAATGTAAATAACTTCCACTTCACTGAACCAAAATTGGGACAGGTGTATGAAGTGTTCCATCCACAAACTAACTACAGAGTAGTCGGGGTTCCTGGATTGAACGGAAGTGATTTAATCGTGATTGGACCGATGCAATATATGCTCGTAGGGACAGATTTGACTTCTGACGAGGATAGTTTCAGAGCGTGGTGGTCTCAAGATTTCCAAGAAGTAAGGATTATGTCCGCTTGGAAGTTGGGAACTTCAATTGCGTTTCCTGAGTTTTTCGTGACGAACGGACTATAACAATAAAGGGGTGTAAAAGCCCCTTTATTAAAAACATAAACATAACATCAAACTAATATAAAATGAGTTGTAATTTAACTTCAGGTATTCAGTTGGGTTGTAGAGATAATGTCGGCGGTCTCAAAACTATGTGGATAGCGGACTATTGTAATGTGGATTCAATTACACAAAACTCTGGCGATACAATCACACAGATTTCAGGGACAGGTGAGTTTTATTGTTTTGAGTTGATTAGAACTTCTTCTCAACATACAGAAACGGTAAATGCGTCTTTGGAAAATGGCACAGTTTTCTACGAGGGCGAAACGGTGACTTATTTCTCAAAACTTGACCAAGCAAAGAGGAATATCCTTAAAACACTTGCTCAGTCGCAGAGATTAGCAATCATCATAGAGGACAATAATGGTGAATACTTTTTTCTCGGACAAACATACGGAGCGTATGTTTCGGCTGGCACATCCGTGACTGGTAAAGCTCTTGGAGACCAAAACGGGTATAATATAACATTCGGCTATTTGGAACCAAATCCAATGAACGAATTATCAGGCGCACCTTCAACGGTAGTCGCAGGTATGACGGTAGGTTCTTGTGGTTGCTAATAGTAAATAACCAAGATACAAGTATAAGGAGGCATCGTCCTCCTTATATTTTATACATTTGAATATGTTGATAATCAAAACAAATCAAGCAAATACTTTGGTGGTGACCGTTTCACAGAATAGTGAATTGACGAACCCTGAATATTTATTTTCCTTTACGCACATAATGTCCAAAGCACAGGTGAGTTTCATACCAACGGACATTTCAACGCACAAGGTTAGATACGATGAGTTTGCATTTACTGAAGGTAGTGGTGCGGGTCAAGTCAATTTTCCGTATCAAGGACTTTATTTGTATGCTGTTTATGAGCAACCATCAGGTTCAGGAAACTTAAATCCTGCACTGGCAACAAATGTTGTGGAAAATGGGGAAGCACAGGTATTTCCACAGAGTGCTTCAACGATGGACTCTCAATATGATATTTACATATCAAACAACGAAGACAACGCAAATATAATTTTTGCACCTGGCGAACCAAACTAATTGATTTTTCTGTGAAAAAGTATATTTATGAATATGGAGTTGAATAAAAACAACGAACTTTTGAGGGTATTTGATTTTGCAACCGCTGCGGTTCCTATCATTGAAGAAAATCTTATCATAAACACACGCACTCCGTGGGTTTATTATGGTATTGCAAACCTTGCTCCACAGGAGTTGATACGCCTTTACAATTCATCACCGACACACAGAGCGGCAACACAAACAAAATGGTATGGTGTGCGTGGTGAAGAAATTACATTAAAGAGTGGAGAAAACGATAGATTGGTAATGTCGAACACAATCGGAGAGCCGATTTATGATTTGTGGTCAAAAGCGTGTTTGGATTTTATTCTTTATGGAGCATTTGCGTTGAATATAGTTTGGAGACAAGACAGAGAAGAAGGTTTTGAGATATACTATATGGACGCATCAAAAATTAGAGCCGAAAAGAGTGATGCTTTGGATAAAGTAAATCACTATTATTATTCTGCAGATTGGGCGTATCCCAAAAAGTTTGTTCCTCGTAAAATCGCAGCGTTCAATCCTGCCAATACGGAACATCACTCACAAGTTTTTTATTATACAACGCATAGTTGTGGAAACAACTACTACGCTACTCCTTCATATTGGGGTGGAGCAACAGCAATTTCAACAGAAGTGGAGATATACAATTGGTGGTTTAACAACATTTGTAATAATTTGCAGCCTTCACTTTTTGTTTCACTGAATAATGGAATACCTGCACCTGAAGAGCGTGAATTGATTTATCAAACAATGACCTCCAAGTATGGTGGTTCAAATAACCCTGGTAAATTATTCCTCACATTTAGTGATGATAAAGAACACGCACCTGAAGTGGTTCAGATTTCAAGTAATTCAAGTGATAAAATGTGGATTGAAAATCAAGCCGCTGTTCAACAAGCCATTTTAACTTCGCATCAAATCTCCTCTCCTGAACTTTTGGGTATTATCACACCTGGCGGTCTCGGAACTCCTGACCACCTTGAAGCTCAAGACCATTTCCAAAACCTTGTGATAAAACCTATTCAAACTGAAATAAAAAAGATATTTGAGAAACTTTTGCTTCTTCGTGATAAAACACCTGCGGAAATTGATATTAAACAATTCCAAATGGTGACGGCGCCTGATATGGCACCGATAGAAACAATAGATGTGAATAAAGAGGAAGGATTAGATATAAACAAAGATGAAACAATAACAAATGAGTAGTCCAGGAATTGTGCCTCAGAATATTCTTTTGGTGAGTGAAAATAAATTAAAGTCATTCACAGATATAGACCCTAATGTAAGCACTTCTGTTTTGTTGCCATTTATTCAAGTGGTTCAGAATACAAAACTTGAATACATCATAGGGGCGAAATATTACAAAAGTTTATTGTATCAGGTTTCAGGTGGAACCATTACGGCAAACACAACGGATAATAACTTTTTGACTTATTTTGCACAACCGATGTTGATTTGGGCGTCCTACGCTGAGGCACTCCCCTCCATCTTTATGCGTATTAAAAATAATGGAATAATCACAGGTGCGGAACAAACAGTTTCAATATCCGAAATGCAATATATGCAGACCAGAGCAGACGACAGAAGCCAATTTTTTGAACGCAGGATGATTGAAGAGATTATATTTAATTCAAATCTTTATCCTCTGTGTTTCAACTATACATCAAATGAGGGTTTATTTCCGCATTTGGGAAAGAATTATTTCTCAGGTGTTCATTTAACAAATGGAAATTGGACTGACTCACCAGGGTATATGATGAAAAATTATGGATTACCTTTTTACAGCGACCCTACGTATGCGTGCTGTGGGTGGTAAAATAGAAAAATTATGAATATAGAAACTTTAATAACACTCCTCGGCTCAAATGTAGTTGTTGCGATTTTTTCTTATTTAACAGGTAGGAGAAAATCCAACGCTGAAACCGACAATACAATTCTTGCGGGTTTAGAGCAGAGTGTTTTAATTTATAGAGATATAATTATTGATTTGAAAGGTGAAATTGAATCGTTGAGTAAAAAAATACAAGAATTGGAAGATAAAGTTGAAAAACTGCATCAAGAAAATAAAAAACTTAAAAGCAATTTGTAATGCCGATTCCAAAACCAAATGATGGGGAAAAAGAAAACGAGTTTGTGAGTCGTTGTGTATCTAAAATCATAGATGAATACGACCAAGAGCAAGCGTCGGCTATTTGCTACAACACCTATCGTGATAAAGAAAAGATGAGTAAAAAGGAAGACATATTTGTGCTGACTCCACGGAAAACAGAAAATCGTGGTATGTATTTGGCTCGTTGTTCAAACAACGGAAGGATGCGTCGTCAATTTCCACAGATTAAAGAGCGTATGGGATTTTGTTTAACTTCTTTTAACGAATACTACAAGTATTGGAGCAAAATTGAAATGGGTGAAGTGCCCGCTGATACAGCACTCGGTGATTGTATTGCGCGTGAAAAGTCAAAAGGTTTTGACTATAAAGAAGCGTATGCAAGATGTGCTACGAAAGTTGGAAATAAACCTTTGGGTGCAGGTGGTCAAATAAATCTTGAAGAAGATTTGTTGGTTGAGCCCGTTGCATTTCAAGAGATGAATATTTTGGGATATTTAACCAAATATTTTTATTTGTGCCCTGGCGCACAGAAAACATTTAAGCACCTGATGGAAATGGGTGTAGATGATGAAACCGCTGGTATGATAAGAACTGCGGCACAGGTGGCAGATAATATTTTCAGAATTGAAGCAGAGGTGTTGGATAAAAAGAAAGCCACAGATGAAGAATTGAACTTGGCAACAATTTTGGTGCAGGATTTCAAAGACATCATTGAAGAGATAGATGAAGAAACAGGTATGATACACGATGTTTCTTATATGGACGGGCACATAGATGTAATAAAAAAGTATATTTAATAAAATAAGACAATGAGTTTTACAATAACAAATAATTCAGCAAACGCAGTGGTTGGTGATATTTCAACCAACAGTTCCACTTATGGTTCCTTCACCATTACGAGTGGTTCATTTCCGCTTCTGTCGGGTGATACAATCACGGGCACAAACACGCTGATTTCCAATTTGAAGGGCTCACCCTACGGAACAATTCTTTTGTATCTACAACAGGGTGATGCACAGATTGAAGTGTATATCAACAGCACACTATATTCCGCATTGGATTATAGTTCAGGGATTGCTTCAATACAAGTTCCTATTATACAAGCGGGCGATACAATTCAAATAAACATAGATGAAGCTGATTTGCCAACACCATCAATGACCCCAACTCCGAGCGTGACGGCACAACCAACGGCGACTCCGACTCCATCGGTGACCCCAACCTTCACACCGACGCCGAGTGCGACACAAAGCATTTTTAATCCGCAAACTTTGGGTGCTCAGTGGTGGATTGATTTTACAAACGCAAGTAGTTTAGCTTTAACCACTTCATCACCCCCGATAATAACAGGGGCAACTGACCAAGTTGGGCTTTCAATAGTTTTTAGCTCCGATACGAGTGGTCCACAATATTTTTCAACGCAATATGACGGAGTTTCTGGAGCCTGTGAAAGTATGGGTTCGAGATTACAAAATCCTTTGGGCTCTTTCAACACATCCCATACAGATTTTACTTGGTTTGGATTTGTTTATGATGATGTGGTTTCGCAGCGTGGTGGAAAATATATTGAAACCTATAACAACGGCTTCCCATTAGGAACAGAAGGATTAAAGGTCTCCGACGACAACAATCCTCCCAACACTTGGTATGCTCGCGCAAGAGATACTGGTGGCTCATACACACAAGTAGGGTTTGACCACACCTATTCCGCTTGGACGGCAATAGCAATCAGAGCGTATAATAGTGGTGGTGATACATTTGTTGAAGCGTGGGAGAATGGTTCCATTATCGCATCAGCTACAACTGCATCATCAACTTTGACCACGAAAGTGGATATGGAATATTCACTGATGTATGATGGTGGAATAAATTACTGCACAGAACAATTCTACTTTACAAGTAAATTATCCGATGGACAGATGGCACAAGCGTTCCAATATATAACAGACAAATATTAAAAAGTATTATTTACAAGTGGTAAAATGTGATTAGATTTATATTTATGGATAGAGTAGAGTTTTCAGTTTCCGCTCCCATTATTTACTGATTTATTTTTCTCTACTTTTTATCCTCATATCCATACAACAGGTTGAGCCCCCCTCAACCTGTTTTTTTTGTGCCATACTGAAATGGAGGGATACATCACCTGTGTATAAAAAATAGGAAATAACCTATACAGGTGGTGGATAGAATACAAATAAAAAAGGTGGGATTTCTCCCACCTAATAATAAAAAAAACAAAACCACCTCATTTATTCGGTATTGTTGTGGATGCGTATAATGCTCCCATCAAAAAATTCATATACTTCCGTGCTTTATCCGCTGTTGGATACATCTTGATTGCGTCGGGTGATAGGTCGCAGACAAACTGAATGTTTTCAAGGAAGGGTTGTCCGTATAGTTTGTAAAGTTTCTCCTCCAATGTTTCAATACGGAAGGTCAAATCGTCTGTAATTTTACTCATAGTTGTAAAGTTTAAGGTTTTAATGTAATAATTCCATCGTAATGGAAGGGTGAGTTTTTGTGTCCTTGATATTTTACATCCGAGTAAAGAACATCCAACTGCGCGTTCGCGAGAATATCTAAATGGTCGTAGTCAAAAACATCACGAAGGTAAAGTTCAAGTGGGTGTGAAACCATATCTTCCCAAGCTTTGATTGGACCACCAAAGTTTCTTACAAACAGAAGTGCGAAATACATTTTTGTAATTGCAGGTTCTGTTTTCATCACCTTAAACACCTGTTGTAGTGTTTGTCCTTCAAGTCCTTCAAGAGCTTTGGGTAGATTATCAAAACAGAGGTCGTGAAGTTCCACCTTTTTTGGATTGGGTTTTTTCATAGTCATAAGTTTTAGAATAGAGGTGTTTTATGTTGGTTTTTGCCAAGTGGTTGGATAATGTATTCATTTTGGTAGTTCATCGTGTCCCAAATCATTTGAACACAACTTGCGACAGATTGGTATTGGTGGTCATCACTATCCCAATCTAAACCTGTGTGTTGTTGGTCAAGTTTAGCACATAAATCAAGAATAGATGCGTCGTAATGTGCCGTTCTACTTGGAGTGTATCCACCTTTTTGGATTTCACCCCACCAAAATAATGCCTCTTCCATAAGTTTATCGTAAGATTTTTCGTTCAAATACTCCCTAATCATAAGGAAGTCCGCGAGTAAAAGTGGTGTTTTTTTCATACTGATTGTTTTTTTGTGGTTTTTGGAAATTGATTTTTTGACTCTGTTGAAACTTTTGCCAATTTGGAATACATTGGAGAAAGTGGGATGATTACATTATCACGACGGATACGCGCCGCTTCTGCATCAAGGAAAGCGAATAATTCCTCATCGGTCATCGCCTTCAGGTTCGGGGGGGTTGTGTTGTTTTTCATATTACAAAAATAGTAAAAATTATCCAAAAGTCAAGCACCACAGAAGGATTTTTTTTCATAGGGCAACTACACTATTTTCAGTCGGTTGCAAGGGGGTATTTTCAGTGTATTTCAATACGTATCCTTTTGTCTGTTTTCTTTTGCCATTACATACTGCGACCGCTGTAGATGAACTTAAACCATACACCCTTGAAGCTTCTGCAACAGATGGGAATATTCCGAGTGGTGTGCCTGAAATATCAAAGACCTGAACCTCGTTCTGATGTGTAATGTTGCTTGGTTTGTCCTTTGGATTAAAAATATTTGTATATGAGAAATAATAACCATCTTTATCCTCATACTTCCTTAGCACTTTGTGTGTGACCCCACATCCGTATTTGTTTGTAGCATCAGTAAGCGACCTACAGGTTTCAACTAAAACTCCGTTGTGGAAAACATAAAGGGGTTTAGCGTTTTTCATACCCGCCTCAATTTTCCGTAATCGTTTGGGGTCTGCTATTTCCATTTTTGCAATCTTATCTAAAAGGTCTTGTAGGTTATTCATAATTAGATGTATTGAACTGACCAAAATTGTTTGTAGTTGTGTGGAAACTTCATCACATCCTCACACATCTTGATAGCGGTTCTGATGGATTTGACTTTGACCTGTCCCCAATTGTGAAATAGAAAATCAACACACTCCTTCCTGATGGTGTCTGAAACAAAGGAACACGCGTTGGTATTCAAGACAACATCACAAACCCAACCCCACTGCGTAAAACTATCCATCTCCAAATCGTGATTTGTGACGCGGTCAGTAATAGCGAGGAGGTGTTTATCACGACCCTTTATCCCTGCAACTTCAGAAGGTAGTTTTTCATTTGCGGTGAAGACAAAAATCATCCTGTTGGTAGGAACCATAAATCCTGATGTGCCAGGAATTGTGCAAGCATCAATAGCCTGTTTTTGTTGCTCATCAAGATAGTTGTATAGTCCGCCGAGGTTTTTCTGATAGTGATAGACACGATTTTCACCCAACACATTTTTCATAATGTTGATGTTCCGTGCGTCCTTGAAAAGTTCATTACAATCATCAACAGAGATAATAGAATAACAATCGTTTGGAGACTGATGGTGTATCGTAGCGAGTTGCAGACCAAAAGCATACATACTCACATTTCCTGTGATGACGGAGAACGGCACATCTGCACGACGCAAAGCTTCATTGACGGTATGTGTTTTTCCGAGACCAGGTGCAGAGTAGATGTAGTGATGCGGGTAGCGACCTACATAATTCATTGACGCAATCTGTTCGCCAATGAAAAACAACTTTTGACGCTCCTTTGCACCCAATTTGAGATAGTGTTGTTGTTGTAAAGTCATAAAGTATGGTTTGATTGTGAGCCACAAAAATAAAAAAACGCAAACAAACTAACAAAAAAAAAAACAAAAAAAAAATTATTCTGTGGTGCTTGATTTTTTGCAACTTTTTACTATTTTTACTTTATGAGGACACAAAAACACCTCTACAAAAAAAATGAACCAAACAGATAAAAAGGCAATCAAATCAGCCGTAGAAGCATTACAGGTTTTATCACCAATACTTGCGAAGGTAGTAGCGGAAGTGAAGGAAAGAGAAACTATTGAGAGGGTATTGAACCAAGTTCAAGAATTAGAACCTACTATTGAGGATATAATGTATAAGTTTGTGGATAAAAGAGATGATATGACCGACAGGCAAAGGGATACAGACAAAGGACAGATGATAGAGGAGGTCTCAGATAGTTTGGAAAGGGCATACGATGCTCTACGCGAAGCTGGTGCCTATTTGGAAGATGTCTTAAATCGCAGGGACTGAAAAAAAAAACAAAAAAAAATATTTGTAGCACTATACTTTTGGATTTGTAGCACTATTTATTATTAAAGGGAAAACTAAAAAAAAATTATGAAAAACTTATTAGTCAGCGGAAACACTAATGAACTTCTTGAGTGGGATATTCAAGAGGTCATCAAACCAACATCATCACGCAAGGTGGATAGGGATAGGATGGTTCAATATGATTACGACAACAAAGTAGGTCGTTGTTGTGATGGTATGACCTATCTTGAAATTGAACAATTCAACAATACATACAACAATTTCAAATGAGATACATATCTGCAGAGGATTTTGACCTTATGACCGAAGAAGAATTGGATGCCATTTACGGCACCTATGACTATAAACAGCGTCTTGAAGATGAACGGATAGACGCATACATAAAAAATTACTACGATGGCAAAGAAAGAAACTAATCCTATTGGATTTCAAGTTGCCGCAACATCTGCGGATACAACTACGAGTGGCACCACAATAAACACACCTGAATTACCTCGGCATTTCGGAACAATCAAAGAGATACACGATTATGAATATGATGCTGAATTGGATACTCTTTTTCTTTGGGTTGAAGGATTTTCTTATGAAGATTTGCGTATCGGTATAAAGGGGAGCACATTAAAAGAATTACAACTCATTTACAGGATGGAAACTTCGGCATACGCATATACCGAATATAAAATGAAAAACTAAAAACAAGTATGGTATGGTAAAACTAAAAACAGAAATGACCCGACCTGGTTATGCTATGAAACAAAAATGGCGTGATGATAGGTATGCGGTGTATGAACTTACTGATGCGGATACAGGTAAGTTTGTTTGTCTAGAAGCATTCAAGATAAGAGTGAGGAAAAATGGACCTCCACAGAGTAAATCAGAATATCCACGCGAGTCAATTCCACACGACGAAGCGTGGGGTAAAGATGGATTCACAATTTACACTATGGAACAGGCACAGGAAAAAATAAACTTTATGAAAAACAAAAAAAACAATTTTTATGGGAGCAAAAAACATCAATGAACCAACAAGAAATGGTGAATGCATAATTCGTCAATCACAACTTGAAAGAGCAATTGAACTTTTCAAGTTGTTTGAAGTAAAACCAACGCTGAGGGAGGTGTTGCGTTTATCACAGGTGCTTACAGATTTCCAATATAATTGGGAACTGAACACCTATTCAATTATGCAGTTTGAGAATCACTTCAAACAAGAAAGTAAATCGGGACTTTTAGATATTGTTCCGCACATAAACTCAAAACCTATTGAGGAAACAACCAAAACAAAAACGGTCAGTGAATATCAAAAATCAGTAGCAAAACACTTAAAAGGTAAAATATGATAAAAAAGTTTGACGATGAATTGGATGTGCTAATTCACGCTCTTGATAAACGCTCAAGAGTATTAGCAGATGTTTTATTTGATTTCGGTAAAACACTATACAGTTCAGATGAATTGAATGAGTTAGATATGAGACAACAACAACTCAACGAAATTATTAAACTATCAAAAAAATTGAAATCATTAAAAGATGGAACAGATTCAGAATGAAGAAAAATGGGTTGAGATGTGGGAGTTCCCGCAATATGAAATCTCAAACAGGGGTAATGTAAGACACATAAAAAGACCAAAAAAAAATCTCGCAGTCAGACAAGACGGGCGTGAATACAGAAGTGTCGCTGTGTATGATGGTAAAAGAAGCAACTTAAAACGCGTTGGACGCTATGTATGGATGTCTTTCAACAATTGCTTTTGTTCGCAAACCATAGACCACATAAATGGTGATGCTGGTGATGATAGATTGGAAAACCTCCAATGTATATCAGCAAAAGAAAACGGGGATAAGAGAAAGAAGCACAAAAAAATGCCCAACAAATATAATCTCACAAAAAGGGATAAAGGGTATATTCACAAAAGCATCGTGATTGATAAAACTGAAACAACTTGGACGATTATGAAAAAGTATGGTATTCCTTTGAACTACATAATGACGACAATCAAACGGGGTAGTTGGGCAAAGCACATACATTTGGTCTAAAATCGTTTTATTCAATACCCTCTGGCAGATTTTTTCATTTATTCTGTGCAATCCGACGGAATATATGTAATCAATTTTTCAGAGGGTTTTCTTTTGTGAGGTGGCAGATTGTGTTTTTCACAAAATTGTTGATGTATATCCCTTGTTAAATCATATCCCATCTTTTCAAGTGCTGCAAACATCAAACACCAATCTTTCTTTGTTGTATTGCCGAGTTTTAATCCACTCGTTTTTGATGCGGGTTTTTTCTCACCTTTTTTCCTGTATGTCTTTGCTCTTTCGTTAAAACACAATTTACAAATAGCTAAATAACCATCTTTTGTGAAATTGTTCTTTGAAAATAATTCAAGTTCCTTTTCCTGTCCGCAGTATGTGCATTTTCTCATAGTGATAAATATACTGAAAAAAAAATTATTCTGAACACTATACTTTTTTGTATTCCCGCACTATTTATAGTTCAGGTGAGCGGTAAATTATATTCAATTCACCAAAAAAAAATCCAGGCTCTGTGGCGATGATGGGGGTATAACCTCACAACCTGTGTCCTTCATACCCCCCTCTAATTTCTTCATTTTTTCAAATGGGGGGACTAGAGGGGGGTTAAACTCTCTGACCTTCATAGGTCAGGGAGAAAAAAAAACTGGAATAAAATAACTGGATATGAAAAATAATAACAATAGCAATTTACATTTGCCAGACTGGCAACAGGGAGAGCACTCAAAAATGCAACCACTTGAAAGAATAGCTGAAATGCAAAAGTGGTTGAAGAAAAATAAGAAAGAGATTTTATTAAAATTAGTTCAAGGTGCTGGTGAGGAAGATGAACCTGTTGGATTTGTGGATTTATGATATTTATGAAAAAGAAAAATATGTTTCCATCATTACATAAGGTTCTCACTGAATTGGATGAGAGGGTTATAGATGTAGATGATTATTTCAGTTGGAGTGAAGAGGAAAAGGAAGCACTTATTTTTTACATAGGTAAATGTTTTCACCCTGTAATTCAACAGGGGGATAAACATAAACAATTTCTTATGGCGAGTATTTGGAAGGTGATAAAGGAGGCTGAAGCGCACGATGAGTTTGAACAAGCGGATATTATGTCGCGTTGTTTAATGCATTTGGAGGAAGGACATTGGTAAAGTGAAAAGATGTGGATAAATGGTTCAACGAAAACTACGACAGATTGAAATTGATTTGTAAAAAGATTACAAAGTGTGATGATGTGGATGAGATTTTACATTTTTGTATTGAACAGGTGCTGAAAAATAAAAAGTTCATTTGTATTGAAAATGATGAAGAGAAGGTTTATTTTTTTTCAAGGGTGGTGCATATAAATTGGAAATCAAATAAATCACCATACTATCAACAATACCATAAACACCTATGGTGTGAGATTGGTAGGGAGCCTCATATTGAAGATTTGGAATATGAGGAAAACGATGTGGATATGGATTGGGTGAGAGCACAAATTGAAATTATGAAAAAAGGTAAGGATTGGTATTATGGTCGCCTTTTTGATTTGTATATTGAGGAGAATTGTAATTTAACAAACCTATCAAAGCGCACCACCATACCACTCAATTCTGTTTCAAGGGATATACGAAAGGTCAGAGAGCATTTAATCAAATTGAGAAAAGAAAAACTATATGGGTTGTAATTGTAAAAACAAAAAAAACGAAGTGAAAAAACAAGATTTGCCGCAACAGGTTATACAAGAGGCAAAAGAAGTTGCCCTGCAAACCATTGAAGAAATGGAAGCGGCGCTAAATCAAATGAACACAAACCCTGCACAAAAACAAAAAGTGCAGAAGTTTATGATGGATACATTTGGTGAGTTGGTAAGCAACTATTGTGATACGATTTGTAAAAAAAGATTGAGAAATAGATTAGATAAACTGAAAAATGAACTTCAATGAAAATAGAAAATGTAAGAGTTGATTACTTAAAGAGCAACTCAAAGAACCCTCGTAAGATACACGATGATAAATTGCGTAAATTGGTTAAATCAATTCGTGAGTTTCCTGAAATGCTTGAGATACGACCCATCGTTGTAGATGAAAATATGGTTGTGATAGGTGGAAATCAGCGCTTCAAAGCCGCACAAATGGCTGGTTTAACCGAAGTGCCCGTGATGAAAGTGGAAAACTTGACCGATGAACAGAAAAAACAATTCATCATAAAGGACAATATCAATCACGGAGATTGGGATTGGGAAGCGCTTGTGAGTGAGTTTAATTTGGATTCACTTCGCGATTGGGGAGCAGACATACCTGACTTCAATATGGATGCTGAACCCGATATTGATTTGAACATTATGGGAGAAAAATTAGATAGGTATGTAAATGCTCAAATCAAACGCATCACACTTTTTTATTTAGATGCTGACTACAAACGCACTCTGATTGATTTAGACGAAATTGCTGAGGAGCGTGGATTTGAGGACAACAGCGAAGTAGTGAGTTTTCTAATTGAATACTTTAAGACAAGAGGTGAAGTGTGAGATATGTTTTGACGATAGGAGGCACTGGCACCCGTATGAAACAAATATCTCCTGTGGATAAACATTTGTTGTATTGGTATGATAAACGCATTGTGGAGTGGATACAGGGGATAATTCCTGAAATAGAAATTGTAGGAACAGAAAAAACACCAAATAGAATGGAAACTCTGAAACAAATATCACACTATACAGACACCTGTGTAGTAGATTGTGATATAATCCCATTTGGTATAGAAACAATTCCATTTACAGACAACACACTTTTATGTTTTTGTTCCGATAAAAACAAATACGGAAGTGTGATAGTTGATACAGGTAAGGTGATGGATGTTCAGGAAAATGAAAACACTTCAAGGTTTAAGTGTTCGGGTGTTTATTTCGTTCAATCGGTTGCAGACACCATAAACAAAATGAAAAACCCAAATAGTATTGGCTCCGCAATGATTGGAGCAGATGCGATGCTTGAAAAAACATTTAAGCGTATGGGGGACATTGAAGATTATTTTGAGGCACTATGATTGTTGTTGTGGATTTTGATGGCACGCTGGCTCTTGGGAATAAATCCCACATTACGCTCGCTGAACCTAACTATGAATTGATTAAAAGATTGCAGCGAATGAAGCGTGAATATGATTGCACCATAAAAATTGTGACCGCAAAGGGTTCAAGAAATAATTTGCCGACAGAGGAAAAAGAAAAGAAATATACACGACTGATAAAAGCATTTCTTGAAATGTATGAAGTCCCCTATGATGAAATATCTTATCAAAAAGAATATGCACACATTTACATAGATGATATGACCATTTCACCAACGGATGATTTCAAACCACTACTATCACCATTTACAAAAAACAAAATACTTTTTACAAAAGATAGTGTAATCAAACACAGCAAATCAGCACTTTTTGAGTATGAGTGGTATAAACTCTCAATTTGGAAAACACCGAAGGTTTATTTTGTAAATGATGAACTCATCATCACGGAACTTTTGCCTGATGTAGAAAACAAAACTCCTGCAGATTATATTGAAATCCTGAATGCCTTCAAACAGAACACAATAAAGAATTGGGCGTTTGAAACATATACAAAAAATATAATACCGATACAATACAGCACAGAAAAAACAAATCTTGTAATAGAAACACTACCAAAGCACGACGGCACATTTTTCCACGGCGACCTTTCAACAACAAACATATTAAAAAACAGGGAAACATATCTGATAGACCCCAACTATAAAAACATATTTGGTTCATACCTCACAGATGCAGGAAAATTATATTTCAGTTTGATAGCATACGAACACGACTACACAACCGCAGAAAGAATAGCGAATGTATTTGGTGAAGATGTGAAAAAGTTTGCAGTAGCGGAAGGATTGCGTGTATGCAAATATCAACCCAAATACATCAGCATTGTAAATAACATCGCAGACCTATGTATAGAATAGCCATACCAACACACAGACGACACAACACAATTCAAGACCTCACTCTAAATGTATTGAAAGATATGGATTGTGGAATTGATTTATTCATATCTGATGAGCACGACTATGATTTATATTCACAGCACCTCCCTATGAATAATTTGATTTTAACCAATACCAATAGTGTGTGTGATAAGTTTAATTTCGTTCAAAATTATTATGATGAGGGTGCGTTTATATTCGTAATGGAAGATGATATAAAGGAAATAAAATCATTACAGAAATATGAAACAAAAAAAATATTTGATATGATTTACAATTTCTGTAAAAATAATCATATTCAATGTGCGGGGGTGTATCCATCATCAAATGATTTTTATATGAAAAAAACCATAGACATAGGTTCAACATACATCGTAGCGAACTTGTTTGCATTTACATCAAAGAAAGATGGTAGATTAAACTGCGCACTCAAAACAAAAAACGATTATGAGAGGTCTGTTAAATACGCACAAGTATATGGAAAAATTGCAAGATTTAATTTTATATCCTGCAAAACAAACAACTACACAAACAAAGGTGGGATGCAAACAGAAAACACAAGACAACAAGATGAACTTGAAGCATCCAAACAACTCATACAGATGTATCCGAGTATATTTGATATAAACACAAAGCGCAAATCAAAATACACGGAACTGACTATGAAAAAAAATTACAAACAAATAAAATTATGAGAATAATTGAAATCCAACCCAAAGAAATTGACCTTGAAAAATATAAAAAAAGGTCAGCACTTGAAACAGATGTAGAAACGCTCATCACAGAGGACACCATCATTACAACAAATGGCGAACCTGTGATTATGTATTGCAAACTAACAGAAAACTTGGACGCTTTGCGTTGGGCTGTAAAAAATATAAGATATGAAGTTGGACCACGCACACTTGGACTTGTATCACAAAGTAGAATATTTGGATACAGACCCCGTATTACCGTCCGACACGACTACTGCAATCCAACGAGTTTAGCAACGGAATATCCAAAACAACATCACATCATCACAGAGTTTGCAGCATCACTCACAAAATACTATCAAGAAAACTTCCCTGATGTATTCGTTAAACACGCAAACATAGTAGAAGAAAAAATATTACCTGAATGGAAAATAGATAATTCAATATTCACATCAGGAATTGTAAATAAAGACAATCCGCTGAAATATCATTTTGATAGTGGAAACTTCAGAGGTGTATTATCAAATATGGTGGCGTTCAAGAAAAATGTATTAGGAGGGCACCTTGTAATCCCTGCATACGATATAAAACTTGAAATATCAGATGGTTCGTTGTGTGTATTTGACGGACAAAGCATACTACACGGCGTCAGTCCTTTCACTGCGGAAAAACAATCACAAGAGCACTACAGATACACCATAGTTTATTATTCATTGGAACAAATGTGGAAATGCGAACCATACGGCGCAGAAATAAAAAGAATTAGAAAAAGAAAAAAAGAACAAGAGAAAAAAAGATTAGACCCTGAACATTTAGCATCACTATCAGCACAAGCGGCAGAGAGAATAAAAGACAATCAAAAGGAAGTGCAAACAGTTTTATCAAAGAACAAAGCAAAGATAAATCCAAAACACAGGGACTACAAATTATTCATAAACTCAACAATAGAAAAAACATTAGATAATGAGTGAAGAAGGAAGGAAACGAAGTTTGGCAAATCTCAGACCAAAGCCGTGGAAAAAAGGCGAAAGTGGAAACCCCAAAGGAAGACCAACAAAACCTGTGTTGCAATTGAAAAAAGAGGGATACAAACTTTATGAAATCAATGATACAATACAAACTCTGTTAAATCTCAATCTTGAGGAGTTGAAGGAGATATGGGATAATCCAAAAGCAACACTATTGGAGCGCACATTAGCATCTGCAATCCGCAAAGGAATTGAAAAAGGGAATCTTGAATCCGTTGAAACACTATTAAACAGGGTGTATGGAAAACCAAAAGAAGTGGTGGATGTGACGACCAAAGGCAATGAAATAAACCAAACCCCATTTACAATTAAAATTATACGCAGAGATGGCGACGAGGAAGAGTTCAGTAAATAGTATGAAAATAACATTTGGGCGCAGGAAAGGTGGTCGTCCAAAGAAGTCATACAACAAACACAACAGCAAATCCACATACCATAGAAGGTCAGCAAGCAGATAAAAAAAAAATTATATGAGGACAAAAAAAGTGGGATACAACACATTTACAAATTACGAAGCAATAAAGTTTTATGTTGATTTTGATAGACGCGGAAAACAAACTTCATCACTACAACTGACTTGGGGTGGATACGCACAATTTGATGAAGACAGCATACGACACGATATAGGAAACTATAATGTGAATATAAAAAGGTTTTTCCGTTCAAAAGTGCGTGATGGTTATTTCAAAGATGATATGATTTACATAAACGAAATCCCCAACACACTTTATGAATTGCACAGGGGTTTATGGTTTCCAAAGATGTTTCTGTTTTTAG
>Ga0172365_10000260_pt1 | contig 34141 bp, 31 predicted proteins | sample LakKivSesite48cm_FD_114535 | JGI IMG/M metagenome (GOLD analysis project Ga0172365, IMG submission 114535) | Sediment microbial communities from Lake Kivu, Rwanda - Sediment site 48cm | ecosystem: Environmental > Aquatic > Freshwater > Lake > Sediment | place: Rwanda: Western Province, Lake...
AACTGGCGGAGAGGGCGGGATTCGAACCCGCGAGACGAGTTTTAACCCCGTCTACTCGCTTTCCAGGCGAGTGCCTTCAGCCAACTCAGCCACCTCTCCGGCCGCGCTTTTCGATTATAAATTAGTTCAAACCGCACTTCAAGGAGAGGTGGCGTGGGCATCGGGTTCCCAAAGGGATAAAAAAGTGCGCCGGGGGTCCTCTGGGCCAAAAAGCTGAAAGCGAGGTGGAGCTCCTCCGGAAATGAAATGATTCCAGCGAACTCGAAGCTTGCCGGGGGAAAAGGCTAAAAGCTCGGAGTACCACCAGAGAGGGAAATGAGAGAGCTCGCCAGACGCTCATTAAGGGGGAAATTGAAAGCTAACAAAGAGCCGGAGTTCCTTGGAAGTATAGGGACTCAAAGACTTGAGGCTTATCAAGAAAAATGAAAACCAAAAGCGTGCTGGGGGTCCCGATAAGAAACAATAAGCTCAAAACCGGCCCAGGCTTCCTGGAAATGTGGGAAGTTCCGAAAGAGTTATTCGTTTGTGAGGACATTAAAAAGCTCTCCAGGGTTAAAGAAGCGAATAGGAAAAAGTTGAAGCCCTCGTATGGTTTAGTGAGAGTGGAAAAAGAGAGCTAACCGAGCCGAAAACCTTATTGGAGCGTAGAAAGGGTCAGGCGTTCGGCAACTTACAAGGGAAAGGACTGAAAAATAAAAACTATAAGGATTTCACCTATAAAGAATAAACGGGCCATAGCCTGGGGTGATTTCTGGGGACAAAAGGATTCAACCAAGCCTACTGCTCCTTCTGGGGATAAAGCGAGCAGGGTCTGGTGAAAGGGGCAAAAGTCACAGGCCGGCATGGTTTCCTAGAAGAAATAAGAAATCGAAAGTTCGAATACTTCCGCTTGCAAGGGATAACGGATGGCGCTTCCTGAGGAGGCTGAAAAACAAAATCCTGTTTCCGGTTTTGGCTAAAAACAATGAACGAGCTGTGGTCAGATAGGTTTTTAGGGAGAAACAATTTAGGAGGAAACAAAAAGGTTGAATGGGACCGGGCATTCCTTGAGGAGGCCGAAAAGGCACAAGGGTTCAGAAAAGGATCTAATAACCAAAAGGAGCTCTGGAAGAATAGTATTTTAAAAATTCTCGCCCGCTTAGTAAAGGAAAAACAGAGCTTGTTTCCCGGGTACCCGGGAAACAAGCTCTCTACGCCCAATCGCCCGCACCTGATCGCCTTCACCCTAATCCCTGTGATCAATCGCCCGCACTTAGCCCTCTTGGCTCAATCCACAGGAATTCAATTGACTCCCGCAGCTCCCCCTCTCTTATGGGAAAAAGGTGGCTGTTCTCCCTTTAAAATTTCCCCCTGAAACTTGAACCGTGATAAACTTTTATCGTGCGTTTTGTTTGTGACTTTCATCTTCATTCCAGATACAGCCGCGGCACGTCCAGCGATATGGGCCTGGAGCACATGGTGCGCTGGGCGAAGCTCAAAGGAATCAGCCTTTTAGGCACCGGGGACTTCACCCACCCCGCCTGGTTCCTGGAGCTTAAGGAGAAGCTGCGGTCCTCAGACTTGAATGGCCTTTACGAGTTCCAGGGGATTTACTTCCTGCTCACAGCGGAGGTAGCGAACTTCTTCCAGGTGGATGGCAAAGCCCACAAGATGCACAACCTGATCTTTTCTCCCTCGCTCGAGGTTTCCCTGCGCATAAACCAGCGCCTGAGACGCTTCAATTCCCTTTCCGTGGACGGACGTCCGGCCCTTTCTATTTCCGCTCTGGACCTTCTAAAAATAGTGAAGGACATCTCTCCCGAGGCCTACATCGTCCCCGCTCACGCCTGGACGCCCTGGTTCTCCCTTTTCGGTTCCCGCTCCGGATTTGATTCCATAGAGGAGTGCTTCGGGGAGGATTCCAAAGAGATCTTTGCCATCGAGACCGGGCTTTCCTCGGACCCGCCCATGAACTGGAGGCTGAGTGCGCTGGATGGAATCACGCTCATTTCCAACTCGGACGCCCATTCCCCCTCCAGACTGGGCCGGGAGGCAAACGTTTTCTCGGAGAAACTGGACTTCAATGAGCTCAAGAAGGCGCTCCGGACCAAAGACCGCTCGCGATTTCTGTTCACCATCGAGTTCTTCCCCGAGGAAGGAAAATACCATTTCGACGGCCACCGCTTCTGCAACGTGCTCATGTCCCCAGAGGAGTCCCGCAAGCACAAGCTCGTCTGTCCGGTTTGCGGTAAGCCCTTGACTATCGGCGTGATGCACAGGGTTGAGGATCTGGCGGACCGTCAGGACGGGTATCAGCCGGAAAACACCATCCCTTTCAAGAGGCTAATCCCCCTGGACGAGATCATCGCTCAGGTGCTGAAGAAAGCGCCCGAGAGCATGGCCGTCCAGAACGAGTACCTGAAGCTGGTGCAGGCTTTCTCCAATGAGCTCAACGTGCTCCTGGACGTCCCTCTCTCCTTCCTGGAAAAGTCGGCATCCCTGGGGCTGGTGAAAGCCATTTCCCTGATGCGGGAGGGAAAGGTGAAAATTACTCCCGGATACGACGGCAATTACGGTAAGATTGAGATTCCCCTGGACGAGGAGGAGAAAAAAGCTCCTCCTGAGCCCACTCAGATCAGCCTTTTTTAGGGAGGGAATATGCCCGAGCTCCCCGATTTGGAGGTCGTCAAATCCAACTTAGAAAAGAAAATCCTCAATTGCGAGGTGGCTGGCCTCAGGCTCCTGAAGAAATCGGTGGGTAAACCATCCCCTGATCTTCTGCAGGAAGCCCTGAAAGGGGAAAAGGTGAGCAGCGTAGGCAGGCGCGGAAAATACACGGTGATCCACTTTTCAAGCGGCGCGGCGCTTTTAATTCATCTGATGCTTGAGGGAGAACTGGATTTGAAAGTGGAAAAAACCACCCCTGAGAAGGGGACCTGCGCTGTGCTTTCTTTCTCTGACGGGCAGGAAATCCACTTCATCGACCAGAGAGGCTGGATGAAGCTCTACTTTATTCCCCCGGGAGAGCTTAAGACAACCAAAGAGCTCAAGGAGTTGGGACCGGAGCCTTACGATCCAGGATTCACCCCCGATTACTTAAGCGAAATGCTCCAGAAGTTCCGGGGCACGGTGAAGTTCGCTTTAATGGAGCAGAAGCTCCTCGCCGGGATTGGAAACGCCTACTCGGACGAAATCCTTTTCTGCGCCAAAATTCGCCCCTCAAGACCAGCAGGGAAGCTCTCGGAAAGGGAGAAAGACCTCCTCTACAAATGCATCCTGGATACTCTGCACTGGGGCACCGAGGAGGCAAAAAAGAGGATGGGGGACTCGGTGCGCGGAGAGATCAGGGAATTCCTCAACGTCCACGGCAAGGAGAAGGTTCCCTGTCCCCGGTGCGGCACGAGCATCCAGAGAATCGAGATCGAGGGAAGGGGAACCTACTTCTGCCCCCGGTGTCAGAAGTAAAGATTTTCGATAAAATCGGTGCTCTGGCCGAGAAATCAGGCCTGGCCTTTGCGGCTGTGCCCCTGAGGAACCTTGAGGAGAGGGCACCATTTCTTGAAAGGCTCTTTAAGGAAGGGCAATTTCCTCAGGCCTTAGGGTGGTCGGAAAAGGACATCCTTGCGCTTTTGGACCCGCGCGCCGCATATCCCTGGGCCAAAACTATCGTTTGCTTCGCCCAGCCCTATTTTTCATCCCTGAACGAGGAGGCGAGCGCGCCATTGTCGGGAAAAATTGCTCCTTTCTGCGCTTTCGACTGGTACGGCCTGCTCAAGGACAAGTTGAGGAAAATCAAAGCCGAGCTTCTCACGAGCTTTCCCAATTTGAAGGCCAAAGCCTTCGTGGAAGGAAAGCTCCTTGAGAAAACCTGGGCGGAGCTTGCGGGGATCGGGTGGAGGGGAAAAAATAGTTTGATTTACCGGGAGCCCTATGGCTCCCGCGTCCTCTTGGGAGAGCTCTTGATTTCCGCGGAAATTGCAGGAAGTGAGGAAAAAAAGGAAAGCCTGTGCGGGGATTGCACCCTTTGCATCCAGGCCTGTCCCACCGGAGCGCTGGTCGAGCCCTTCGTCATTCGCCCTGACCTCTGCCTGGATTACTTCTCCCTCCACTATGACGGTGTCCTTCCGATAAAGGTTCGGGAGGCGATGGGCGATCGCCTTTTTGGGTGCTCCGAGTGTCAGAACGCGTGTCCCTACAACGAGAATAGAGAGTTATCCGAAAATCCTCCTCCCGGTCCCGGGGAGTTTTTCCCTCTGGAGGAAGCGCTTTCAATGGAGGAGGATAGGTTCCGCAGGACATTTTCGGGGCACAGTTTCCAGAGGAAGCCCCTTCTTCTTTTGAAAAGGAACGCTTTGATTGTTGCGGGAAACCTTGGGGATCGGTCTCTGTTCAAGCTGGTCGAACCCTTTGCCTTTGATCAATTTTCCCTGCTGCGTCAGCACGCACTCTGGAGCCTGTGGAGAATTGAACCTATCAGAGCCTCTGGTGTTTTCAGGAAGGTGAGGGCTCTGGAGACCGTTCCCCGCGTGCTGGGGGAGATGGAGGCTCTGGAAAAAAGAAAAAAATGACTGAGATGTCGAGTCCCATCCGCTGTTGAAAAAAGGGGACAGGCTGGTTTTTTGGGAATTGTGTAAAATAGTTTTATGCTGATCGGAGCAAAGGAGAGGTTTCAATGCCCAGAATAGCCCGCGGCCTGGCAGATGGCCAAATTTACCACGTTTTAAATCGAGGCAATGCAAAGCAGGAGGTCTTTCATCACAAAGAAGATTATTCTGATTTCATGCGCCTGATTAAGGAAGCCAAAGAAAGATTTTCCATAATTCTGGCATACTGCCTGATGCCAAACCATTTTCACTTGGTGGTGCAACCAACACAGGGGGACCAGCTCAGCAAAGGAATGCAGTGGCTGATGACGAGTCACGTCCGCCGCTACCACAAGAGCAACGGCTCGAGCGGTCATGTCTGGGAGGGGAGATTCAAAAGCTTCCTGGTACAAGAGGATGGGCATTTGATCACGGTCCTTAGATACGTAGAAGGAAATCCAGTAAGAGCTGGCCTGGCCGCCTCGGCCAGGGAATGGGCCTGGTCCTCACATCGTGAAAGAATCGGCGAAATTCCTCCATTTATTTTGGATCCGCTACCGTTAGGGATTCCACAGGACTGGACGGGTTACACGGATCGGGCTTTATCCGCTTCGGACCTGAATAAATTGCGGACAGCCGTTAAGCGGCAAAGTCCATTTGGTGATCCAATCTGGCAAATTGAAATCGGGGAAAAGTTGAATTTGTTATCCACATTGAGGCCGCAGGGAAGGCCGAGGAAAGGATGAGCTAAGTCCAGGAAGGGAGGGCGAGAGGGACTTCCTTAAATCGGTGGAAAGCGGAGGAAAGAGGTGAAGGAGGTTGCATTTGTACTTATTAGTACGGATGAAAAAAAGTAGCCTGTCCCCTTTTTTCCTCAATGTTTTCTCTTTTAGGTATAATTATTCCCAAAAAGAGATAGAGGGGCCTTTTCTATTTGAAAGGCTCTCATAATATGGAGGCGGAACAGCAAATGAGGGCAAAAATGGTTAGAAAAGAATTTAAGAGGGCAAATAAGACGGCAAAAACAGGGATTTTAGCCTTAATACTTCTTGTGGTCCTTCTTGCTTCCTCCTGCGCGGAACCTGGACCTCCAACTATTTTTCCCACGCTCACTCCCCCGACAGGCTCTCCTTCCCCGGGCTCTCCCACTCCGCCTCCCCCTTTTTCTCCCAGCCCCACTCCCTCTCCAAGCTTCCCTCCTTTTGTTTTTCCCTCCCCTACCCTTACTCCGCTTCAGCAAACCTACAATGCTAAACCGGAGCTCGAGGTGAACCGCCTGGTCTGGAGGGTGGAGAAGGCCACTTTCACGAAGGACCTTCCCAAAAGCTACAACGCGCCGTCCGCCCCCAGGGGGAAGTACCTGATCCTGGAGCTTACAACCCGCTCCCTTTCCTGGGATGCCCGACCTCCTGATTGGAGGCAGCTTGTTCTCCTGGACGAGAATAGGAACGTCTATTACCCCGTGGCCTCTCACGGGCTATACCTGGCGCTGATCGACCCCAAGCGAATCAGGACCCTTGTTGATCCTGATGCCCCTCCTTACCTTTCCACCGCCGTCTTCGACGTGAGCCAGGACTCTAAGGAGTTCCTCTTAGGCATCAAAAAGGCCGGGTTCGCCATCGAGCCCGAGGGATACCTGATCGTCCCTGAACCCCAATGGTGGCCCTGAGATTTTTTGAGGGGCACTGAACTTAAGAAGCCCAATATTGGTGAGACGCGGGTAACGCTCAGGAAGTGCTTTCTACTACGCCTTCGGGTTTTATTATTTTTTGCCGTGCCTCTGGCATAGAAAAAGGGAAGCTCTGAACCGTTCTACCGGGAAAAATCCAGTCTTTTTCTGCTTACAAACGAATTTGAAAATTGAACAATAATAGAACCGTTTTACCGGCGCGTTTTCCTGGATGAAAAGGAGCGGGTGATTGGCGCCACTCTGATCGGGGAAACAAACGAGAGCGGGCTCTACTATTACCTGGTGAAAACGAGGGCCAGAATTCCCGGCGGGAAATTAAACCGCACTCTGAATTACGCCAAAATGCTCCGGGCTCTGGACTTCAGGTAAAAAAATTTAAAGGAAGTTACTCCCAAAGAAGGCTGCGCAACGCAGTCTTCTTTGGTTTTAAGCGGGTATTCTTTAAACTTCTTGTTTTCCTGAGGTATTAGCGCTAAACTTTGCAAGATGCCCACAAAGCAGATGGAAGGCACACAGACTTCTAAAACCCTGATTTACTCCTCCTTGATTGTTGGGGTTTTAGGCCTGAGCATGGCCGCCTTCTTTGTGCGCTGGGCTAACGCTCCCGGAATCGTCACCGGCTTTTACCGCATGGCCATCGCCACCGTTTTGATGGCTCTTCCTTTCGCCAGTCGGGTGAACTCCCACGCCAAACCATCTTCTAAGGGTGTAATTTTTGCTGTTCTGGGCGGTTTTGCTTTTGCCTGCGACCTGGCTTTGTGGGCAACGGGGATAATGATGGGAGAGGTCACCAACCCCACGCTCCTCGCCAACACCGCTCCCCTCTGGGTGGGGCTAGGGACGGTGCTTATTTTCCGCCGTCGGCTGAAACCCCAGTTCTGGGTGGGGGTTATTCTGGCTCTCGGTGGGGCGGCCTTTCTTTTAGGAATTGACGCCTCAAGAGGTACCGCCATCGGCCTGGGCTCGTCTTTAGGGCTTCTGGCCAGCTTCTTTTACGCGGCATACTGGCTCCTCACCCAGAAAGGGAGAGAATGCCTGGACTCCCTGAGCTACTTCTGGATCGCAGCTTTGAGTTCCACAGTTCTTTTAACTGTAATAGTTTTGATCTCCGGGCAATCCTTTACCGGATATCCCCTGAAAACTTACCTGACTTTTCTGGGCTTTGGCGTCTTCACCCAGGTTGTGGGGTGGCTGTCCCTGAACTACGCTCTGGGACACCTCCCCGCTTCCCTCGTTTCCCCGACCATGTTGGGACAGCCCTTGCTCACCGGAATTCTGGCCTGGCCACTTCTGGGGGAGCCCCTGTCCTTAAAGCAGATCTTTGCCGGGATTGCCGTGCTTGTAGGAATTTATTTAGTACACAGAAGCCACCAGGAAATCCTGGAGAAGCTAACTCTATAAAAAGTTTTTCAATTTAGTCCCCCTGAGTATAATTGAGTAAGTTCCAGGCGAATCTCAGCCCTTTTTCCCAGTGAGGGCGAAAGGATAGGTCATCTTTGGAACATCCTCTGGAGAGAAACTTTCCCCCTCTTTTTTGGCGTCAAAAAAATAAAAGAAAAGGAGAAACCTATGGGCCTGAATATAGTGGAGATTATGAATATTTTGCCCCATCGCTCTCCCTTCCTCTTCGTGGACAGAATCGTGGAGCTAAAGCCGGGGGAATACGCCCGGGGGATCAAGAACATCACCATCAGTGAACCTTTCCTGACCGGCCATTTCCCGGGTCGGCCCATTATGCCCGGGGTTCTCCTCCTGGAAGCCATGGCCCAAGTGGCGGCCATCGCCCTCCTGAGTAAGGAGGAGTTCCGGGGGAGGGAAATCCTCCTGGGGGGAGTGGAGAGGGCCCGCTTCCGCCACCCCGTGTATCCCGGGGACCAACTGGTGATCACGAGCCGCCTGACCCGCATGCACGAGGGGGTCGGGGTCTGTGAAGGTACCATACATGTGCAGGGGGAGCTCGTAGCTTCCGCCCAACTTTTAGCGGTGATCCGATGAGCTACGGCGCCTCCATCCTTGGTCTTGGTTCCTTCCTGCCCGAGGATATCTACGACAACCTCTACTTCCAGCACAGGGTGAAGACCACGGATGAGTGGATCCGGGCTCGCACGGGGATCAGGGAGCGCCGCTTCGTGCAGGATGGAGTAGCTACCTCTGATATCGCCGCTTTGGCCTCTCAGGAGGCCTTGAAGAAGAGCGGCCTAAAGGCGGAGGAGATTGACCTCATTATTGTGGCCACTGCCACGCCGGACCGCTTCTTCCCCTCCACAGCCTGCACCGTGCAGGAGAAGATCAAGGCTAAGAACGCTGCTGCCTTCGATATTTCCGCCGGTTGCTCTGGCTTTATCTATGCTTTAGCTTGCGCTTCCCAGTTCATCGGAAACGGCCTCTTCCGCAGGGTCTTAGTAATTGGAGCGGAGACCCTCTCCAAGTTCATCGACATGGAAGACCGGGCCACCTGCGTCCTCATGGGGGATGGGGCGGGAGCTATGGTCCTGGGCTACACGGAGGATGAGAGCCAGTTCCTCTCCTTCTTTCTGGGGTCGGACGGGGCGGGAGGCCGGTACCTGGAGCTCCCCGCCGGGGGCTCCCTCCTCCCAGCTTCCCCGGAGACGGTGGAAAAGAAGCTCCACTACATAAAGATGGATGGTAGCCTGGTCTTCAAGTGGGCAGTGGAGAAGATGACCCTCTCTGGCCTCGAGGCCACGCGGAGGGCGGGTCTGGAGATGGGGGAGATAGACTGGCTCCTCCCCCATCAGGCAAATATTCGCATCATTCAATCCGTGGCCTCTCGCTTAGGCTTCCCGAAGGAGAAGGTCCTTCTATCTTTAGAGAGGATCGGGAATACCTCCGCGGCTTCCATTCCCCTCACCCTCTCCCAGAGCCTGAGGGAAGGGAAAATTAAAGATGGCGATCTCCTGCTCCTTTTAGGTTTTGGGGCTGGTTTCACTTGGGGAGGGGCAGTCCTCCGCTGGTCAGGAGGGGGAAATTGAGAGAGAACAGGCTCTGCCAGCTCTTGGGCATCATCTACCCCGTCATCCAGGGGGGGATGGCCTGGGTCTCCTCCCCCCGCTTGGCGGCGGCCGTCTCCGAGGCCGGAGGGTTGGGGGTGGTGGCGGCAGGGAATATGCCGCCAGAGCTCTTCCGCCAGCAGATCCAGGAGACCAAGAAGCTCACCAAAAAGCCTTTCGGGTCCAATGTGGTCCTCCTCTCCCCCACCGCCGAGGAGGCTATCCGGGTCCTCTCAGAAGAGTGGGTGCCGGTAGTCTTCCTGGGGGGAGGGAATCCTTCCCCTTACATCGCGAGCCTCAAGGCCAAAGGGATCAAGGTGATCCCCGTTTTGGCCTCCGTCTCTTTGGCCAGGAGGCTCGAGAGGCAGGGAGTGGATGCGGTAGTGGCGGAGGGATGGGAGTCCGGCGGGCATGTGGGGGAGGTAACCACCTTCTGTTTGGTGCCCCAAGTGGTGGACGCCGTGCAGATCCCGGTCATCGCCGCGGGAGGGATCGCTGATCACCGGGGCTTCCGGGCCGCCTTGGCCCTGGGAGCTTTGGGTGTGCAGGTGGGGACCCGCTTCATCTGTTCCCCGGAGTGCGAGGTACATCCCCTCTACAAGGTCAGGATCCTCAAGGCTGGGGACAGGGATACCATGGTCACTGGCCACTCCACCGGCCACCCCGTGCGAGTAATCAGGAATATTTTCTCCCGCGCCTACGAGGAGAGGGAGAGGGCGGGGGCCTCCCTGGAGGAGTTAGATCTCCTGGGCCAAGGGAGGCTGAGATTAGCAGCCGTGGAAGGGGATACAGAAAATGGCTCTGTGATGGTGGGGGCCGTGGCCGGATTGATCAGGGACATCAAACCAGTGCGAGAAATTATCTTAGAAATCGTGGGAGAGGAGAATTAAGATGACTTATGCTTTTCTTTTCCCCGGGCAAGGCTCTCAGTATGTAGGAATGACTAAAAGGGTAGAGCAAGTCTACCCTTTAGCCCGGGAGATCTTCCAGAGGGCCGACGAGGTCCTCGGCTTCCCCCTCTACGCCCTAACTAAGGAGGGGAGGGAGGAGGAGCTGACCTCCACGGAGAACGCTCAGCCCGCCCTCCTCATGGTCTCCGTAGCCTGGGCCCATTTCCTCCTGCAAGAGGGGATGCAGCCGGAATTCCTCTGCGGCCACAGCTTAGGGGAGTTTTCAGCCTTGGTGATCAGCGGGGTTTTGGATTTAGAGGAGGGCCTATGGCTCGTCCACCGGCGGGGCCTCCTGATGAAGGAAGCGACCTTAGAGAGGGGGGGAGGAATGTTGGCCATCTTAGGCCTTCCCAAGGAGAGGGTAAAGGAGGTGGTGGAGGAGGCCTCCCCCTGGGGGGTAGTGGAGATGGCCAACATTAACTCCCCGGAGCAGGTGGTCCTCTCCGGGGAGCCTATAGCTCTGGAGAGGGCGCGGGAGATAGCCCAGGGGAAGGGGGCCCGGCTGGTTAAGCCCCTCCCTGTCTCCGCCCCCTTCCACTCCTCCCTCATGGCAGGAGTAGCCCAGTGCTTCCGCCGGGAGCTGGAGAAGGTCTCCTGGAGGGATGCTCGCCTCCCCCTGGTGCTGAACGCCAACCTCCAACCTATCCGAGATAAAGAGGCCATCAGGGAAGCTATCGCCTTCCAGATCAACCATCCTGTAGATTGGGTGGGGGTCTTAAGGAGACTCTATTTGGCGAGGGTGGAGGAGATGTGGGAGGTGGGGCCGAAGACGGTCCTCACCGGCCTGACCAAAAGGACCCTTCCTCAGGTCCGAGTCTGGTCGGTGGAGGAAGCCTACCAAAAAGAGACTATTCAAGCTTAATCATCAATCATAGTAGGAGGAAAAAATGCAGGAACAGGAAATCTTACAGAAAGTAAAGGAAGTAGTGGCTGAGCGCCTGGGAGTGGAAATAGAGAGGATAACTCCCCAGGCTCGCTACCAGGAAGACTTGAACGCCGATTCCCTGGACGTGGTGGACCTGGTTATGGCTTTTGAGGATGCTTTTCAGGTCAAAATCCCTGATTCTGAAGCAGGAAGGATCAAGGCCGTCCAGGAGACGGTGGATTATCTGAAAGAGGCTTTAGAGGGTAAAGCTTGATGCATTCTCAACGGGTGGTTATCACCGGGATCGGGGTCATCACCAGTATCGGCCAGAACAAAGAAGAATTCTGGCAGAGCTTGGCCCAAGGCCGCTCGGGCGTCACACAAATCTCTGCTTTTGATCCCTCCTCCCTTCCGGTGCGCATCGCCTCCGAGGTAAAGGACTTTCACTGGAAGGACTATTTTACTTCCAAGGAAGCTAATAGATTAGATCGTTTCACCCAATTCGCCCTGGCCGCAGCGATCCAGGCAGCCCATGATGCCAAAATACAGGAGGGAGGAGAGGATGTGGGGGTGATTGTGGGCTCCGGCGTAGGAGGGCTGGGGACCCTCCTAGACCAGGAGGAGGTCCTTTCCCAGAGGGGCGCAGAGCGGGTGAGCCCCTTCCTGATTCCCATGATGATTGTCAACGCCGCCTGTGCCCAGATTGCCATACACTTCCGGGCTCAAGGCTACTCCTCCGCCCCCGTCACCGCCTGCGCCAGCTCCCTTCATGCTTTAGGGGAGGCTTTCCAGGTAATTAAGAGAGGGCAAGCCCGCCTGATCATCGCTGGGGGAGGGGAAGCTCCTATCGTCCCTCTGGCCATGGCGGCTTTTGCCAACATGAAGGCTCTCTCCTTCCGGAACGAGGAGCCCCAAGGAGCCTCCCGCCCCTTTGACCTTTACCGGGATGGTTTCGTCATGGGGGAGGGAGCGGGGATCCTCATCCTGGAGTCTCTGGAGAGCGCCTTAGAGAGGAGGGCTCACATCTACGCTGAGATCCTCAGTTATGCCTGTACCACAGATGCCTATCACATCTCGGCCCCGGAGCCCTCGGGGCAGGCGGTGGTTTGCATGATCAAGAAGGCTTTAAAAGAAGCCGCTCTTTCCCCTCAGGAGATCGACTACATCAACGCCCACGGCACCTCAACCCCTTTGAACGACAAAATTGAGACCATGGCCTTAAAGGAGGTTTTTCAAGATCAGGCCTACGCCGTCCCGGTGAGCTCCACCAAAAGCATGATCGGTCATCTCCTGGGAGCCGCTGGTGCTGTGGAGACAATTGCCACCCTGCTCCCTCTGGATAGAGGCATTATCCCTCCCACGATTAACCTGGAGCACCCGGACCCGGACTGCGATCTCAATTACGTGCCCCAGAGAGCCATTTCCGGGGAGGTCAAATGCGCCATGAAGCTGTCCTACGGCTTCGGTGGCCACAATGCTTGCTTAATTTTAAGGAGATTCGAGGGTTAGATGGACTTAGGTCTCGAAGGAAAAGTGGCCCTGGTGACCGGTGCCTCCCGGGGGATCGGGAGGGCCATCGCCCTCTCCCTGGGGAAAGAGGGAGTCCGGGTGGCTGTCAATTTCCGTTCCCGAGAAAGGGAAGCTCAAGAAGTGGTGGAAGCTCTTCTTAAGGAAGGCAAAGAGGCCCAGGCTTTCCGAGCCGACGTTTCTCAGCCCGGAGCGGTGGAGGATATGTCGCAGAAAGTGGTCGACCGCTTTGGCCGCCTGGACATTCTGGTGAACAATGCCGGTCTCTCCATGGATAATCTTCTTATCCGGGTCCAGGATGAGGAAATTGCTCGCCAGGTGGAGGTCAACCTTCTGGGCACTATTTATACCACCCGCGCTTCTCTGAGGCATCTCCTCCGCCAGAAAGAGGGAAGGATCATCAACATCTCCTCTGTAGTGGGCATCCTCGGTTCCCCGGGGCAGACCATCTACGCCGCTTGTAAGCAGGGGGTTGTGGGGTTTTCCCGTTCCCTCGCCAGGGAGCTAGCCCGCCGCCAGATCTTGGTCAATGTGGTGGCTCCTGGATTTGTGGAGACGGAGATGACCTCCTCCCTCCCCCCTTCCCTGAAGGAGGATTACCTGCGCCGTATCCCCCTCTCCCGAGCCGGCCAGGCCCAGGAGGTGGCTGATCTGGTCTGTTTTCTCGCCTCCTCCAGGGCTTCCTACATTACAGGGCAGGTTTTTATTCTGGATGGGGGCCTTTCCTTAGGCTAGTTCTCTTAGAAGAAAGACCTCTTGATCCCTTAGCACCCTTGTCAAAGAGTGCTAAAATAATCGGTCATCATAACCTTTAAGGAGCGATCTGCACTATGAATCTGAAACCATTAAGTAACGGGATGGTAGTGAAGGCCCTGGAGAGCGAAGAGCATGCCAAAGCCGGAACATAGTCTGGCTGAAGCCAAGGAGAAGCCCCCAAAGAGGAAAGAGATCGAGCTGGTCCAGATGCTAAAAGATGAGGCCGGGAGTATAGTGAACCTCTGATGTGCAAGTGGCATTACTATCAGTTGGGACAAGTTTGAGGGAAAGATCAAGTTGGAGAGCGAGGAGTACTTGATTCTAAGCGAGAGGGACACTCTCGTCGTTTTGGAGTAATAGGAGGGCAATAGCGGTACAGGCAAAGGATCTGATGTTTAAAGAAGGAGAGGCCGTTCTGGAAGAAATGGGGCCGTCCCTTAAAAAATGGGTTAGCGAGGAGTACAATCGGGTGAGACCACACCGGGCTTTAGGATACCTCGTACTGCCGAGTACCTGACACACTCAAGAGGGCTGAGTGTCTCACATGGCATGAACCAGTCCATCGTGTTGACTATCCCTTTAAAAAATTTTTAGACTTGTGATGGTGCAATCGAGCCGGGAAATTCTGAAATCGGAGGATATTCCTTGAGCAAGGAAATCGTCACTGGGAACGAAGCTCTGGCGCTGGGAGCATTGAGGGCCGGGGCAAAAGTGATAACAGGATATCCGGGAACCCCTTCTTCTGAGGTCATTGGCTATCTTCTATCTCATCCAGAACTCTGGAGGGAAAAGGGAGTCCACGTCGAGTGGAGCACGAACGAGAAGGTAGCGTTTGAGATTGCCACCGGAACGGCATGGGCGGGTCAGAGGGCCCTTGCCACCATGAAGATGTCCGGACTGAACGTGGCTTTCGACTCCGTGATTTCCATCGCCTATTCGGGAATCAAGGGGGGCCTGGTAATTTACGTTGGTGACGATCCGGGAGTGAGCGCGGGGATGGCCGAACAGGACACCAGGGGTTTCGCCTTTATGGCGGATTTGCCGATGCTTGAGCCCTGTTCGGTAAAAGAAATCTACCAGCTTGTGCCCCAGGCTTTCGAGCTTTCGGAAAAAACAGGGAGCCCGGTCTTCCTGAGACTGACCACCGCCGTATCCCAGTCCCACGCCGCCATAAATCTGAAAAAGCCTTATTTTGTCCCTGTGGAAAGAGAAGTGGTGCTGGAAAAGGACATTCAGAAATACACCAAAGCTGGCCCTGCCATCTGCATGCTTCAGCACAGGGACCTGCTCCAGCGCCTGGAGAAATCCCAGGAAACGATCAAGGAGATGGGGCTTAACTCCCTTTCTCTTTCGGGGAGAAAGGGCGGATTGGGAATTCTGGCAAGCGGAGTGAGCTATGCCTACCTTGAGGAGGGCCTGCACTTGGCCTCTCAATTTGGACTGGATCCAGAAAGCGTCTCCGTGCTGAAAGTGGTTTCCGTCAATCCCTTCCCCGCGGAAGAGGCCAGGGCTTTGCTTGAGAACTCGGAAACCATCCTGGTCCTGGAGGAGCTCGAGCCTTATCTGGAAAGATTCCTGATCGTCGAGGCCCAAGGGCTGGGGTTGAACAGGAAGGTAGTAGGAAAGTTAGACGGAACTCTCGAGAAGATCGGGGATTACAGCGTCAGGGAAGTTGTGAAGGGGATTAGCACAGCCCTTGGCCTGAATATACCTCCTGAGCTTTATCAAGGTATCCCCGCGGAAAAGCTGGCCTGCCCCCGGCCGATAACTGTTTGCGCCGGCTGCCCTCATCGGGGCACTTTTATGGCCATAAACCAGGCAATCAGGAAGTCAGGACTCAAAAGGGACCAGGTGATGGTCACGGGGGACATCGGCTGCACTATCTTAGGGATGAACCCTCCCTTTAACACTGTCTGGAACGAAGTCTCCATGGGGGCGAGCATCGGCATCGCCCAGGGCTACGTGTACGCGGGAATAAATTCCCCTGTTATCGCCACAATCGGGGATTCCACTTTCTTCCATGCCGGAATTCCTCCCCTGATCAACGCCATTCAGCACCGAGTGCCCCTGACCGTGATCGTTATGGACAACGGCTGGACAGCGATGACCGGGATGCAGGTCAATCCAGGAACTAAAGAGGAGTTACAGCCTGAAGGGTTAAGGAGGGTAGACTTAGAGAAGCTGATTTCTGGATTGGGAGTGGAGCACTTCTGGGTCGTTGACCCTTACGATTACCCTAAAATGACCTCGGTGATTCTGGAAGCCCTGAGACTCCCTCAAGTAAAGGTGATTCTTTCGAGGAGGGAGTGCGCGATCCAGGCTTTAAGGAGAAAGGAAAAAGCAGGAAAGGTAAAGGTGATTGCGGAAAAGTGCAACCTCTGCAAGGCGTGCATCACCATAACTGGCTGCCCTGCTTTAAGCATTGGGGAGAAAACCATAGAGATTGATCAGGCCCTTTGCAACGGCTGCGGCCTTTGCACTTTCGCCTGCGGCTATAAGGCTCTGGAAAAAGAGGCGGTTTGACTATGAAGGATGCCACCCAGGAAGTGAAGTTACCGTACAACGTTTATCTGGTGGGGGTTGGTGGGCAGGGAATCCTCACCATCGGGGAAATCATCTCCCAGGCGGCCAACCTTCAGGGAATCCCGGTAAACTTTTACCCCACAAAGGGGATGGCACAAAGGGGAGGATTCGTGAAGGCTCAGCTCAGGATAGGAAAAGAGCTGGTGGGGCCAAGCATTCCCGAAAAGGGCACCCATTTCGTGCTGGCAATGGAGAGATCGGAGGCCTTGAAGGCGGTGAGGTTCCTGAAACCAGGAGGAGATTTTCTGCTCTGGGATTTCGTCTGGGCTCCCACGGCGGTGATGCTCGGCCTGGCTTCCTACCCCGAGCTTAAGGTCGTGAAGGAGCAGGTTCAGAAAGCGCTGGGAAACCTGGTTGTGGTTGACCCATCCCTTTTGCCTGATTTTGAGGGAAAGCCTGTCGCGGACAACATTTTCCTCCTGGGGATTGCCCTGAAACGGGCATCCCTGGGGAAAGTGGTATCCCTGACTACTGTGGAGGAGGCGGTGAAGAATCGCTGGCAGAGGTTTGCCTCAAGGAACCTCTATGCCCTTCAAGCAGGTTATGAGCTGGAAATATGAGCCTTAAAGAGCTTTTCTACCCACACTCGGTGGCTGTGGCCGGATCGGTCTCCGAGGGAAAGCTGGGTTATTTTCTAATCAAGCAGCTTCTGGAAGGGGGTTTTGAGAGAGTCTACGCCCTGAACCCCAAGGGACAGGGCGTTTTTTCCGTTCCAGGCTTTCGCTCCGCAGGGGAGATAGGAGAAAAGGTAGATCTCATGGTGATCGCCTCGCCCGCTCCCACTGTGAAGGAAGTGCTTGAGGACTGCGGCAAAAACGGTGTGAAAGCGGCCGTGATCATCTCTGCTGGATTTTCGGAAATAGGAAATCACGAGGGGGAAAAGGAGCTGCTCCAGGTAGCCCGAAAGTTCTCCCTGCGCTTCGTGGGTCCAAACTGCGCGGGCATTGTGAACACCAGCCACAGGCTCTTCGCCACCTTAGAGACCAGGCCGCCTGCAGGTCATACTGCTTTCATCTCGCAAAGCGGCGCTCTGGGAGGAGCAGTGCTTTCCTGGGCTGAGGAGCAGGGCCCGGGGTTCTCAAAGTTCGTGAGCTACGGCAACGGAGCGGACATTGACGATCTGGAGCTCCTCGAATACCTGAAGGAGGATCCCGAGACGAAAGTGGTGGCTCTCTATTTAGAGAGCGCGCGGCACGGGAGAGAGCTTCTGAATGCAATCAGGGGGCTTGTCCAGGTAAAGCCCCTGGTAGTAATAAAGGCGGGGCGATCGCAGGCGGGCCAAAGGGCCACCCTTTCCCACACCGGTTCCCTGGCTGGCTCGGATGCCGTTTTTGATATCGCAATCAAAGACTCAGGAGCAATAAGGGTGGAAAGCATCGAGGAGATGTTCGACCTGTGCAAGGGCTTCTACTTCCTGCCTCCGGTAAAGGGAAAAAAGGTTTTCATCGTTACCAATTCTGGAGGGCCGGGAGTGCTGGCAGCGGACAAAGCGGAGGAGCTGGGCCTGGAGGTCTCAGAGCCCACACCGACCTTGAAGGAAAGGCTTGCTCAAATACTCTCCGAAAGGTGCTCCCTGAAAAACCCGGTGGATTTAACGGTGGAGGGAACGGAGGAGAACTTCCGTCGGAGCCTGATCCTCGGCTTAAAGGAAATGGAGGGATTTCCGGAATACGATGCCGCGGTGGCCATTAACGTGGGCACGCCTTTTCTGGATTCGGTGGCCCTCGCCCGAGGAGTAGTGGAAGCTTTTAGAGAGACAAAGAAACCCATACTGGCCAGTTTCCTCGCGGGAAAAACTGTGGCTTGCGGCGTCCACCACCTCGAGGAGCACGGGGTCCCCAACTTCGTAACAGGGGAAAGAGCTGTCCGGGTAATTTTCAGAATGCAGGAATACGAGGGAAACAAAGAGAGGCTGAAAAAGAGCAAGGCCCCGATTCCCCTTCCTTCGAAAAAACCACTCCCCTTATCCTCCCCGGCGCTTGAGCCTGAGGCCATGGCTTTCCTCAGGGAGAACGGATTTCCCGTTCCTGAGTTTTGCTTCGCTCAAGACTTGAATCAGGCACTGGAAGGAGCAAAAAGCATAGGATTTCCCGTGGTCATGAAGGTGGTCTCGCCCCAGATCCTTCACAAGTCGGACCTGGGTGGAGTGATCCTCAACGTGAAGGACGAGAGGGAAGCTGAAGCGGCTTTCTCCAGGCTGAAAAAGGTGGCCGGAAAAAAGAGCTTTCTCGGGGTCACGATTTACCCCATGATAAGGCCGCTGCACGAGGCCCTGGTGGGGATGTACAGGGACCCACAGTTCGGACCGGTGATCGCCTTTGGCCTGGGCGGGATTTTCACCGAGATCCTGCACGAGGTTTCTCTGCGCCTCGCGCCTCTGGACAAGGAAGAGGCACTTTCTATGATCCTGGATACCAGGTTTTCTCCGCTTTTAACCGGCGCCCGCGGACAGAAGCCCTGCCATCTGGAATCACTCGCGGGCCTTCTGGAGAAAGTTTCCCTTTTTCCCTTTTCCTTTCCGGAGATCACGGAGATGGACCTTAACCCTGTTTTCCTCCTTGAAAAGGGGGTTTTGATAGGAGACGTAAGAATTATCAAAGACAAGGAGAGAAAAGATGAGCCCGATTAAACCTCAGCGTGGACTGGATAATGTCGCGCCTTATGTCCCGGGAAAGCCCATTAAGGAGGTAGAAAGGGAGCTCGGCCTCACCGGCGTGGTAAAGCTGGCCTCGAACGAGAACCCCCTGGGCCCGTCGCCCAAAGCGGTGGAAGCCCTCAGAGAGGGAATTGAACTGGTCTATTTTTACCCGGATGGTCAGAGCTACGATCTCCGCCAAGCGCTGGCCAAGCACCTGAACGTGGATCCTTCCTGGATCATCGTGGGCAACGGAGCAGATGGGGTGATCCTGGTAACCTGCATGTCCTACCTGGACGAGAAAAGCGAGGTCGTGGTAAGCAAGCACTCCTTCCCCATGTACGATATTTTCTCCAGCGCCATGCGCGCGAAGATGGTAAAGGTTCCGACCAAAGATTACGGCCTGGACCTTCGGGGAATGTTTGACGCCATCACGTCGAGGACGACCTTAGTTTTCGTGTGCAACCCCAACAACCCCACCGGCACTCTGGTCAGGTCGAAAGAGGTGGAGGAGTTCATGGAGCGCGTTCCGGATAGTGTCCTAGTGGTTTTTGACGAAGCTTATTTTGAGTTCGCCTGCTCTGAGGATTTTCCTGACACCCTTAAATACCTCAGGGAGGGGAGGGAGAATGTCCTCATCCTCAGGACTTTTTCCAAGGCTTACGGCCTGGCGGGTCTGCGCCTGGGGTATGGCATCGGTTCCCAGGGAATCATTGAAACCCTGAACCGGGTAAAGGAGCCCTTCGCGGTCAACATTCTGGCGCAGATGGCCGGGATAAAGGCTTTAGAGGACGAGGAATTCGTGCGCCTGTCGGTTAAGATAGTCAACGAGGGTAAGGATTACCTCTACGGCGAATTTCGAAGGCTTGGTCTTTCCTACGTGAGGAGCTACACCAACTTCATCCTCCTGGAAGCGGGCAAAAAAGCTAAGGAGATCTCGGACAGGCTGCTTCACAAAGGAGTTATTGTACGCCCTTGCGGAGGATACGACCTGCCCTTCCACCTGCGCGTAACGGTGGGCACAATGGAGCAAAACGAGAGGTTTATAAAGGTTCTGGAAGAAATACTCCAGGAAGTCCGGTAAAAATTTTGAGCTCTTTCTGTCCCCGCTTTAAATTCCAGGAACAGGAGTCCTACACAACGGTCGTCCTTTAGGATATTCTATACCTTGATGGACAGGAAACAGGCCGAAAAGCGCATAAAGGAACTGAGGAAGCTGATTGAGTATCATCGCTGGCGCTATTACATCCTCGATCAGCCCGAGATTTCCGATCGGGAGTATGACGAGCTGATGATCGAGCTTCAGAGGCTGGAGGAACAATTCCCCGACCTCGTCACCCCTAACTCCCCGACCCAGAGGGTGGGCGCTCCCCCTGTTAAAGAGTTCGGGACAGTGCGCCACCAGTTGCCCATGCTCTCCCTGGATAACGCCTTCAACCCGGAAGACCTCCTGGCGTTCGATCGCAGGGTGAAGAGGATACTGGGTGAGGTTCCCATGGATTACGTCTGTGAGCTGAAGTTCGACGGCCTGGCTGTCTCCCTGAAATACGAAAATGGAGCCCTTACCGTGGGAGCGACCCGAGGGGATGGTTACGAAGGAGAAGAGATCACCAACAACCTGCGCACCTTGAAGACCCTCACGCTGCACCTCCTTTGCCCCGCACCTCCGCCCCTGATAGAGGCGAGAGGGGAAGTCATCATGACCTACCCGGATTTCGAGCGTTTAAACGAGGAGCGCGCCGCCCACGGAGAACCTCTTTTCGCTAATCCGAGAAACGCAGCCGCCGGCTCCGTGAGGCAGCTCGATTCTAAAATCACTGCCGAGCGCAAGCTGGATATCTTCATTTATGGCCTGGGCGCCTACGAAGGAAAAAGCCTTTCCTCGCACTGGGAAGCCCTGGAATTTCTGAAAAAATGCGGGCTGAAGGTCTCAGACAAGGTCAAGCTGGTGCAATCCATAGAGGAAGCGATCGAGTACTGCAGAGAGTGGCAGGAAAAAAGAGGAGATCTTCCCTTCGGTGTGGATGGAGCGGTGATCAAAGTCAACTCCTTCGAGTACCAGGAGCGCCTGGGGTTCACCACGCACAGCCCCCGCTGGGCCATCGCCTACAAGTTCCCCGCCGCTGAGGAAATCACCCGGGTGGAGGACATAGAAGTTTATGTAGGAAGAACTGGAGCTCTTACGCCGGTGGCTCACCTCACTCCAGTTGAGGTAGACGGGTCCACTGTCTCTCACGCTACCCTGCACAACGAGGACGAGGTGAAAAGGAAGGATGTGCGCCTCGGGGACTGGGTGGTGGTGCACAAAGCGGGAGCAGTGATCCCGGAAATTATCTCCGTCTTGAAGGAAAGGCGCACAGGAAAAGAGCAAGTTTTCCAGATGCCCAGGCGCTGCCCGGTCTGCGGCGCAGAAACCCTTCGCCTGCCGGGCGAGGCCGTCACTCGCTGCACGAACATCTCCTGCCCTGCCCAGGTCACGGAGAGAATCCTGCACTACTGCCGCTCTATGGATATCGAGGGGCTGGGGCCGGCGATCGTGGTCCAGCTCCACAAGTTGGGCATGGTGAAGGACGTGGCGGACATCTACTATCTGACCCTGGACAAAATGCTCCAGATGGAGCGCATGGGGCCAACTCTGGCGCGGAAACTCTTAGGGCAGATTGAAGCCAGCAAGAACAAGCCCTTAAACCAGTTGATCACCGCTTTAGGAATCCTCCAGGTGGGCGAACACGTCGCTGACCTGCTTGCGAGGAAATATCATTCCATAGAGGAATTTTTCCGGGCCACCGAGGAGGAACTCCAGTCCATTCCCGGAATTGGACCCTCCATCGCGGAAAGCATCGTGGTCTTCTTCCGCCAGCAGGAAACGCGGTCCCTGATAGAGAAGTTAAGGCGCGCCGGGGTCAAGCTCGCTGAAGAAGCTCCCATAGTGGAAGGGGCCAGGCCGCTTGCCGGCAAAACTTTCGTTTTTACGGGCGTTCTTTCCCGATGGAAGAGGGAGGAGGCCGAGGAGCTGGTGCGCAAACTGGGGGGCGAGGCTACAGGTTCGGTGTCCAGGCGCACGAGCTTCCTGGTGATGGGAGAAAATCCGGGAAGCAAACTTGACAGGGCTCGAGAGCTGAACGTGAAAATTATTAACGAGGACGAATTTGAGAAAATGTTGAAGGAGCTGGGCGTTGAAAGACATTTTTGATGCATTAAGGGCTTCCCTTTTGAGCCCTCAGGATCTAGTCTGGACGATCAGGGAAATCAATTCAGGCTCACTCTGGGCGCTGGATTCCCTTTTGGTCCTTTTGCTGGCCGGGCTGGCTATCCTTTCCGGCGCCCTTTACGCAGGCTTCAATTTTTTTCTTCTCTTTTATCTGCCCCTGGCTTTTCTGCTCTGGTTCATCTGCGGGGGCATCGCTCATGTTTGGTGCGTCAACTCCAAGGGAACGGCAACCTGGAAGGAGACTACCATTTCCACCCCGCTGGCGCTCTTCTTCCCTATGATCCTCACGATCCTCCTTTTCACTTTAAGCCGCTTCTTCGTCGTGCCCCTGCTTCAGGCAGGGAATCCTTCGGGGGGCGTTAAGGCGCTGGATTTCATTTTCAGCTTTTTGGGGCCAATCTACGGCTGGTTTTTCTACTATAAGGTGCTGACGATCCTGCACTTCATCAAACCAAGGAATGGTATGGGCTCCAGCCTTGTGGCGATATTCATTGCCGCCGTTGTCGCTTACTTTCTGGGGATTTTAATTCCATGAAAGTTACTCCCGAGATAGTGAAACACATTGCCCACCTCGCTCGTCTGGAATTTTCCCCGGAGGAGCTGGAAAAGTTCCGCCAGCAGATGGAGGAACTCCTCAGCTATTTCACAAAAATCTCCGAGCTGGATACGGAAGGAGTTCCCCCTACCTCGGGAGTGCTCCCCCTTTTCAACGTGATGCGCGAGGATGAGTTAGGGCCGACACTTGCCCGCGATGAAGCCTTAAAAAACGCTCCCGATCAAGATTCGGTCTTTTTCAAAATCCCCACAATCCTGGAGGAGTAAGGTTGATTTTCCGGCCCGCTTTTGAAATCCTCAGGGAGATTAGAGAGAGAAAAATTTCCTCCTCTGAACTCGTCAGGGCCACGCTCGGGTGGGCGCATTCGGTAGAAGAAAAACTGCACGCATTTCTCACGCTCGAAGACGAGGGAGCTCTGCGCAGGGCGGAGGAAATTGACAGACGGTTATCTAAGGGCGAGGAGATGGGCCCGCTTGCGGGATTACCGGTGGCCGTGAAGGACAACATCTGCACGAAAGGAGTAAGGACCACCTGCGGCTCGCGGATTCTGGAAAACTTCCTCCCTCCCTATAATGCCACGGTAGTGGAGAAGTTAGAAAAGGCGGGAGCAGTAATCATCGGAAAGACCAATTGCGACGAGTTTGCTATGGGCTCTTCCACGGAAAATTCGGCCTTTTTGAAGACCGCCAACCCCTGGGACTTGAGGAGGGTTCCCGGGGGGTCCTCGGGAGGATCCGCAGCAAGCGTTTCTGCTTACCAGGCACACCTTTCGCTGGGTTCGGATACAGGAGGCTCGGTGCGCCAGCCAGCGAGCTTCTGCGGTCTTTTTGGGATTAAGCCCACTTATGGCAGGGTCTCCCGCTACGGCCTCGTAGCTTTCGCCTCCTCCCTTGATCAGATAGGGGCATTTGCCAGGAACGTGCGCGACCTCGCCCTGATCACCGAGGTGATCTCCGGACACGACCCAAAGGACTCCACCTCCCTTCCGGAACCGGTTCCCTTTTACAGCCGGGAGCTCGAGGTCCCTCCGGATCGCCTGCGGGTGGGGGTCCCCTGGGACCTTCTTCAGGAAGGGCTGGACTCTGAGGTAAAGGAGGCTTTCTATAAAGCCCTGAAAGTGCTGGAAAATTCGGGGTTTCCCATAGAGGAGGTTTCCCTGCCCCACGCCTCCTACGGCCTTCCCACCTACTATCTCATCGCTCCTGCGGAAGCATCCGCCAATTTGGCACGGTACGACGGAATTAGGTTCGGGCTGAGGGCCGGGGACAAAAAGGACCTCATTTCCCTTTACAAGGAGACCAGGGGGCAAGGTTTCGGAGCTGAGGTCAAGCGGAGGATCATGTTAGGGACATTTGCCCTTTCCTTAGGGTACCGGGACGCTTTTTACGTGAAAGCGCAAAAAGTGCGCACCCTGATTCGCGAGGACTTCGAAAGGGCCCTCAGAAAAGTGGACCTCATCGCCCTGCCCACCGCCCCTACTCTTCCTTTTCAGATGGGAGAGAAAGTCCAGGACCCCCTCTCCATGTACATGTCCGACCTTTACACCATCCCCATCAGCCTGGCTGGCCTGCCTGCGATCTCCGTGCCCACCGCCCTTGAGAAGGGATTGCCGGTGGGAATGCAGATCGTGGGGCCCGTCCTATCCGAGTCCCTGATTTTCAGGGTTTCTTATCTGTTTGAACAGAAAAGCGGGATGCATGACCTCAAGCCGCCCATACTGGAGGATTATTGTGCGTAAACTGACGATTGGCCTGGAAGTGCACGTGCAATTAAAAACCAGAAGCAAGATGTTCTGCTCCTGCCCGGTGGAGTTTAAGGCCGAGCCCAACACGCTCGTTTGTCCCGTTTGTCTGGGACTGCCGGGAGCGCTCCCGGTTTTGAACCGTCAGGCGGTGGAGTTCACGATTGCCGTGGCCCTGGCTCTTCACTGTGAGATCCAGCCTTGTTCTCAGTTCCACCGTAAAAATTACTTCTATCCCGACCTTCCCAAGGGCTACCAGATTTCTCAATATGATCTTCCCTTTTCCCGCAACGGCTATTTGATGATCGAGACTGAAGCTGGTGAAAAAAAAATTGGCATCCAGAGGGTGCACATGGAGGAGGACACGGCCAAAATGATTCACGGGGAAAGCATCTCCCGCACGCTGGGGTTGGGGTATTCCCTCGTGGACTTCAACCGCTCGGGGGTGCCGCTTCTGGAAATCGTCTCAAATCCTGACATCTCCTCCCCCCAGGAGGCCTCCCTCTACCTCATGGAGTTGCGCTCCATCTTGAGAACGCTGGGGGTGTCCTCCGCCAACATGGAAGAGGGCGCTCTGCGCTGCGATGTGAACATCTCCCTGGACGGAGGCACCAGAACGGAGATTAAAAACCTCAACTCCTTCCACTCGGTAAGAAAAGCGCTGGAGTACGAGGCCAAAAGGCAGGAGGAGGTTCTTGACCGCGGGGAAAAAATGATTCAGGAAACCAGACATTACGATGAGCGCGCGGGCGTCACCATCTCCATGCGCGCCAAGGAGGAAGCGGAGGACTACCGCTACTTCCCTGAGCCCGACCTGGTTCCTTTAAAAGTCCATCCCGCCTGGATCGAAAAGGTAAAAAGCCGCATGCCGGAACTTCCCGAGGAGAAGTGCCAGCGATACAAGAGCCTGGGGCTTTTCCCTGCAGAGGCGGCCACAATTGCCAATAACCCGGAGCTCGCGGCCTTCTTTGATTCCTGCCTTTCCCTCAACGCACCGGGAAAGGAGGTAGCTAACTGGCTCCTTTCCGAAGTCCTGAAGTTCCTGAACTCGAGGAACCTGAGCATCGCCGACGTTCCCTTAACCCCGGAGAAATTGGTGGAGTTCCTCAACTTGATGAAAGAAGGGACCATCTCCTCGAAGATCGGGAAAACCCTGATCGAGGAAATGCTTGCTACGGGCGAAGAGGCCAGGGCGATAATTGTCAGAAAGGGCCTGGCTCAGATTTCCGATCCGGAATTGATAAAGAAGTGGGCCCAGGAAGTCCTGGCGCAGAATCCGGAGCAGGTAAAGGAATACCAGCAGGGCAAAGAGCAGGTCTTCGGGTTCTTTGTGGGGAAAATAATGAAGCTTTCCGGAGGCAAAGCCAATCCTGAGGTTTTAAATCGGATACTGAGGGAGCTCCTTTCCTCCAGCTAAAGCGTGATTTTCAGGCGCCGCAAAGTTTCCAGACTAAGGAAACTGCTTCTTCCACAGTCTCAGCCCCATAAAGGGTCTCAGCTTTAACCTTTTCCCTCTCCGGCACCCATGATTTGAGGGAGATCACGGGCTTTCTCATTTTCAAAGCAAAGGCCATCTCAGAGAGAGTGCCGAACTCTCCACCCACGGCCACAATAACCTCCGCAGTGCGCACAATTAACAGGTTGCGGGCTTCACCCATGCCTGTAACGATGGGAAGGTCCACCCAGGAGTTGGCCTCCTGAGCATCGGTTCCGGGCAGGATCCCCACAGTCAGCCCTCCGCCTTCTTTCGCCCCCCTTGAGACGGCCTCCATAACCCCTCCCAGGCCACCGCAGACCACCAGGGCTCCTTCTTCTGCCAGCAGGCGCCCCAGGTTCCGGGCCAGAGAGTAATTTTCCGGACAGGCCTCGTGTTCCCCGATCACTCCCACTATCGTTTTCCAGGGAGGATTAGACTTCATAGATTTTTTGGGGCTCGGCAAGCTCCACCTTCCTTCCTATACCTTTTAGAATGCTGGCAAAGGCTGAAGCGGAGTGTTCCTCTCCGTGATTCAAGAGGATAAGGGCGCCATTGGTCTTTTCCAGCCATTCCAGGAGAACTTTCTGATCCCCATGCGCGCTGAAACCGTTGATAGTGTATATTCGGGCTTTTACAGCAATGGGCTCCCCGTAAATATGCACCTTTTTTGCCCCTTCCACGATGGCTCTCCCCAGGGTTTGTCGGGCCTGATACCCCACGAACACCACGGCTGAGTCCTCCCGCCAGAGGTTGTGCTTGAGGTGGTGAAGGACTCGCCCGCCCTGGCACATTCCGCTTCCGGCGATCACGATTATCTGGTTTTTCTCGTTAATAGCCCGGGATTGTTCCACGGAAGGTGTAAAGCGCAGGCCGGGAAAGGAAAAGGGCTCATCTCCTTTCATTATCAGGTCGCGGATTTCCTCATCCAGCTCATCTGTGTGATGCCGGTAGACCTCGGTGAGATTTATGGAAAGGGGGCTATCCAGAAAAACAGGGTTGGAGGGTACCTCTCCTTTCATGCGCAAATTTTTCAAATAATAAAGGACATCTTGAGCTCTTTCCAGGGCAAAGGAAGGTATAACTACATTGCCCCCGGCCTTGTAGGCCCAATTGATGGCCTCTTTCAGCTCGGAGATGGATTCCTGGATGGTTTTATGGGACCGGTCCCCGTAAGTGGATTCACAGACCACAAGATCACAGGGTGGTGGGAAATCCGGATCAGGAACGACATTGCGATGAGGGCTTCCCAGGTCCCCGGAGAATATCAGGCGTTTCCCCTTCTCCTCAAAGACCAGAAAGGCTGAGCCGAGAACGTGCCCGGACTGCCGGAAGGTAATCTGGAATCCATTTTCCACCCTTATGGGAGAGTCGTAGGGGACGGGCTGAAAATGAGACGTAGTGAAAAGCACGTCACCATCGGAATAAAGTGGAGGTAGAGCTTCCTCCCCTGCCCTTCTCTTTTTCCGCGATTGCTTCAAAAAATCCTCTTCCTGGACTTTGGAGGCGTCGAGAAGGATGAATTGGGCCAAATCCCTGGTGGCGGAGGTGGAGTAAATTCTGCCGCGAAAACCCTTCTTGTACAAAAGAGGGAGACGTCCGCAATGGTCTAAGTGTGCGTGAGTGAGAAAAACGGCCTTTATTTCTCGAGGGTCAAAAGGAAATTCCTGGTTGCGCTGCTCTGCCTCAGGCCCTCCCTGGAACAAGCCGCAGTCCACCAGGTATTTGTTCTTTCCTGCCTCCAGAAGAAAGGAGGATCCGGTTACTTCACCTGCTGCCCCTATAGGAGTAAATTTCATCTTTTATCCTTCCTTTCTTTATGAAAATGGTTAACCTGTTTCCTTTCTATACCTTCTATAGGATAATAAAGAAAATGAGGCAAGGAGGACAAAAATGAAAAAGTTAATTTATTTACTGGTGGGGATCCTCGTCCTGATGCTCGTGAGCTGTGGTGGTCCTGCCCCCTCAAGCCCCTCTTCCTCCGCCCCTCCTTCGCCAACGACTCAGCCACCGCCTCAAACCTCGCCCTCTCCCACCCAAAAACCCAGCCCCACAGCATCACCGCCAGCCACTGGAACCGGGCAGGAAGTAGAATTTCCTCTTTATCCGGAAGCCAATCAAGTCAGCAAGGTCGTTACTTCTGACACTGGGCCATCAGGGCAAAAGGGGACGGTCACAGTTTACTTTTTGACTACGAACGACCCTTACGAGAAAGTGAAAAGCTATTATCAGGAAATCATCCCCGCTGACTGGGAAACCGCTGGCGCCTCAGAGACCCAGCAAGGCGACCAGAAGACCTTCGTCCTTTCCGCCCAGTCTACCTCCGAGGATGCCTGGGTGACTTTTATAGTAGCAACCTCTGAAGAAAACATAGTCTCCATTAACCACACCCTGGGCAAGGCGGGAGAAGCGCCTGCTTCAAGTGTTCCGGAGACGGGCAAGTTAACTCCTTATCCCCAGGCCGAAGTGACCGACACCAGCCAGTGGACAGGGCCCGGGCCCAACGGACAGCAGGCGAACTGGTTTATGACCAATCTGACCACGGAAGACCCCTACGAGAAGGTCAAAGCCTACTATCAGCTCAACACTCCTCCGGAATTCCTTAAGGTTATGGATCACGAGGAAACCAACGCGGACGGGGAAAGGTCCTACGTCCTTATGCTTCAGTCTCCAACGCAAATCCAGTTTTACGTGATTTCCATAGAGGAAAACCTGGAGGAGCAATCGGTGGAAATTAGCCACAATTACGGGACCAAATAGGGAAAATTTCGACAGGAAGCAAAAGGCCCGCTTAAGCGGGCCTTTTGCTTCTAAAATGAACCTTTAATTGACTATTTCGCCGGCTGAACCCTCGCTCCTCCCAGGTAAGCAGCCCTCACCCTGTCATCCTCCCGGAGCTGAGCCGCTGACCCGTGAATGGCGACTCTTCCGGTCTCTAAAATGTACCCGTAGCTCGCAACGCCCAATGCCTTACGCGCATTTTGCTCCACGAGCAGGATGGAAACCCTCTCTTCCTCATGAATCTGCTTGATCACCTGGAAAATTTCCTGAACCAAAATCGGGGCCAGGCCGAGAGAGGGCTCATCCAGAAGTAGAACCTTTGGCCTCGAGACCAATCCTCTGCTGATGGTCAGCATCTGCTGTTCACCCCCAGAGAGGGTCCCCGCTAATTGTCTCCGCCGCTCTTTTAAAACGGGGAAGAGCTGGAAAATCCACTCTTTGACTTTGGCAATTTCCCGGGGAGAGAGCTTATTCCTCACACTGTAGGCCCCCAAATTGATGTTCTCCTCCACGGTCAAAGTGGCGAACACTTTTCTTCCCTCTGGAATATGAGCGATTCCGGCATTGGCCAGAGTGTAGGCGGGAAATTTGCTCAGGTCCTCTCCCTCCAGCTTGATCTGGCCGCTTTTTATGGGAACCAGACGAGAGATGGCTTTAAGCAGCGTGGTCTTTCCCGCACCGTTTGCTCCCAGGACGGTTACGATGCCCCCTTCCTGAAGCTCCAGAGAAATCCCCTTGAGGGCTTCCACTGCCCCGTAGTTCACGCATAAATTTTCCACCGCAAGGAGTATGCTCATCTCACTCTTCCTTCCCCAGATAAGCTTCGATCACGCGCGGGTTGTTGTAAATCTGGCTGGGCAGACCCTCCGCAATCTTGGATCCCATATCCATCACGGTTACCCAATCGGATATGCCCATTACCACGTTCATATCGTGCTCGATTAGAAGAAGAGTAAATCCCTCGGCGATCAAACTTTTCAGGGAATCCATTAACTCCTCAGTTTCCTTATCGTTTAAACCGGAGGAAGGCTCGTCTAAAACGAGGAGCTTGGGGCTTGTGGCTAAGGCCCGAGCTATTTCCAGAAGCCTTTGCTTACCGTAAGGAAGGTTCTTGGCCAGCTCATTACGGTACTGCCAGAGGCCAACCTGGTGAAGGCGATAGGTGGCGATCTCCAGGATCCGACACTCCTCCCTTTTCTGGCCTGGCAGCCGGAGAATTGAGGACCAGGCTCCACTGTGAGCGTGACAGTGCGGCCCGGACATCACGTTCTCGATGCAGGTCAAAGAGGGGAAAAGGCGAATGTTCTGAAAAGTGCGGGCTATGCCTTTAGAGACGATGGTGTGCGGTTTGAGCCCGGTGATGTTTTTCCCGAGAAAGACCACTTTTCCCGATGTGGGTCTGTAGATCCCCGTGATCACATTGAAGAGAGTGGTCTTACCAGCGCCGTTTGGGCCAATCAGAGAGGAGATTTTCCCCTGCCTGACAATCAGGTCGAAATTATTGACGGCCGTGAGCCCTCCAAATTGCATGGTCACGGATTTTGTCACAAGGACCACGTCACCGTCGGCTTTCTCCGCGCTTGACTCTGCGCTAACGGGAGAGCTCGAGTTTGATCCAGAGGAAACGAGCACGGACTCCTTGGGAATTTTGGAAAGGAACTCATCCTCGTCCTTGGGCAACCCCGAGATTCCCAGGCCACGGAAGCCTACCCCCTCCCTTCTTCTGGGCCAGATACCACCGGGGCGGAAAATCATCATCACCACCAGAGCCGCTCCGAAGAACAGGAGTTTATAACTGGCGAATTGTCTGAAGATCTCCGGGAATATCACGATCGCAGCTGCTCCTAACATGTTTCCGGGAATTGACCCTAATCCACCCAAAAGCACGATGCAGAAGAGCAAGCAGGACTCCATAAAGGTGAAGTTATCGGGGGAGATCACCATCATCTTGGAAGCGTAAACGTTTCCGGCAATTCCTGCCAGAGCCGCGCCCAGAACAAAGGCCAGGAGTTTGTAAGAGCGGACATCTATGCCGTTGGCTTCAGCGGCGATTTCATCTTCCCGGATGAAGTTCCAGGCCCTGCCTACCCTCGATTTCTGGAGGTTCAGGAGCCCAATGATTACCAGGGCGACGATGATCCAGATGTAGTAATAGAAATGGGTGGGTGTTTGGAAGGAGAAAAGTCCAAAATCGGGGGTACCAATTCCCGTGATGCCGTTTGCCCCTTTGGTCAAGCCAAAGGGGTTATTTAAAGCAGTGATGCGCACTATCTCCCCGATACCGATGGTGACAATGCACAGGTAGTCACCCCTGAGGTGGATAATGGGAGAAGTCACTAAATAAGCGAAGCCACCGGCCACAATGGCGCTTATGGGAAGAAGCGCGACAATGGGAATGTGCAGCTGGGTAAAGAGAATGCCCGTGGTGTAAGCGCCAATAGCGTAAAAAGCTGCGTGTCCTAAATCAAAGAGCCCGACTTCCCCTAAAACGATGTTCAAGCTTAATCCCAGAAGCACGTAGATTCCTACGAAGAAACCAACGTCAATCCAGTAGTTGTTTACGAAAGGGAAAAAGGGGTATGCGACCAAAAGGACGATCGCAGCTGCTAAGAGAACGAGTTGAAAGGGCGCAATCTTCGTGGGTGTCTTTCCTTTCTTCTGAGAATTCAGGATTCTTTGGGCAACTTTACGAGTTATGTCAGCCATGTTTTAAACTTTTTCCGCAATCTTCTCGCCGATAAGCCCCGTAGGCCTGACAATCAGGATAATAATCAGCACCAGAAACACGAAGACGCTCTTCCATGCTCCGGACACAAATCCCTCGAAGAGGGATTCCATTACGCCAAGAAGCAATCCTCCTATCATGGCACCGGGAATATTGCCGATTCCTCCTAAGATGGTGGCGGTAAAGGCTTTCAGGCCGTATCCCCATCCTAAATTGAAGATGATGCGTCCGTAGTTCAGCCCCGCAAAAACCCCTGCCATGGCACCCAGCGCTGGCCCCACGAAGAAGACGAAGAGGATGATCTTAGAAAAATTGATTCCCATCAGGGTAGCCGTATCCCTGTCCAGAGCAGTAGCGCGCACAGCAGCACCAAAAAGGGTCCTTTCCACCAACCAGTAGATGAAGGCCATCAGCGCTAAGGAGACTAAAAGGGTAACGAGTTTCACCAGCGTAATTCTGATGTCACCAAACGACAGGATACCAGAGGGAATGGCATTCTGGGGATATGCCTGGAAGCGGGGGCTCCAGATGGCCATGATCCCGTTGGAGATAAAGATGGACATTCCCAGGGCGGAGACCACGATAGGAAGGCGACCTGCTTTGTAAACGGGGCGGTAGGCGATGCGCTCCACAACCAGTCCGGCGATACCAATACCAATCATAGCTGCAGTGATCGCCACCGCCACACCGCCCCAGATACCAAAAACTTGAGTTATCCAGCCCGCACCGATGACCAGGACTGTGTAGCCCAAGTAACTGCCAAGGGCAAAAAGGTCGCCATGTGCGAAGTTAATCAGTTTCATTACCCCGTAGACCATGGAATAACCCATGGCCACCAGGGCGTAGAAAGAGCCTATGGTCAGGCCGTTGAGGAATTGTTCAAGGAGCATGCGCATGCGGGCCTTCCTCTTTTACTTAGTCTTTGGGCCAGTAGAGCTCTAATTTTCCCTCTTCGTTGTAGATGTAGGCGTAGTAGGGAATGTTCTTTCTATCGCCGCGATCGGTAAACATCATGGGGCCTGTGATGCCCTTGGCGTCGGTCATGGTGCGCATGGCGTTGGCAACCTTATCGGGATCGGTGCTTCCAGCATTCTTGATAGCAGCCACGAGGGCGTTCAAAGCGTCGGCGGCGTACACTGCCCAGATGGACCCAGGAATCTCGTTGTATTTCGCCTTATAAGCGTCCATGAACTCAATGGCCTCGGGGGACTTCAGGAATTGAGGCATAGGCTCATTCAGGTGGATGGAGCCCTTGATGGCATCCACGCCAGCGATTTTTTCGAACTCAGGGGTGGGAACGGAGTTGTTGCCCACGAAAGTGCAGGTTACTCCCGCCTGGCGAGCCTGCTTGATTAGAAGGGCTGCCTCAGCATAGTATGCGGTGAAGAACCAGACATCAGGGTTGATTTGCTTGATCTGGCTGACCACTGCGGAATAATCGCTCTCGTGAGGAGTAATGGCATCAAAGTAGACAAGCTCTACCTGTCCGGAATCAATGTAGGGCTGCAGGAATCTCTTGGCGTCGTCGGCAACCCCCTTACCGTAGTCCTGGTTGTCGTGCATGATGGCGATGCGCTTGGCTTTGAGCACCTCCACTGCGAACTTGGCGAAGAATTCGGACTGGGTATCGTCGCGTCCGCAGGTGCGGAAGAAATAGGGGCGCTGCTTTTCCATTGTCAGACGGACGGCGGTGCAACCATAGCCCACCGAGACCACCTTATTGGCGTCATAGAGGTCAGCTGCAGGAGCGGTGACAGAGGAGCCATAAGAGGCAATCACTTCCTTCAGACCCTGGGAAATCAGCTTCTGCGCCGTGAGAGAACTGTCCTTGGGGTTGGAGCCGTCGTCAGCGACAACGATCTCGACCTTCTTCCCGAGCACGCCACCCTTCTGATTTATCAGGTCGGCGGCAACATCAGCGCACTGCTTGGCCCATTGGCCCTCTGCGGCGAAATCTCCGGTCAAAGGTACCTGAAGTCCGATTTTGATAGTCTCGGCGGGTTTCTGGGCGCATCCCGTAATCAAGAGCGCCACTGTAAGAACACTAATTAACAACCAAATTAAGGTTTTTTTCATTCCCTTCCTCCTTTACCTCCTTTTGCTGAGATTCCTTTTGGAAGAAACTCTTTTTTTAACCTCTTTCCCCTCCTTTCTGAAATTTAAATAGCCCGGCCTCCCGTAGATTACCATGATTTTTTGGTTTTCTGAACTTTTTCAGTTCAGCGAAGTATGAACCCATTGCTTAAAGGATCCTGAGGATCCAGAAGCCACTCACACTTTCCCACAATGTGAGCGCTTCCCGTCACTTCGGGAACAACCGCCTCGTAAGGGCCGAACTTCGTGGTGGCCACGACTTTTCCTGTGAAACAGGTCCCGATGATGCTCTCCACCGTGAAGGGTTCACTTAAGGAAAGCTCTCCTTTGAAATAATGAATTGCGGCCCGCGCGCTCACACCGGTCCCGGTGGGAGAGCGATCAACTTCCCCGTTGGCGAAGATGCAAACGTTTCTGCTGTGATGGTCTGGTTTCAGCGCCTCCCCAACGATGATCGTGCCGTAAAGAAAGCTCAGGTCTTCCTCAAGGGGATGGCGTATGGACACGGAGCTCATCACGGCTTTTTTAACGCGCATTCCATAATCGATAAGCTGGCGAAAATCGTTTGGTTCCAGGCCGACTCCGAGCTCCTCTGCCCTGACGAAGGCGTAGAAGGCACCCCCGAAAGCCAGGTCGTAGTGCACATTCTCCAACCCGGGGATTTCCACAGTCTGGTCCTTAAGGTAAACGAAGGAGGGGACGTTCTGGAAGGAGACCTCCTTTACCCTCTTTCCTTCTCTGTGAGCTACTGCGGTTACCAGACCAGCTGGCGTATCCATCTTGATCACCGGGTTTTCTCCATCCTTTTCGAGTATCCCGGTCTCAAGAAGGACGGTCGTTAAAGCGATCACGCCGTGCCCGCACATTGTGCTGTAACCTTCGTTGTGGAGGAAGATCACGCCGGCATCGCCTCCCTCGCTTACCGGCTCTGTAATGATTGCTCCGTACATGTCCGCGTGCCCCCGGGGCTCCCACATTAAAGC
>Ga0172365_10000264_pt1 | contig 34030 bp, 32 predicted proteins | sample LakKivSesite48cm_FD_114535 | JGI IMG/M metagenome (GOLD analysis project Ga0172365, IMG submission 114535) | Sediment microbial communities from Lake Kivu, Rwanda - Sediment site 48cm | ecosystem: Environmental > Aquatic > Freshwater > Lake > Sediment | place: Rwanda: Western Province, Lake...
CCTCTACGCCCTCCTCAACAAGGACCGGAACGTCCTCGCGGAGCGCGTCTTCGCCCCGTGGCCGGACTTCGAGCGGGAGCTTCGGGCGGCCGCGCTCCCGCTGGCCTCGCTCGAGAACGGCATCCCGCTCCGGGAGTTCGACATCGTCGGCTTCTCGCTCCTCTACGAGCTCAACTTCACGAACGTGCTGACCATGCTCGACCTCGGCGGGATCCCCCTGACCTCGGCCGAAAGGGGAGAGGCCGACCCGTGGGTCGTCGCCGGCGGCCCGGCGGCCTTCAACCCCGAGCCGGTCGCCGATCTCTTCGACCTCGTCTACGTCGGCGACGGCGAGGAGGGCTTCCCCGAGATCGTCGCGGCGGCGGCCGACCTGCGCCGGCGCCGGGTGCCGCGCCGGGAGGCGCTCCGCGAGCTGGCCCGGATCGGCGGCGTCTACGCGCCCTCGCTCTACCGGGCCGAGCCGGCGGGGGCCGGGTCGCCGCTCGTCGTGCCCCGGCCCGCGGGCGGCGCGCCGGCCTCGGTCCGCAAGAGGCTGGTCGAGGATCTCAGCCGGTCCTTCTTCCCGGAGAGGATCGTCGTCCCCAGCCTGCGGGTCGTCTTCGACCGTGTCGCCGTGGAGGCCGCCCGCGGCTGCCCCCAGAGCTGCCGCTTTTGCCAGGCGACGAGCCTCTATTTCCCGCACCGCCCGAAGGACCCCGGGGCGATCCGCCGGATCGCCCTCAGGAGCCTCCGGCAGACCGGCTACGAGGACCTCTCGCTCTCGGCCCTCTCGATCGGCGACCACCCCGACCTCGCGACGGTCGTCGGCGCGCTGATGACCGACCTGGCCCGGGAGAAGATCTCCCTGTCGCTGTCGTCGCTCCGGCCGGGGCGCCTCACGCGCGAGCTCGTCGAGCACATCCTCAAGGTCCGCAAGACCGGGTTCACCCTGGTCCCGGAAGCGGGGACCGAGAGGCTGCGGGCCGTCATCGACAAAAAGCTCGATGACAGCGAGATCCGCGATGCCCTGACCTTCGCGTTCGAGGGCGGCTGGAAGCTCGTCAAGCTGTATTTCATGGTCGGGCTGCCGACGGAGCAGCGGGAAGACCTGGACGGGATCGTCGCCCTGGTCCGGTCCGGCCTCGACCTCGGCCGATCCATCCTCGGCTCGCCGCCTCGTTTCCACGTCAGCGTGTCGTCCTTCATCCCCAAGCCCCACACGCCCTTTCAATGGCTGGGCATGGACGACGAGGCCGTCCTGGCGGAAAAGCAGGCCTTCCTCCGTGCCGAGCTTCGCCGCTTCAAGTCGGTCGAGGTCAAGTGCCACCCGCTCGCGACTTCGGTCCTCGAGGCCGTTTTCTCGCGCGGCGACCGGCGGCTCGTCCCGGTCCTCCTCGAAGCCTGGAGAAGGGGGGCCCGGTTCGACGGCTGGGACGACAAGCTCGACGCCGCGGCCTGGAACGGCGCCTTCGCCGCCGCCGGGATCGACCGCCGCGAGTACCTCCGGCCCCTGCCGGTCGACGCGCCCCTGCCGTGGGACGTCGTCGAGACCGGCCTGCGGAAGAGCCTGCTCGTCCGCGAGCTCGAGGCGGCCCTGCGTGGCGAACGGACGCCGGGCTGTCCGGAGCGCTCGTGCGCCGCCTGCGACGGCTGCGACCTCCGGTCCTGGAAGAAGCGGCCGCGCCCCGCGGCGGCCGGGCCGCCTCCGCCCCCGGCCCTGCCGGCCGGCGAGGCGGCCGAGGGGATCGAGAGATACCGGGCGGTATACTCCAAACGGGGCAAGGCCCGCTATCTCTCCCACATCGACCACATCTCCGTCATCCAGAGGGCCTTCCGCCGGGCCGGGATCGAGGTCCGCAAGACCCAGGGCTTCCATCCCAAGATGGACTTCACGTACGGCCCGGCCCTGCCGCTGGGCCTGGAGGCCCGCCGCGAGGTCCTCGAGTTCCGCTCGGACCGCCGGCTCGAGGAGGCCGAGTTCCTGCGCCGGGTCAACCGGAGCCTGCCCGCGGGCCTGCGGTTCTCGCGCCTCGAGCGCCTGGCCCCCGGCTCGCCCTCGCTCGCGAATTCCATCGAACGGCTGGAGTATTCGCTGGATTGGAAAAGCCCCGAGACCGGCCGGCGGCTGACGGCCGCGGCCCTCGAAGAAGAGCTCCGGCGCTTCAAGGAGGCGACGCCCGGGGCCGCCGCGATGGGCTTCGCCCTCCGGGGCCGGCGGCTCGCCCTCTCGCTCGCGCCCCCGCAGGCCCGGGGCGTCCGGGTCCAGGACGTCGTCCGGGACGTCCTCGGCGTCGCCGAGGCGGCCGCGTTCCTCATCCGGCGCGACGCGGTCGTCCTTAAGAATTGACAGGGTCGCCGGCTTCCGGTAAACTGCGACCGCAAATTCCACCGGGGAGAATGTCCGTGATCGATTTCGAACTGACGGAAGACCAGATCGCCCTTCGGGACATGGCCCACGATTTCGCGGCGGCCGAGATGCGGCCCAAGGCCGCGCTCTACGACCAGGGCCACACGTTCCCGGAAGACGTCATGCGCAAGGCCTTCGAGGTCGGGTTCCTGACCTGCACCGTACCGGCCGAGTACGGGGGCGTCGGCCTCGGCGACCTCGACACGGCCGTCGTCAGCGAGGAGCTCGCCTGGGGCTGCGCCGGGATGTACACGACGATGATGGCCAACTCGCTGGCCTTCACGCCCCTCCTGCTCTTCGGCACCGATGAGCAGAAGAAGAGGTTCTTCGCGCCGTTCCTCAAGGAGATGGCCTTCGCGTCCTATTGCCTGACCGAGCGCGAGGCCGGCTCCGACACGTCGGCCATCAAGACGACCGCCCGCAAGGACGGCTCGGACTTCGTCATCAACGGCTCGAAATGCTTCATCACCAACGGCGGCGTCGCCAGCCTCTACGTTGTCTTCGCCAACTCGGCGCCGGGAAAGGGGCCCCGGGGCCTGAGCGTCTTCCTCGTCCCCCGCGGGACGCCCGGGCTGACGGTCGGCAAGGTCGAAGACAAGTTCGGCCACCGGGCCTCCAACACGACGGAGCTCTTCTTCGAGGACGTCCGGGTCCCGGCGGCCAACCTCCTCGGCCGCGAGGGCCTCGGCTTCATCGTGGCCATGCGGACCTTCGACAAGACGCGGGCCGCCGTCGGGGCGGCCGGGGTCGGCATCGCCCGGGCCGCCCTCGAGCACGCCGTCGAGTACTCCAAGACCCGGGTCCAGTTCGGCAAGCCCATCGCCGCCCTCCAGGCCACGGCCTTCAAGCTGGCCCAGATGGCCATGGACGTCGAGGCGGCCCGGCTCGTCGTCTGGCGGGCGGCCTGGCTCATGGACAAGGGGAGACCGAACGGGAAAGAATCGGCCATGGCCAAGTGCCTGGGCTCGGACGTGGCCATGCGCAACGCCCTCGAGGCCCTGCAGATCTTCGGCGGCTACGGCTACATGAAGGACTATCCGGTCGAGAAGCTCGTTCGCGACGCCAAGCTCCTGCAGATCTACGAGGGGACGAACGAGATCCAGCGGCTGGTCATCTCGCGCGATGTGATCGGCCCCATCCGGAGCCGCTAGGACGGGATCCCGTCCCGACGACCGGCCTCGGCGGCGCCGAAGCCGGCCCGCCGAACTAGTTCTCGATGTATTCCGGGATCAGGGCGAGCGTCTCGACGCCGGCGCCGCGGGCGATGTCGATGACTTCCATGACCTTGGCGAAGGGCAGCTTGGCCAGGGCGCGGATGAAGATGGTCTTGTCCTGGCGGGTGCTGTAGAGGCGCCGGAGCTCTTCGAGGAGGCCGCGGAGCTCGTACTTGATGCCGTTGATCTCGACGGCATCCCCCGTTTGCAGGGTCAGGACGATGAGGCCGGTCGGCTGGCCGCCGCCGCTCGAGGCGTCGGAGGTCTCGGGCAGCTTGACGTCGATGCCCTTCTGGACGAGGGGGGTGATGACCATGAAGATGATGAGAAGAACGAGAAGAACGTCGCAGAGCGGAACGACGTTAGGCTCGGCTTTTGCCATGATGGCCTCCTTGCGACAACTCTAAGGCGCGTATTTTATGATATCCCCGGGGCCTTGTCAACGGGAGGGCCTATTTCAACGTGTCGAGGGCCTTGCGGTTGTTGCTGGTGTGGAAGATGACCAGCGTCTTGCCCTCGCCGGACGACGAGCCGTAGGAGTAGCGGATATCGACGGCCACGTTGCCGAGCAGGGCGCCGATCTCGGCCCCCGCCCCGATCCGGTCGGTGAGAACGACGGTGACGACCTTTTTCGACTTGACCTTGTAGCCGAGCGTCCGCAGGGCCGTCTCGGCCTTCTTGGCGTCGGAGGTGACGAGGTGGAAATGCCCCTGTTCGGCCTCGGAATAGACGTAGAGGGCCTTGACGTTGACGCCGGCGTTGGCCAGGGTGCCCAGAACGCGGCCGAAGATCCCCGGCTCATCGGGCGTCGTCACGGTCAGTTCGATGTCTTCGTTGACAGAGGTCACGTTCGTTCTCCTCGCGGCGGACGGGGATTATAACATATAATGGAGGACATGACCACCCCACGCCGTCCGCGCGCCGTCGCCATCGTCGACAACTCGATCGATCCCGCGATCTACCGGCCCGTCGACCACTGGAACCGGTTCCTGGGGAGGCCCGCCGAGGCCTTCATCGCCCGCGAAGGCGATCTGCCCGACCCCGGGGCCTTCAGTCACTACATCCTGACCGGGTCCGAATCGACCATCCTCGAGCGGCCGGGCTGGGCCCTGGCCGAGGCCGAGATGGCGAGGGAGGCGGTGGCCCGGGGGGCCGCGGTGCTGGGGAGCTGCTGGGGACACCAACTCCTGGCCTTCGCCCTGGCCGGGGAGGCCCGGGTCCGCAGGGCGGCCCGGCCCGAGATCGGCTGGATCCCCGTTCGCGTCGACCGTTCGAACGACCTCCTCGGACCCGCAGGCCGCGCGTTCCATACGTTCTCGATCCATTTTGACGAGGTCTTCGACCTTCCCTCGGAATTCGAGGTCCTGGCCTCGACGGACCAATGCCCCGTCCAGGCCTTCCGCTACGCCGGCCGGCCCGTCTGGGGCCTGCAGTGCCATCCGGAGATCGACGTCCCGACCGGCCTCCGGAACCTCCGGGACCTGGTCGCCCGGGACTTCAAGGGCCGGGACGCGCTCCTGGCGGCCCTGGCCCAGACGCCGCGGGACTCCGGCCGGATCCGCCGGATCGTCAGGGCTTTCCTCGCCGCGGGCCCCTCGGCCTGAGGCGAAAGCCTTGATTTGGCTTGACAAACCCGGTCGGGTCGACTAGAGTTCCAGTGTCAGTTGATGACCTATCATATCTAAAATTCGGAGGAGGAGTTTATGAGATCGCGCAAGACCACGGTCATTTTCGTCGTCCTGGCTCTCGTCGCGCTCACGGCGATGTCCTACGCTCAGACCACCAAGCTCAAAAGGATCGGCCTCTACACCTTTGCCACCGTCAAAGGCCAGGAGCCGACCCCCGCCATGATGAAGGGCCTCTTCGACGCCCATGCCGCCGAGATCAAGCAGGGCTTCGACCTGGCCGGGAACCCCGAGCTCTATGAGCCCTTCATGGAGCAGATGAAGACGGCCGAGTGGCAAGACACGACCATCCCCGTCGGCGAGACGTTCCCCTGGATGCTCTTCAAGTCCCGCGAGGAGGTCAAGGTCGCCCGGAACATCGAATGGGCCGGCAAGGAGCCCCTGACCGCGTTCATCGTCCCGATCAAGAAGGACTGGAAGCAGTACCAGTTCATCGTCCCCAAAGGCTGCGGCAACATCGCCCTCGGCAGCAAGGTCGTCGACCTCGTCCCGCCGGCCGTATGCAGCCTGGTCGTCACCCCCACCCGGGCCAACGTCAACGACCCGATCACGGTCGACATGAGCGGCACGCAGTACGCCCGGTCGATGACCGTGACGGTCACCGACGCTCAGGGCCAGAAGCTCGCCACCCAGGAGCTGACGCCCCAGTCGCCCAAGTGGCAGACCAAGTTCGACAAGCCCGGCGAATTCTCCTTCCAGGGCGGGGCCGTCAACATGGAAGGCGTCGCCACGACCAACCCCTGCGCCGCCAAGGTGTCCATCAACTTCCCGCCGATCTGCAAGCTCTGGACGTCCTGCATGCCCTGTGAGGACTACGTCGGCCGGCCGATCACCTTCGACGCCTCCGGCTCGAGCGACCCCGACGGCACAATCAGCAAGGTCGTCTTCGAGCTCCTCGACGCCCAAGGCAACGTCATCGACACCTGCGTGACGACGCGGAAGCCCTGGACTTGGGAGAAGGTCTTCACCAAGGCCGGGACCTACACGATCAACACGACCGTCTTCGACAACGACAACGCCCAGTCGTCGGCTTCCGACCCCTGCCGGCTGACCTTCGAGGTCACCCAGAAGAAGCTCTTCTGGACCGTCGGCGGCGGCCTCGGCATCTACGGCGGCAGCACGGCCCTCTACGGCTTCCTCCGGGGCGGGATGTTCTCCTGGATCACGCCCGACAAGTGGAGCTTCACGCTGAGCGTCGGCGGCGGCATCCCGTTCGCCGGCAGCCCGTGGAAGCTCGTTTTCACCGGCGACGCCCTCGTCAACGGCCACTTCGACAATTTCTTCGCCGGGGTCGGCCTGGGCGTCAGCTCGAAGACCCAGAACAACGATCCGCTGGTCCTGACGGACGACCACAAGTTCGGCCTCGACCTGCCCGTCCAGCTGGGCTTCCAGGTCTTCGACAAGTGGACGAGCAAGGGCCAGCTGTTCTTCGAGTTCCGCCTCCCGATCGGCCGCGACTTCGGCCAGAACTACAAGACCGGTCTCGGCTTCAGGTTCCTGTTCTAAGCCGCCCGGGAACGCACGACCCTTACGGGCCGGGGAGCAGGCGCTCCCCGGCCCTTTTTTTATTTCTTAGAAGCGATCCGACGTATCAACGAACCTATCGCTCTTGTCGCTGGCAAATCCTGAAATGTCTATTGGACGGATCCCTGCACGAACAACTCGCACGCAGGGGCGATGGCCGAGGAAGACGTGGGGAAGGTTGAAAGCCAACGGATAACGATAGGATTGTGAGCCGGAGCGAGGCGCCGATCGGGACCGTGAACGGCTGACGGAGGCCGCGCCCCGAGTCGGGAGTTGTGAGCGCGAAGGGATCCGTCTCTTCTGTTTTCGCGAGCGTTAGCGAGCGAAGGCGGTCAGTCGGAGAGCTTGCCGAGCTTGGCCAGCTCGTCGTTGTAGTACTTGCGGTAGAGGATCTCCCACTCCCGCGAGCCTTCCTCGATGGGCTTCTTCTGGGACTGGATCTTGTCGATGGCCTTCTTGTCGAGGGACTCGTAGAGCTTCATCTCCTCTTCGACGGACCTGACGATCACCAGGCGGATCTCGTTCGGGTCATCGAGGAAGTCGACCTGGTCGTCGGCCTCGAGGACGTTGAGGACCTGCCGCGACAGGTAGTTGATCTTCTCGCGCGACAGCCGGCCGCTCACAGCACGATCCCCCGTTCCCGGGCCAGCCGGGCCTTGATCAGCTTGAACATCTGCTGGTACTCGATGTTGTCCTTGCGGATCTTCTCCATGTGCTTGCTGAGGAGCTCGCGAACCTCCTGGTCCAGCCGGTCTTCCTTCTGGAATTCCTCGATGATCAGGAGCGTGACCTCTTCGAGCAAATGGGACTTATCCTCGATGATGATCTTGCCTTCCTTGGTCAGGTTGCGCAAGATGATCGATGCGAGGTGCTCGATCTGGTTCTTGTTCAGCCGCATAACCCGGATACAATACCATGACCGGCGGCTGGATTTCAAGCCGACCGCGGAGGTTTCGGGAGATCAGGGGGGGGCGCCGGCTCAGATCAGGACCAGGAAGGGGTGGAGCCCCGAGCCGTCGGCCAGCGGCCGGGCCAGCGCGAGGAGCCGCCCCGACCGGGAGAAGAGCCGGACCAGCGGCGCGTCTTCGGGGACCGCGGCCCCCTCGAGGGCGCCGGGCCCGAGGACCGATCCGTGGGCGGTCCGGGCTTCCGCCTCAGGGCGGACGACCAGGGCCGGCGCTCCCGCGAGGAGCTGCTCGAGCGGCAGGAGGCGCCGGGCCGCGTCGCCCCGCCCGGCCTCTTCCTCGAGGACGGCCAGAGGGACGGCGTCGGCGAGGCGATAGGGGCCGACGGCCGTGCGCCTGAGCGTCTCGAGATGGGCCCCGCAGCCGACGAGCCGGCCGAGGTCGTGGGCGAGCGAGCGGATGTACGTACCGGCCGAACACGCGGCCTCGAAATCGATGAAGGGCGGATCGTAGGCCCGGAGGCCGAACCGGGCGACCGTGACCGGCACCGGCTCGAGGCTGAACGCCTCCTCGGCCCGGGCCATCTTGTAGGCCGGCCGCCCGCACCGCTTCTTGGCCGAGTAACGCGGCGGCGTCTGGAGGATCTCTCCTTCGAACGACCTCATGGCCGCCGCGAGCCGCTCCGGACCGGGCCAATCGCGGCGCTCCTCCGAATCCATCCGGCCCGAGGCGTCGTAGGTGTCGGTGGAGAAGCCGAGACGGATCCGGCCGTCGTAGGACTTTGTTTCCTTCGCCAGGAAAGGGAAGAACCGGGTGGCTTGGCCGACCGCGACGAGGAGCACCCCGGTCGCGTCCGGATCGAGCGTCCCGCCGTGGCCGGCGCGGCGCGTGCCCAGGGCCTTGCGGACCGTCTGGACGACGTCATGGGAGGTCGGACCGGCCGGCTTGTCGATGACCAGGAGCCCGTCGAGCGGCATCCGGGCGCTCCGGAGCTCAGCCCGCCGATCCGGACGGGCCGTGTTCCGCCCTGAGGAGGGCCTCGACCGTCCCCGGGACCTCGCGGATGAGCTTGTCGTAAGGGCCGTAGACCGTGAACCCCGAGGCGTGGACGTGGCCGCCGCCGCCGAAGTGCTCGGCCACCAGGGCGGCGTTGGCGCTGCCCTTCGACCGCAAGCTGATCCGGAAGGTCTCGGGCCCGAGCTCCTTGAAGAACATGACCATCTCGACGCCACGGATGGACCGGGCGATCGTGGTCATGTCCTCCGTATCGACCTCTTTGAGGCCGAGGCTCTCGGTGTCGCGCCGGAACATGGTGATGACCGCGATGGCGCCGCCGGCCCGCATGTCGAGCGACGAGAGGACCCGGCCGAGGAGGAGGATCTTCTCCGGGCGGTTGTTGGAGTAGAGCTTTTCGGCGACCCGGTTCGGGCAGGCGCCGAGGCGGGCCAGCTCGGCGGCGGCGGCCAGGGCCCGGGCGGTCGTGTTGGAGAAATGGAAAGAGCCGGTGTCGGAGAAGATGGCGCAGTAGAGGTGCTCGGCGATCTCCGGCGTCGGGGTCACTCCGAGGAAGCGGCGGAGGTCGAAGACCATCTCGCCGACGGCCGGGGCCTCGGGGTCGATCCAGTTGATGTCGGCGTAGGGCGTGTTCGAATAATGGTGGTCGATATTGATCTTGAAGGCCGCGTCGAGCCCTTCGTGACCGGAGCGGGAGACGTCGGCGCACTCGAGCAAGACGACGGTGTCGAAGTCGCCGGCCGTGATCTCGCCGATGCGGACCTCGGCGAGCTCGGGGAAGCCGGAGAAGGGCAGGGGCGTCGGATCGTGGTTGATGACGGCCGTCTTCTTGCCCAGGAGGCGGCCCATCCCGGCCAGGGCCAGGGCGGTGCAGAGGGAGTCCCCGTCCGGCCGCAGATGGGAGGTGATGGCGATCCGCTTCGACGCCTTGATCCTGGCGGCGATGAGCGCTCTCGGGTCAGCGGCCATGTTTCCTGGACTCCTCGATCAGCCGGTCGATCTTCACCTCGTGCTCCGGTCCCGGATCCAAGGCGAAAAAGAGCTGAGGATTATACTTTAACTTCACGCGCGAGGCAAGGACGTGGCGGATGTGGCCCGCACGCCGCTCGATGCGGTCGAGGACGGCGGCGGGGTCGTCGGCGCCGAAAACGCTGAGGAGGACCCGGGCCTGGAGGAGGTCCGGGGTCATCTCGACGCGGGTGACGGTCACGAAGCCCGACCCGGCCTCCTGGAATTCTTCGATGAAAAGCCGGCCGAGCTCGGACTGGATGAGCTCGGCGACGCGCCGGGGGCGGAGGCCTTTTTCAGACAAACCGGACCTCCTCGCCGCAGACCTCGGCCTCGAGGAGACCGCGGGCGTCGGCGAGGACGCGGGCCAGGACCTCCTCGACCAGGGTCTGGTGGCTGTTGAGCGTCACGATCCCCAGCCGGGCCCGCTGCCACTTGTCCTGGAAGTCGATCTCGGCCAGGGCGACGTTGTAGCGGTGGAGGCGGTCCTTGAAGCCGTGCAGGACGCGCCGCTTGTCCTTGAGGGAGCGGGCGTGGGGGAAGAACAGGTCCAGCGTCAGGACGCCGACGACCATGGGAGACCTCCCGCGCCTCTAGGCGGCCTGGATTTTTTCGCGGACGAACGTCTCGATCGTGTCGCCCGGCTGGAAATCGCTGAACCCGCCGACGCCGATGCCGCACTCGTAATCCTTTTTGACCTCGGTGACGTTCTCCTTGAGGTGCTTGAGCGAGTTGATGCGGCCCTGATGGATGACCTCGCGACCGCGCAGGACCCGGGCCTCGGCGTTGCGGACGATTCGGCCGTCCTGGACATAGCAGCCCGCGATCGTCCCGACGCGGGGGATCACGAAGACCTTGCGGACCTCAGCCCGGCCCTGGAACGATTCCTTGATGACCGGCTCGAGCAGGCCGATGACGGCCTTCTTGATGTCGTCGGTGAGCTGATAAATGATGGCGTAGGTCCGGACCTCGACGCCTTCCTTCTTGGCCAGGTCGACCGCCTTGGGGGTGGGCTTGATGTTGTAGCCGACGATGATGGCTTTGGAGGCCGAGGCCAGCAGGACGTCGGCCTCGGTGATGTTGCCGGTGGCGGCGGAGACGATCTTGATCTTGACCTTCTCGGTGCCCAGGGGCGGGAGGACGTCGGAGAGGACCTCGACCGAGCCCTGGACATCGGCCTTGACCACGAGGATGAGCTCCTTGGCCTGGCCGCCCTCGATCTTCTTGAACAGCTCGTCGAGCGTCACCCCTTCCGGCCGGGCGGCTTCCTTGCCCTTGGCCAGGGACTTGCGGAAATCGACCACCTGGCGGGCCGCTTGGGCGCTCTCCATGACCTGGAAGGGATCGCCCGCCACGGGCACCTCGGAGAAGCCCATGATCTCCACGGGCATGGACGGGCCCGCGCTCTTGAGGACCTGGCCGTGCTCGTCGAACATGGCCCGCACCTTGCCCGTGCTCTGGCCGGAGACGAAGGCTTGGCCGGCGAGAAGCGTGCCCTGCTGGACGATGACCGTGGCGATCGGGCCCTTCTGGCTGTCGAGGCGGGCCTCGAGGACGACGCCCTGGGCCGGGACCTTGGGGTTGGCCTTGATCTCCTGGATGTCGCTGAGAAGCAGGATCATCTCGAGCAGATCGCCGATGTTCTTTTTCTCGCGGGCCGAGATCTCGACGCTGATCGTCTTGCCGCCCCAATCCTCGGTCAGGAGGTTCTCCTTGGCCAGCTGCTGCTTGACCCGGTCGACGTTGGCCTCGGGCTTGTCGATCTTGTTGATGGCCACGATGATCGGCACGTTGGCCGCCCGGGCGTGGTCGATGGCCTCCTTGGTCTGGGGCATGATCCCGTCGTCGGCCGCGACGACCAGGATCACGATGTCGGTGGTCTTGGCGCCGCGGGAGCGCAGCTGGGTGAAGGCCTCGTGGCCCGGCGTGTCGATGAAGGTGATGGACCGGTTCTTGACGTTGACCCGGTAGGCCCCGATGTGCTGGGTGATGCCGCCGGACTCCCGGTCGACGAGGTTCGACGAGCGGATCGCATCGAGCAAGGTCGTCTTGCCGTGGTCGACGTGGCCCATGATGGTGACGACGGGGGAGCGGGGAACGAGGTCGTCCGGGCTCGCCTCGGCCCGCTGGCGCATGGCCTGGTCGAGCGTGACGAACTCCGCGTCGTAGTGGGTGGCCTTGGTGACGGCGGCGGCGGTCTCGGCATCGACGAAGTCGTCGAGGTCGGCCGCGACGCCCTTGGCGGCGAGCATGTCGAGGACGTCCTTCGGCCGGATCCTCATGGCCTCGGCCGCGTCCTTCAGCCGCCAGCCTTCCCGGAACCGGATCTTGACCCGCGGCTTGGGCGGGGCCGGCGGAGGCGTCGGCTTGACGGGGGCGGGCGGGGCGGCCGGCCTGGGAGGAACCGGGGCCGCGGCCGGCTTCGGTGCCGGCCTGGCCGGGAACGGGGGACGAGCCGGCGGCGCAGCCGGCCGGGCCGGGGCGGGAGCGGGCGCCGCGGGCCTCTGAGGCATGGCCGGCGCGGGAGGACGCGGGACCGCGGCAGGGCGCGCCGCTTGAGGAGCGCCCGGCTTGACGGCCGGACCCGCTCCGGGCTTGGCCGGAAAGGCCGCGGGCCTCGGGGGAACGGCGCCCGGCTTGGTCGCGGCCGGAGCCAAGGGCTTGGCCGGCGGGACGGGCTTGGCCGGGGCCGGAGCGGGGGCCGTCGGCTTGACCGGAACGGCGGTTTTGGCCGCGCCCGGCTTGGCCGCGGCGGCGGGCCGGATCAGGGACGATTTCGGCGGCACCATGGGGCGCGCTTCCGGGGCCTGCTTGGCCGGGGCCGGAGCGGGGGCCGCGGGCTTGCCCGCAAGACCGGGCTTGGCGCCGGCCGGCTGGGTCAGGGACGATTTCGGCGGCACCATCGTCCGCGCGGGCGGGATGGGGACCTTGGGGGCCGGCTTGGGCGGCTCGGGCTTGACGGACCCGATCCGGTGCAGGCCGGCCTTGGAAGGCTCGGGCTTGACGAGCTTCTTATCGACAGGTTTCTTGGTTGGTTCACTCATGCGCGTCTTCTTGTTTGATGGAGATTTTCCAGCCGATGAGGCGGGAGGCCAGCTTCACGTTAATGCCTTTCTTTCCGATGGCCAGCGAAAGCTGGTCCTCGGGGACGAGGGCGACAACGGTCTTTTCGGCGCGGCTCGCGATCTGGAGCCGGTCGACCCTGGCGGGGCTCAGGGCCGCCTTGGCGTAGGTGACGAGGTCGGGGGACCAGGCGATGATGTCGACCTTCTCCCCCTGGAGCTCCTTGGACACGGCCAGGATCCGGTTGCCCTTGACGCCGATACAGGCGCCGACGGCGTCGATATCGCGCTCGCGGCTGGCCACGGCGACCTTAGCCCTGTCTCCGGCCTGGCGGACGATGTCCTTGATCTCGATCGTCCGGTTGGCGATCTCCGGGATCTCGGTCTCCAGGAGACGGGCGAGGAAGCGGGGCGAGCTCCGGGAGACGACGACCTGGGGGCCCGGCGTGCCCCGAAACACCTGGGTGATGACGGCCTTGACGAGGTCGCCGCGCCGGGGCTCCTCGTTGGGGAGCTTCTCGCGGACCGGGAAGGCGACCTCGACCCGGTTGACCTCGAGGATGATGATCTGGTCCTCGACCCGGCGCACAACGCCGGTGACGATCTCGCCGATGCGGGGGTAGAACTCCGCGTAGATCTTCTCCTGCTCGGCGTCCCGGACCTTTTGGAAAATGACCTGTTTGGCCGCCTGGGCGGCGATGCGTCCCAACGTGTCGGAAGGGAGGTCGACCTCAACCGTGTCGCCCTCCTTGACGTCGGGCCGGTTCGCCCGGGCCTCGGCGAGGGAGATCTCCTCGGCCTTGTTCTTGGGGTTCTCGGCCGCCCGCTTGACGGCGAAAACGCGGAGCTCCCCCCTCTCGGGCTTGAACAGGACCTGGACCTTCTCGTTCTGGGAGAAGAACTTAGCGGACGCGACGCGGAGGGATTCCTCGATCGCCTGGATGATGACGCGGGGCTCGACGCTGCGCTCTTTGCTGAGCTGCAGGATCGTATTCCAGACGTTGACTTTCATCCGTTCTTCTCAATTCCCGCGTTATGGGGCTCAAGGACGGTTGATTATAACGGAATCCCGCCTAAAGTGCAATGCGGTCGCGAGTTTCGGGCGCTCTTCCTCCCTCGGCGTCACCCCCGTCCGTGCTCGCCGCGATGAAGCCAACCAAAGCAACACGGCTCTGCGCGGGCGGGGGGCCCCCACGCCGTTGCGTCATCGCCCCCTCAACTCGCACTTCATTTCATCTTAGCGGCGTTTCCGCTAAATCAACCGGGGATCATCTCAGCATGGAGGCTGTAGGGGCCGGAGCCCGTGACCCGGACGTTGACGAAGAGGCCGGCCGGATCGGCGGGAGCGTCGAAGTTGACGACCAGTCCGCCCTCGGTCCGGCCGGAGAAGCGGCCGGAGCCCTTGGGGCTCGGTCCCGCGGCCAGGACGCGGAGGTCGCGGCCGACGAAGGCCCGGTTCGCTTCGATCTGGATGGATCTCTGGAGCGCCTGGAGATCGACCAGCCGGCGCCGCTTGACCTCGAAAGGGACATCGTCGCGGAGGGCGGCGGCCGCGGTCAGGGGCCGGGGCGAGTAGCGGAACGAGAAGATGCCGGCGAAGCGGACCTCCCGCAGGAGGCCGGCCGTCGCCTCGAAGTCCGCTTCGGTCTCGCCGGGGAACCCGACGATGACGTCCGTCGTGAGCAGGAGGCCGGGCAGGCTGCTCTTCAGCCGGGAGACCAGGCCGAGATAGTCGTCCCGGGCATACCCCCGGTTCATCCGCGCGAGGACGGAGGTCGAGCCGGACTGAAGGGGGAGATGGAGCGACCGGCAGACCTTCGGGCTCGCGGCCATGGCCCGGATGATGTCGTCGCCGAAGCTCTTGGGATGCGAGGTGATGAAGCGCACCCACTCGGGACCGGGCACGGCCGAGACGGCCTCGAGAAGATCAGCGAAACCGCGTCCGGTCCCCGGGTCGCGGTAGGAATTGACGTTCTGGCCGAGGAGCTGGACCTCGAGCGCCCCGGCCGCCGCGGCGGCGCGGACCTCGGCCAGGACGCTTTCAAAGGGGCGATATCTCTCCGGCCCGCGGGCGAAGGGGACGATGCAATAGGCGCAGAAATTATCGCAGCCCTCCATGACCGGGATGTACGCGCTCCAGGCGTTGGAACGGGCCGTCGCCTCCGCCCCGATCTCGCGCCATTCCGGCCCGATCTCGGTCCGGACCTGGGGCGACGCGGCCGAGCGGAGGACGATCGCCGGGAGGTCGGGATAGCCGTTGGGCCCGACGACGAGATCGACGGCCGGGAACTTGACCCGGAGATCGTCCTTGCGGACCTGGGCGACGCAGCCGGCGACGCCCAGGATAAAAGGCCGCTTCTTTTTCAGCCGGGCGAGCCGGCCGAGGTAGGAGTAGAGCTTCTCCTCGGACTTCTGGCGGACGGCGCAGGTGTTGACGATGACGATGTCCGCGTCCTCGGGCCGTCCGGCCGGGCCGGCCCCGGCGGCGCCGAGGACGCCGGCGATGTGCTCCGAATCGTTCTCGCTCATCTGACAGCCGAAGGTCCGGACGAAAACCTTCAGGCCGGCAAGGGCCGCTCTCATGGGACGGTATTATACACGAAGGCCGGCGCCGGGCCGACGCTCAGAGAAGCTCCTCGACGAGCGCCGCGGTGTTCCGGACGAGGTCCTCGCAAGCCGTCTGATGGAGCTTCAGGGCCTCGGCCCGCTTCTGCCCCTCGGGCGTCCCGATGTCGCAGCCGAGCAGGTCCCGGCACTTGAGATGGCCGTGCCGGGCCGCGAAGCGGGCGATGAGCTCGTTGACGAGGGCGTAGGTCCGGTCGCGGGCGGCGGCGTCCTCGGCCCGGTCCCGGCCGTGCTTGAGCCCGATGACAAGGAACGCGCCGGTGAGAGCGCCGCACCAGTCGGCCCGCCGGGCGATGCCTCCGCCGAACGGCTGGGCCAGGCGCAGGGCGGCCTCGCGGTCGAGGCCGAGGTCCGGGGCGAAGGCCGCCGCGACGGCCTGCGAACAGCTGAAGCCCCGGCGGAACAGGTCCAGGGCGATCTCGGGTCGGCTCATGGCTTCCTCCCTCGGCCGGGGCCGCCGTCGAGCATCTCCCGGGCGATCGTCCGCGAGGCTTCGGTCAGGCGGCTCCCGGAGACGAGACGCGCGATCTCCTCGATCCGGTCGGCCCGTTCGAGCCGGCTGGCGCCGGTGTAGGTCCTCTTGTTCTCGACCCTTTTTTCGACATGGAAGTGGTGCGCGGCCGCGGAGGCGATCTGCGGCAGATGGGTGATGCAGATGACCTGGTTGCGGTCGGCCAGTCGGCTGAGCTTGCGGGCGATGAACTCGGCCGTCTTGCCGCCGATGCCGGCGTCGATCTCGTCGAAGATGAGCGTCTTGCCGCCGTCCTTGTCCTGGGCGGCCGACTTGAGCGCGAGCATCATCCGCGACAGCTCGCCGCCCGAAGCGATGCGGCGGAGGGGCCGCAGCTCCTCCCCGGGATTGGGGGAGAGGAGGAACTCGGCGTCCTCGGCCCCCTGGTCGCGGATGGTGGACGGATCGTCGAGCGCGGGCCTGGTCTCGCCGAGCCGGACCTCGAAGCGGGCCTTGGTCATGCCGAGCAGCGCGATCTCCTTCTCGACCGTCCGGGCCAGATTCTCCGCCGCCTTCCGGCGGGCCGCGCCGAGACGCTCCGCCAGGGCCGCGTATTCGCCGAACCGGTCCGCGACGAGGTCCGCAAGCTCCTGGAGGCGCTCCCGCCCTGTCTGGAGGCCGGCCCGCTCGGCCCGAAGGGCCTCGGCGCGGGCCAGGACGGACTCGACGGTCCCGCCGTGCTTGCGCTTGAGCTTCTCGACGACGCTCAGCCGCTCCTCGACGGCCTCGGGGTCCTCTGGCGCGCCGGCCCGGCGGTCCTTGAACCGGACGAGGGCGTCGGCCGCCTCCTGGAGCAGGATGGAGCCGTCCTGAAGCCCCGGGTCGAATTCCGCGAAGCCCGAGTCGAAGGCGGCCAGGTCGGAGAGCGTCGCGCGCAGCCGGGCCAGCCGGGGGATGAGCGCCTCCTCGCCGAGATACGCCAGGTCCAGGGCCCGGTCGACCAGGCCGGCGATGCGCCCGGCGTTCTTGATGATCTCGCGTTCGCGGAGCAGGGCCTCGTCCTCGCCGGGCTTGAGGCCGGCCGCCTCGATCTCCTTGAGCTGGTAGGCGATGAAGTCCAGGCGGTCCTCGCGCTCGCGCTCCCGGGCCTCGAGGTCACGCTTTTCCTGAAGCAGGCGCCGGAGCTCCTGGGCCGACCGGGCCGTGTCGCTGACGAGCCCGGGGGCGTCCAAGGCCGCGTCGAGGTAGCCGAGGTGGTTCTCGAGGTGAAGAAGGAAGACGTGGTCGTTCTGGCCGTAGATGTCGATGAGCTCGCCGCCGACCTCGCGGAGACGGCGGATGGGAACGAGCGCCCCGTTGACGAAGGCCTTGCCCGTCCCCTGGTCCGTGACGGAGCGCTGGACGAGGAGCTCGCCCTCTTCGGGTTCGGGCAGGCCCGAGAGATCGACCGGCCGCCCCGCGACGCCGAAGACGGCCTCGACGAAGGCCTCTTTCGCCCCTGTCCGGACGAGGTCGGGCGTGGCTTTTTCGCCGAGCAGAAGGCGAATGGCGTCGATGATGATGGACTTGCCGGCGCCCGTCTCGCCGGTGAGGATGGAGAAACCCGGGTCGAGGCGCATCTCCAGGGCCTCGATCGTGGCCAAATTCCTGATCCTCAGGAACCTGATCATGGCGTCACGGGTCTAGTCGAGGATGTAAGGGACGAGGGCCCTCTGCATGTTGACCCGGCCGTAGCCGGCGTGATCGTCCCGGCCGGGGAGCGTGGTCCGGTTGATATCGTCCGCCGAGTAGCGGATGACCCACATGATCTCGTCGGGCGTGAGATCCGGCTTGAGGCTGCGGATGAGGGCGGCCAGGCCGGCCGCGTGCGGGGCCGCGGCCGACGTCCCCGAGGCGAAAACGAAGGGGAGCTCCTCGGGCCCGACATAGGTCTGGGGCACGGGGCCGAGGATCCAGGCGCCCGGGGCGGCCACGTCGATCTCCGGCCCGAAATTCGAGAACGAGGCGATCGCGTCGGCGTAGTCGCTCGCGGCCACGGCCAGCACGGTCTCGTCGTAGGCGGCTGGGTAAAGGACGCCCTCCGTCCCGTCGTTGCCCGCTGCGGCGACAATGACGGCGCCCTTGTCGTGGGCGTACTTGCAGGCGTCCTCGAGGAACGAGTCCGGAACGTCCCCGCCCAGGCTGAGGTTGATGACGTCGGCGCCCCGGTCGGCGGCCCAGATGATGCCGTCGATGATCCAGCTGTAGTAGCCGTCCCCGTTCCGGTCGAGGACCTTGACCGGCAGGATGCGGCAGTTCCGGGCGACGCCGGCGATGCCGGCCCCGTTGTTCGTGTCGGCGGCTGCGATCCCGGCGACATGGGTCCCGTGCCAGTGGTCGTCGGAGGCGTCGTCGTCGTCGTTGGCGAAATCGTGCCCCTCCTGAAGGACCTTGGCGGCGAGGTCGACATGATCCCGGTCGACGCCGGTGTCGAGGACGGCGATGACGACCTCGGGGTCGCCCTGGGCCGTGTCCCAGGCCGGCAGGGCCTTGATGTCGGCGCCCGCCACGAGCTGGAGCCGGATGCCGCCGCCGATGTCGAGAAGGCCGCCCGGATTCCGGAGATTGTGCTGATAGGTCGCGAAATAGGTGTCGTTGGGGACGTCGGCCATCCTGACCCGGGGATCGGGACGCGCGGCCTCGATCTCGCCGTTCCGGCTGAGCGCGGCCAGGGTCTCGGCGACGGAGACACCCGGCGCCGTCCGCACGCTGTAGACGCCGATCGCGGCGATCCGACGGACCGAGGGGAAGCCGTAGGAGCGCAGCGTCTCCTCGGCGTTGACCGAGGCGACGTCCGGTCGGAAGCGGATGAGGACCCGGTCGGGCGCGTATCCGAGAGCGGCGCCGGGGCCGCGCGTCGCCAGCTCGGAAACGCGGCCCGGCAGTTGGGCCGCCCCCGTGGGCGCGATGCCCGCGGGCGCGCAGCCGGAGAGAATGACCAGGGCGACGGCCGCGAGGGCCCGGATGCACCGTCCGATCGCTCGTGCCATGATCGTCTCCTTCGCTTAGAAGCTGTACAGCACGCTCAGGCTGAGAAGGCCGTCGGCCCGTCCCGACGCGGGCGTGATCCCGGCCTTGGCCCGAACCGTGAACCGGTCGGTCGCCCGGACGTCGGCGCCGGCGGCGAGGGCCAGCGCGAAGTCCCCCCGGACATGTTTCGTCTCCACGCCCGTGAGCTCGCCCAGCGTCTCCGACATCCGGAAGCCCGCCCAGAGCAGACGCGCGCCGAGCTCGGCGAACGGGACGACCCGGCCGAGGGCGCGGTAAGCGATCCGCGGGCCGACGGAGACCTCGAACCAGGTCGGCTCGCCGGTCGCCCGGCCATCGACGGCGAAGCCCTCGAGCGGCCACGACCGGGCGATCCCGAAGGAATAGACGATCCGGCCCGCCGCTCCGATCTCAAAGTCGCCGAAATTCCTGACCGGGACGGCGGCCTCCGCGGCGAGGGAAAATCCCTTGAGCGACGCGGTCCCGAGCTCCAGGCTGATGGGCAGGGTGGCGAAGGTCTGGGCGGAGAGGTCCGTGAGGGCGAACCCCAGACTGAGGCTGAAGACGAGGCCGCTCCGGAGGCCGATCTCGGCCCGGGCCGCGAGCGCGTGGGTCAGGATCTTCGAAACTCCGTCTTCGCCGGACCAGACGACCGTTCGGGCAAAATGGTCGTAGCCGAGGCCGGCCGCGAGGGACTTGACGTTCGGCCCTTCCGCCGCGAGCCCGCCCGCGGCGACGAAGGCCGACAGGACGAGGATCGATAGGCCTCTCCGCCGTCGGGTGCGCTCTCCCATCAGGAACCTCCCAACCCCGCGGGGTCAGCTCTTTTTCGGTTTCGGCTTGGCCGCGGCGGCCACGGCGGCGGCCTTAAGCTTCTCGATCTCGGCCAGCTTCTTCGACGCTTTATCGGCCAGCTTCTTCCCGGAATAGTCCGAGACGACCTTGGCGAAGAAAGGCGCGGCCTGGTCATATTGCCTGAGCCAGAAGTGGTCGTCGCCGAGATAATAATAGATCTCGTCGAGACGCGAGTATTCCGGGTACGTCGACATGACCTCCTGCAGGCGGCTGATCGACGCCCGGTAGGCCTTCCGGTCGTGGTAGCTGATGGCGATGTCGGCGTTGTGGGCGGCCAGGCGCTCCTCGCAGTCCCGGACCTTCTCCTGGGCGGGCTTGGCCTGGTCGCTGGCGGGATAATCGGCGATGACCCTCTTGAACTCCGCGAGGGCCTGGATCGTCTTGGCCGGGTCGCGCCCGGGCTTGAGCATCTTCTTGTAAAAGGTCATGCCGATCTGGTATTGGCAGTACGCGGCCGACGGGGAGTACGGGTAGGTCCGGATGAACTCCCGGTATTCGGCCGCCGCCAGGATCATGTTGCTCTCGTCGCTCTTGCGGAAATAGGCGTCGGCGATGAGGATCTTGGCCCGCTGGGCATAGAAGCTCTTGGGGAACGAGTCGATGACCTGGCGAAGATAGAGGATGCCCTTCTCCATGTCGCTCTTGATCTCGGCCTCGCCGAGCTTGTACAGGGCTTCATCCGAGGCGGTCAGGTCGGGCGTGAGCGTGACCGTCTTTTTCTTGCAGCCCGGAGCGAGGGCGACGAGGACGAGGAAGGGGAGGAGCCCGGCGGCGGTCCTGGAGAGTGCGGAGTGTCTCATGGCGTTTTCCTGGCGATCTCTTTCAGGGCCCGAACGGCCCCGGCGGGGTCGGGAGCGTCGTAGACCGCCGAGCCGGCGACGACGACGTCCATGCCGGCCCGGAGGATGTCCTCGACGTTGTCGAGCTTGAGGCCGCCGTCGACCTCGATGAGGATCGGACGGTCCAAGGCGCGGATCCGGCCGCGCAGGCGGCTGATCTTGGCCCGGCAGGACGGGATGAAGGATTGGCCGCCCCAGCCGGGATTGACCGACATGATCAGGATGAAGTCGAGCTCGGACCAGACCTCCTCGAGCGTGTCGATCGGGGTCGCCGGGTTGAGGGCGGCGCCGGCCTTGGCCCCGAGGGACCGGATCAGGCTCAGGTCCTTGTGGAGGTGGACCGTCGCCTCGACATGGAGGGAGATCCAATCGGCGCCGGCCTCGCGGAACAGGGGCACGAAGGCCCGCGGGTCCTCGACCATGAGATGGACGTCGATCGGCAGGCGCGTTTCCTTCCGGATGGCCGCAACGAGCCGGGGGCCGAGGGTCAGGTTGGGCACGAAATGCCCGTCCATGATGTCGACGTGGATGAGGTCGGCGCCGGCGTCCTCGGCCAGACGGACCGCTTCCCCCAGCCGGGAGAAGTCGGCGGACAGGATGGACGGGGCGATGAGGGCCATTAGCGGCTGACCTCGAAGGAGATGCGGTTGCGCTTCTGGACGCAATATCCGTTGGGCGGGTCCTGCTTGACGATCAGGCCCGCGACCGCCCCGGGGTAATAGACATAGCGGAGGTCGGCGACCTTGAAGCCCCAGGCGTTGAGCCGGTCGATGACGGCCTCGGCGCGGCGGCCGATGGCGTCGGGCATGACGTAGCGGGTGTCGAGGCCGCCCTGGCTGAGCAGGAGCCCCACGGGAAAGCCGCGGTCGACGACGGCCCCCGGGCCGGGCTTCTGGGCCAGCAGGCGGCCGGCGGGGAGGCGGGCTGTGTGGACCTGGGACAGCTTGCCCCGGGTCAGGCCCGCGGCCTGGAGCAGGGTCAGGGCTTCGTCGAGGGGCCTACCGGCGAGCGGGGGGACCGTGACGACGCCGCTCCCGGAGCTCGTCAGCACCTGGACGGGGGTCGTGGTGCGGATGCGCGAGCCCGGGGCCGGCTCTTGACGGGAAATGAGGCCTTTATCGATCCGGTCGTTCGACTCGGTGCCTTTCAGGGCCAGGGACAGGTCCTTCTTAGTCAGGTCCGCTCGGGCTTGCGTCACGCTCTTGCCGACGAGGTCAGGCACGGTGACGACCTCGCTCCTGAGCAGGACCTGGGAGAAGATGATGGCGCTGAGGAAGAACAGGATGAGGAAGAGGAGCGCGGACACGGCCGCTTGAAAGAGGATTTTCTTCGCCATCGTCAATCGTTTCCGGGTCGGACCCGAGGCCTATTATTATCATATCTCCCTGACTTAGTAAACGACCGCCCCGGGAAAATGGCCGTATTCCGATTAAAACGGGACCGGGCCGTTCTTTTGCGCTATAATGCGGCTTTCGGAGGCGCGACGATGTCCATCACGTATTCGGATTTTCGCAGCGATACGGTCACCCGGCCGACGGACAAGATGCGGCGGGCCATGGCCGAGGCCGTGGTCGGGGACGACGTCCTCGGTGACGACCCGACCGTCCTCGACCTCGAGCGGCGGTCCGCCGAGATCATGGGCAAGGAGGCGGCGCTCTTCTGTCCCTCGGGGACCATGGCCAACTCGATCGCCGTCAAGATGTGGACCAACGTCCTCGAGGAGGTCATCGTCGAGGAGCGCTCCCACATCTACAACATGGAATCGACGCACATGACTTTCATCTCGGGGGTGACCCCCCGGCCGGTCAAGTCGGCGCGCGGGGCCATGGACCCGAAAGACGTGGCCGCCGCGGTGCGACGGCCCAACGTCCACACGCCTCAGACGACCCTTGTCTGCATCGAGAACACCCACAACAACTGGGGCGGGGCCGTCGTCCCGCTGGAGAACTTCAAGGGCATCCGCCGGGTCGCCGATGACCACGGCCTGCGGGTCCACCTCGACGGGGCCCGGATCTTCAACGCCAGCGTCGCCTCCGGGGTCCCGGTCCGGGCCTTCGCCGACGAGGTCGACTCGATCCAGTTCTGCCTGTCGAAGGGGCTCTCGGCGCCGGTCGGCTCGATGCTGGCCGGGCCGAGGGAGCGGATCGAGTTCGGGCGACGGCTGCGCAAGGCCCTCGGCGGCGGCATGCGCCAGGTCGGCGTTTTGGCCGCCCCGGGGCTCATCGCCCTGACCGAGATGGCCGACCGGCTCAAGGACGATCACGTCCGGGCCAAGGCCCTGGCCCGGGGCATCGCCGGGCTGCCGGGCGTCAAGATCGATCCGGAAACGGTCGAGACCGATATCGTCATCTTCGGCTTCGACCATCCGAAGCTCGGCCCGGCCGCCCTGCTCGAGAGGATGAAAGAAAAGGGCATCCTGGCCCTGGCCATCTACGGCGGCATCCGCATGGTCACCCACAAGGACGTCGGTGATGCGGACGTCGAGCGGGCGGTCAAGGCCCTCAAAGAGATCCTGGCTTGAAGCCCCGGCCTTGACGGCCGGGGGGGCGGGGAGATATCATCCTTCACTCCCCCTATCGATTGGAATGGACCCGGAAAGGAGCTCGAGATGAGAAAGGCGCGTTTGACCGCTGTCGCGGCCGTCGTCCTGATGGTGCCGGCGCTCGCCGCGGCCCAGGAGACCCAAACGACGGCGATGTCGGCCGTCACCGACCTGTATTCGCTGGAGAGCCTGCTGCCGACGCTGACCTCGTCCGAGGTCGGGAACATCAAGGACATCGCGGCGTGGTGCTCCGATATGGCCGCGCTGTTCAAAGGGCGCCTGGCCGACGCCGTGAAGCAGATCGACCTGCAGCGGGAGGCCAAGCGGGCGGAGATCAAGGCCCTGGACGCGCGGGCCAAGGCGGCCGGGAAGATCAAGGACGAGGCCGAAAAGGCCCGGCTCGGCAAGGAAGCCAAGCTCCACCGGGCCGAGCTCGATATCCTCGACGCGGTCAAGGAACTGACGGTCCAGGAAGCCGCCGCGGCCGGCGATTTCGAGGCCGCGGGACGGTCCCTCCGGAACCTCGTCTCGGGGTTCCAGGACCTCGGCGACAACCGCGACAAGGCCATCCGGACCCATGAGAAGGCCGTCGAGGAAGCGACGGCGGCGGGCCTCACGCCGCCCGCCCCGCCCGGACCCGATTATCCGGCCAACGGGAAGCCCTATAAGGCCCTCGGCGACGCCGGAAAGAACGTCAACGACCTCGGCGAGCGCCTGATGAAGTTGGCCAAGGCCCGCCAAGGTGTGGTCAACGCCTGGGAAAAGCTGGAGAAAGCAAAAGCCGGCAAATAAACGCTAGAGTTTTTCCGCGACAAGCTCCGCGACGTCCCTGACCGAGACGTCCTCGCGGCCCTTGTCCTTGAGCCCGTCGCGGAGCATGGTCAGGCAGAACGGACAGGCCGCCGCGGCGAGCGGCGCGCCCGTCGCGATGACCTCGTCGGTCCGCAGGTGGTTGATCCTCGTCCCGAGCGACTCTTCCGTCCACATTAGCCCGCCGCCGGCGCCGCAGCAGAAGCTCGCCTCGCCGTGACGCGCGAGCTCTATCGGCTTGGCGCCGAGGGCCGCCGCGAGAACGGACCGGGGCTCCTTCGTGATCCCGTTGTGGCGGCCGAGGTAGCAGGGATCGTGGAAGGTGAAGCCCCCGGCGGCCGACGGCTTCAGGGCGATCCGCTTCTCCTCGATGAGCCGGGCGATGAGCTCGACGTGGGAAACGACCTCGATCGCCCCGAGCTTGGCCTTGTCCTCTTCAGTGAGGTCCGGCATGAGGCCGAGGAGCTTCGGGTATTCGTTCTTGAGCGTGTTGAAGCCGTGCGGGCAAATGGTGACGATCCGCTTCACCCCATACGTTTTGAAAAGGGCGATGTTCTCCCGGGCCAGGCTCTGGTAGAGATACTCGTGGCCGAGCCGGCGGGCCGAATCGCCGCAGCATTTCTCCTCGGCGCCGAGCGTCCCGAAGGCGATCCCGGCGGCGCGGAGGACCCGGACGGTCGCCGCCGCGACGGCCTTGCCGGCGTCGTCGTAGGCGCCCATGCAGCCGACCCAGAAGAGGTACGCGGCGTCCGGGACGTTCTTGATATGTTCGACCTCCAGCGCTTCGCCCCATTCCGCCCGCTTGGCGAAGCCGATACCCCACGGGTTGGCGTTCGTCTCCAGGTTGCGGAAGAACGCAGTGAGCTCCTGCGGGAACTTGCTCTGCATCAGGACCTGGCTGCGGCGGGCGCCGACGATCTTGCGGATGTGCTCGATCTCGACCGGGCATTCCTTTTGGCAGGCCCCGCAGGTCGTGCAGGTCCAGATCTCGCCTTCGGCGAATGTGGCCGGGACGAGCTCGGGCAGGGCGTCGCGCGTCTTCCCGACGAGGGCCTTGTCGCCGGCGAGCAGGGCCCGCTCCATGTTGAAGACGATCATCTTGGGCGAGAGGGGCTTGCCGCTGGCGAACGCGGGGCAGGCGTCCTGGCAGCGGCCGCACTCCATGCAGGCGAACGCGTCGAGGTTGTCCTTCCAGGTGAAGTCGGGGAGCTTCTCCACGCCGAAGACCTCCGATCCTTCGAGGTCCAGGGCGGCGAGCTCGCCGCTCGGGGCCGAGCGCCGGAAGAAGACGTTGAACGGCCCGGCGAACATGTGGAGGTACTTGGAATGAGGGACGTAGGCGATGAAGCCGTAAACGGCGATGACGTGGGCCCACCAGGCGATCTTGAAATGCGCGGCGATCGAGGCCGGGCTCATCCCCGAGCGGCCGATGAAGCCGGCCAGCCAGGGACCGAGAAAGGACCAGCGCGCCGTCCCGGGATGATGGGCGACGGAGAAGGCCTCGAAATAGAGGTAGGTGGCCGTGGCCAGCGTGATCAGGAGGTAGATCGCGGCCGAATCCCCCTTGGTCGTGGCGTAGGCCTTGGGCCGGGCGACGAAGCGGCGGAAGGCCAGGAAGACGACCGCGGCCATGACCGTGAAGGCGGCGACGTCGATGGCAAAGGAGAAGACGAGCCCGAGGCCGGTGTTGCCGAAAAGATAGAAGCCGTCGAAGAAGCCCTCGAGCGTGTGGCTGACGGTCATCGTGTCGAACGTCAGCGCGCCGTAGAAGAGGCCGGCGTGGAGAAGGCCCGTGGCCAGCCGTTCCTTGCGGACGGTGCAGCGCTGGAAGAAAACCTTGGTCACGGCGTGGACGAACCGCTTCCAGAGGTCGCGGAACCGGTCCTCCGGGGCCCCGGCCAGCACGATCCGGACCCGCCGGACGATCGGCGTCAAGAAGGCCGCCGCGGTGGCCAGGATCAACACGGCGAAGACCAGCTTTTCCGGTGCCGTCAGCATGCCGGGGCTCCTTTCTCTGCTGCGGCCCCTTTTTACAGATTTGCGCCGTGACTGTCAAATGAGGAAGACGATCCTGTTTTTGACACCTTAGAGCGGCTGTGCTAATAAACGGGACGCGGGGCCGTGGCCCCGTCCAGGAGTCCTCCATGAACGTCCTCGTCGTCCTCCTCGCCGCCGCGGCCGTTTTCGTCGTCGCCGGCCGGCTCTATTCCCGGTACATCGGCCGGAGCGTCGGTGAGGACGCCGCCCACCCCACGCCGGCCGTCACCCGTTGCGACGGCCGCGACTACGTCCCGACCAGGAACACCGTCGTCTTCGCCCACCACTTCTCGGCCATCGCCGGGGCCGGGCCCATCCTGGGGCCGACCATGGCCATCCTCTACGGCTTCGTCCCGGCCTGGCTCTGGGTCGTCCTCGGGGGCGTCTTCATCGGCGCCGTCCACGACTACACGACGCTCTTCGTCAGCATGCGCGAGGGCGGCAAGTCGATGGCCGAGGTGGCCCGCAAGACCCTGGGCAGCGCCGGCTTCAACCTGTTCATCGCCTTCACCATCGTCATGATCGTCCTGGTGACCTCGTCCTTCCTCAGCGCGACCTCGATCTCCCTGACCTCGCTCTGGCCCCTGGCCAAGATCGGGGTCAGGGAAGGGGAGACCTTCCTCAAGACCGTCGTCCGCGACGGCGTCGTCATGGGCCGCATCGGCGGCATCGCCTCGACCTCGGTCATCGTCATCACGCTCTGCTCGCCGCTGCTCGGGTTCCTGCTCTACAAGAAAGGCCTCAAGACCGCCTTGGCCTATCTCCTGGCCGCCGCGATCTGCGTCGGCTCCATCCTGCTGGGCATGGCCTATCCGGTCACGCTGGCCCCGACGACCTGGATGATCATCATCTCGGTCTACGTCCTCTTCGCCGCGGGCGTGCCGGTCTGGCTCATCCTCCAGCCGCGCGACTTCATCAACGTCCAGATCCTCTACGGCGGCATCGGCCTGATGATCGCCTCGCTCGTCAGCTGTGGCTTTCAGGGCCTCCGCGTCACCATGCCCCGGTTCAACCTGGCCGAGGGGACGCTCAATCTCGGCTTCATCTGGCCGATGATGTTCATCACCATCGCCTGCGGGGCCATTTCGGGCTTCCACTGCCTGGTCGCCGGCGGGACGACGGGCAAGCAGCTAGCCAAGGAGCCCGACGCGCGCCGGGTCGGCTACAACGCCATGCTCCTCGAGTCGCTCCTCTCGGTCTGCGTCCTCCTGGCCCTGGGCGCCGTCATGGCCTTCTCCGACTACAAGGCCATCGTCTGGCCGACCGACCCGGCTGTGAAGTCCAATCCGATCCTGGGCTTCTCGCTGGCCGCCGGCCGGCTTTTCCACCAGGGGCTGGGCATCCCGGTCGCCCTCGGCACCGTCTTCGGCATCCTGCTCGTCGAGGGCTTCGTCATCACCACCCTCGACGCCGCCGTCCGCCTCAACCGCTATCTCTTCGAGGAGCTGTGGGCCATCGTCCTCAAAAAGGTGCCGACCCTGCTCAAGCACTACTGGTTCAACTCCGGCCTGTCGGTCGTCCTGATGTGGGTCCTGGCCTATTCCAACGCGTTCAACGCCCTGTGGCCGATCTTCGGTACGGCCAACCAGCTCCTGGCCGCCATGGCCCTGCTCACGGTCTCGGCCTGGCTGCTCCTGCGGCAGCGCCGGCACTGGTTCACGCTGGCCCCGGCGGTGTTCATGGTCGCGACGACGCTCGCCTCGCTCGGCATCCTGCTCGTCGGCTACGTCAAGAGAGGCAACGTCATCCTTGTCGGGGCCGACCTGCTGCTCTTCGCCCTCTCGGCCGGGGTCGTCGCCCTGGCCGTCAAGACCTTCGCCGGCCGGACCAAGGAGACGGCGACATGAGCTCGAAAAGAACGCTCCAGGTCTCGTGCGTCCAGCTCGCGTGGGCCAAGGACCTCGACCGGAACCTCGATCAGACCCTCCGTTACATCCGCCTGGCCGCGGACGAGGGCAGCCGCGTCGTCCTTTTTCCCGAGGCCAACCTGACCGGCTATTATTTCCCGGACGTCCTCGAGCTCGATCCGCGCGAGGTCAAGCGGGCGCTCGAGCGAACCGTCCACGCGGCCGCCGAAGCCGGGGTCTGGGCGATCGTGGGGACGCTCAAGAAGACCCGCGACCGCTATCTCAACCTGGCCCACGTCATCTCGCCGTCGGGAGGGATCGTCTACGAGTACGCCAAGGTCCATCTGGCCGGCCGCGACGAGCGGAAGTTCTGCCGCGGCGGCGACAAGCTGGCCCTGTTCGAGATCGACGGCGTCTCCGCGACGCTCGTCATCTGCCGCGACGGCCGTCATCCCGAGCTTTACCGCGTCCCGGCCATGGCCGGGGCGAAGATCCTCTTCCAGCCCTCCTGCAGCTCCGACGAGGTCGAGGCCGTCGCCTGGAAGCGCGTCTCGGGCCGGGCCCAGCAGCCGGCCGGGCCGACGACGAAGATCTTCCACTGCGTCGCCAACACCGTCGGCCAGTCGCCCGACGGCAAGCAGACCTCGAGCGGGCAGTCGTTCATCCGCGAGCCCCACGGCCTGCCGCTCGCCGAGGCCGGGCTCTATCAGGAAGAGATGATCACGGCCGTGCTTGACCTCGGCCGGGCCGATCGGTGCTATGCGCTCGCCAGCCTGCAGGCGCCGCCGTTCCTGCGGCCGCACTGGCAGGCGATGATCAAGGACGTCAAGGCCCGGGCCGGCGTCAAGCCCGAATAACGAACGGACGGAAAAGGAAGGCCCATGTCAGAGACACGAGACCTCGTCATCATCGGCGCCGGCCCCGGCGGCTATCTGGCCGCGATGCGCGCGGCCCAGCTCAAGAAAAGGGTCACGCTCGTCGACCAGGACCGCGTCGGCGGCACCTGCATCAACTACGGCTGCATCCCGTCCAAATACCTTCTCCATCAGACCAAGGTCCTGAAAGAGGCGACGGGGACGAAGACGCTCGAAGGGCCCGTCGGCGAGGTCCGCCTGAATTGGGCCAAGGTCCAGCAGGGACGGCAAGCCGTCGTCGACCAGCTCGTCAAGGGCCTCGTCTTCCTGCTCGAGAAAGGCAAGGTCGAGATGGTCAAGGGCGCGGCCCGCCTGCGGCCGGACAGGTCCGTGGCGATCCGGACGGCGGACGGGGAGAGACTGATCGAAGCCGACAAGGTCATCGTGGCCACAGGCAGCCGGGCCGCCGGCCTGCCGTTCCTCAAGGTCGACGGCCAGACCGTTATCAGCAGCACCGAGGCCCTCGAGCTCGCCGAGGTCCCCAAGAGCCTGCTCGTCATCGGGGCCGGGGCCATCGGGCTCGAGATGGGCACGATCTATCGCCGGCTGGGCACGGACGTCACCGTGCTCGAGATCCTGCCGCAGATCCTGCCGGGGTCCGACAAGGAGGCGGTGACGAGGCTCGAGCGGGCCCTGAAGAAACAGGGCCTGAAGATCTCGACCGAGATGCGGATCGAGTCCGCCGAGGTGAGCGGGGCCGGGGTGACGCTGCGGGGCGTCTGCGTCAAGACCAACGCGCCGTTCGAGCATAAGGCCGAGAAGGTCCTGCTCTCGGCCGGCCGAAAGCCCAACACGGAAGCGCTTTTCGACGGGCCGCCGTTCCTGGAGATGGACCGGGGCTTCATCAAGGTCAACGCGGCGCTCGAGACGAGCGTCGCGGGCGTTTACGCCATCGGCGACGTCGTCGGCGGCAAGCTCCTGGCCCACAAGGCCTACCACGACGCCGTCGTCGCGGTCGAGAACGCCGCCGGGATGAGCCGGACCGTCGATTACAGCGCCCTGCCGGCCTCGGTCTACACCGAGCCGGAGTTCGCCACCGTGGGCCTGACCCAGGAAGAAGCCGCGGCCAAGGGCGTCAAGGTCAAGTCGGGCGTCTTCCCGCTCCAGGCGAGCGGCCGGGCCATGACCATGGAGGCCCCGGACGGCCTGGTCAAGGTCCTGGCCGACGGGACCGACAAGGTCATCGGGGCCCACATCGTCGCGCCCGGGGCCTCTGACCTCATCCCCGTCCTGACCATGGCCGTGGCCAAAGGGATGAGCCTCAGGGAGCTCGACAGCATCATCTACATCCACCCGACCCTGTCCGAGATGATCGGCGAGGCCGCCCTCAAGGCGACGAACGAGGCCCTGCACATCCTGAATTCTTAAGGGGAGCAGTCTCCGATCGGGGACGCCCCGCGGATGCGTGGAGGACGGCCCGGATGGCCCGCCGTTTGAAAATCCGACGGCGATTGGCTACAATCGCACCGTCCCCGGGTCCATTATGCTGGAACTCGCGCTCGCTTTCCTCGTCTTCGGCCTCCTGTCCGCCGTGATGATCCTCATCAACTTCGTCCTCGGGCCGCGCCGGCCCAACCCGGCCCGGGAGAAGCCGTTCGAATGCGGCAGCCCGCCGCTCCAGGCCTCGATCGGCCCCGTCAACATCCCGTTCTTCCTGGTCGCCCTGCTCTTCCTCCTGCTCGACGTCGAGATCGTCTTCTTCTTTCCGCTGGCCCTGGCGTTCCGCGGCCGCGGATGGGGCGGCTTCGCGGCCGTCGGCGCGTTCATGCTCGTCCTAGCCCTCGGCTTCGCCTACGCCTGGAAGAAAGGGATCTTCCGCTGGTCATGAGCGGCTTCGACTTCCTGAGCACCCGCTTCGAGACGGCCCTCGGCTGGGGCCGGAAGTTCTCGCTCTTCCATTACCCGTTCATCACCGCCTGCTGCGGCATGGAGTACATGTCGACGGCCTGCGCCCACTTCGACATCGACCGCTTCGGCGCCGGCCTGACCCGGTTCTCGCCGCGCCAGGCCGACCTCCTCCTCGTCGTCGGCACCGTCACCCACAAGCTCGCGCCGGTCCTGCGGACGGTCTACGACCAGATGCTCGAGCCCAAGTGGGTCATCGCCTTCGGCGCCTGCACGGTGAGCGGGGGCATCTATCAGAACTACGCCGTCGTCCAGGGCATCGACAAGATCATCCCGGTCGACATCTACATCCCCGGCTGCCCGCCGCGGCCGGAGATGGTCCTCGACGGCCTCCTCAAGCTCCAGGACAGGATCCAGCACCAGAAACAGGATTGGCGATGGGCCAGGAAACCCTGATCGAAGCGATCCGGAAGACGCTCGGCCCCGCGGTCGAGGGCGTCGCCGACTCGTTCGGGGATACGGTCCTCATCCTCCGCGCCGACGCCGTCCGCCCGGCCCTGGCCGCCCTGCGGGAGCCGCCCTTCGACTACGCGGTGCTGCTCGACCTGACCTGCGTCGACTTCGCGGCGGCGGAGGGGCGCTTCGAGCTCGTCTACCACCTCTATTCGATGGCCCGGAACGTCCGCCTGCGCCTCAAGGCCTCGGTCCCGTCCGCCGATCCGGCGGTCGCCAGCCTGGTCGGGCTGTGGAAGAACGCCGAGTGGCTCGAGCGCGAGGTCTTCGACATGTTCGGCGTCCGCTTCGACGGCCACCCCTATCTCCGGCGGCTCCTGACCTACGAGGGCTTCGAGGGCCATCCGCTACGGAAGTCCTATCCCTGGCGGCTCGAGCAGCCGCGTATCCCGCTCAAGGATGAGGCCTGAGATGGAGGCCCTGACCCGGATCCAGAGCCGGGCCCGACCCGAGAGCATGCTCCTCAACATGGGCCCGTCGCACCCGGCCATGCACGGCACGCTGCGGATCATGCTCGAGCTCGATGGCGAAAAGATCCTCAACGCCGAGTGCGAGATCGGCTACCTCCACCGCGGCTTCGAGAAGACCTGCGAGAACAAGACCTGGTTCAACCTCCTGATCTATACGGACCGGCTCAACTACGTCTCGCCGCTCATCAACAATCTGGGCTACGTCATGACGGTGGAGAAGATGATGGGCGTCGCCGTGCCCGAACGGGCCCAGCTCATCCGGGTCCTCATGAGCGAGCTCTCGCGGGTCTCGGACCACCTGACCTGTCTCGCGGCCATGGCCATGGAGAACGGGGCCTTCACGGTCTTCCTCTATATGATGAAGGCCAGAGAGTACCTTTGGGACGTCATCGAGTTCACGACCGGGGCCCGGATGACGACCTCCTACATCCGCGTCGGCGGCGTGCGGGCCGATCTTCATCCGGGCTGGAGGGACGCGCTGGGGACGGCCGTCCGGGAGACGCGCCGGGTCCTCAAGGACGTCTCGGGCCTCCTCGACAAGAACAGCATCTTCCTCGGCCGGACGCGGGGGGTCGGCACGATCTCCAAGGAGGACGCCCTGTCCTACGGCTGGACGGGGCCGTGCCTGCGGTCGACGGGCGTCCCCTACGACGTCCGCAAGGCCCAGCCCTACCTCGTCTACGACCGGCTCTCGTTCGAGGTCCCGGTCGGCGAACGCGGCGACAACTACGACCGCTACAGCGTGCGGATGCGGGAGATGGAGCAGAGCCTGCGGCTTCTCGAGCAGGTCGCCGCCCTCATCCCGGACGCGGCCCCGCTCCCCGCCGGCCCCATGATCGAGCCGGCCGAGGCCATCCGCAGGTCCCGGCGCGAGCGGACGGTCGAGCGTATCCGGCTCTCGCCGAACCTGGAGGGATCGGAGAAAGACCGCCTGGGCGGCCTCACGGCGGCGGTCCCTCCCGTCTCCGTGCCCTCGAAGGAAGACACCTATACGAGCATGGAAGGTCTCATCAGCCATTTCCTCTTCTTCATGAGCGGCAAGGGCATCCGGCCGCCCAAGGGCGACGCCTATTTCTCGGTCGAGGGCGGCAACGGCGAGGTCGGCTTCTACATCGTCTCCGACGGGACGGACAGGCCGTACCGCCTCCACTTGAGGGCCCCGTGCTTCCACATCGTCTCGGCCCTCGAGCAGCTCGTCAGCGGCCGCCTCATCGCCGACGTCATCCCGACCTTCGGCTCGATGAACATGATCGGGGGGGAGCTCGACCGATGAGCTACGCCCCGTCGCCGGCCGCCCTCCGCCGGATCGAGGCGACGATCGCTCTCTATCCGGAGAAGGGCGCGGCCATCCTGCCCGTCCTTCATATCATCCAGGGCGAGTCGGGCTTCGTTCCGGAAGAAGCCGAGATTTGGGTGGCGGGCACGCTCGCCGTGCCGCCGGTACGGGTCCGCGAGGTCCTCTCGTTCTACACGATGTTCAAGAGGGCGCCCGGGGGACGGCATTCCCTCCTGGTGTGCCGCAACCTCAGCTGCACGCTGGCCGGGGCCGAGGATATCCTGGGATTCATCTTCGAGACGCTCGGCGTCCGGCCCGGCGAAACAACGCCGGACGGGGCCATCACCGTGTTCGCCGTCGAATGCCTCGGGAACTGCGGCCACGCGCCCTGCCTCCAGGCCGACGGCGCCGACCATGGGCCGGCCACCCGGGCCTCGGTCGCGGCCCTGATCGAGGAGCTCAAAGCCCATGCCTGAGAACATGGACCGGCTCCTGCCCGGCGACGACGCCTCGTGGGGACTCGAAACCTATGTCCGGCGGGGCGGCTACGCGGCGGCCCGCAAGGCCCTGACCTCGATGGCGCCCGCCGACGTCATCGCCGAGGTCCGCCGGGCCGTCCTTCGCGGCCGGGGAGGGGCGGGTTTCCCGGCCGGGACGAAATGGGGCTTCGTGCCTCAGAACGTCGCCGGCCCGAAGTATCTCTGCGTCAACGCCGACGAAGGCGAGCCCGGGACCTTCAAGGACCGGCTGATCCTCCTTCGCGCCCCCCACGCGCTCATCGAGGGCCTCGTGATCGCCGCTTTCGCCGTGGGCATCCCCAGGGCCTTCATCTATGTCCGGGGCGAGTACGCCCTGATCTCGGAGCGGCTGGAGGCCGCCATCGCCGAGGCCAGGGCCGCCGGCTTCCTCGGGCCGAGGGTCATGGGCACGGAGTTCGGCTTGGAGGTCATCGTCCATCACGGCGCCGGGGCCTACATCTGCGGCGAGGAAACGGCCCTTCTCGAGTCCTTGGAGGGCCGCCGCGGCCAGCCCCGGGTGAAGCCGCCCTTTCCCGCGGTCGTCGGGCTCTTCCGCTCGCCCACCGTCATCAACAACGTCGAGACCCTGGCCGCCGTCCCCCAGATCATCGACCGCGGGGCGGACTGGTTCCTCGGCCGGGGCTTGGCCAAGGACGGGGGGAC